>Ga0182015_10003745_pt1 | contig 16825 bp, 14 predicted proteins | sample 712P3MmetaG_FD_120478 | JGI IMG/M metagenome (GOLD analysis project Ga0182015, IMG submission 120478) | Permafrost microbial communities from Stordalen Mire, Sweden - 712P3M metaG | ecosystem: Environmental > Terrestrial > Soil > Wetlands > Permafrost | place: Sweden: Stordalen | collected... | reverse complement strand
TGCCGAAGGCGCATTCGAAGGACGAAGTCCGCGCCTGTCTCGCGCTGCTCTCCGGCCGCAGTCATCAGGTGTTCACCGCCGTCGCCGCGCTGCGCTCCGATGCCACGACGCCGCCGCGTGAGCGCACCGCGATGACGCGCGTCTCGTTCAAGCGGCTCTCTCCCGCAGAGCTCGACTCATATCTAGAAAGCGGCGAGGGCGAGGGCAAGGCGGGCGGCTATGCGGTTCAAGGGCGCGCCGAAGCTTTCGTGCGCCGGCTCAACGGTTCGTGGTCCAACGTGGTGGGATTGCCGCTGCTGGAGACGCTCGCGCTCCTCGCAGGCTGCGGGTACGCGCCCGCGTAAAAACATGATACTGTCGCGCCGCCGACATTCGACGCGTCCGCCAGATGGCCAAGGAAATCCTGATCAACGCAGGAGCGGGGGAGATTCGCGTCGCGGTGGTCGAGGACGGCCGGCTTGAAGAACTGTTCCTGGAACGCACCATCGGACGCGACGACGGCACCTCCCGGCGGCGCCCCGGCGCGCTGACGAGCCACAGCCTCATCGGCTCCATCATCCTCGGCCGCGTCCAGCGCGTCCTTCCGGGCATGCAGGCGGCGTTCGTCGATATTGGCCTCGACCGCTCCGGTTTTCTGGGCGCGCGGGAGGCGCGCTGTCTGGCCGAGGTGCCGGGCTTCGAATGGTCGGGAGTGCGCCGCGCTGCTGCCGTCGCAGCCGCAGACATGGCGGCCGAAGAGCGCACGCCGCGCATCGGCGACTGCGTGCACGAGGGCGAAGAGATCGTCGTGCAGGTGGTGAAGGACCCGATCGGCGAGAAAGGCGCGCGCCTCTCCGCCAACGTCACCGTGCCCGGGCGGCTGCTGGTGATGGTGCCCAATCAGCCTTGCGTCGCACTCTCCCGGCGCATCCAGGACGAGACGGAACGGGCGCGCCTTGCGGCGCTGTGCGCACAGATGGTGGCGGAAGACCGGGGAGCCCTGACGGCCGGCGCCGGCTACATCCTGCGAAGCGCCGCCACCGGCGCGGAACTCGCAGACCTGCGCGAGGATGCCGAACGCCTCTGCGAAGCGTGGCTGCCGGTGGCGGAAAAGCGCAAGACCGCGCGCGCGCCCGCGCTCCTCTATCGGGACATCGATCCCATCGCGCGCACGATGCGCGACGAGGTGGACGCGGCGACGGCGCGCGTGATCGTCGACGACGGCGAGGCGCTTGCCGCGGCGCGCGCCTATTGCCGCCGCGCCATGCCGGAAGCCGAAGGCACGCTCGAATTGTTCGAAGGGCCGGGACATCTCTTCGATCTCTATGAACTCGAGGACGAAATCGAACGGCTGCTGAAGCCGCGCGTGCCGCTCGCGTCGGGCGCCTGGATCACGATCGAACCAACGGAAGCGCTGACGGCGATCGACGTGAATTCCGGCAGCTTCACCGAGGCGACGGGTCTCGAGGAGACGAGCCTCAGCGTCAATCTCGAAGCGGCGGACGAGATCGGGCGGCAGCTGCGGCTGCGCGGCATCGGCGGTCTCATCGTGATCGACTTCATCCATGTGAGCGAGCCGGCGAACGTGGAGCGGATCGTGGCCGCGCTGACGCAGAGTCTCGCGCGCGATCGGACGCCGACACAGGTTTCCGCGATGTCGGAGTTCGGGCTCGTCGAGATCACCCGCAAGCGCACGCGCGATCCCTTGAGCCGGATGATGACGGAAGGCTGCCGCCCCTGCCGCGGCCGCGGCCGCACGCTCTCGTGCGAAAGCGTGGCGCTCGACATCCTGCGCCGGGTCGAGCGCGAAGCCCTGCACGCGCCCGGCCGGCGCATCGCCGTGCGCGCCGCGCCGGACGTGATCGCCTGGCTCGATTCGCATGGGGCCGAATTGCGCAGCGCGCTCGCCCGCCGGCATGCGCCGTGCGTGGTCTTCGAGCCGCGCGCGGAATTCACGCGGGAAGGATTCGATGTCGCCGCACTCCCTTGAGCCGCGGGCGCGCGGCTGCCCCGTCTGCGGCCGGCCGACCGAGGCGAAGCTCAAGCCCTTCTGCTCGAAACACTGCGCCGATGTCGATCTGGCGCGCTGGCTCGACGGCCGCTACGCCATCCCCGGACGGGAGACGGACCAATCCGATTTGGCATCCCAGAGCAGCGACGAAGAAGACAAGGCCTGAGGGGGCCTGCGCTGGACAGGGCCGACCCCCTCTTCTAAAAAGCCCGGCCTTTCCGGTCCCGCACGGACGGTCGCCCAGGTAGCTCAGTCGGTAGAGCAGCGGACTGAAAATCCGCGTGTCGGTGGTTCGATTCCGCCCCTGGGCACCATCAATTAAGCCAATAAAATCAGTGTTTCCTGGAAGAACGAAGCCAGACTTTGTACGATTTTCTCCGTGCCAAACGGTGACAAGCCGGGACAAGTAAAATCAATGGGTTACGGGATGGCGGAATCTCCTGCGGGATGATTGCGGGATGCGGTTTCGCAATTTGTTCGCGCGAACGCGAACCAGATGTTCGCATCGCACTCAATGCCCATAGTCGTGCATTTGGAAAGCTGCCTGATCGGTTCATTCACGCTTCCAAGCCGCACCGGGTAGAATCGGACATAGCCTTTCTATGATGAGCGCCGCGTGCTCATCCGCATTCCAGTCCTGCCCCGTTGCGAGAAGTGGCGGGAGATCGGACACAAAGCGCTTGTCTTGCAGTTTGCTGAGGAGATTTTCCTCAAACACAGCGCGCGTGACGTGATGGCCGCCTTCAAGCATGTAGCGCGAGAAGGCGGCGACGATGCGCCCCGGATGGGCTTTTCCCTGCGTGAGAGCCGTCGCCAAATCGAAGAGGTCGCGCCCTTTGCGCCTTTGATAAAGCGCGCGCAGTTTTGTGCCGAGCAGTTCGTCCAGATCGTAGCTCGTAACGTCGCAGCTGCCCTCGAACCACCTCGATGAGAAACTGAACGGCACGCGTTGAAGGCCGAGTTCTGAGAAATGCTCTCGTGTGTTCACTTCCACTTTCAACTTCAGCGGCAGAGGCGTGGGGTCTTCGGATAGGAAGCGATAATTGAAAGTGATGCGGCCTTCGGTTTGCTTCCATCTTGGCGCGCCAAGCCACGGACCGAGCACCTCCCGCAGGGCGTCCATCATCGACCCTGCGGGCTCCGCGTTCACCTGCACTAGGTCTATGTCTTCCGAATACCGCGCCGCCGGTTTGAGGTGCAGCTTGTAAAGCGCGGTGCCGCCGCGAAAGGCGAGCGCGTCGCGCAGCAAGGGATGCGTGAATATACCAACAAGGGCGCGGCAAATGACCAAATCCTGCTCAACTTGAAAGTCCTGCACCCATGGTGCGCTGGCGCCATTCGGTGATGTAGTCGCGCGGAATCACGTCTCGGCCTCCACATCGGCGTTGACAATCAGCTTCCAGTCGCGGTCGCGCGGATAATTGCCGGTGCGCGCGGAGGGCTCCAATTCCGCTGACTCGTGTGCGCGAGCGCGCACATAGTCCTTGAGGAGCTTGGCCCGTGGCGCTTCGCCGATGCGCTCAAGAAGGTAGCCGAGCCGCTGAACCCATGGCAGCGGTACGGTCGGTGCATGTGCGACCAGCTTTTCCGCTTCAAGATTTTCCGCGAGTTCGGTAAGGACCGTCGCGACAGCATCGAGTCCGCCGATCTTGGCTTCGTAACCTACGAGGTCGAAGGCGGTGGCGGCTGGCGTAGATACGGCAACGGTGCCGCGCGGCGTGTTGATCTGCTGAAGCGGCACGTCGGAAATATTTTTGCGAATGTGAAAGGCGACCCGCACCTTGCCGCACACAATGGGTCTGCGCGCCTTCGCGAGCATGACGTGAAATTCCTGCGGGCGGTGGTGGGCCGCGCCGTGGTACTGCGCGGCGGTGAGAAGTCCTGCGTAATACGGTGTCTTGATCTCCGCCATCAGGGCGGGGATGAACTGGTCGGCGGGCAGACAGCCGAGCGAGCGATACTCCGGCGGCACGATGACGTAAAAACCTCGCGCGGGGCTCGCGATCTCGCCCTTGCGGCGAAGCCGGTTGAGCGCCAGCTTGACAGCATCCCGCGAGGCGCCAAGGGCGGCGTCCGCGTCCTTGGAGGTAAAGAAGTAGTGCCCGCCCTGCATCAAGGCAGGGAGATAGCTATTCACACGGTTCGAGATTTCCGGTTTCATTCGCGTAAAGTATCAGAAAATGATACTTTCTGCAATCATAGTCGGATATAAACTGACATTGTTGGAAAATTCTATTTATAAATTGACATTGTTTGAATCTGGAGCGACAATCCTGACATTGAGGATTCGCCATGACCGATGGTCCATACGCACCTCTTTCGATGAGCCGCCAATGGAATGAGTTCGGACGCGCACTCGTGCGCCCCGCATTCGAGGAAGACGCTGCTCCCTGTCTGCGACGGGCGGTCCTTAAGGATGCGCGTCGGGAGCAAGTCGGGGAGTTGGTGACGTTCCTCAAAACGTCCCTGTCTTCGAAGGAGCCCGACTTCTTCGGTGACGGGCAGAAGGCGGCGCTGGACGCAGCGCGCAACCGGTTTCCCGCACCAATGGCCCAGTCGGCGCTCGATCATTGCGAAGGCGCGCTACGAGAGGGTCAACAAATCGGCGACGCCATCAACCAAGGCGCCGCAGCATGCATGCGCGAGCGCGCACGGGACAGCTTAAACAGCATTGAAGCGCATCTCATACGACAAGAGGGCGTGGGAAAGGCGAATGAAGCGCAATCGCGTTGCGAAGCGCTTCTCTCCCAGACCGACTGGAATGCTCTGGCCGAAGAAATCCAGAGCGAGACACCGGAGCGCGATAGTGACATTTCCGAGCATGACCGGCTCGAAGCCGGGCCGCCGATTGGATCGTCATGACGTTACCCCAGCCGCACGTCCCTCGCGCGGTCAAAATTTGCGTTCTCGAAAAGCGGTCTAAGATTCGACGCGGCTGGATGCCCTGCGTAATCGGGGAGCACATCATATTCCGACCCGAAGTGCTGCGCTCCTACTGCTTCGCCGCATGGGACCCGATCATCTACGATCTCCCGCTCGTTGCCGCGACCGTGAATTTTTGCGACTGGAGTTTCAGGCGCTCGGCGCTTTGCTGGGAACGTGCCTTCGACGTGCGAATTCCGGTGCATGAGCCGGCACGTTGGAACGATGCTGCCGTGCTCAACGCCCTGCATCGCGTCCTACAGCTGCTGACCGGCGATCGATGGACGATCGTGTTCGTTGCGCGCAATCGCCCTTATGCACCGCCGGCTGAGCAATCCCTTCCGATATCGACGAACAGCCGGGCCGTCATTGCGTTCAGCAATGGACTCGACTCCCACAGCGTCGCCGGATGGTTCGCGGCCGAGAACGGCGATGACAGCCTGATCCGCGTGCGCGTCGGGCGCGGTGACAAAACGCGTCCCCGGAAGGTGCCGTTTACCGCTCTGCCGTTCAAGGTGCGTCCCGCCGGAAACAATCACGAAACCAGCGGTCGCGCGCGTGGATTCAAGTTTGCCGCGACCAGCGGCCTTGCGGCGAGCATATCGAACGTCTCGGAAATTATCGTCCCCGAGAGTGGCTTGGGTGCGCTTGGTCCTGTACTCGTTCGGTTCAACCGGATGTATTCCGACTTCCGCAATCACCCAAAATTTTTCCGCCAAATGGAGGTTTTTCTCGCGGCTCTGCTCAGCCGCCACCTGACGTTTAAGCAGCCTCGCCTTGAAAGCACCAAAGGCGAGAGCCTCCGCGCCTATCTTGAACACGCACGGATCGATCACAGCGCGGCGGCGGTGCAAGCCCTGGTCGAAACGCGCTCGTGCTGGCAGAACCGCCACTATGTCGCCGTCGGGGACCACAAGCGCCAGTGCGGCATCTGCGCGTCTTGCATGTTGCGGCGTCTGAGCATGCAGGTCGCTGGTATCGAAGAGCCGGACGACACCTACAGTTGGGAAAACTTGAACGCGCCCGACTTGGTCGCAGCTGCTCCAGTCAAATATAAAGACAAGATCGGTCCTGCGCTTAAAAACTACGCCATCGCGGGAACGCTGCACCTCACGCATCTCGCTCGGTTGCGATCATCTTATGACTACGCCGATATCGCCGCGCGCCACGCTCGGGAGATCGCCGATGCCACCGGCAGCGATCAGACCGCCGTGAAGCGTTGGCTCGATGAATTTCTTCAGCGCCACGAAGTGCAGTGGCGCAGCTTTCTCGCAAGGCTCAGCGCGGGATCATTCGTAAAACAATGGGCAGGTTCGCCATGAACATCGCGCAAAGCATCAACCAAAAGGAGCTTGGAGAAAGGCTCAAGAATGCGCGCGCAACGGCCAAGATCACGCAGGCCGACGCAGCAAACGCCGTCGGCTTGTCGCGCACCACTCTCGTCGCAGTCGAGAAGGGCGAGCGCCGTGTGCGCATTGAGGAACTTCAGGCGTTGGCCGGCCAGTACAACGTCTCGGTCAACGCGCTGCTCCGCCGCGAGGCGGTGCACGTCGATCTCGTGCCACGCTTCCGAAGACTAAGCGACTCAACTGACCCGGACGTTGATGCCGCCGCGCGGCTTATGAACGATCTGGTCAGCGCCGAAGTGGAACTTGAGAACCTCTTGGGAATCGAGCGTCCGAAGGACTATCCGCCGGAGCGTCCTATCGCTCCTGGCGATGTTCGGGACCAAGCCGAGCGCGATGCCGCTTGGCTGAGAAATTATCTCGGCCTCGGGCCAGGTCCTATCGCGGACATCTTTTCGCTGATGGAAGTTGGTCTCGGCATCCGCGTCTTTCAACGGAAGCTTCCACAGAAGATATCCGGGCTGTTCGCCTACCATCCCTCCGTTGGCGCAAGTGTTTTGCTTAATGCCGATCATCCTTGGGACCGGCGCGTCCAATCTGCTGCGCACGAGTTTGGGCATTTCATCGGTACGCGAGGCTCGCCGGAAGTCCTGAAAAAAGGCGAGCGTTTTCTATCACGCGAGGAACGCTACGCGCACGCCTTCGGACGGGCGTTCCTGACACCATCGGCCGCCGTCATGCAGAAGTTCAAGGAGCTAACCGCTGGTGCAACCCACTTCACGCGCAGACATATAATTCTGCTGGCGCACTATTTCGGCGTCTCTCGCGAAGCGATGGTGCGGCGTCTCGAAGAATTGAAACTGGCGCGCGATGGAACGTGGGAATGGTTTGATGCCCACGGAAAGATCACCGATTTGGACGCACGCAAGGTGCTCGGCGATGAAGCACTTTCGCCCGATCCCGCCCGTGCCGATGCGCGTCGGCCCGTCTCCCTTCGTCTTGGGCTTATGAGCTTGGAGGCTTGGCGGCGAGAACTGTTAAGCGAAGGGCAACTTTCAAAATTGCTCAAGCTAAATCGGGTGACGCTGCGCATGCTGCTGTATGATCTGCAAAATGACGAAGGCGAGGCCGATGAGCTACTCAAGTTGCCTCGCTGACTCGACCGCTGATCTCATCCTCGATGCGAGTGTGTTTATCAACTTAAGCGCCTCCGGCGCAGCGGCGGTTATATTGAATGCGCTGCCGCAACGCGCGCTTATGGTCGATGTTGCGGCTTTAGAAGTACAGCTCGATAATAGAACGGGACGTTCGGACAATGACACCTTTCAAGGGCTTGTCGGACCTCCGACGCTCGATCTTATAAAGCTCGATGAAAGCGGATCGGCTCTTTTCGAGAAACTGGTGCTGGTGTTGGACGACGGCGAAGCAGCAACTATCGCAGCGGCAGCCACTCGGCGCGCTTTCGTTGTTCTAGAGGAACGGAAGGCGCGTCGTATCTGCGCCCAGGCACTGCCAGCGACGCCTCAAGCATCTACACTAGACCTCTTCGCCCATGCTGCCGTCACGAGAGAATTGGGGCGGAACAGGCTTTCCGAGGCCGTCCACGCGGCCCTTCAAAATGCGCGAATGCGCGTTCGTGCCGATCAGCGGGATTGGGTCGTGGACTTGATTGGCGGCGAACGAGCGCTGGGATGTAGCAGTATCCCGCGTGCTGGCGAGTTCCAAAAGACCTAAGAAAAGGACCGGTATCGGCTGTTTGCCGGTCACCGTTTTCCACCCGTGTCCCCGTGCATAGGAACGGCAGGCGGCAACCCGAACTGAAAGTGGATCAGCGTGCGGATCGCTATCAGAAGATTGGCTCCGTCAAGTCGAAAGAAAGCCGCCCTGATGTCGTGCGCGGACCGGAAACGGTTCAAGCGCTCAAGTATTGGCTTGAGACCGCGCCGGACAGTGCTTTCGTTTTCCCCAACGCGAACGGAAAGATTTGGAGCTATTCCAACTTGTGGAACCGTCTTTGGGTCCCGCTCATGAATTATGCCGGTCTCGTGACCGATGAACCAGCATCGGCAACGGTGAGGAATTGGAGCAAGAGACAGGCCGATTTCAAACAACCGCGCTTGACATTCACATGCTCCGGCACGTCTATGCGTCCTTGCAGATCGAGGAGGGAGTCCGGCCGAAGCGCTTGCAGGCGTTGACGGGGCACTCGACGTTGAAGTTGACGATGGATATGGCCGGATGTTTGTTCGGGCGCTTTCCTCAAACCAGGGCTCGCCCGCTGATGCACTCGAACAGTATCTGTTGGAACGGGGTTAGCCTGATGATGCAAAGTTCAAGGCTGCGTTCTCTCGCTTCCCACTTTATCAGCGTGGATACACCCGCGAGGTCATGGAGGCGCTAGAGCGTGCTCGCGGACACAAGGAGCCAGCCGCTCTCGCGGATGCACAGGTCGAACACATATTGCCCCGAACCATGAGCAATGACTGGCGAACAGACCTCGGCGCGGACGCCGACCGCATTCATTCGGAGTGGCTGCACACTCCAGGCAATCTCACTCTGAGCGCCTACAACCTGGAACTCTGGAATCATAAGTTTGCGATAAGGCGCGGACACTACGAGGACAGCAATGTGGTTCTCACGCGAGAACTCGCGGACAACCAGCATTGGGGCGAAGTTGAGATTCGAGAGCGGGGTGACCTTCTGGCAAAAGCAGCAGTCAAAATCTGGACCGGTCCTGAGAATCCCCCGGTTCCCGTCAAGACGCCGAATGGCGATGACCAGGACGAAACCCGCTTCGAGATTCGGCGCAAGTTCTGGGAGGGTTTGCACGACTATTTGCAAAGCGAGAACCTCTCGGTGCCTGACTTCGAAGTTAGACCGGTCTGGACCGTGCGGCTTCCGTCAAGCACCAGACACATAGGGATCGAGACCCGCTTGAGCTTGCGCAATCACGTTGTCGGCATCGACATCTGGTTCTGGCGCGAAGAATCGATGCCGCTGTGGACCGAAATTCAGACCGCGCCGGAAGCCTTCAACGAGATCGTGGCCCAGGAATGGTTTTTCGAGCAGCAGAAAGATAGGCCCCGGGCAAGTATGACGATTGAGCTTCCGGTTGAGCATCTTCGAAACCCGGCGTCGTGGCCTGCGGCGCAAGAATGGTTTGGACAGAAACTCGTGCTGATCTACGAGAAATTGCTCCCGGTCTTACGCAACAAAATGAATCAGGGTCTCGCGGAGTAGGCTTATCAGCCGGGGATTCATGTTCGCGATTTGCCTGCGCGGCGGCACTGTATCGGTATCCGAGAATCAGCCTTCGCGCGACCGGCCCCGCTGAAGGCAACAGATAGTGCCGAGGATTGACACCGCCGCCCGTGGCGCCAGGCTCCAGATCGATTTCTTCAGCCACACTGCCCCCAGCGATTTGAGCGGCTACACTTTATCGCGTGCTTACGAATCGATGAAGCCGAAGCAGGCCTCGCACCGGCAGACCAAATCGGCCCGTCAATGGCTGTCTTCTTGTTGAAGACGCATCGCTCTCTTACCCGGCGACGACCGGCTCGGGCGCGGTCGGCTGCTCCAGCCGCACCGTGTCCGCCCAGGGCCTGGCGAAAAGCAGCGCCATCACCGCGCAGGGGACGAGGCTGAGGCCTGCGTCCATCGTCAGATTGCCGGCGAGACCGCCGCGATCGTAGCCGAGCCCGTCCAGCATGGGCATGTAGACGATGGGCACGATCGAGGCGGCGTTGATCAGCGCAAACTGCGTGGCGGCGATGGGGTTTTTCTTGCCGATCGACAGAAGGACCAAAGCGTAGATCAGGGCGAAAGCCGCCGACTGGAACACGTTTTCGCCTACCATGGCCGCAGCAAAGAGCGATGGCGTGCGGGCGGGAACGAGGAGACTGAGGGTGAAGAGGGCGCCCAGCGCGCCGATGCCGATGTACAGCGCCAGCGGCGGGACGCGCCTTGCAAGCCATGGCGTGACCAATGCCCCGAAAACCCCACCCACTGTCGTTCCGAGGCCGCCGATGAATCCGACAAAGGCCTCCGAGGCGTGGAAGTCGTGTCCCACTCCGCTCAAGGTGTTGGTGAGCGAGAAGGTGGCGCAAGGCGCGGCGAACAGGACCATCATTCTCCAGATGTGACGATCGCGCACGATCGTGGTCACGTTTCGTGTTACCGGACCGAAACTGTCGCGGAACGACAGTGTCGGCGTCGGCTCGTGCGGGACGAAAAAGAACAGGCCGAGCGGAGCCAGGCTGATGAGACAAATAACGGCGACGCCAACCTCGTAGGGCAGGTCACGGAGGAGAAGGATAGCCGCCGCCGAGGAGCCGCCAAATCCGGCGACAGACGCCGCGGACATCCAGGCCCCCAGCACGGGCTCGTCCTTGCGGGCCAGCACCTGGCTGAACCAGCCGGCGACCGCGGGGGTGTAAAGGTAGTAACAGATATTGGCCAGGAACATGACCACCGCGAGCACGGCGAGGTGCGAGAGCACGTTCAGGCTCAGCGCCGTCAGGGCCGCGAGGCTGAGGGCGATGACGGTGGCGTAGCTGCGGCGGCTGAAGCCGACATCCAGGATGGGCGCCGCCAGAAAGTTGAAAACTCCGGGAAGAAAGCTGAGACCGGTGAGCGAGGCGATTTGCAGTTCGGAAACGCCGCGGGCCGCGAGCAGCTGCGGAATGGTGATGACGAGGACGCCGCTCAGCGAACCGTTGCACAGGAGCGCAAGGCCGAGCGCCCAGGCCGGCGGCGCCTGGCGCGCCGGCGATACGGGCTTCAGGGATGCTCCGAGCGTCACGGTCCGGACAGCGTTTTGAGTTTCGGCACCGGTTTTCCGGCCCAGCATTTTGCGTCGCGCAGCAGCGGCATTCCCGCTCGTGCTCCTTCGGGCCAAAATACCAACTGCCGCCCGCTTCGATAACCAACACGCTACCAGCATTTCTTGCCGGCCAAAATCAGCGTCAGAGGACCTTTTGAATCGCGGCACATTCGCGAGCTCGCTGGGGCTCGACTGACAGCAGATCGCTATGCGACGCCGGATTTATGCAGACCTCAACCGCGGTTTAACGTCGCTTGCCGGGGCTTGGCGGCCCTCCCGAAATGGTCCGGACGTCCGGAGTTCTGGATGAACCTGCAGACGATGCACGACCTGACAAAGGCGCGCGAAGAATCGGGCGACTCGATCGAACACGACGTGAGGCCGCGCGCCGCCTGAAATCATCTGAAGTACTCCGCAGGATCAGGGACATGAAAAGCCCCCAAAGCACCTTCCGCCTCCGCCTCCCCAGCTCGGTGAAGGCGGAAGTCGAGCGCCGCGCCAAAGCGGAAGGCACGAGTGTCAATCAGTTTGCGGCAACGGCCGTCGCCGAAAAGCTTGCAGCCATGAATACGGCGGCCTGGTTCGCCGGGCGCCGCGAACGCGCGAATTTTGTCGCGTTCGACCGCCTGATGCGCCGGAAGGGCGGCGAGGCTCCGCGGCCGGAAGACAAGATTCGCTGAGGCACGCAGCCCGCTGACATTTCCGGTCAATCGAAATATGGCTCGGGTGGCGCGCAAGGGAAACCAAAGGAGGAATGACAGGCACCTTGTGTTCGTTGTCAAATATGACTACAGACTATCCTATGGTTCGCGATACGCGGAGAATATCGTGGCTCAAGAGTTCGCTGAAGGATTTCAGGGAATTCCCCGATGATGCGCGCAGGCGGGGCTCTTGCCGCGCTCACCGTTGTTGCAGAGGGCGGCAATCCCGATATCGCGAAGCGGCTGGCTGGCCTCGTCAGCGGAGTGTGGGAACTCGTAATAAGGTCGCGCGGCGACGCGTATCGGGTCGTTTACGCGCTGCAATTGGGAGAAGACATCTGGGTTGTCCACGCATTTCAGAAAAAATCGAAGAGGGGAATTGCAACGCCAAAAACCGACATTGACCTGGTGAGGGAACGGATAAAACGTTTGAAGGAGCAACTGTCATGAAACGCAGCAGACTAGCCACCGTCCGTGGAAGCGGGAATGTGTTCCGGGACCTGGGGGAGCCGGACGCCGATCTTCAACAGCTCAAGGCGCTGCTTGCAGCCCTGGTCGTTCGCACTGTGGACGAGAGAGGGCTCAGCGTCCGGAAAGCGCAGGAACTGACGTCGATCGCGGCTGCAGATTTTTCGCGTATCCGGAACGCAAATCTCGATCGGTTTACTGTCGATCGGCTGATGACAATTCTTGGCCGCCTCGGTCAGGACGTCGACGTGTCGGTCACACCTCATCGCCGTCGAACAAAACCCGATATGGCGCGCGCACTTGCCGAATAAGCCTGGCATGGGGACGCAGCGACGGCGCGCCGGTTCGATCGCTCATCTTACGCCCGCATTTCTGCGGAGAGCCCCGGCGGCAGGAATAAACAGCCGATGGCGATGATCATGCGTGGTTCCTCAAGTCTGACGGCAACTGGATTTATCCGGTCTCATTCAGGCCTATTTACGGGAATCAAGGACCGAAGGGCCAGACCCACATGAAATCTGGAGATTCACAAGCAGGAGCGGTCCAAATGAAGATTAACACGATCGGACTTGATCTGGCCAAGAGAGTGTTTGCATTTCACGGCGTTGATGAAATTCCGGGGACGTGGCTCTAAACTTGCGGTCAAGCGAGGAGCTGTTCCAGGCGGACGGGGAATTCGCGGACGCGGATGCCGGTGGCGTGGAAGACCGCATTCACCACCGCCGCGCTCATGCCCACATTGCCGAGTTCGCCGATGCCCTTGATGCCGAGCGGATTCACGATCCGGTCTGTTTCGGGGACGATGATCGCTTCGATGTCCGGTACGTCCGCATTCACCGGAATGAGGTATTCGGCGAGGTTTTTGTTCACGTAGCGCGCGGTCCGCGGATCGATCTCCGTCTTCTCGTGCAGAGCGGCCGAGATGCCCCAGATCATGCCGCCCATCAGCTGGCTCCTGGCCGTCGTGGGATTGACGATGGTTCCGGCCGCAAAAGCGCCGACCGCGCGCGGCACCCGGATCTCGCGCGTCAGCCGATGGACGCGGACCTCCACGAACTGCGCACCAAACGCGAAAGCGATGTGATCCTTGCCATGCGTGCCGCCGGTGATCCGCGAGTGGCCCTCATAGAGCTCGCGGATGCCGTTGGCCGGCGCGCCGTGGGGAATGTTCTCCGCATAGGCTTCGATGACGCCGTTCGCGCCGTTGCGTTTCTTTTCCGAGATTTCGTCGCACGCTTTTGCGATGACATTCGAGAGGCTCGCCGTCGAGTTCGAGCCGCCGGCGACCGGCGATGGCGGAAGCGCGGAATCGCCGATCTCCGCGCGCACCCGCTCGGGATCGACTCCCAGCCTGTCCGCTACGACCAGCGCACGGACGGTGATGACACCGTTGCCGATCTCATGCGTCGCCGTTTGCACTTTCGCCGAACCGTCGGGATGGAGCATGACGCGCGCGGTCGCCGGAGCGATCTGCGACGGGTACATCGTCGCGGCGGTTCCCCATCCGATCAGCCATTCGCCGTCGCGCATGCTGCCGGGGTGGGGATCGCGGCGATGCCACCCGAATGATTTCGCCGCGGCGTCAAAACATTCGATCAGCGAACGACTCGTGTAAGGGAGGTGTTTGATCGGCTCGATTTTCGTATCATTGATCTTGCGCAGCTGCACCGGATCGATCTTCAGCGAATGGGCGAGTTCGTCCATCGCGCATTCGAGCGCGAAGATATAGGCCGTCTCGGGCGGCGAGCGCATGAAGCCCGGCGTGTTGCGGTCGGCATGAACGATCGACACTCTGGACCAGACATTCGGGCAGGCGTAGAGGCGCGTGGAGGCGTCGGTTCCCGCCACCATGTAATCATCCGGCCGGCTGGTGACCTTCCAGCCTTCATGGCTGAGCGAGACGAGCGTTCCGGTGGGCGAAGCGCCGAGCTTGATGCGATGGCGCGTTTCGGCGCGGTAGGTGGCGATGGTGAAGCCTTCGCTGCGGCTCGTCATCAGCTTCAGGGGTCGGCCGGTCTTGCGCGCCGCCAGCGCGACAATCGCGGCGCGCTGCGTCAGCGAACCGCGCGAGCCGAACGCGCCGCCGACAAAGAGTGACTGGACTAACTCTACGGCACCATGCTGTGCGCGGCTTTCTGCGGCGAGCTCGTTCAATGAACGAACAGACGCTCGTCTCGAAAGTCTGGAACTACGCGCATGTCCTGCGCGACGGTATCGCCAGTACTGGCTATCTTAATTTGGTGACACGTCGCAGCGAAGGTGTCCCCGGGACCGCGGGCGTCCCGCCCGCACGGCCATGCGGGCGAGACGCCCGCGGTCCCGGGAACTCGGCGTGCAGACGCCACTTTATGGCGGAAGCGATCGAACACGCTTAGGGGAAATCGAACCGCGGGTGTATTCTGCCACCAGCGGGGCGAGGATGGCAGTGGCCCACAATTACAGGGCGTTCGTCGGCTACAGCCGGAGGGATCGCACGTTTGCACGGCGGCTTCGGCGCGGGCTGGAGCGCTCTGCGCACGCGAAAACGATCCGGATCGCCGCGCCCGCCCAGTGCAAACCCCGTCCCGACAAAGCGACCTTTCGGCGGTCGTTCGCGCCTGTTCCGGCGCTTGCGCGCCTGTGAGCGCGCGGCTGCGGATATTTCTGTCGTCGCCCGACGATGTCAGGTCGGCGCGCCAGATTGCTGCCCTCACGATCGAACGCCTGGCGCAGGATTACGCGCGCTTCTTCGCCATCGAGCCGTACCTTTGGGAATCCGAGGCGATGCTCGCGTCCGGACACTTCCAGGATTCCATCCAACCACCCAGCGCATTCGACATCGTGGTGCTGATCCTGTGGTCGCGGCTCGGAACGCCGTTGCCGGTGCGGACGGCCGTTCGCGAATATCGCGGCCTCGACGGCCGTGTTCCCGTAACCGGCACCGAGTGGGAATTCGAAGAAGCCCTGGGCGCCGCGAAACACAAGGGTGCGCCGGATATTCTCGTCTATCGAAGCCTGCAGCCCACGGCGGTCGATCTCCAGGATGCGCAGCTTCGCGAGCAACAACTCGAACAGCTGAGGGCGCTTGAAGGATTTTGGGAACGCCACTTTGCCGATCGGGGACTCCTCCTCGGGGCCTTCACCAAATTTGCAACCGATGCCGAACTCGCGGACGCCCTGGAACGTCACCTGCGGCAGCTCATCGAGAAACGCATCGCGTCGCTTTCGCCGACGGAGGGCGATCGAAGCACCAGGGTCTGGATGCAGGCGCCGTTCCGCGGGCTTGAATCCTACGAGTTCGAGCACGCGCCGATCTTCTTCGGACAGGACGAAGCGGTGACCAAGGCAATGGTCCAGCTCGCCACGAATGCCGAAGCGGGATCGCCGTTCCTTCTTGTTCTGGGCGCCAGCGGCTCCGGCAAGTCTTCGCTGGTCAAGGCGGGTATTGTACCGAAGCTCTTCGTGCCCAGGCGCATTCCCGGTGCCGCGTTTCTGCGGCGTGTCGTGTTCCGGCCCAGCGACGCGCGCGAGAACGAAGACCTGTTCGACGCGTTTGCGCGCGGGCTCACGACCCGGATTTCCGACGAGGAAGGTCTTTCACAACTGATCGGACCCGGCCAGTCGGTTTCGGATCTTGCCGCTCATCTGCGCAATGCCGCAACGGAACCGGCCTATCCGATCGGCAGCGCGCTGGGACAGCTTGCGATCGCCGCGCGCCGCGACGGCCGGATGCTGGAGTACGAGACCGCCAAACTCGTTCTCGTGGTCGACCAGCTCGAAGAACTGTTCACAGCCGCACGCATAAGCCCCGACGAGCAACGAAAGTTCGTCGATCTGCTTGGCGGCTTCTCGCGTTCGGGGTTTGTCTGGATCGTTGCGACGATTCGAAAAGATTTTTGGTATCGCGCCGACGAAACGCCCGACCTGGTGCGGATGTCGGAAGGCAATGGCCGGGTCGAGCTGTTGCCCCCGACACAATCGCAGCTCAGCCAGATGATACGGCGTCCTGCGGCGGCGGCCGGTATCGGCTTCGAACATCACAAAACAACCAACGTGCCTCTCAACGAGGCGATCGCAGAGGAAATTGCGCACGAACCCGGCGCCCTGCCGCTGCTTTCCTACCTTCTGGACCAGCTCTATCGCAGCGACGTGCTCGAAGCCCACGACACTGCGCTCACTTTCGCGAACTATGAAAGGCTTGGTCGTCTGGAAGGCGCGATCGCCACCAAAGCCGAAGCGGTGCTGGCGAGTTGCGCGCCCGAGGATCGCCAGGCACTCGGTTCGGTGCTGTTCTCGCTCGTCCAGATGAGCGCCACCGATGGAGACATCGAGCGGGCAATTTCCCGGCGGGTGCCTCTGTCGACCTTTCCTCCCGGCACGCCGCAACGCAGGCTGGTCGAGGCGCTGCTCGATCCCGATGCGCGGCTGTTGGTCAGCGATGCCGAAGACCGTGGAAATCCGACTGTGCGCGTCGCCCATGAGGCGCTGATCACGCGATGGGCCCGGGCGCGCGACTTCGTGCAGGGCAACGCCGAGGCCCTCAAAATTCGACGGCGGATCGAAGAACGATACGCGTTATGGTGCGGCCTCAAACAGA
>Ga0182015_10003744_pt1 | contig 16830 bp, 9 predicted proteins | sample 712P3MmetaG_FD_120478 | JGI IMG/M metagenome (GOLD analysis project Ga0182015, IMG submission 120478) | Permafrost microbial communities from Stordalen Mire, Sweden - 712P3M metaG | ecosystem: Environmental > Terrestrial > Soil > Wetlands > Permafrost | place: Sweden: Stordalen | collected... | reverse complement strand
CACGTTGCGCAAGGAAGATATCATCGCGGTCATGCGGGCGCTTGTCGATCTGCGCGACGGACGCGGCGAGATCGACGACATCGACCATCTCGGCAACCGGCGTGTCCGCTCGGTCGGCGAACTGATGGAGAATCAGTACCGGCTGGGCTTGCTGCGGATGGAGCGGGCGATCAAGGAGCGGATGTCCTCCGTCGACATCGATACGGTCATGCCGCAGGATCTGATCAACGCCAAGCCCGCCGCCGCGGCGGTGCGCGAGTTCTTCGGCTCGTCGCAATTGTCGCAGTTCATGGATCAGACCAATCCGTTGTCCGAGATTACCCATAAACGGCGGCTATCGGCGCTCGGTCCCGGCGGTCTCACCCGCGAGCGCGCGGGTTTCGAGGTGCGCGACGTGCATCCGACGCATTACGGGCGGATCTGCCCGATCGAGACGCCGGAGGGCCCCAATATCGGTCTCATCAATTCGCTTGCGACATTTGCGCGGGTCAACAAATATGGGTTCATCGAAGCTCCTTATCGGCGCATCAAAGATGGCCGGGTGACCGACGATGTCGTTTATCTTTCGGCGATGGAGGAAGCCAAGTACAACGTCGCGCAGGCGAATGCGCCGCTCGACGAGGAGCGGGCGCTGACCGAGGATTTGGTCGTCTGCCGGCGCTCGGGCGATGTCGTCATGGTTCCGCGCGAGCGCGTCGATTTCATGGATGTGTCGCCAAAGCAGCTCGTTTCGGTCGCCGCCGCCCTGATCCCGTTCCTCGAGAACGACGATGCCAACCGGGCGCTCATGGGCTCTAACATGCAACGTCAGGCCGTGCCGCTCGTCAGATCCGACGCGCCGCTGGTCGGGACCGGCATGGAGTCCGTCGTCGCCCGCGATTCCGGCGCCGCCATCGCGGCGCGGCGAACGGGTTTTGTCGACCAGGTCGATGCGACGCGCATCGTGATCCGGGCAACCGAGGAAACCGACGCCGGCAAGCCAGGGGTCGATATCTACCGGATGATGAAGTTCCAGCGCTCGAACCAATCGACCTGCATCAACCAGAAGCCGCTGGTGCGGATCGGCGACTACGTGCGCAACGGCGACATCATTGCCGATGGACCGTCGACCGATCTCGGAGATCTGGCGCTTGGCCGCAATGTCCTAGTCGCCTTCATGCCCTGGAACGGCTATAATTTCGAGGATTCGATCCTTCTCAATGAGCAAATCGTCAAGGACGATGTTTACACCTCGATTCATATCGACGAGTTCGAGGTGATGGCGCGCGACACCAAGCTCGGTCCGGAGGAAATCACCCGCGATATTCCGAATGTATCGGAAGAGGTGTTGAAGAATCTCGACGAGGCCGGAATCGTCTATATCGGCGCCGAGGTCCAGGCGGGCGATGTCTTGGTCGGCAAGATCACGCCGAAGGGCGAGAGCCCGATGACTCCGGAAGAAAAGCTTTTGCGCGCGATCTTCGGCGAAAAGGCATCGGATGTCCGCGATACGTCGTTGCGGGTGCCGCCGGGCGTGCAGGGCACGATTGTCGAGGTGCGCGTCTTCAATCGCCATGGCGTTGACAAGGACGAGCGCGCCCAAGCGATCGAACGCGAGGAAATCGAGCGTCTCGCGAAGGACCGCGACGATGAGCTAGCGATCCTCGATCGCAACGTCTATGCGCGTCTCATGGACGTTCTCGTCGACAAGAAGGCGATCGCCGGACCGAAGGGATTCAAACGGGATACCAAGCTCACCAGGGAGATCGTCGAGGACTATCCGCGCTCGCAATGGTGGACCTTCGGGATCGAAAACGACAAGACGATGGCCGAGCTCGAAGCCATGCGCAGGCAGTATGACGAGGCCAAGAAAGCTCTTGAGAGCCGCTTTCTCGACAAGGTCGAAAAGTTGCAGCGCGGCGACGAATTGCCGCCGGGCGTCATGAAGATGGTGAAGGTGTTCGTCGCGGTGAAGCGCAAGATCCAGCCCGGCGACAAGATGGCGGGACGGCATGGCAACAAGGGCGTCGTTTCCAAGATCGTGCCGCAGGAGGATATGCCCTTCCTCGCCGACGGGCAGCCAGTCGATATCGTCTTGAATCCGCTCGGCGTGCCCTCCCGCATGAATGTCGGGCAAATCCTAGAAACCCATCTCGGCTGGGCCTGCGCCGGTCTTGGCAAGCAAGTCGGCGACACGGTGAATGCCTATTTGCGGGACAAGAACACGAAGCCGTTGCGCAACAAGCTCGTCGAAATTTATGGCGCCAAGTCAGAGATCATGGACCTCGACGATGAGGCCGTCGTCGAACTCGGCGAAAATCTGCGCCGCGGCGTGCCGGTCGCGACGCCGGTCTTCGACGGCGCGCGTGAAAAGGACATCGTCGGAATGCTGGAGCAGGCGGGTTTAGACCCCTCGGGCCAGGTCACTCTCTACGATGGATGCACCGGCGAAGCGTTCGACCGCAAGGTGACTGTCGGCTATATTTATATGCTGAAGCTGCATCATCTCGTCGACGACAAGATCCACGCGCGCTCGATCGGACCTTATAGTCTCGTCACCCAACAGCCGCTCGGCGGCAAGGCGCAATTCGGCGGCCAGCGGTTCGGCGAGATGGAGGTTTGGGCGCTCGAGGCTTACGGCGCGGCCTATACGCTTCAGGAGATGCTCACCTTGAAATCCGACGACGTGGCAGGCCGCACCAAGGTTTATGAATCGATTGTGCGCGGCGACGATGCTTTCGAATCCGGCATTCCGGAAAGCTTCAACGTGCTCGTCAAGGAGATGCGTTCGCTTTGCCTCAATGTCGAACTTACTCAGACGACGAAACCGAAAAACCAGTTGCCGCCGGCCGCGGCGGCCGAATAGACGCGGGCATTGAAAACCGCCCGAGCGGCGCGCGCCGCGCGGGCGGTGACTTGAATATTTCCGCCGAGGGGTCATGCGGCGGCGCCGCGCCGGCCCAGCATCAGGAGATGGCAATGAATCAAGAGGTCATGAATCTCTTCAGTCCGGCGGCGCAGCCGCAGGCTTTCGATCAAATCCAGATTTCGATCGCGAGCCCGGAGAAGATTCTGTCCTGGTCGTTCGGCGAGATTAAAAAGCCGGAGACAATCAATTACCGCACCTTTAAGCCCGAACGCGACGGACTTTTCTGCGCCCGGATCTTCGGCCCCATCAAGGACTACGAGTGCTTATGTGGCAAATACAAGCGGATGAAATATAAGAACGTCATTTGCGAGAAATGCGGCGTCGAGGTGACCTTGTCGCGGGTGCGCCGCGAGCGCATGGGGCATATTTCGCTCGCCGCGCCGGTCGCCCATATCTGGTTTTTGAAATCCCTGCCTTCGCGCATCGGGCTTCTCCTCGACATGACGCTGAAGGACATCGAGCGCATCCTTTATTTCGAGTCCTATATCGTACTCGATCCGGGCCTGACGCCGCTCAAGAACCGCCAGCTTCTCAATGAAGACGATTACCTGCGCGCGCAGGACGAATACGGCCAGGATTCCTTCACCGCACTCATTGGCGCCGAAGCGATTCGCGAAATTCTACGTGGCATGGATCTTCCAAGAATTGCCGAATCGCTGAAAGTTGAGATCGCCGAATCGACAACGGAACTGAAACCCAAGAAGCTCGCCAAGAGGTTGAAGATCATCGAGGCCTTCATCCGTTCGGGCAACAAGCCCGAGTGGATGATCCTTACCGAAGTTCCGGTCCTTCCGCCCGACCTTAGACCGCTCGTGCCGCTCGACGGCGGCCGCTTCGCGACCTCGGATCTCAACGACCTTTACCGGCGCGTCATCAACCGTAACAATCGCCTGAAGCGGCTCATCGAATTGCGCGCGCCAGACATCATCGTGCGCAACGAGAAGCGGATGCTGCAGGAGGCTGTCGATGCTCTGTTCGACAATGGCCGGCGCGGCCGGGTCATCACCGGCGCCAACAAGCGGCCGCTGAAGTCGCTCGCCGACATGCTGAAGGGCAAACAAGGCCGTTTCCGCCAAAACCTGCTTGGCAAGCGCGTCGATTATTCCGGCCGCTCGGTCATCGTGGTTGGGCCCGACCTCAAACTGCACCAATGCGGGCTGCCAAAGAAGATGGCGCTCGAGCTCTTCAAGCCCTTCATTTACTCGCGTCTCGACGCGAAGGGCCTTTCGGCAACCGTCAAGCAGGCGAAGAAACTGGTCGAAAAAGAGAAGCCGGAAGTCTGGGATATTCTCGACGAAGTCATCCGCGAGCATCCGGTCATGCTGAACCGGGCGCCGACGCTGCACCGTCTCGGCATTCAGGCTTTTGAGCCGAAGCTGATCGAGGGCAAGGCCATCCAGCTGCATCCGCTTGTCTGCGCCGCGTTCAACGCCGATTTCGATGGCGACCAGATGGCGGTGCACGTTCCGCTGTCGCTCGAGGCGCAACTCGAAGCGCGCGTGCTGATGATGTCGACCAACAATATTTTGCATCCGGCCAATGGCCAGCCGATCATCGTGCCATCGCAGGATATCGTCATCGGTCTTTATTATGTTTCGTTGATGTGCGAGGGCGAACCTGGCCAGGGGATGGCGTTCGCCAATATGGGCGAGATCGAACATGCCTTGCATGCCAAGGCGATCACCCTGCACACAAGGATCAAGGGGCGGGCGGAAACCTTCGACGGTGAGGGCCAGCGCGTACCAAAAATTTTCGACACTACGCCCGGCCGCATGATTCTTGGCCAGCTGCTGCCGCGCCACGTCAAGATTCCCTTCGAGGTCGTGAACAAACTCATGACCAAGAAGGAAATCTCGAACATGATCGACATCGTCTACCGCAACTGCGGCCAGAAGGAGACAGTCATCTTTTGCGACAAGATCATGGCGCTCGGGTTCCGTGAGGCGTTCAAGGCCGGCATTTCCTTCGGCAAGGACGACATGGTCGTGCCGGAAACCAAGCCGCGGATTATCGCCGAGACAGGCGCGCTCGCGAAGGAATACGAGCAGCAGTATAATGACGGATTGATCACGCAAGGCGAAAAATACAACAAGGTCGTCGATGTCTGGATGAAATGCTCGGACAAGCTCGCCGAGGAAATGATGGCGCGCATTTCGACCGTGCAGAAGGACGAGAACGGCCGCGACAAGCCGATCAACTCGGTCTACATGATGGCCCATTCCGGCGCGCGCGGTTCGCCAACCCAAATGAAGCAGCTTGCCGCGATGCGCGGACTGATGGCAAAGCCATCGGGCGAGATCATCGAAAGCCCGATCATCTCGAATTTTAAGGAAGGGCTGACCGTGCTCGAGTATTTCAACTCGACGCATGGCGCGCGAAAGGGCCTTGCCGACACCGCCTTGAAGACCGCCAATTCGGGCTATCTGACGCGCCGCCTTGTCGATGTGGCGCAGGACTCGATTATTACCATCGCCGATTGCGGGTCGCGGAACGGAATTCGGATGCGCGCGATCATCGACGCGGGCCAGATTGTCGCCTCGCTCGCGACGCGAATTCTTGGCCGCACCGCGGCCGAGGATTTGAAAGAGGCCGCAGGCGCGCTCATCGTCGCCGCCGGCGAAATGGTTCAGGAATGGCATATCGACCGCATCAACGCGGCCGGGATCCAGGAAGTCAAGATCCGTTCGGTCTTGACCTGCGAAGCCAAGAACGGCGTTTGCGGCAAGTGCTACGGCCGCGATCTCGCGCGCGGAACGCCGGTCAACATGGGCGAGGCCGTCGGGGTCATCGCCGCGCAGTCGATCGGCGAGCCGGGCACCCAGCTCACGATGCGCACCTTCCACATCGGCGGCGCGGCGCAAATCGCCGATCAATCCTTCATCGAATCCAATTTCGATGGAGTCGTGAAGATTCGCAATCGCCATCTCGCCCGCAATAGCGAGGGCGACCTTATGGTCATGGCGCGCAATGTCGCAATCATCGTCGAGGGCCCAGACGGCGTGGAACGCGCGGTCCACAGGACCCAGTATGGCGCAAGGCTCAAAGTCGACGATGGCGACAAGATCAAGCGCGGCCAGCGCATTGCCGAGTGGGATCCTTACACAAGGCCGATTCTGACCGAGGTCGCCGGGATTGTCGGCTTCGAGGATCTGGTCGAAGGGGCTTCCATGACGGAAACCATCGACGAGGCAACCGGCATCGCCAAGCGTCTGGTCATGGACTGGCGCCTCAATCAGCGCTCCGCGACCTTAAAGCCCGCCATCGTGATCAAAGCGGCGGACGGAAAGATCGCCAAGCTGCACCGCGGCGGCGAAGCGCGTTATGTGCTGCCCGTGGATTCGATCATTGGGGTTGATCCAGGCGCGCTGGTCAAGGCTGGCGACATCGTTGCCCGCATCTCAATGGACTCGGCGAAGACGCGCGACATCACCGGCGGTCTGCCGCGCGTAGCCGAACTGTTCGAGGCGCGCCGGCCGAAGGATCATGCGATTATCGCCGAGGCCTCCGGCACCGTGCAATTCGGGCGCGACTACAAGAACAAGACCCGCATCTCGATCGTTCCGAACGAAGAGGGCGCCGAGCCAATCGAATATTTGATCGCGAAAGGCAAACATATCCATCTCCAGGACGGCGACGTCGTCGAAAAGGGCGATTATATCGTCGATGGAAATCCGGCGCCGCACGACATTTTGGCGATCAAGGGCGTCGAGGAACTCGCCGCCTATCTTGTTAACGAGATTCAGGAGGTCTACCGGCTGCAAGGGGTTAGCATCAACGACAAACATATTGAGGTGATCGTCCGGCAGATGCTGCAGAAGGTCGATATCGTCGAGCCGGGCGGCACCGGGTTCTTGCCTGGCGAGCAAGTCGATCAGGTCGAGCTCGACGCGGCCAACGCCGCGGCGATCGAGGCGGGCGAAAAGCCGGCCTCCGGAACTCCGGTTCTCCTCGGGATCACCAAGGCGTCGTTGCAGACGCGCTCGTTCATCTCGGCCGCCTCCTTCCAGGAGACGACCAGGGTGTTGACCGAGGCGGCCGTCAACGGCAAGGCCGATACCTTGGAAGGCTTAAAGGAAAACGTCATCGTCGGCCGCCTCATTCCAGCCGGCACGGGCGCGGCGATGGCCAAACTCCGGCGTATCGCGAACGTCCGGGATGACATGATTATCGCGCAAAAAGCGGAAAGCGCGGCGGCATCCGGGACAACTCCCTTGCTGGCGCAGCCCGATGTGCAGGCGAGAGAATAGGCCGCCGGTCGTGCGGCGCTTTTCGTTCCTCCGTCGTGGTTCTCGCGGTTTTTTCGTCGATGGCTGGCACATCGAGCCCCGTCCGCTCATGATAGCAACGCCCTGAAGGCGTGACTTTGAAGGTATTATTCATCAGTTCATAAATCGTTCGGCAATTCAGGCCTTGTATCCGAGTGTGTCCTTGTCGCGGAAGGAACGGATTTTTGAGCGTTGCGCGGCAAGCAATGCATCGGCGAATTCCCCTTCGCACGAAGTCCGCAAAGCTCGAAATGGCGCGGCGCCCAACCGTGCCGGCCTTGCAATTCCAGATCAATTTATCTCGATTTCTATCTGGCGCTTAGGGCGGAAGATGCAAGAGCCGCGGGGCGGACCCGAGGCTTGCGACAAACGCCTCGGACTTTTTCGTCCGATGCACTTTGACCCTGCGTCAGAAGCTCGCGGATAATCACAGACAAAAATTCTCGTTCGCATGATCCTAATCCACCCTAGCTTGCGGTGTCGCTTGAGCCGCGCTTCAGCAATCATCACCTTTCAACAAGAGACGGAAATTCGAGATTGAGATCAAGCGCCGCAATGGCGCCCATGGTAAAGGGGAGTTTTGGAGGTTCGCACTTCCTCCGTGATATACCTCACCCTCGGAAAAGTTTATGCCATCTTGCCGATTCGATGTGCTAGGTCTTGGCAACGCCGTCGTCGATATCATCGGCCTGACCGACGACGATTTCCTTGCTGCCCTGGGACTGCGCAAGGGCGCGATGACGTTGATCGACGAGGGGCGCGCCGAAGCCCTCTACAAGGCGATGGGTCCGGCGACCATCGTGTCGGGAGGGTCGGCTGCCAACACGATCATTGGCGCGGCGAGTCTCGGTTGCCGCGCGGCCTTCATCGGCAAGCTCAAGAACGATGCAACAGGTGCAGCCTTCGCGCACGATATCCGTGCGGCAAGAGTCGATTTTTCGACCGCCTTGGCAAACGACGGGCCAGCGAGCGCCCGCTGCCTCGTGCTCGTGACGCCGGACGGCCAGCGCACGATGAACACGTTTTTGGGCGCCGCCCAGAATCTGACCGAGGCGGACGTCGACGAAGTCCTCGTCAAGCAGTCGGCCATTGTTTATCTTGAAGGCTATCTTTGGGATCCTCCGGCCGCGAAAACCGCTTTCGTCAAGGCGGCAAAAATCGCGCGGGAAGCCGGGCGGCGCGTTGCTCTAACCCTGTCCGACTCCTTTTGCGTCGATCGTTTCCGCGAGGAGTTTTTAGGGCTCATTCGCTCTGGCTCGGTCGAAATCCTTTTCGCCAACGAGAGCGAGCTGCATTCGCTTTATCAATCCGCGGATTTCGACACCGCCGCCGCGAAGCTGCGCACGGAAAATATCCTCGGCGTCGTCACTCGCTCGGAGCGGGGATCGCTCGTCGTAACGCGGGACGAGGTTCTCGCCGTGCCAGCCTTCCCTGTGGAGCGGGTTGTCGACACGACGGGAGCTGGCGATCTCTTCGCCGCTGGATTTCTCGCCGGGCTTAGCAAAAACAAGGACCTCGTAACCTGCGCGAGGCTTGGCGCCATTGCCGCCGCGGAGATCATCCAGCATATCGGCGCCCGGCCGCTCACTGACCTTGGCCAGCTCGCCGCGCGGAATGGGATTGCGACCTAATCGCGCACGAGCCGTCTCAATTCCTTTATTTTCCCTAGAGGGCCAAATCTATGAGAGAACGCTTGAGCATGTCCCGAAAAAGTTGCACGCGTTTTCGCCAAGGACATGCTCCAACTCTTTGAAATTGAGGGATTCCTTTTCGATCACGCGATTCCACGTGATCGGGAACCGCTTTAACGAGAAAGTCCATGGGAGGACGCAGTGGACCCCATCTCACGCCGTAACGTGTTGTCTGTTGCCGCTGCCGGAGGCCTCCTGACGGCGGCGGCGGCACGCGCGCAAACCGCGGTGCCGCAGCCGGAGCGGCCCGGCGACGGCGGGACGGATCCTGGTCCTCGCAACCTCGAGCGGGATCGGCAGAACCCCGATATGCTCGTTCCGCCCTCCACCGACCACGGCACGCTACCGAATTTGCGCTTTTCATTCTCCGACGCTCATATGCGGCTGGAAACAGGCGGTTGGACACGCCAAGTGACCGCGCGCGAACTTGGCGTGTCCAAGGATGTCGCAGGCGTGGACATGCGCCTGAATGCCGGCGGCGTGCGCGAGTTGCACTGGCACAAGGCTGCGGAGTGGGCCTATATGCTGTATGGGACCGCGCGAATTACGGCCGTCGATGCCCAAGGGCGCAATTTTGCCGACGACATAAGTGTCGGAGATTTGTGGTATTTCCCAGCGGGGATTCCGCATTCGATCCAAGGGCTTAATCCGGACGGATGCGAATTTCTTCTGGTCTTCGACGATGGCGACTTCGACGAGGACAATACTTTTCTCATTACTGATTGGTTCAAGCATACCCCGAGCGAGGTGCTGGGCAAGAATTTTGGCGTGCCGGCCTCGTTATTCGGACACACGCCCGATCCTAGCGAGCGTTACATCTTCCCAGCCCCAGTGCCCGGACCGCTAAGCTCCGATAAAATCGCGGGCGCAACCGCCGTACCCCAGAGCTTTAGCCATAAAATGATAGCGCCGCCGCCGGTCAAGACCAAGAGCGGAACGGTACGGATCATCGATTCAAGCGTGTTTCCGGTGTCCACCACGATCGCAGCGGCGCTGATTGAAGTCGATCCCGGCGGGATGCGAGAATTGCATTGGCATCCCAACACCAACGAATGGCAATATTATATCGAGGGTCAGGCCCGGATGGGCGTATTCGGGGCGTCCGGTCAGGCGCGCACGTTCGATTTCCGCGCCGGCGATGTCGGTTACGTGCCTTTCGCCATGGGGCACTACATCGAAAATACAGGCTCTACGCAGGTGCGCTTTCTCGAAGTGTTCAAAAGCAGCACCTACGCCGATGTATCTCTCAACCAGTGGATGGCATTGACGCCTCCCGAACTGGTCGGGGCGCATTTGGGGCTGGGTGCGGACGCGATGGAGGCGCTACGCAAAGGGAAGGCCTCGGTTGTGCCATCCTAACAGTTTGCTGAAAAAGCGTCGATTCGGGGAACTTTTCGCTTTTGCGTTTGAATCGGTTGGCAGTTCGAGCGTTGATGGGTCGGCTTTACCGGCTTTTGTCGTTGGCTTTATTGCTTGGGACGGACTCCTGCCTACGCGAACGAGCAATTTTGGAATTCGGATCAGATTGTAGGCGATAATGTTGATGAGAAAATCGCCCGCGACGGCGGCCATGCCACGATGCTTTGTTTTGCGCATCGTGCCGTGCTGCTTGCCCCAACCGAATAGGCATTCGATCATTTTGCGCCGCTTCTAGTCGCAGCTTGCTTCATCGCGGATGTCTGCTCCTCGCGGAACGCCCATTTTCAGCACTCAGCATCCCAACAAATAAACGATTAAAATCCTTTTACAACCGACCGCTTGCGGCTCTTTGCCAAAGAGAATGGCGAGAGAGACGGGACTTGAACCCGCGACCTCCGGCGTGACAGGCCGGCGCTCTAACCAACTGAGCTACTCCCCCGCGGCGCGGCGCTGCAACGGCCGCATGGGAGACCTGCCGGATAGGATAGGCGAAAGACCAAGTCAAGCGCGAAGGATACGGCTGACGGCCAGCGATCCGGTAGACCCTTCTAAGTTCAGGCGTTCGCCCCTATTTCAACTTCGCGTGGCGGCGATTTCAGCGATCGACCAACAGCCGGTAGCCGGCGCCCCGGGCGGTTTGCAAATGCAGCGGATTGGCTGGGTCGCGCTCGATCTTGCGGCGCAGCCGATTGATCTGAACATCGACTGTCCGCTCGTTGGCGGCAACGCCAGAGCCCGCGAGCGTTTCCCGCGCCACCGTTTCGCCTGCGTTTTCGGCCAGAAGCCGCAGCATCTCGCGCTCCCGGTCGGTCAGCCTTACGACCTCGTCGCGCTGGCGCAGCTCCCCGCGGCCAAGATCGAAGTTGAAATCGCCAAAGCGCACCGACGCTGGTGGTCCCGCGATTGCACGCGGCGCCGCGCGGCGCAGGATCGAGGCGATCCGCAAAGCAAGTTCGCGCGGCTCGCAGGGCTTGCCGAGATAATCGTCGACCCCAGTCTCAAGACCGCGCACCCGGTCGTCCGCTTCGCTCCGAGCGGTCAGCATCAAAATGGGAACATGCGCGAGCTCGGTGGCGCCGGCCCGCAGCCGCGCCGCGAAAGAAAAACCATCCTCGCCCGGCATCATGACATCGAGGACGATGAGATCGAAGGAAAGACTCTTGAGGCGGCCCATCGCTTCCACGGCGTCGGCGGCGGTCGTGACGCGATACCCCTCTTCGCTCAACACGCGAGACAACAGCGCCCGGATGCGCCGGTCGTCATCGACAATCAGAAGATGCGCGGCATTGTCGGCGGGCGCGCCCAGCGCCGGCGAATCATTCGAATCCTGGCTCACCGTTGCTGCCCCGAGGCCGGACCGGCGTCGGTCATCATCGCGGCAACCTTGTCCCGCCCGCCCGCGTCAACCATTACTTCCAGGTTCTGGTGCACCGCTTTCAGCAGCAAATCTTCCACGAATATAACACAAATGTTGCTGATTCAGGAAGGCGCCGATGGATTGCCAGGGCTGTATGTCACCGCATTTGTTCCGATCGCTACCGTCCTTGTCGACCCTCTGCTCATTCCATTTGCCGGGACGGGGAACGGCGCTGTACCACGCATCCTGGATCGTGCCATCATTGGCTAAATACGCAATATGCATTTGATTATTGTATTCTGATGCAAACGGATCACCATTCGCAGCAGGGGCATTCGTCGTATTGTAGCGAACTTTGCCGCCAATGTTGAGTTTTCGGCTAGGCCACTGAGACACGGCACACCCTGACATTCCGAGGAAAGCTTTAGACCAATATCCTGCGATGAACGTTTGAGCGGCATGATTGGTTCCGCCTCCGGCGGAGTTTCTGGCCGTTCGCGCGATAGCGCGGGCGATGTTGTGGATCATGGTTTCAGCCTAGGCCGCGACCTTCCTCGGGCTCGCAAACGCCGCGTGGCGAAGCCTTTGCGAATCGCTGCGATCAAATGCGCATTAGGCATGGCCTCGGGCCGGGACGCCTATGGCGGGATTTGTCTGAACCGAGGGCCTTATGTTCTTCGTCACGAAGGAGGCCTCCAACTCTTGCGGAGGCCCCCAATGCGCGCAGGCGAGGACGGGAGGATGACCTGCTTGCTGCGCCGCCGTAACGCGATCTCAGTAGCAGACGCGGACGCGGTGATAGCGAATGATTGTCCCCCAGTAGTCAACGACCGGCTGGCGGGTGACGTAGCATGATGGATAGACGTAATAGGGGGCAGCAGCAGCTGCTGCGGCACCAAACGCCAAGCCCGCGGCAGCAGCCCCAACGTCCCAGCCCCAATAAGGATGATATCCCCAAGCTGCGGCCGGGGTCGCTGTAGCGGCAACGCCTATGCCAAGGGTTGCCGCGGCCAGCCCGGCGGTAAGTGTCTTACGAAATTTGGTCATAAAAATTCTCCTTCCTGCGCCGTAGGCATCTCCTCGGCGTGGTTTCCAGGCTAAGCGAAAGCGTTAAATTGGTCTGTGACTTAGCGCACAAACCGCGCGTTTCTACGCCAGGGCGGGCAAAATTTTTGTGCCGGAAACGACTTTTTCCCGCCTGCGCGCTATCAGATTCACGGAGACGGCCTTTTCCGTCAGCGCTGTTGCCATATTTCAGGAAGGTCCGTACACGTCAAGCCCCCGCCCGGCGGCGGTTTTTTCGATAAGGCCCATGGTTTTGTGATCCCGCCCCGCCATATTAGGCAGACCATCAATGGCCGCGCATTTCCGCGAAACCTCACCGCGAGCCCAGCCATAAGCCCAGGAGTGAGCAATGTCCGCTTTGCCCTTCGACCAGCGCGACGGGTTCATCTGGATGAACGGCAATTTGACCGCCTGGAAGGAAGCAAAGCTTCATGTGCTTTCGCACGGTTTGCATTACGCCTCTTGCGTTTTCGAGGGCGAGCGCGCGTATGGCGGCCGCATTTTCAAATCGGCCGAACATTCGGAGCGGTTCAGAGCCTCGGCGGAGCTGCTCGATTTCGCGATTCCTTATTCCGTGGCGGAACTGGACAAGGCGAAGCAGCTCGTCGTCGGCAAGAACAATCTGCCAAACTGCTATGTCCGCCCGATTGCCTGGCGCGGCAGCGAAACGATGGCGGTCGCAGCGCAGAACTCGACGATCAACGTTGCCATCGCCGTCTGGGACTGGCCAAGCATGTTCGACATCGAGCAAAAAATGCGAGGCATCAGGCTCGACATCGCCGATTACCGGAGGCCCGATCCGATGACCGCGCCGGCCCGCGCGAAAGCGGCGGGGCTCTATATGATCTGTACGATTTCCAAGCACCGCGCGGAGCGGCGCGGCTATGCCGATGCGATGATGCTCGATTGGCAGGGACGGGTCGCGGAATGTACCGGCGCCAATATCTTTTTTGTAGCGCAGGGCGCGATCCACACGCCGGTCGCCGATTGCTTTCTCGATGGGATCACGCGGCGCACCGTGATCGACCTCGCCAAGCGCCGCGGCATCGAGGTGATCGAGCGCCGCATCATGCCAGACGAGCTCTCCACCTTCGAGGAATGTTTCATCACAGGCACCGGCGCCGAGGTCACCCCGGTTTCCGAGACAGGCCCCTACAAATTCACGCCGGGCGCGATTTCCCGAGCGATGATCGACGATTATTCCGCCGAGGTGCGGCCAAGGCAAAAGGCGGCGTGAGGCGGAACAGACGAGAGCGGTTTCCGGCTGCGAGGAAACGCGCGAGGTTTTCCCATGTTGTCGCTTAAAACGCACGGCCGTTGGCGCAATCGTTGGAGACGCGCTGTCCCGCGCGGCCTCGCGGATGATCCTCGCGGATGATGATAAATCATTTTCGACAAGGACTTGCTCCAACACTTTGAAATTGAGCAATTCCTTTTCGATCACGCGAGTGCCCGTGATCAGGAAGCGTTCTAGCAATTTGCTGAAAAAGCGTCGATTCGGGGAACTTTTCGCTTTTGCGTTTGAATCGGGTTGGCAGTTCGAGCGTTGATGGCTCGCCCAGGGCAAAATCCTAAATCGTTAACAAGCAAGCAGCTGAGCCCTGAAGTCTGGGTTGACGGAAGCCTTCAGGCGGTTGCGCTTGAGGGATAATTTTGAGGTGTCGCGCTTGAGCATGTTCAAGACGATGTGGCGAACAATGGCGAGGTTCAAGGGTGCGAAATCTTTTCTTGTCCGGCAACGATCCTCGTCGAAGGTTATATCCAGCTGCCAGTGGAGATTGTTCTCGATTCCCCAATGTGCACGCGTGGCTGCAAGGATCGCGGTAGGGCCGGCTGGCAGAGATGTTATATACAAGCGCGTTTCGACGGATGTTTGTCCGGTTTTCTTGTCGATGCGCTTTGCCGTGATGGCGGCGATGCCGCGCAAGTTTTGCCAATCTGGATGCAAAACTGTCAGCCAGTCGATGGCATCCGTCGCGCGGGCATTCCCGTTGTTCGATACGCCCATGCCCCGCATCGGTTGTTTTGTGAACCGCGCAGGCCTTGGCCAGCTCAGCGTCTTCAAAGAACCTTTTCACATCAACGTGCAGCGCGCTCTGATTGCCTTTAAGCGCCAGAACGTAATCGGCTTCTTGCGCCACAATCTTCGCGGCAATCGCTTGTCTCAGTTCCGATGGCGTCAATCGATACAATCGTGCCCTTGATCGCCAGCATCTCCAAAAGATCGGGGATGGCTTTGATCTCGTTGCTCTTGCGGTCAACAGCGCATTGCCCGATTGCCTTGGCCAGCCTCGCAAGCATAGGCCGCGAGAAGATGCGGAGCCCCGCTTCCATCCGCCGCATGCTTCGAACCGCGCAGCGTCTTGCCCCTCATCCTGAGCGAAGTCGAAGGACGACCGCAACCACGCCACGCACGATTTCTTGCCACGGTTTCTTGCCACGGTTTCTTGCAATGAAGCAACCCACGACGCAAAGCATTGTTCCAGAACTTCAGGCTTCAGCAACCGGAAAACCTTGCGGAACGTTTGGGCGTGGGGAACGCCTGTCTTGTACGGCAAATACTGTTTCAGCCACGCTAGATATTCGCGGCTTAATAGCTCAATCGCCTCCCAATCGTCCGCCGCGCACAACACGCCAACCAGCGTCGCCAACAGAATTTCATCCAATGGATAGGTTACCATTCCCGTAATGCGATGATCGGGAATCTCCTTCATTTGTTCCAAAAAACTGATTGCCATGGGTTTCTCCTTCGAAACCCACTCAAATCCCTCCGCCTTAGGAAACCGCTAACAATTTAAGATTCTGCCCTGCCCTCGCGGCCAGGAAGACCGCGAAATGCGTTGCGCCGCGCCGCGCTAGAGTTGTCCAATCCCTGGCGTGCTGGCTCGTTTTGAGGAAGTGGCCGAGTGAGCTGCTCAGGACTGAGATCGTGGCGCCGAAAGCGATCAGGACACCGAATAGGGCATGAAGCTGAGTCAACGCCTGCGCGTGCCCCGCCGCAAGATTGTCGTGCACCTGGGTGAGGAGTTCGATTGCGAGCGGCTGCAGATCGAGAAACGCCACGATCACGGTCGCGACGAGCAGGACGCGAGCTGCGGTGAGCAGCCAGCTGTCGGTATCGCCCGTAAAGGTGTCGAGCGACGTGACGGAACGCAGCGCCGCCCATATGATGAGGACCACCACGACCGCGGCCAGGAACCACAGCGTGAGCCTGAACGCAGACGCGCCGACGAGATTGCTGAAATGAATGTGCTGCAGCGACACGCCATCGATCAGACGAGGCACGAAACTCCCGGTCTGCAGCGGCCCGAAATTTGGATAGGCGATCTGCGTGACGAGCGCGCACCCGAGCAGGGTGACGAGGACCAAGATGATATTGGCGAGCAGGCCACGCAGGATGACGGCCGCGGCTTCGGACACGTTCCTGATGCCGCTACGCCCGCGCGGAAGCAGATAGTTCGAGTAGTTGCGCAGGTGCAGGACCGGCGTATTATCGGAGACGTCTTCGCCGAACGGGAACGCGCGTCCGCCGCGGTTGCTCATGGCGGCGCCCAGGCACGACCCGATATAACCGCCGCCCGACACGGTGGAGAAATAGTCGATCCCTTCGATGTGGCGTTTGCGATGGAGCGCCTGCAGGGCCCCAAGGCAAACTGCGGCCGAACGGATACCGCCGCCCGAAAAAGCAAGGCCGGTCGCATCGCATGGGACCGGCACCGGGCGGGTCTTGTCATAATCAGGATGGTGCGGATCGGCGAACGATACGTCGGGTGGGCCATTGGGAGGCGGCGCGCCGCCGCCGGCCAGATCGGAGCGCCGCGGGAAGAGCTTGTCCGGATCAGGCGATGGCTTACGGGATGGTATCGATTCCGTGGCTAATGACTTGGCAGGAGGCTCCTTCGGCTCGAGCCGGTTGATGTTGTGACGTTTTGTCTCCTTGCGCCGTGCGTTTATAGCTTTGAATTCGACCGGCAGGACGTCTTCGAAATGTCGAAGCTTGATCCGAGCTGCTGTCGTTTCCAAACGGTCGTCACGATGATCAGGTCGATAGCGTTTCCCAGTTCCTCCGCTGGTTGCAGGACGCGTATCTAAATCAGATCAGCTTTCATGTGCCGTTCGTCGTCT
>Ga0182015_10003743_pt1 | contig 16832 bp, 17 predicted proteins | sample 712P3MmetaG_FD_120478 | JGI IMG/M metagenome (GOLD analysis project Ga0182015, IMG submission 120478) | Permafrost microbial communities from Stordalen Mire, Sweden - 712P3M metaG | ecosystem: Environmental > Terrestrial > Soil > Wetlands > Permafrost | place: Sweden: Stordalen | collected... | reverse complement strand
TGCCGGGCCGCCTGGACGAGAAGGCATACTTTGACTACGTCAGTGCTGCATATGATGCGATCGATACGATGCTCGAAGCGCGGCGGCCGGCAACGGCCGACGCGATCGAACACTGGATCGACGGCGCGCCGGCCGTCAATGCCGTTGCCAGTCGCAGCGAGCTCGAAGCGGCGCTCGACGTCGTGCTTGCGCCGATTGCTGCGAAGAACGCTCCGGGTCGTCAATCCTGAGAGTCGCCGACGAGAAGCGCGATAACGCGTACCGCGAAAAAATGGTCGCGAGGTCGCTGCTTATTTTTGCAATTCACTATGCATTGCTCATTCTTCTTATCGGCACAAGCATTTTTATGGCAAATCCTTTATTAAAAGCATTTGCCGGGCTCTTCACCGGCCTCGTTATCGGGCAACTTTTCGTCATCGGTCACGACGCTTGTCATGGCAGCCTGTGCGCAAACCGGCGAATGAACCGGGTCATCGGGACGCTGGCTTTTCTCCCCACACTTACGCCCTTCAGCACGTGGGCGGTCGGCCACAATCAGGTTCACCACGTCTACACGAACCTGAAGTCACGGGACTATGTGTGGGTCCCTTACTCGAAGGCGGAATACGATGCGCTCCCGGCGTGGCGCCGCGTGATGGAGCGCCTTTATCGGACGCCCTTTGGTCACGGCCTCAATTACTTCGTCGAGATCTGGTGGACGCGCTTATTTTTCCCGCGTCGCGCGAATATCGTGAGGCGCTCCAGAGTCCATCTGCTGGACTCATTACTCGTGACCGTGGCGGCTTGTGGAGTTGCTGCGATCGTGACTACGAGCGCTTATATGCTCGGTCAGAACGTCATTCTAGCAATAGTCTGTACGATGGTCGTGCCTTTCATCGAGTTTAACATCATCATCGGATTCTTAATCTTCCAGCATCATACCAGCCCCGATATCCGTTGGTACGCCGACGAAGCGCAATGGAAGACAACCCAGGCCCAAATTGACGCCGTCCAGCACATCGTATTTCCCGGAATCCTGAACCTGCTCTTTCAAAACATCATGGAACACCACGCGCACCATCTCGACCCGTCGCTTTCGTTGCATCAACTAAGACCGGCGCAAGCGGCTCTAGAAGCGTCGTTGGGCCCGGGGATTCGGGTCGTTCATTGGACGCCCAAACGGTTTGCTGAAACAGCGCGTGTTTGCAAACTCTACGACTACGGGACGCATCGATGGTGTGACTTCGACGGGAATTATACGACGAAGCCCGTCCCAGCCGCGCTATAGTCTTAGCGCGCGAGCTGCTACTATCGTAACGTGGACTCGAACAGGCCGACCATCGTCCGCCAGTGATGTTCGGCCTCCGCCGCGTCATAGATCGGAATATCGCGGAACACCCAGCCGTGTTTGGCCGGATAAGTCTCGATCTTGTGGTCGACGCCGGCACTCGTCAATGCCGTTTCCAAGCGCTCCTTCATCGCGTCGGTGAACGAGTCGTCCTCGATCGCGCCGGCGACATAGACGCGCGATTTAATTTTCGGCGCGAGCAAATGCGGACTGTCCGGTGCATCGGTCGCGAGTCGCCCGCCGTGGTAAGAAGCGGTGGCAACGATGTTGTCCGGATAGGTTCCGGCCGCGGTTAGCGACATCAAGCCGCCCATGCAGTAGCCCGTGGTCCCGATACCGCCCGGCTTCACGTCCGTTTGGGTCGCTAGAAAGTCGACGAACGCGCGCGTGTCCGACATGATGTTGGCCGGAGTCGCCAACGCAAAAAATTTCTCGACCAGGACCTTGCGTTTTTCCGGATCGCTGAACAACGTGCGCGGGTCCATCGGCTCGTACGGCCCGGACCGGTAAAACAGATCGGGCAGCAGCACGAAATATCCGTAGGTCGCGAGACGTTCTGCGAGTTCCAGAATTGCAGGCCGAATGCCCGGCCCGTCCATGAAAACCAGGACGGCGGGCCAGGGCCCGTCGCCCGCCGGGCGATAGACGTACGCCGGGCACTTTCCATCCTTGGTTGCTATCTCGGTCTGCGTCATGGTGCTGCAGCGCGGCCTACGGGAAGTTTCCGCTGCCCATTGCGAAACTGCCGTTATACGGCGGCGGAGGAGTGTATCCATACCAGCCGTTTATCGGTCCGCCGTTTTGCGGCAGTAGCTGGCACTCGTAACTTTGCCCTGCCGGCTGGTTCGTGTACGGGGGGAACACGACGGACACGTTGCCGTTAAAGCTGCCGGTGGAATCGGGAGTGAACGTCGTCGAGAACGTCGCGATTTCGTTCCCCGAGATATTCGGCCCGCTGTACATCCAGCACTGAACCCGCCACGCGATCGTACTTCCTTGGTACGTGAGCGCCAGGTTCTTCACGTGCAGCGGAACGACGAACGTGTAGGTCGCATTCCACGCTTCGACCGGCGCGGAACATACGACGAGAAGACCGAGCGCGAGCGCGATAGACTTCATCCGGGATTCCCCATATGGCGAGCGTATTCGATCCGCAGTCGACGGTTCCCGTCGTCTCAGGAGCGCGTTGGCGGCCTTAACTGGAGCAGTGGCGGGTAATCTGCGGCCGAATTGGTCGCTGGGCGAAGAATAGACTTGCTGAAGGCTCATAAGGGCGCACCTCCCCGTTGCTTTTTCCGCGCGGACAGCCGCGTGGTAGCTCATGTTGCCGCTGCTATCGGCGGTGATCGTAATGCGGCGATTCGTTGCATAATCGAAGCGAATAACTTCCGTGGGATCTAGACCTCGGCCATCTGAAACGCAACGTAGCGGCCATGGCTGACGACCTTCGCGCCGATTTTGATCAGCTTCTCTCGCAGCGTCGTCAGCGACCACTCGGCAATCGCCTCGGGAATCGCCAGAGTCCGAAGGAAGTTTCCGAGGTTGTACGCCAGCGCGTGAAGCTGCAGACGAACAGCGTTCGCGTCGAACGAGCGACACGAGAGCCGCGTCCACTTGATGGCGTTCTTACCCTCTTTGATCCATTGCTCGCAGGTGCCCCGCTTGTTGTAGAACTCGACGACATTCGTCGACTTCAGGCGCAGGTTCGTAACGATGAAGCCGACGCGCGGGAATAGCTCACCGTGGTGCCATTCCACCTTGGCGACGACCCGGCGCGACCGCGACCAACTCGCCGCCTGATAGCGGAAGCTCTTATAGAAGCGTTGCACGTAGTGCGCCGGCCGCCCAACCGGTCGCTTGAGCATGTGAGCGATCTCCGCCTGCAGTATCTGATTGGCGGGAAGGCGGATCGCGTACTCGATGCCCTTCGATTCGAGGTACTCGTACATCCCCGGTTGAGCAAAGGCGGCGTCGCCTCGAAAGGCAATGCTTTCGGCAGAGTTTTGATAACGCGCAACGACCGGCTCGAGAACCGCTTCCCACCCATCGGCGCTATGCACGTTGCCGGGGCGAAGTGCGCAGCGTTCCAAGTCGCCGTACTGATTGAAGACGAAGAGCGGATGGTAGCATGTGCAGCCGAAGTGCCCGTTCCAAACGCTGCTCTCTTGATCGCCATGCGTCGGGCTCACGCTCGAGTCCAGATCGAGCACCACGCGGCGGCGTTGGCGGCGTTTGGCAACCTGGTCGATCCAATGGCCCGAGAGATCGGCGAGCGTCGCGAGATTCTCCGGTCTTGCGAGCCAGTTGGTTTCGAACCGGCCCATCTGACTCGGCGACGCGCCCAAGCCTTTCGCTGCTTTGCCGCCGATGATCCAGCGCATGGCTGGGTCATGTCGTAAGCGCAACGCGTCGTTCACATCCTCATATCCGGCAAGTCGGCCGAAGAGCGATTGACGGAACATGCCGACGAGGGCGTGGCGACCGTTCTTTCCCGTGCGCGAATCGGCGAGAAGATCCCCGGCCGACGTTGTCAATCCAAGTGCGTCGTCGAGTTCGCGATACGCGAGCAAACCCGCATCCGAGGTGACGACCGAACCGCGGAACTGAACCATGATGCGGCGGTCGAAAGCGAGTCGCAAAACACCGTTTTCCGCTTCACCCGTCGGGTTCGTCACTTCGGCGCTACATCATTCGCGTAAATCACTTATCTATTATAGCAAAAGCGCTGCGCATCAGCAGCAGATTGGCAAACTCATATGGCGAATGCGGGTTAAAATGCGGCGTCGGACTGTGCGGCGAAGAACACGATCCACCTCCGGATTATGGTAAGTGACGCTGCACAGAGAAAGGCGCGAACATGCCCGATATTGAGCCGACCAACGCCGCTAACGCCGAGGGGACGCCCGAAGACGCACTCGACGTTACGGAGTTAGATGTCGTTTCCGGCGGCCTCCTGGCCGAGCCGGAGCACGCTGAGCAAGAAGTGAAGGCGTCGCACGGAGAGACGGGCCCCCAGATCCATACCTAGTTCGAATCGGACGTGCCGGCAGCCTTATGCATGAGGTGGTCGACCATCGCGCCGGCGGTGTCGATGCCGCCCGCAACTTGCGCGCGGGCGAAGTAGCACGGAAAGTTTGACTCCAGCACATAGCATCCGTCGCTGCGTTCGAGAATATCGACACCGCCGAACTCCAAGCGGGTGACGCGAACGGCGTCGATCGCGAGCGTCGCGATCGCCGCTGGTGGGCTGTCGGTGAAACTTCCCGCACGATTGTGGGCATGGGCGCGAAAATCACCGGGCGGTGCTTCCGTGGTAAATGCGGCTATCACGCGCCCACCGACGACGACGACGCGCCAATGAACGGCGTCGCGGATATAGCGCGTGAGCGCCGGCTGACGGCCGAGCGAGAGCGCATAGTCGACGAACGAGTAGAGGCCGGACGGTGAGTCGATCAGGATCACTCCGATGCCCGCCGATCCGCCCATTTTCGCGAGGATTGGGAAGCCGCCGAGCCGGGCCACCCACCCATCCAGCCGTGGCCGGTTCATGGCAGCGCAAAACAGCGTTTCCGGCACCAGGAGGCCTGCGCGTTGAAAGTGCAGCCACTGCGTCGTTGCGATGAAAAACAACCGGTCGTCCGCGCCCATGTAAAACGTCGCGACGCCGGGGGCGTACAAGAATTGCTCGACGCGGATGGCCGCCATCGACGTGGCCGAGCGGTACATCAGGTCGCCGGCGACGAGCCGGCGGCTCGGATCGTAGTCGAATTCGCGCGCGTTAACCTCGAGAAACGCGATGTTGCGATCCATACAGGCGTCGCGCAGCAAATCAATGGTTTCAGCTGGAACGCCGGCGTCGTTAACACAAGCAAAGATCATGCGTAAAGCAATCGCCGATTGCTGTGGGATTTCATTTGTAGTGAGGTGCTCTCCCTCGTAAATTGCCATCAGAATGAGGTTAACGTACACCAAATTGTCGCAAAAACGTGAGGTGTAGTGGAGAATTTGTCATTGTTTAGCGTGCTTTTTCGCGGTGCGTGCGCGGACGCAAGATGGTTGAGTCCATGATCCTCGCGGAGCGCGAAGCGGAACTTCTTCTGTCGCTACGCTAGTCGTGCCGCGGACTCTATCTATCTCTCAGAGGGTCGCGATCGCACGAAATGACGTTCATTTCGTCAGTCGCGCGATGCGACGCGTTACTGCGTTTGTACGGTGACGCTGGTTTGCGCAAGCGTCGCGCCGAGGTTGTTTTGAACGAGCACGGTAACGGTGCCGCCGTTGATCTGTGTGCCTTGTGAGGTAAGGAACACCGCGAACGTTTCCGATTGACCGGCCGGAAACGATGCTGTGATCGTGCTCGACGGCGGTGCCAAACACTGACCGCTTGGCGCAGTTTGGCATATGGACTCGCTCAACGGCAGGGAGCCGACGTTGACGACGACCGGGAAGTTGGTGTCGCTGATGTTGGTATTGTTGGACGCGAGCACGGCAAAGGCACCGGTTGAACCGCTCGCTTGCGGCAGCGTCACCGTTCCGTTGCCGTTGGCCGTGGCAGAGGTTAGGGCGAAGCCCGCCGTCGCCGTTGCCGTCGGCGATGCGCTCGGGCTGGGCGATGCGCTCGGGCTGGGTGATGCGCTCGGGCTCGCGGTTGGCATCGGCGTCGGCGTGGCTAGCGTCACGGTGGTGCTGAACAGCACGAGATAATACGTGGTGTTGGCGACGAAGGTCAGCGCAGTGCTGGGCTCGGGGAAATCGAAGAAGATGTCGCCGTTCGTGTCGGTGGCTTCCGTAGCCGGCCCCGTGAGCACGTTCCAACTGGCCGTGGATGTGTCGAGCGGATTGTAATCCGCGACGTAGGAGTGCGTCGGATCCGGCAGCGTCGCTCCGGTCGGGAACTTCCAGACGATGACAAAACTATCCGGCAGCACAACGTTCGTGTCCGGAGTAAATTCGACATATCCGAAGGGCGCGATGTTCGGGGCATTGATGTTTTGCGTTTTTCGCGCGGCGCTCTGCACGATCGGCGTTCCGGCAGGCTGCGTTTGCGAAACCGCAACGCGGATGTGCGCTACCGTACTCGTGGCCGGAATCGTAATCGTGGCGCCGTAGCCGCCGTTGAACGGTCCGAGGATGAGCGACGTCGACGCCGTGGTGCTCGTGGTGATCGTGCCGGACGTGCTCGACGACGATGATGGAGTCGCGATCGGCGTCGTCGCAACGCCTCCTCCTCCACATGCGCTCATGGCTGATGCAAGCACCAAACCGAAAAGAGAAAAACGAAAGACCGAGAAGCGATATCCGCCCAGCATCGCGCGTCTGTTTTGTGACGATTCGCGATTATCCTGGCGACCAAGCCTGCGCGAGAGCGATCCCCTGCGGCGTCTGCGCCACTAGCCTATACCGAGGCCGACATTCGCGTACTGAAATAATGCTCGCGCTATGATTCGCGCCGCCTGGCCACACGTAGCCGGCGAAATGGTGAGACAGCGCCGTTCTGCGTTCTGACGTTCTGAATCTTGAGGCTACACGCAAAAGGGGGCCGCAGTTCATGCGAGCCCCCCTTTCCTTTCCGTGTCAAGCCTTGTCGACGTCAATGATGGCCTTTGCGAAGGCTGCCGGCGCCTCTTGCGGCAGATTGTGCCCTATGCCGCCGGTAATGGTGCGATGCTCATACCACCCTCGCATCCATGACTCACGCTGCGTTTCGCCGATGGCTTGCCGTGTAGTGAAATCCATTTCGGGAATCGCCAACTGGAACAACGCTAATGCGCTGCGTGAACTCAGCCGTAAGGCGCGCGAATTGAACGCCCGGCTCCAAACGAGCGGTCCCAGTCAAGGGTGGCTCCGATGAGTTCCGCAACATCGCCCCGTCGAAGGCCGGGAACGCGACGCCGCATCGTATGCGGTAGGCCGACGTCGCTCGGGTCTCACCGGCACGTGCAGTCTTGAGGAAAATGCGCAGTTCGTGCCGGCGCAGGTCGAGCTCCGGGGTGTCCGGGCCAGGTCCGGCAACAGGTCGATCGAGGTGCTATCCATCGTGACCGCATCGTAACGCCCACTCAACCGCCGCTCCACCGGCGGTTTATACAGATTCTCGCACAGTTAGGGCAAGCTGGAGTCGTCGCCACGCCGGTAGCCGGAAGTCGTATTCCGAGAACGGACAGTTGCAGAGCAATCACAATTCGCATCGGCAGCCATCCACAAAACATGAAAAACTGCTGACGAACTCGAACGATGTCGTATATGTTCGTGCCTTGGAAGAGACGCAGCGTACTGCAGCTTCTTACTTTCGCTAGTGGGTGGCCCTTTGTAAGCGGGCGTACTGCTTCGGCGGAAGCAATGGAGGATCAGACCGACTCAGGTTTGCCCGCCGAACGAGTCCTAGGCATAGGCGGGTTGTTCTTTCGGGCACAGGATCCGAAATCGCTTGCAGAGTGGTATCGCATTCACTTAGGAGTAACGCCAACTCCGAGCAGCCTCGGTCAGCCGTCTTGGCATACGCAAGCGGGCACGACGGTGTTCGCGCCCTTCCCACAAACAACGAAGTATTTCGGCGAGCAACATCAGGTTTGGATGGTCAATTTTCGCGTCCGAGACCTAGAGCGGATGGCCGCACAGCTGCGCTCCACCGGCATCACGGTGACGGTCGATCCCGAGCACTATCCGAACGGTCGTTTCGCAAGAATCCACGATCCTGAGGGAAACCCTATCGAGTTGTGGGAGCCGGCCGGGCAGGATGCTTCAAACGACTGACCGTTCATGACACTTGAGCGCCTCATGAGGGCTCATGCGAGCCCTTCATGTCGCCGCCATGGAACGGCCCGAACAAACGAGCCGACTGCGTCCCTATCAAGAGGAAGCCGGCGCCGAAGGCGACGGCATCCCACGTGTCGCGAAGATCGAACGTCCCGACGCGAAGCACGAGCATGTAACCGACGACGATGTTGAACGCTCCCCATCCGATGTTGACGAGCGCGGAGGAGAGCCCCTTACCGGGCGGGTGCGCGAAGGGGCTCTGAAACGCACGGCCCATCGTCCCGGAGACGAAATGCGGAATCGCGTTGCCGAGAAGTATCCCGCCGAAGAAATAGGACACGTAGGTAAGCCATGTCATGGCCGAATCTCCTTGAAGCGATCGCCAACCCAGATGTTTATGAAGCGGTCCAGATGTCCGTACATCGCCGTGAGCGCGAATCGACACCAATACGCCGTTGGGAGCCACCGAACCCATGAGCTCTTTCGGCCGCCACCACCTTCGGCACGTCGGAGCTCCCACCGGACTCCGACCCGACTACCCGATGCGATTAGCGCTCGCGGTGCGCCGGCAGACGCTTCCCATCAATACCGGGTTCGGCTAGCTGTTAGAGCCCTTGCGTCTTGCGTCCCGTTAGATGTCGCAGCTATTACTAAATGACAAAAATAGTATTGGACACCTGACGACGCAACGCATACGATCGATGGGCGATGATGACGTTGATGGACATTCGAGTGCCGAGCGATGCAGTCGCCCCTAGCGGCCGCTACGATGCGCTCACCTCCGAGCAATTCTCGTGCTTCTACTCTATGTGGAGCGACGTACGCGCCGTGGCCAGTTCCCGCAGGTCGACCGCCGCGGACGGCCGGGCCATCATCACCGCCCTACAGACGGGCACGCCGGCAGACTGGGGAGCCGTAGTACACGCGGTCAATCGTCTCCTCGGCACCGTTCCAGCCGGGTCGTCGCGTTCTGCCCGCGCGCGCCTCGAACAGTTCATCGCAGAGAACGCCGACCTGCTGCACACGCATGATCGCTAACCCGCACGTCACCGGGATCCGCGACAAGGCGGTCGTCAACCGCGCCGAAGCCCTGACCGACGCGCACTTGCTCACCGCCCTTTTCGATCTGCGCGCGTAGAAAACGTAAGCGCCGCCGCAACGACGTGATCGCGAAAGGCGCGAATAGCAGGCAAAGCGGCGCGATCGCGACGCCAGGCCAGACAGAGGTTTTTCAGCGTGACGGCGGGCTCGAGCGGCCGTAGCTCCACGCCCTGCACGAGCATTGCTTGCAAGACTGCGGAAACAACGGCAGCACCCATGCCGCTGGCAACGAGACCGAGCAGCGTCTCGATATTACCGGTACGCAGCGTCGAGCGTGGGACCGTTCCGTGCCGGCGGAACACATCCGCTATCGTCCGGTTGAAGTCGCCCGTGTATTCGTCGGGCATCCCAACAAAATCCAAGCCGCCAAGAAGGCGTATCGGCACGACCTTATGCGCCAGGAGCGGATGGCCGCTCGGCAGGGCTACGCAGATCTGCTCCTCCGCTACGATAACGGAATCAAGTCGAACGTCGTCGAGCGGGCGACGCGCAAATGCGACGTCGACGCGCCGGTCGATCAGTGCGCGGACGTCGTCTTCAGCAGCCCACGTCTCGACGCTGACGTCCACGCTAGGGAAGCTCTCGCGAAAGGAAACCAACACGTGGGGGAGGATGCCGATCGTCGACGCCGTGATCGAAGCAATCCGTAGCGGCCCACGGGGAACCGACGCGGTTTCTCGCAACGATGAAAGAGCATCGACACGCTGGATGATCGCGCGCGCCTCGGGCAGCAGCAAGTTGCCTTCCGCAGTCAACGTGACATGGCGATTCGTTCGCTCAAAGAGAGCAATCTTCAACTCACGTTCGAGGGAAAGGATTTGCTGACTAAGCGACGGCTGAGCCGTCTGCAACGCCTCAGTCGCCCGACTGAAATTGAGGTGTTCGGCTACGGCTATGAAGTAACGGAGGTGTCGAAGTTCCATGACGTGCCTGAAGCGAGGCTATGCTCCGTGCGCCTCAGCACGCGGCCGTTTGAGGCAGAGCACGAAGGGCAACGATAGGAACGCGATGACGCCGATCACTCGGAAAGCGTCCGCTTCGGCCAGTGCCTGGCTTTGCGCCGCAACGAGACCGGCCAGTTGCATGACCTTGCCGGGCTCACGGGCCACGGCCGCAACCACCGGGCGTGCCAGGGTTACACTCGCCGCCAACACGCTTTGATGATAGGCGAATCGTTGATCCGTAACGGTCCCGATCATCGCGATGCCCAAAGCGCCGCCCAAGATGCGACTTACGTTAAAAAACGCCGCAGCGGTTGCAACGTCGGCGGGGCTGCGAAGACCGCCGATGACAACTGCAGGCAAGGGCGTGAAGACGAGCATCGACCCGATGCCGGCAACCAGCATGGGAACGATGAATGTACCAAAGTCGGCAGTCGTCGCCGTTGCGTTCGCGATCATAAAACAGCCGGCGCCAAGCACGGCAAAGCCGGCGGCGAGGACGGTGCGCGGCGTTACCCGCGCCTGCGACAAGAGGGATGAGATGGGCGGCATCACCGCCGTGCCGGCCAGATTCTGCACCATCACGAGGACGCCGCTCAGGGTTGCCGTCAGCCCTAGCGTGACCTGCGTGGAGTCGGGTTCGATCACATACAGGCCATAGAGGCCGAATCCGAATGCCGCAGCCAAGAAACTGCCTGCCGCGACGTTCCCACGCTGCAGCACGCGTAGATCGACAACCGGATGGGCGCTGCGTAATTCCCAGACGATAAAGGCGATACAACCAGTGACGGCAAGAATCGCAGCTTCGACGTTGTGAACGTCGTCAAACCAATCCCACCGTTCGCCCTCGACGAGCACATCGAGTAGAGCGGAAAGGAAGACGACCAGCAGCGTCAGTCCGACCAGATCGAAGGGAACCCGTCGCTGGGCCGCATGGTCTTTCAAGAGCAGGGCAAAAACGATCGTTGCTGCCGCGATCGGCGGGATGCCGACGAAGAAGATCGACTGCCACGAGAGATCGTCGGCGATGAGGCCGCCGAAGTACGGCGCAAGCGAACCACCGACCCCGACGCTGATGCCGAACAGCATCTGACCGAAGTGCAATTGCGAGCTCGGCAGGCTGTCGCGGAGTATCGCCTGCGAGAGCGGCGCCAACAAGCCGCCGAACGCACCTTGAGCGAAGCGCAACGTCATCAGTTCCGCGGGACTGTCCGCGAGTCCGCACAGCAACGTGCTCACTCCGAAACCAACGAGCGCGATCAAGACGATTCGCCGCCGGCCGAACCGCGTCTGCAACCAGGGCGCGACGGGGATCGCTATAACCGAGGCGAGAAGGAACGCGTCGAGTATCCAGACACCTTCATCCGCCGAAGCACCCGTGTTCCCGCTAATCTGCGGGAGCGCGACTGCAATAACGGCGGAGTAAAAAATAAACAGCATGCTTGCCAGGATCGCGCCGGCAATGACAAGCGCTTGCGCCAGGGTGCGATCCGCGGCCTTGGGGACGGCAAGCGCTAAGGAAGTCATGCCACGATCGTAAACCCGCTATTCACTGGATGTCCAATACAGGCTCTGTCCAACAGTCAGCGCTGCGGCGTCTAGCGTGCGCGATTCACTCCGCGTAAAACGTGATTGCTTCGGCTGCGACGTGGTCGCGAAACGAGCGAATCGTCGGCAACGCTGCGCGATCGCGGCGCCAGGCTAGGCACAGATTCTTCAACACTTTGCGAGGCTCTAACGGCCGCAGTTCCACGCCCTCGAGCAACATGATTTTGAGGACGGCGGAAGCCACTGCGACTCCCATGCCGCTGGCGATCAGGCCGAGCATGGTCTCGACATTTCCCGTCCGCACCGTCGAGTGTGGGACGACGCCGTGTTCGTTGCAAAGTTCGTTGACCACGCTGTTAAAGTCGCCGGTGATCTCGTCGCGTAGCCCGACAAAATCTAAGCCGTTGAGAAGCCGCAACGGCACCTTCCTGCGCCGCGCCAGAGGGTGGCTACTTGGTAGAGCAGCGCACAATTGTTCCTCCGCAACAATGACGGAGTCAAGCCTAGGGTCATCGAGCGGACGCCGAACGAACGCTACGTCAACGCGTCGCTCGACGAGCGCGCGTACGCCGTCCTCAGGGACGAGGGTCTCGACACTCAGTTCCACGTTGGGAAAGCTATCGCGATAGGATGGCAGCACTTTTGGAAGGATGCCGATGGTGGACGCCGTGATCGACGCTATTCGTAACGGCCCCCTGGGAGCGGACGATGCATCTTGTAGCGTGGCGAGAGTGTCGACACGCTCGACGATCGCGCGGGCCTCGGGGAGGAGCAAATTGCCTTCAGCGGTCAACGTGACATAGCGATGCGTCCGCTCGAAGAGCGTCACCTTCAGCTCCGCTTCGAGTTCGCGAATCTGGTGACTGAGCGATGGTTGTGCGGTCAGTAACGCTTCGGCCGCCCGGCTGAAGTTGAGATGTTCCGCCACGGCGATAAAATAGCGAAGGTGTCGCAGTTCCATGCCGCTTGAATTAAGAGTTGGGGTCCGCGTTTAGCGTGTAATCGCCGTATGTCAGGTCCGTATGGATCTTCATTCCATGTCCGGCTATATCCGCGGTCTCGTGTTTCGGGAGCAAATATTGCTCGACGAACTCGGTTTCGATGGTCGCCGATACCGTCCAGCCGCTGTGTAAATACCACTTCGCACTGATAGGCGAGCTCGCGTCGGTACATTGAATGAGTACGTGGTCTACGTCCGAGATGTGCCGCGGCACGCCGCGAACCTGAAACGCCGCCGGCGCGTTGGTCGAGTCGTCCTCGAGTGCTTCGAGATCGTAGGTGACGGGCCACGTCTGTATGTCACCGAGCTCGCTGAAGATATTCGTGTAGCGCGGCGGAACCGATTGTAGTGAGATCGTCAGCATGTCGGGCGACTCGAAGCGAGCCATGCCTTGACGCCTAACGGCGAAGGTGAAAAAGAGCTTATGGATCGTGGCTTCAACCTCGACGGGGGCCACGTACGAACGTAGGCCGGGTTCAGTCGCGAGTTGGGCCAGGATTGGAATTGAAGCAAGTGACGGCTGTTCCGTCTGCCCCTGCGCCGAAAGTGGCAGAGCGCAAATGACGACCGCCAGGATCGCGGTTTTTAAGCACGTCAGCAAGAGAAACGGACACAGAGCACGGAGGCATCGTCTATGAAACGGCCGCCGCCGTGCGTTCGGGCGGCCTCGAGGATGTGCGTGGCCGGGTCATCGTTGCCGGCTCCGACGGCGCAGAGCGCGTTGCGAACCACTCCACCGGTGCCGAAGAACGTGCCTTTTGCGTCTCGTGCGTCAGTGATCCCGTCGGTTACAAGGACGAGCCAGTCCGGGGAGGCGACGCTTAACGTTCGCTCTCCATAGTTTTCAGATCCACTGACTCCAACGATCACGCCGGTTGGCGGAAGATGCCGATGGCGACCATCGGAGCTTATCAGTAAGGCAAAATCGTGGCCGGCCGATGCATACGCCAAGCGTCGTCCCGTGAGCGTCGCGACGAATATGCTGGCGAAACGATCGTCTCCGAAGTCGGCGATGCGGCACGAGAACGCGTGGTTTACGCGGTCCAGCACCCCGGCCGGCGAATAATCATCCGCCAGCGCGCGAACGGCGTTGCGAAGATAGCGCGCGTGGCCATGGGCTTGCTGATCTTTTCCGCAAACGTCAGCGATCACGATGGTCGCGCTAGCGTCTCCGGAGGGAAAGACATCGGTCAGATCCCCCGTGCAAGGCACGCTGTGAGCTTCTCGATGACACATGATGCGTGGCGAGGGTTGGTGCTGCAGATATGCGACGGCCATGTAAGGATGCTAACCTGGCGAGCCGGCGGCGCGAACAGCTAATCTTTCGAGGAAACGGCGAAAAATTAGCATGTGCTCTGGGCGAGGCGCCTTGTTAGCGTAAAGCCCATATGACGAATAAGCCTGGCACCTCTGTCGATCGTCGCTCGTTCCTGGCCGCCGCCGCAGGAGCGGCGGGCGCGGCAAGCGCCGCGGTAGCTGCACCGATCGCGACCGCCGCTGCACCGCTGAGCTCGATGCCCGTTGCGGTACCGGCCGCTGCGAACCCCACCCGGGACTCTGGTCTCATCCGCCCGTCAACCCTGACCGGAACGGCCGGGATTGAGATCGCGCAAGCCGCGAGCGCGCAAGCGCAAATCACGGCCGGCAGTCCCGACGATCCCAATTACCACGTTGCGAACCCCGGCTCGGACTTCATGGTTGATTGTCTTAAGGCGTTGGGCTACGAGTACGTTGCCGCGACGCCCGGATCGACGTTCCGCGGCTTCCAGGAATCGATCATCAACTACCCCGGTAGCGGGGGACCCGAGTGGCTCACCGCGACGCACGAAGAGATCTCGGCCGCGATGGCGCACGGCTACGCGAAAGCATCCGGCAAGGCGATGGCGTTCGCGGTCCACGGCGTCGTCGGCGTGCAGCACGCCGCGATGGGTGTCTACCAGGCCTACGCGGATCGCGTTCCGATGCTGCTGCTCACCGCGAGCTATGCCGACGGCGCGCTCCGCAACGAAAACGCGGAATGGGATCACAACGCGACCGACATGCTCGCGATGCTGCGCGGTTTCGTCAAGTACGACGAGCAGCCCGGATCGCTGCAGCACTTCGCCGAATCGCTCGGGCGGGCGCACGGCCTCGCGATGACGCCGCCGTACGGTCCGGTCGCACTGGTCCTCGATCAATACCTGCAAGAGTCTACGATCAGCGGGAACCCGTCGATGAAGCCGTTCGTGCCGGTCCATCCGCCGGCCGCCGATGCGAACGCGGTCGCGGACATTGCGAAGATGCTGGTCGCCGCGCAGAACCCGGTCATCGTCGTCGACCGCACCGCGCGCACGCCCGCCGGCGTCGACCTGCTCGTGCAGTTGGCGGAGGCGCTGCAGGCACCGGTCGTCGACCGCCTCGGACGGATGAACTTCCCGACGAACCATTATCTGTGGAGCCAGGTTCCGGTCGCGTGGCAGGCCGACCTGATCCTTGCCCTTGATGTCGGCGATCTCTTCGACGTGGTCGGCGACGTCCCGGACATCACGAACCGTAAGACGATCATGCACATCAAACCTGGCACCAAGGTCATCTCGATCGACGCCGAGCTCAACCTCCCGCAAGCCAACTACCAGGATAAGCAACGCTTCTACCAACCGGACTACCCTGTCGCCGGCGATTCGGAAGCGACGCTCCCCAGTCTGATCGAAGCGGTAAAGCGGGCGATGCCGGACGCGCGGCGCAACCAAAACGCCGACCGCGCGAACAGATTTAAGAACGCCTTTGCCGCGCGGCGCGCGGCCGACGCCAATGCGGCTGCGGTCGGCTGGGATGCGAGTCCCATCAGCGTTCCGCGAATGGTCATGGAACTCTGGAACCAGATCAAGGGCCTCGACTGGGCGCTGGTTTCGCAAGCGACGTTTCAAAGTTTCTGGCAGCAGCGGTTGTGGGACTTCACCAAGCACCACAATTACATCGGTTCCCAAGGCGCAGCCGGGATCGGCTACACCGGTCCGGCCTCGGTCGGTGCCGCGCTCGCGCACCGCAACGACGGGATCATCTCCGTGAGCATCCAGGGCGACGGAGATTTCATGTTCTTCCCGGGGTCGCACTGGTCGGCCGCGCACCACAAACTACCATTGCTGACGCTCATCCACAACAACCGCGCTTGGCACGAGGAACTGATGTTTCTGCAAGTCGTCGCCGACCGTCGTAACCGGCATCCGGAACGCGCCGAGATCGGCACCACCATGACCAATCCGAACATCGACTACGCGAAGATCGCGAGTGGCCTCGGCGTGTACGGACAAGGCCCGATCAGCAACCCCGCCGATCTCGGTCCCGCGATCGCGCGTGCGCTAGCGGTCGTCAAGCGCGGCGAACCGGCGCTCATCGACGTCGTCTCGCAGGGTCGCTGATATGCGCGCTTCAGGTTTGCTTTCGCTCTTCGTCCTCGGGCTCGCCGTACTCGCGGGCTCACACGCCGCGTCCGCGCAGGGGACCGCGCCGCCGTCCGGTGATCCGAAGCTCGGGCAGGCGTTGTGGATGCGCGACGGCTGTTATGAGTGTCACGGCACGGTCGCCCAAGGCAGTGGTGCACGTGCCGGCGGCACGGGCCCCATGCTGGCGCCGAAACCGCTGCCGCTCAGCGTCGTTCTCTCGCAATTGCGCAGGCCGATGAACGTGATGCCGCCCTACAGCACGGCGATCCTGAGCGATCGGGACGCTGCGAACATCTACGCCTACCTCGAGTCGATTGCGCCGGGGAAGAGCGCTGGTGCTATTCCACTCCTGAGCGGATATCTGCGAAAGTGAGCGGCCTCTTCTAAGAAAGCGCGACCGACGTCAACTCGGCAAGGGTTGACACGATGGCACGTTGTTGCGCGGGATACGTGTGCCCGCCCAGATGCTTGATGGTGAATCCTCCGATGAGGCCGTTTCGCGAACGCACGCGCGCATGCAGTAGCGATCCGAGGCCGAGCTTCGGGTCGGAGAAAATCTCACGCTGCGCATCGCGCGCCGCCGGCGTCGTCACCGTATAGCTCGTCTCGGTGCCGAGCTCGCCCGGTTGCGAGAGTTGTGGAAAGAGAACGAGCTCGTCGACCTCGGCCGGCGTCATCCCGGACGTTGCCGCCGCGAAGGCTTCATCATTGCGTCGCCCGATGCCGTGGTCCACGAC
>Ga0182015_10003742_pt1 | contig 16833 bp, 12 predicted proteins | sample 712P3MmetaG_FD_120478 | JGI IMG/M metagenome (GOLD analysis project Ga0182015, IMG submission 120478) | Permafrost microbial communities from Stordalen Mire, Sweden - 712P3M metaG | ecosystem: Environmental > Terrestrial > Soil > Wetlands > Permafrost | place: Sweden: Stordalen | collected... | reverse complement strand
TCTAGTTCTTCGAAGAACGAAACTTCCGCTCGGCAATATATATCCTTTGCTGGGGTCTCTAGGAAGGGTTGGTTACGGGGTACTTGCCAGGCCCGAGAAACCTGTTACCCTTCAGATCTTCATGTAAGCCCATTTCGTCAGGCACAAGCTGAGGATATGGAACCGTATAATCGGCCACATTGACGAGTGGAGGTTGCCTGCCGGCTGAAGGATTCACCGGATCCCTCACGGCGGCTATCCAGAGCGCGCTTGGGACTGCTCACGAGTAGCTTCTTCTGAGTATAATTAATATGGAAAGGAAGTCCGGCTGGCGGCCCGGTTAGGAGGCATCCAATATGAAAGGGAGTCACCTGCCTCGGAAGCACTACTTTCTGTCATTCGCCGTGGTTTCCACTTCTGTGGCATCTTTGGCCCTTCTCGCTTTAGGCGTCGCTATCGGCCGCCGATACGGTTCGAACATCACTGCGATAATCGTTGCCATGGGAGTCGCTCTCGCAGTGCCAATATTTGTCGCGATGCTCCTGCGAAAGTCTTCCCAGCGGGCAAACTATCCGCGCATTGAACATCTTCGAATAGCCGGAAAGTACGCGCCCACGGAGGCAGCGACAATTGGCGTCTCTCCTCTGCATCTACCGTAACGACTCGCGCGCAGAATCACGATTCGACGCTGCTTAGTGGTGCGGTGTCGCGAGCGCCGAGAATCGTTTTGATGCAGATTCATGCCTCCCAAGCAAAAATTTCACTTTGCTTTCGCCACTGTACCCGGTACAACGACTTCGATTCCTAACGTCCCGGCGGTTCGCGCGATCAGCCTTCCCGTTCCACAGTGATATTTACCTTTTCAGCAGCCTGCGAGAGGCTCAGTCCAAATGGGCGTTTAACTGTGGCAAGGCTGACACGAATTCCCTGAGAAAAGTTCTAAGATCGTCCCCTTGGGCGCGCTACAAGCTTCAATGTTTTTCATTGAGTTCCGTCGATACCCTTCAGTTCGTTTCGAACTTTACCTCCGAGCTCGGTCCGAATGAAGCCAATCGAGTTTTCACTTGTGCGATTAGCGCGTCTATCAGGCACTTGCCAGGGATATGACGCAGAATAGATTCCTCGAATCACAAGGAATTGTGACAGGCGGGACCAAAAGAGAGAAGCGCTCGGTAAGCTCACAAGCGCCTCCTTTACTACTTCAACGTAAACCGTACCTCACTGGATCACCTCCTTCTCGGCAGGAACGCCGATATCGACAAGAGTGTCGAGTGATCCGAGTATAGCGCGAGATCGGAGAGATGTCAGAACAGGCCTTTCCTTAACCTATTTACCGATGAGCGCGTCTACCGGAACTTATGTCAACTGACGGCGGGTGGTGGGTAGCAGCCAAAATATTCTTTGGATTACCTGTGCTGTTTTACGCGTTGCTATCGGTCCTTGAGCCGCAAAGGGAGATATGGCGAAAGCCCACGAAAAAGGTGTTGGTCGCTTTCATCATTGTGTGGAGTGCTGTTCTGTGCTTCATTTGCGTCCGTTCTTGGCTGGAGTGCGGTCGGTAGACGATGAACGTCGTAACGTAACCCTAGTTTCCGATTAATGCGTTTACCAGGCAGTTGGTTGCTCACTGGCCGCCTCACTCTAAGCTTTGAGTGGTTATCAATCCAGGAGTCATCACCGGTTCGCTCGCACTGTTCTTCGTTTCCATCCAGTGGATGTTGACACTCTACATCTATAGGATGTAGAGTCCCTACATCCTAGCCGAAATCGGGGGGGGCGGTGAAAGAGCGCTACCGGAATCGCATCGAGCTTCTGCAGGGCACGCTCGACCTCCTCCTCTTGCAAACGCTGCGCTGGGGGCCGCAGCACGGCTACGGAATCAGCCGCGCCATCCAATCGCAGTCGGGGGACGTTCTGCAGGTGGACACCGGCTCGCTCTATCCCGCGCTGCACCGCCTCGAACGAAAGAAGTGGATCGCCGCCGACTGGAAGACTTCAGAGAACAAGCAGCGCGTGCGCGTCTATCGCCTGACGGCGAAGGGCAGAACGCAACTGGCCGATGAGCGCTCGCGTTGGGAGCAGCTCAGCTGCGCCATCGCTGGAATTCTGAACGCAGCCAAGAAGGAGTTCGAGACATGAAGTGGCCCTGGCGGAAACGGTATGACGAACTGGACGAGGAGATTCGGGCTCATATCGAGATGTCGGCGCATGAGCGCGAGGAACGCGGAGAATTGGCGGAGGAGGCGCGCGCGGCGGCGCGGCGCGAATTCGGCAACGTGGGGTTGGTGAAGGAAACGACGCGCGACACGTGGAGCTATGTATGGATTGAACGGCTCTGGCAGGACGTTCGCTACGGCGCACGCATGTTACGCAAGTCTCCCGGCTTCACCGCCATCGCCGTTCTCACTCTCGCTCTCGGCATCGGCGCCAACACTGCGATTTTTTCATTTGTATATGGAGTCCTGCTGGCCCCGCTTCCTTACCACGACGCGTCCAGGCTGGTCGTCCTGAATGAAACGACTCCAAGAGTAGGCACCGTCAGCGTCTCGTATCCCAACTTTATCGACTGGCGCTCGCAAAGCCGCTCGTTCTCTCAAATAGCCTACATCGAGCAAGTGAGTTTCAACCTTGCAGGCGCAAGCGTCAGCCGGCCAGAGAACATACAAGGCGACAGCGTCACGCCGAATTTTCTCTCCATGATGGGCGTCCGTCCCTTTCTGGGCCGCGATTTCGAGCCGGCCGAGGGAAATTCCGGAACCCAGCGCGTCTTGCTGCTCGGCTATCAGCTCTGGCAGTCGCACTTCTTCGCTGACCCCAACGTCGTCGGCCGCTCGATTACTCTCGATGGAAACGATTTTGTGATCATCGGCGTGTTGCCGCCCGATTACCGCTCGCTGGACAGGATTGACGTCATGCTGCCTATCGGGGTGTGGACCACCAACAATCCGAGTGCGGCGAGAAGAGGTGATCGCGGCGACAGCACGGTCGTGGCTCGACTCGCGCAAGGTACCTCGCTCGCGCAGGCCCGCGCCGAAATGGAAGGAATCGCGGCAAGCTTGGCTAGGGGGTATCCCGAAGAGAATGACCAGTTCGGCGTCCAGCTGCGCCCGATTCGCGACGCCTTCGCCGGCAACCTGCGAACGGAGATTCTTGTCCTCTTCGCCGCAGTCATGTTTGTCCTGCTCATCGCTAGTGCGAACGTGGCAAATCTGTTCCTCGTTCGTGGCGCGGCCCGCACCAAGGAAATTGCGCTCCGCATGGCATTCGGCGCCAGCCGGTCGCGCATCATCCGGCAACTGCTGACGGAGAGCTTTGTTCTCGCTTTTCTCGGAGGCACGTTGGGAATTGGTTTCGCGCTTGCCGGAATTCGCCTCATCACGCGGCTGATTCGGCAGGACACGCTTGTCGGTGCCAGCATCGGCTTGAACGGCGCTGCGCTCCTGTTCACCGCAGGTGTTGTGGTGCTTGCCGCCTTTGTCTTCGGCATGGCCCCGGCAGTGCACTGGGCAAAGCGGGATGTGCAAGGCGAACTCAAGGAGGGAGGTAGAACGGCCAGCGTCGGTGCCGCTCAAAACCGCCTGCGTGGAATTCTAGCCGTCGCGGAGATTTCGCTTGCGCTGGTTCTTCTGGCTGGCGCGGGCCTGATGCTGAAGAGCCTGTATAGGCTGATCAACGTAAATCCGGGCATCCAACCCGATCGTGTCCTGACCATGGAAATGTATTTGAGTTCGCAACGATACTCCCACGACCCAGCTGTTCTCAATTTTTGGCGGCAAATACTCGACGGTGTGCGCGCGCTCCCTGGCGTGGAAAGCGCCGCGCTGGGAAATCATATTCCGCTGACGGGCCGTCATGGCCGCACGGACATCACGATCGAGGGTATGGCGCTCCCAAAGCCCGGAAGCTTCCCCCATCCGGATATACACACGGTCAGTCCCGACTATGTTCGCACGCTCGGAATGGTGCTCGAGCGCGGCAGGACGTTCACCGAGGCCGACAACGATACCGCTCCTCTGGTCGCCTTAGTGAACGACAAACTCGCGCGGCAGTATTGGCCCAACGAGGATCCCATCGGCAAACGATTCATGTGGGGGCGCTTCAACCCCGCTTCGAAGACGCCGCCCAAGTGGATCACTGTCGTCGGCGTGGTTGGCGACACAAAAATGTACGGCTTGGCGAACCCCTCGCGTCTCGAAGTGTATGCCCCGCTGCAGCAGGACGCCGACGACGACATGGATCTGCTCGTAAAATCGCAGCTCGATGCATCCGCACTCACCTCGGAAATCCGCGGCGTGGTGGCCGCCGTGGACAAAGATCAGCCTATCTTCGCCATCGCCACCATGAACAAGATCGTCAGCGACGGCGTCGCCGCGCCACGGCTCACCTTGGTGCTCCTCGGACTTTTCAGCGCGCTCGCCTTGATTCTCGCGGCTATCGGAATTTACGGCGTGATTTCGTATTCCGTCGCGCAGCGCACTCACGAAATCGGGGTGCGCATGACGCTCGGAGCGCAGCGCCTCGACATTCTTCGCATGGTCCTGGGCCAGGGAGGAAAAATCGCACTCGTAGGGATTGTCGTCGGAATCGTCGCTGCCTTCGGACTCACCCGGTTGATGTCCGGCCTTCTCTTCTCTGTCAGCGCCGGTGATCCCGAAACGTTTGCTGCGGTGGCTGGCTTGCTCGTGCTCGTCGCGATCTTCGCGTGCTACATACCCGCTCGTCGCGCCATACGGGTAGATCCGATGATCGCGCTGAGATACGAGTAATTTTTCACGGTTTGTATGCGTTGCATTCCATTCAACGCGACCGAGTGGACGTGTAGTCGGGTTACCGGACAATGGGAAACAGTGCTTGGTCGTGTTGTGCCCAAATACAGTTCTTTTTGAGGCGCGCCTCGTAGACTATTGGGCAAGCGAATTCACAACGATTCCGCGAGCTCCCCTAATAGGGATTCTGGGCAGTGAGGGTTTTTGGGCAGGCGTCACTTGTCCGGTTACCCGACTATACGTCCTAGTGAAATCTGTTTCGCCCGTGGCGACTTCCTGGAATGGGACTTCTGGCCCGGAATAATTTCCGAATAGCCCGCAATCCGACAATTGACATCGTGAATTGTCAAATCACGTTCCAGAAACGACTAATCGGGACTAAGCCGGGCGGCGTGTTATAAAATCCCGTCGCAGGGAGAGCATCGCCCTCATAGAAGCTGAGGGATCTAGCCAAGTTACGAGTATGTCTTCAGCTACGGGCTAGAAACAAGTCCTCTCAAAGGGACCGCAGATAATCAAGGGCCTCCCACATTTCTAGATCGTTGCCTTGCTGCAAACAGGAGCACCAAATGATCGTCGTAACGGGTGCAACAGGACGCACGGGAAGGGTAGCAACGAAAGCGTTACGCGCCAAAGGTGAAAAGGTTCGCGTGGTTGGGCGTGACGCGAAGAAGCTGACAGCGCTAGGGGAGTTAGGCGCGGAACCTTTCGTTGGTGACGTCGAAGATGTCGCTTCAATGACCGAAGCTTTCTACGGCGCTTCAGCCGTCTATCTGGTTCTGCCCGAGGACATCTCGCAACAGGATTTGAGGGCACATCAAGAACGCGTTTCCGACTCCTACGCCGCAGCGATCACCAACGCCCATGTGGAGTTTGTCGTTAATCTAAGCAGTATCGGCGCTCAGCGCGCGAAAGACACTGGCCCCATCGTCAGCCTACATAATCAGGAACAAAAGCTCGATCGGATCGCCGGGCTCAACGTCCTCCATCTGCGTGCAGCGTATTTTATGGAAAATCTTTTTATGAGTATCGCGCCGTTGCGTTCGATGGGAACACTACCGGGCGGTTTGAGGGCTGACGCGCCAATGCCGTGGATAGCCACGAAAGACATCGGCGAGTATGCTGCCTTTCGTCTCGCTGCCCGCAATTTTTCGGGCAGTTCGATCCAGGAGTTACATGGACAGCGGGACATCTCCATGAAGGAGGCGGCTTCCATCGTCGGCACCGCTATCGGCAAGCCCAATCTTGAATACGTGCGAATTCCGAGCATGATGCTTGAGTCGGCACTTCTGGAGATGGGATTACCTCAAAAGACTGCAGAACTGATTATTGAAATGTGGAATGGCGCGAATGCGGGCCTCATCGTGCCCCAGGAAGCGCGCTCGGTAAAAAATACAACGCCCACCAAGCTTGAATCGTTCGTCACCGAGGTCTTCGCCCCCGCGTATCTGCAGACAGTCTGAAAGCGGCGTTCAATGAAGAAGGCTCAACTCCCAATAACCGCGCCTACCGTCATTGGCTTCCGAATCCTCGGTCACATGGAAATCATCCCGAAACGGGGTTCTGGAAACTTAAGAAAGCGACGGACAGCGCACTTGGACGTATAACGCATTAATCGGACAAGTGAAATCAGACTATTGCCTGCCTAGCGATTTGGAACTGGAAATCTCGCTGTCCTAAAACATGTGTTTGTGGGCAATCTGAAACAAGAATTTCGCTCGCGTGGAATCAAGGGCTTGCAAGACCGAGTCAGAACAGGTTTTTGGGCAAGCCGCTGTACGATGCAACGGAGTCCCGCGTCGATGCGCTCGCTACTTCAGTTTGGCGTATTCGGCCTTGGCTTGCTGAAGGATGGGATGTCAGGGTCGGTCTCTTTCCACAGCGTGAAGAAATCCGTGTAGGCGGACTTCGCTTTTGCCGTGTCGCCAGAGAGAGCGTAGGCGCGCGCGAGGCCGAGATCAGCTTCAGCTCTCTGAACGAACCGAGTTGGCTTAGTGCGAACCAGAAGCGTGAGGTGGGGCGGGCTTTTCGGGGTATAGGCGATCAAACTCGGAGTCGCCGCGAAGCAGGGCCAACTCGGGGTCCTGTCATGCCCACACAGCATCCTTGAAACCAGCTTCCCATGCCTTGCACAAAGCGTCCAAGGCTTCCACTTTTCTTCAGTAGGCAGAAAACGCAAGCCGCATTGTAGAGAATCGACGCCTCGTTGGCGCGCAAAGTGAGAGCAAGATTGAGTTCGCGCAACGCGTCGTCTTCTCGTCCCAATTTGGCGCAGTAGGCGGCCAGCAGAACGCGCGCTCTGGCATCTTCGGGCACTTGCTTCAAATGGTTCTCGAGTGCGGATATGAATCTCCTGGCCATGTCGCGCATGGCGTCTTCTTTGTGCATGGCGCCGAGAGAGTTGAGGATCGGCACGTAAGGGTTGTAGTCCTCGCCACTCGCTTCAATAGCAGCTTCCGAAACATCCACAACTTCCTGGTAGCGCCCTGCGGCGAAGAGTGCGCGACAGAGCATGTAATAGGCGCCCTCGCAATCGCGCCTGCGCTCGATAGCTTTCCTGACCATGCGCACGGCCTCGTCATGCAGTTCGGCGGCGTAGAGGACCCAAGCCTGGCTGACCTGCACTTCGGGCAGGTCCCAACGCAAAGCCACGGCCTTGCCGGAAGCCTCGCGCGCGCGTTCAACCCACAATTGATCGCGGCTGTAATTGCAGTAGAACATGGCGCAGGCGTTGGCGCAGGCGGCATACGCGAGCGCGAAACTCGGGTCAATGGCCACGGCGTTCTCGAACATTTGCAGGGCAAATTCGAGGTCCTGGCGAGTTTGTCTCCGCGCGTATCTTTTACCGCGCAGGTAGAGATCGTAGGCTTGCAAGTTTTCCGTGGGCTTGACGGCGAGGGCTTCGAGTTCCTGCGGAGAAAGCGTCACGCGCAGAGCCTCGGCGATCTTGCGGGCGATTTCGTCCTGCACTTCAAAAACGTCCTTCATCTCACAGTCGAAGCGCTCCGACCAGAGAGGGAAATTCGTGTGCGTATCTACAAGTTGCATATTGATGCGCAGGCGCGCGCCGGCACGCCGCATGGTGCCGGTGAGAACGTATGCCGCGCCGAGCTGCTCGGCAATCTGCGAGGGTGTGATGGGCTTGTCGCGGAAGGGCAAAATCGTGGGGCGGGAAAAGACGTTCAGGCCGCGAATCTTGGAGAGCTCGGTGATCACGTCTTCCGTGATGCCGTCGCGCAAGTATTCGTCATCCTTCGCGCCACTTTGATTTTCGAAATAAAGGACGGCAATGGACTTCATCGCCGCAGCGACAGCAACGGGTCGTGTGCCGGATGAGCCCGAAGCTTCCGATTTGTCGGCTGCCGGATGGCGGCTTGAATTGAGCTCCCGCTTCATTCGCTTGAGGTCGGCGCGCATGTCGCCCGCGTGCTGATAACGCGTCTCGCGATCTTTCTCCAACGCCTTGTTGATGATGTCATCAAGTTTTGGTGGAAGATCCGGATTCAAGCGCACCGCGGGAACGGGGTCGCGCTCTAAAATCTGGTTGAAGATTGCAGCAGAACTCTCGCCTCGAAATGGCAATGTGCCGGTTGCCATTTCGTAGAGAACGGCTCCGAACGAAAACAAATCCGTGCGTGCGTCGAGCTCTTTGGCGAGTGCCTGTTCCGGTGACATGTACGCAACCGTTCCAATCGTACTGCCGGGACTGGTAAGGTGCTCTGGTGAGACTGCGTCAGCCGTCACCTGCGATTCGGAGGTGGATGTGGTCGCCGACGCCATTGTTTTCGCCAAGCCGAAGTCGAGAATCTTCGCGCGGCCCCGCTCGGTGACGAAGATATTCGCAGGCTTGATATCGCGGTGGACGATGCCTTTCGCGTGAGCGGCGTCCAGCGCGTCCGCAATCTCAATCGCCAAGCCGAGCAGAACTTCCGTTTCAACAGGCTTCCCGCCGATAAGATGCTTCAGCGTCCAGCCGTCCAAAAACTCCATGGCGATGAATGCTTGGCCGCTATGCTCGTCAATCTCATAAATCGTGCAGATGTTCGGATGATTGAGCGCGGAGGCGGCCTGCGCTTCGCGTTGGAAGCGGGCTAGAGCTTGCGCATTCTTGGCAATATCGTCCGGAAGGAACTTCAAGGCGACAAAGCGGTGAAGCTTTACGTCCTCGGCTTTATAGACCACGCCCATCCCACCGCCGCCCAACTTCTCGATGATGCAGAAGTGGGATATCGTTCGCCCGGAGAGTGGGGAAGAATCGGGCATTGCCGCGAATTCTATGCCGCGCCCAACGGCAAGTCAACGCGCCGCAGCTCGGCTCACTACAGCTTCGCGTATTCGGTCTTGGCCGCGATGAGGATGGGGATGTCGGGATCGGCGTCTTTCCAGAGCGTGAGGAAATCATTGTAGGCGGCTTTCGCTTTAGCGGTGTCGCCAGCGAAGACATTCGCGGAAGGCGACTGCAGCGGCCGTCAGGTCGAAGCTCCTACCATGGAATCCAGAGACGCGTTATCGAGGCCCATGTCCGACGTGACATTTCCGGCGACGAATCGTCACCGCCTCACCTTCACTTCGCGAATGAAACGCGAGCAGCAGAGCAATCGCATCGTCCGTGCCCGGATCGGTATCAATAATGATTTTCTTCGGCTCGTCCGCCGACCACGCCTGCGCCGCGAGCGTCACGACAAACAGAGGACAAAAGAGCGCGACGGGCAGCAATCACGAAAATCCATCTCATCGAGATCGAATTCTCCTGTTTTATCTGTCACGATTTGAAAAACTTGCGCGGGAAATACTAGCATGCAGTGGGAACAAATAATATTTCCGTCGTCGTATCAACGCACGCTTAACAGCCGTTTTGGGCGTTTTCGATCAACGGCGCCTTTTGCCTCTGCGTCTTTGAATGAACCGGCCAACGCCTGGTCGAGCGATGCGCGGAAATTTCCTTCTGTCCATAACGCGAGACACCCGCTGGAGCAGCGATCGCGTCGTCTCAATGAAATTGAGAATAGTTGACGAAGATTCGCCTCTTCGCCACGCCGCGTGTACGTCAATCGTTGCCAGCGGCTCCCGGAGATTCAACGCCACCAGCCGGTCGGCAAACGATGGATGCGCCGGATTATTACCTACCGCAATAAATACGCCCTTTCCTGATGCCGCCATCATTGCGCCGGCTTCGTCGTAACAGGTGGATTCCGTCAAAGCGATTCTGGGACTAAGCCCCGCATCGCGGCACAAAGAAAGCGCGAGGTCGTGCACATTTGGGGAAATCCAGCGTTCAATGAGCAATAGGGTCTCGCGGCTCAAATCCTTCAAACGAAGGTAAGGCCGCTTCGCCAGTGGATTTGTGCGTGCCAGAACAACAGAGAGATTCTCCTTAAAGAGTTTCTCCGATGCCAATTCCAGCGCAGTCGCCGGCCCGTGCGAAAATCCGACATCAATCTTTCGAGCAACAAGCGCTTCACTCTGTTGGCCGGACAGAATGTCCCGAACATCAACCTCTATCTTCGGGAACAACCGCATATGTTGATTGATCACCAGGCTGACGACGTCGCCGAGGCCCTTGCCAAGTCCCACGCGCACCGTGCCCAGCTCGCCGCTTTTGGATTGACGAGCAAGATCCACGGCAAGCTCAACTTGTTCAAGCACGGGTCTCACGGCATTCAAGAAACGGCATCCAGCATCGGTTAGAAACACCTTCGCAGAGCGACGCTCGAACAGCTGCACGCCGATTTCGTTTTCGAGCGAGCGGATCTGCCGGCTCAAGGGAGGCTGCGCCATCCGCAGCCGTTTAGCCGCTCTGGTGAAGCTCAGATCTTCGGCCACTGCCACGAAATAACGGAGATGATGGAGTTCCATTTGGCGCCGGAGTATATCCGAATCCGCACTCGCGTCCATACCTTTTTCATATAAATACCTTTTCAGTATGCAAGAAACACTGTTTTTGGTCTTGACACAGAGCGACGCGCGGATTCAGAGTGCCTGCGTTTTGCTTACACAAATTAAATCGTGGCAGGGTCGTGCAAGAACGGGCGCTCTTCGCGCCGGGCGATTCCGCCTGTGATTAGGCGTACCGTTACCCGTTACTCATGATTGAGATACTCGAGGAGGTTCCGTCATGGATCCAAAGAAAATCACATTGCGTTTGTTCGCACTATTAGCGATTGCGAGTTGGCCATTCACCCAGGCGTTCGCCCAACGTGCGCAGGATGCACGCCCCGCAGCAGCGGCTCCAACGGTCACCTGCGCGAGCCTTATGAGTCTTTCCCTGCCAAATACTCAAATCCTTAGCGCCACCGAAATGACTACGCCTGTCTCCTACTGCAATGTCGTCGGCGTGATCAACAAACGCGTCAGCCAGCAGGACCCCGATCATTTCACCTACGGCATCGGCTTCGAACTTAATCTGCCTGACGTTTGGACGGGCCGCTTCGAAATGCAAGGCGGTGGCGGCACCGACGGTTCGCTCGCGAACCCTACCGGATTCTTCGGCATGGAACTCAGCGAGGGCTGGGCCGTCGCCGCGGATGATGGTGGCCATGAGGACGCTCCCGGAAATCCGCTGCTCGGCTGGATTGACGACGATGCCAATGCCGGCGGCACCGCGCATTTTGGCGTGGACGAGCAGGCGCGCATTGACTACGGCTACAACGGCATCGAGAAGACCACGTTGGTTTCCAAAGCGATCATCGCCAAGTATTACAGCTCCGCTCCTCAGTATTCCTATCTTTGCGGCTGTTCGAACGGCGGGCGCGACGCCATGATCGCCTCGCAGCGTGTTCCCGATTTCTTCGACGGCATCGTGGCGGGTAATCCGGGCTTCGATCTTCCGCGCGCAGGCGTGGCGGAAGCGTGGAACGAAGTGCAGCTCGCCCCGCTAGCCACCAGCACTGATTCCAACGGCCAGACCTATGTGGGCGACACTTTCCAGTCGCAGGACCTTGAGGTGGCCTCCGCCGCAATTCTCAGCGCTTGCGACGCTCTCGATGGCCTGGTTGACGGCATTATTGACAACTATTCTGCGTGCACCGACGAACGCGTCTACCCAGCGCTTGAGGCTTACACCTGCAGTCCCACCGGCAGCAATGGAAATACTCCCCACGGCGGTACGTGTCTGACCGCTGGGCAAGTGACAGCGCTAAAGCGCATTTTCGCCGGTGCGTTCAATTCACACGGCCAGCGGCTTTATTCGAGCTGGTTTTGGGACGCCGGCATCTGGGACCCACCCTCCGCTTTTGGCGCTGGCTTCGCATTGTGGAACGTGGGTTTTCCTGGGCCGCCGAGTCCGACGAATACGGCCATCAATCTGACGCTCGGCGCGGGCGCGATTCCCATGGTGTTCACGACGCCGCCTGTGGTGACTCCGGTTGATGGGACCGATTCGCAAGAAGGATTTATCTTCGACTACAACTTTGACAGCGACGCGCCGAAGATCTACGCCACGGCACCCGGCTACCGCGAGAGCGCCATGGACTTCATGACGGCGATTCAATTCATGGTGTTCAACCATGCCGACCTGCGTCCTTTCGCGCGCCGCGGAGGAAAAATCATCATCTACGATTCGGTGGACGACGGAATATTCTCGGCGGTTGACCTCGTGCATTGGTACAACTCGCTTCTGCCGTTCCATCCCGGCCCGGACGGCAGCGCGCAGAGTTTTGCGCGTATGTATTTAATCCCCAATATGGCGCATTGCGGCGGCGGCCCGGCAACCAACAGTTTCAATGCCAACATGCTGGCCGCTCTTACTTCGTGGGTTGAAGCCGGCGATGCTCCCGGCCCGATCATCGCCGCGAACACGAATACTACTTCTCCGTTCCCGAGCGGCGCGCCTTTCGATCCGCGAGTGGCGCAGAATTTCCCGACAGGCGGCACGCGGCCGCTTTGTCCTTACCCCGAGCAAAGCCGCTACACCGGCTCAGGCGCCACCAATAACGCAGCAAATTTCGTGTGCGTCGATTCCGGACGGATGCAGGGAGGCGGCGCGCATTGATGGGTTCGAGTTAATGTGTTCGCTTGGAGTCGCTCCGTGTTCGCGCTAACGGAGCGTCTGATCGAAGCCGAACTCAAAGGGTAGCGCGCGCTACCGTGCAAATTCCTCAGGCGCATCCGGCAAGGATGCCCTGAGGATCTGCCACTTTTTGTCGTGGCGACGGCATGTTGTCCGCGATTTCCCCTACAAAGCTTCCGGTTCCATCCCACCGAGCCTTGTTTTCGGCGCATTTCACCGTGAGCAGTTCCGACCAGCGATTCCAGAAGGAGTGACAGGCTGGGGCGCCAAAGGTAACTTGGATATTGATCGTATCCGGTCTTTGTTGTCGGAGAAGTGACGGGCGGCACAATTAGCAGGATCTGTATCAATCCCGAATGCGGCTGGGAGGTCATTTTAGCCATTTTCGCGGGAAGCATGCTGGCAGTGACGGGCATAGCACTGCTTGGCTGCTCAGTCCGCTATGTTTGCAAAGCCTGCCCAGAAACCGTCCTCCGACGCCGTCCGTATGTGTCGGATTCGACTTGCCCAAATTTCGCAAATTACTTCGCCCAGAAACAGATGTTTTTGGGCCGTGCGCGGGGGACTTAAAATCCCGGTAGTCCATTTCGCAGCGCAACGCACCGAAGCGCAGCACAGCGAGAATCGCCTGTGTTCGTGGGCCCTCCCACAATTTCCATCGTGCATCACCGAGCACCGACACGCAGGTAATCCCAAAACCAACCGACACCGCTACCGACACCAAAGCGGGCACCCGTGTTGCAATTGATCCACTCAAGAATCTCTTCGGATGTAAGGGGGATTTTGCCTTGTTCTCTATCGGAATCGTACTCCGGGCTTCCTGAACGCAGCGCGGCGCATTTTGCGCGATCACGACCCTGATCGGGCTCCAACCAAAAACCCTTTGAGCAACCGCCTACGTGCGGCGGATTCTGTCACGGGTACGTTGGGGGCCAACTTGTCAACCGTCGGCAATTCTGGTGGAATTTTAGATGTGCCGAGCAGGACCTTCATACTTGGAGCGGGGTTCTCCGCGGATGCTGGATTCCCGCTTGTGTGCGCTTTGAGGAACGATGTGCTTTCATGGATCGAGGTCGAGCAACACCCTTCCGTAAAACCTCATCTGACTCCCAACCTCCACGGCTTTTCCGAAGGGCAGTTTTACGCGGGACTGAATGAGATTGATCCGGAAGGTTCGATGGGATTTGAGGAGTGGATGATGGCGCTCCGTGACCGCCTATCTGCGACCCACATCCACGATCCCTGTTACACGTTCGACCGGATCGTGCGTGACGGTTGCGGGCGATTGCTTTGGCACAAGATGCACACGCTTGATCGCCTGCCTGCGGCTTACCAAAACTTCGCGTCATGGTTCCGCGAGCATCATTTATACGGACAGACCAACGCAATTGTCTCCTTCAACTGGGACTTGCTGGCTGAGCGCACACTCACAGATGCTCGCGCGGGCTGGCTGTACACAATTGAATCGCCGCTCGTACCGATACTGAAGCCGCACGGTTCAATAAACTGGAGCAACCACGTAGAGCGAAATCTTGCCGCGGAATCGCCAGCATGGCAACCAATCGCGCCTCGGAGCACTTACTATTATATCCGTCACGATCCATTCTCCGATCCGTTTGAAAATGGGACAAATCAATTCTTGCGCAAACTGATACTTCCGGGTGATCCAGAGGACGCAGGCGGAGCGCGCTTGATTTGGACGGAAGCAGAGGCCGCGATTCACGAGCGCGACGTGGTAGTGTTCATCGGTTATTCGCTGCCCCGATATGATTCCTTTTCAACGAAATTTTTCCAGCGGGTGACCGCGGGCAAACAGATTGAGGTGTACGCACGCTCAGCCGAAACACTTCAACACTACAGGCAAATGCTGCCGGACATTTCTACTACCGAACCGCTTTCCTTCGCTCAAAGCCAATACGCAAGGCCATTCGCGGAAGCGGTCAACGCCTAGCCAATGAAAATCACTGGCCCTGAGCATTTCAAGCTGAGCTTCGACGCCAAGAAGTGCGCGGCCAAGTTTTCTGGCTTAGCCAATACGAAGCTACCGAAGCTCTATGTCGTCGTTGCTGATGGCGAACTCATTTACGTGGGTGTTACCAGACGCACGATGCGGGCGCGCCTTTACGGTGGGTGGAACGCCAACGGGAAGAACGGGTACCACGGCTACGCGTGGCGGCATAACCGTACGACAGCGGACCTGTATGTTTGGTGCCAGGAGGACGCACCGGAAGGCTCATCGCGTGACTTGGAGACTGTGGAAGCTGAAGTTGCTTTTCTGATCCGACGGGCCGGGCAATGGCCCGAAGGCCAAACCGAAATACACTTTCATCCATCGCAGAAAGAGCATCGTGAGTGGGCCGCCAGAATTATGCAGCACGTGCTTGATGCCGCAGGCAGCTCAGTATCGCGCCAGAGTTGAAGCACGACAGGCGAAATTGAAGGCGGCATTATGAATCGTTTCGCGAGTGCAGGAAGTCAGAGATGGCTACAGATTGCTATCAATCGGAAGCCGGAATTACTTCTGAGTGCGCTCCGGCGGAGCGGAGCAGTTGGGCCACGGAATTCCGTCGTATGGCAGTCGCCAATCGAAGCCGACGAATTTCGAGAGTATAGGGACCAGAAGGCACTGGCTAAGGCCGGAATTACGGGTCTCAAGGAGCCTCTTGATCATTTCTGGCCAGCTCGCGGACCGGTGTGGGATGCGTTGGGAATTACGTCGGAAGGGCACCCACTCTTCATGGAAGGTAAGGCCCACATTCCGGAAACTGCTTCACCGCCGACCAAGGCGTCCGTGCCATCGCGACAGTTGATAGATCGAAGTCTCGGTGAAGCAAGGCGGTTCTACGCCCCGAAAGCAATAGCGACCTGGAGCAATCTGTTCTATCAATACACGAACCGGCTTGCCTACCAGTACTTCTTGAGAGAGCGTAACAGCATACCGAGCATGCTTGTCTTTTTGTACTTCTTGAATGCTGACGACATGCTTGGCCCCGCGTCCGAAGAAGAGTGGCATGGGGCCGTGCGGCTTATTCACTCCGTTCTAGGTTTGCCCAAGGACCTTAGGTCTTACGAAGTGTTCGACGCCTTTCTGGACACGAGGCTTCTTCAGGATGCGCTCTGATATCTCGTTTACTTCCGAAGCGCATTCAGCTTAACGCAATCACCCGGCGCGCGCGGAAACGAGGAGAGGAATTTCTGGTTGAGATTCGCGGGTGGCAAGGCACGTGGCGATGCGTGATCTCGCGAAAGCGTTTCGACCAGAGCAGCTTTCGCAGAACGCATTTAGTCTCTATGCGAAGTTCCGCCCGGCGATTCCAAAACGGGTAACAGGCTGGGGTGCGAACGGGAGCTTGGATGTTGATCGTGGCCGATTGCGTTGGAGCGACTATGGTTCATCGAATAGCGTCGGCGCAAGTGCAGCAAGATCGGAGAGGCGGCTTGGTTGTAAAGCCTCAAATTCCTTTTGTGGGACCTTTACGTATTTCCACTGCTTGTCAGTGAGCTTCGTAGCATTCTCGCACCAGCGCACAGCCGCTACGTCCTTTCGCAAAACGTCTACGTTTTCTTGACCCTTGGATTCGAGAAGCCAATGAATTCCAGTCTTATCCACTGCGACGAAATCCGGTTCGTAATTTCGAAGGTTCATCGCCGTATCTGTGTATTCGATGGTGAAGCCGAACGCCCTCGGTAGCTTCGCGAATGCTGCGACATCCTTCGCATTGTCCAGGAATTTCGCAAACTCGCGCTCGAAATCGTTGTCACATGGTACGAGGTTAAAAATGCACTTGTCTCCTTCCCAGACGGGCCGCGACCAGGGGAACGGCTGGCAGGTAGAAAGCGGACGCGCGGGCTCCAGGAGTTGAGGCGTCTGTTCTTCGATTGTCAGGGCCTGAAGCGCCTCCTTGAAAACGTCCACGCAAACGTAGTGTGCGACTGCAGTGCTCATTGCCTTCACGATGGCTGGCTCGTTTAGGTCGGCGGGATGGCCAAAAGCTTTTTGTTCAAAGAACTCTCTAACCTTCGGAGCCAATGCAGCAAACTGCGCCGGGAGCTTCACGGCTTCGGCTATGCGACGAGCGT
>Ga0182015_10003741_pt1 | contig 16834 bp, 14 predicted proteins | sample 712P3MmetaG_FD_120478 | JGI IMG/M metagenome (GOLD analysis project Ga0182015, IMG submission 120478) | Permafrost microbial communities from Stordalen Mire, Sweden - 712P3M metaG | ecosystem: Environmental > Terrestrial > Soil > Wetlands > Permafrost | place: Sweden: Stordalen | collected... | reverse complement strand
CTGCAAGATCGTGGCCACCGAGACCGAGTCGGTGTCGCTGCCGACGATGAGCAGGCTCGTGGTGAAGCCCTTCGGCACCGTGGACTTGGCCAGGTAGGACTTGGCCTTGGACAGGTCGTAACCGATGTCGGGGACAGTCGGGTCCCAGTAGCGGAGCTGACCGATGGCGCTGTTGGCGATGCGCGGGGCGTTCTTGAACACGGCCGTGTTGATCGCCGGCCGCGGAGTCGCCCAGTTCAGCGCCAACCGGACGTTCTGCTCGTTAAGCGGGGGCCGGCGCATGTTCGGCACAGCCAGGATCACGTTCGTGTACGGCTCGAGCTGCAGCCGCGTCCCCGCAACGTCACGGTACGCGTCCAAGAGGGCGTAAGGAACATTGAGGCCGATGTCGGCCAAGCCGCGAGTCACCTGCAGCATGCGCGCGTCGGCGTCAGGCACGTAGGTGAAAGTGGCACTGTCGATGTAGGGCTTGCCGGTCTTCCAGTAGTTCGGGTTGCGCTTGAGGGTGAGCTGCTCGCCGGGCGTCCTCGACTCGAAGACGAAGGGGCCAGACCCGATCGGGTGCTGAGCGAAGTCCTTACCCAGCTTTTCAACGACCCGTTGGGGCACGATCCCGCTCGTGCCGTGTCCGACCACCTGGGGGAACATCGCCTGAACGTACTGGAGCGTTACCCGCACGGTCTTGGAGTTGAGCGCCTCGACCTTGTCGATCGCGCTCAAAAAGGCGTACTGAGAGTTGATCTTCGGGTTAGCGAACCGCTCCAAGGTGTACTTGACATCGCTCGCGAGCACCTTGTCGCCGTTGGAAAACTCAGCATCGCGGAGATTGAACGTGTACACGAGGCCGCCCTCGGAGGCTTCCCACGACTCGGCGAGACCCGCCTCGTTCGTCAAAGTTCCGGGGGTGATGTTCGTCAGCTGGTCGTAGATCCAAAGCAGTGTGCCGAGGTCACCATTGTCACCGGTAGTGGGCATCTGCGGGTCCATCTGGGCGATCGGGGTGAATATCCAGGCCCATGTGAGATCACCGCCACGCCGGGGCGTGCCTTTTGAGGACAGCCCGATCGGCTGGGTGACCTGCTGACCGTTCCACAGCGTCGGGGGCTGGTCGGCCCTTGCGCTCCCCGCCGGCCGCGCCGGCTGAGCTCCAAGGCGCTTGGCCGCCGGCAGTCCTGCCGCGGCTGCGCCAAGGGCTGCTGCTCCTTTTAGGACGTTACGTCGGCTGGTTACGTGCCCGAGGTTGTCGTCCCCATGGCCGTCGGGGGAAGGAATGCCGTCGTCAGACATAGCACTGCTCCTTAAGGTCTCGAAGTCCACCCGCCTTGCACGAAGACACGGCACCAAGCGCGCCCGGACCCTGTCCGCCTGTAAGTACAGGAACTGTAGCAAAAGTACCTGGTCCTGTCAAGGTTTCGCAACAACTCTCAACTGTTCCCTAAAGCGACAATGACCTGCACAAAAGGCCCTCCGCCGGCGGGTCATAGGACGTCTGGGCTTCACGGGCACCCGGGAAATGCGAAGGGCTCGATACCCATCCGCTAAGCGCAAGGGGCCGGCAAAGCCGGTGGCCGCTCGTTCAAGTGCAGGGCCGGGCCAGCTCGCCCGGCTACATCAAGGCTTCTACAGCACAGCTATCGGGTTGAACGGCGATCCGGTAGCACCGGGGATCCTGAGCGCTGCCAGGACGACCAAGAACTCGAAGCGTTGTTCCGCCTCACAATCATCGGCGAGGTCCTCGAGGTTGAGACTGTCCGAGGCCAGCATGCCCATGGCGGTGATCTGGAGCGGGTGGATCGGATAGTCGATCCCTTCGACGGTGCTCGGGATCGCCTCGCCGTCGCCGTCGGGCAGGAACCCGGCCATGTGTCGTTCATGCAACAAGGAGATGGCGTGGACATGCAAGCCGGCCTTGCCCTCTCCGCTGTAACCGTTGTCCCACGGGCCGAGCTCGCTGCGCCGACGGTGGTGGCCGGTCCGGAACACGAACAGGTCGCCTTCGCCGAGACGAACTCCCTCGGACTCCTCGGCCGCCTCGAGCTCGGCGCGGCTAACGGCCGTTCCCGGCTCCAGCCAGCTCACGCCGCGAAGGCGCGGGATGTCGAGCAGCACACCCCTTCCCACTACGCCTTGGGCGTACTCGGAGATGTCGAGCGCCTCCACCCCGGATGTGCTCACGAGTCCTGCCGGCCGACCGTTGTAGAGCTGACCCCGGTAGGCGATGTGGCAGAGCGCGTCGATGTGGGTGTGACAGTCGCCGTGGAACTGCATGCCGAGAAAGTCGGTGGCGAACCGCAAGCTGCCTGAGCCGATGTCGTTGTCGTGGCCCGTGGCCATGTAGTGGATGGCGGGGTAGGGATTGCCGGTCCGGCGACCTTGTTGACGGGAAGCGACAGAGATATTGACCGACCGGTGCGCACCAGCGAAGCCGCGTGGCGAACGTGCGCGGGGGTTATGTAGTTGAGGGTCCCCCTCGTGTCGTCAGGGCCCCAGCGCCCCCATTCTTTAGCGAGTCGAAGAGCCGGTCGAACTCGGCGATCGACCACTTGCGGACCTCGCCAACGACTCGCGCCACCACCGACTCCATTCACACCCGAGGGCTCTCAAGCTCGCCCTGTCTGGCGCGGGCAGCTATAAGTTGTCCAGACACGAGCAAGGCTCGGCAACGGGCACCGGTTGTGGACCCGGCTCAGGAGCCGAGCACCGCGCCGTCATTGGGAACGCCCACGAAAGAGTGGCTTACGACGCGCCCGCCGAGGGACGCCCAGGTGTCGGTCTCCACCGCAATTCTCAGGCGGTCCGTGCGCAGCCAGGCTCGGTAGCAGTCAATGGGCTTGCCAGTGGCGTCCCTTGTGACCGACTGGATGTAGACGAGGGGGTACCGACTCGGCACGCCCAGGCGGCGGGCGAGTGGTGGCGGTGCGGAGACAGCTTCGAGGCTGCGACTGCTGCCGGCGACCTCGACACCGCATTGCTCGCGCAAGGTCCAATACAGCGAAGCCGTAGAGGTCCGCCGTATCTCCGGCAAGATCGCGGCGTACTCGTACGGGAGGTGGTTCACCACGTACAGCGCCAGGTGGCCATCGACGCGCCGAAGCCGCTCGAGGGCAACCCCTTGCGCGTCCGCGCTCAGCTGAAGCGCCTCGGTGGCCCAGTCCGGCAGGACCTCGATGCCTGCGCGGAGCACCGTCGACTCCACCGTGATGCCGCGCCGGGTCAGCTCGTCGTCGAACAAGCCCCCGGCCCACTGCAGCAGCCACGAGCCCGACGAGGTCCGGTTGACGAAGGCTCCCCGGCCTTTTTCCTTGTGTATCAAGCCCTGCTGTTCGAGGGCATGGAGAGATTGGCGGACCGTCGCCCGCGAAACCTTGTAGTACTCGCTCAAGAACGGCTCGGAAGGCAGCCGGTCTCCTTGGGGCCACCGACCCGTCTCTATCTGCTGCTCCAAGAGCTTTCGCAGCTGATAGTGGAACGGCACCGAAGACGCTCGGTCGATCACCCCAGAGGGGTCAGTCATCCCTTGCTCCTGTTCAAACAGGACGATCCAGGCAGTTACCCTACCCCTTGACGATCCCAACAGCCACAATTACTGTCGAGCCCTCAGGTCACAGTGCTTTCTCGCGACCACTGGTGCCTCCGCTCGCGAGGCGGGAAGTGGCACGGGCGCTGCAAGGACAGTTCTGGAACTCCGAGTTGCCTTGGAAGGGATTGCGAAATGGAGCACACAATGGAACGTGTCACCTTCGAAGGTGGGCGGCCCAGTGGACCGCTTCCCATCACCCAGATCGCATTCGTGGTGCGCGACATCGACCAGGCCCTCGAGAACTTCCACCGCACCCTCGGATGGGGACCGTGGAACATCTACGAGCACAAGCCCCCGGCCCTGCATGACACCTACCTTCGCGGTGAGCCGACTCCGTACACCATGATCGGGGCGGAGGCCCACGTGGGCCCGATCGACGTGGAGCTGATCCAACCCGTCGAGGGCCCCAGCATCTACAAAGAGTGGCTCGACGAGCACGGCGAAGGCGTGCATCACATCGCCGTCATGCGAGCCACAATGCAAGACGCCGAGGAGACCGAGCAGTACCTCGACCAGCTCGGCGCCCCGGTGATCATGGAAGGCCGGATCGGCGACTCGATCAGGTTCTTCTACATTGACGCCCAGCCAACCTTGAAGGTCATCTTGGAGTCCGGCAGCGGCCACGCGGTCGACATGACCCCTGTACGCGTCTACCCGCCGCAGGACTGAGTCGCCCGCGCGGGCATAGGACGTGCCCACGCTGCACCTCGAAACCTCCCCCGCGCCCTTTGCGCTGCGGGCGCGCAGAGTTGAGTCCGCGGCGGGCTGGCCCATACGGTCGCGCTTTGAGAAAGTGGCTTGTCGCGCGCCCTTATGCGCCTTGTCGCGCCCTTGCGCCGTCAGCCGGTCATCCCGCGATGTCCAGTTCAGCGGCATTGCTGTACGTACAGGATACTGTTATAGTGACGTCGGAAGGTGGCTCTCGCCTGCCGGGTAGAAAAGTCCGAGCCTGGGCCAGCTCAGCGGCCTGAAGGGGAAGCGGGATGAAGATTCTGGCTGTTGGCGACTCGTACATGCCCCCCCGTTATTTCCAACAGGCTTTCGCCTCCGTCGAGGCCGACCACAAAGTGGAGTACTTCCAGGTCGAGGACAAGCCCTTCGCCCCTACCTCGCCCTCTGAGCTACGGATCAAGGAATACCAGGGGGTGCCCTCCGAGCTTCGCGGACACATGGCCGGAGTCGAAGCTCTCGTGGTCCAAGGAGCCCCCGTCACCGACGAGGTGCTGGAAGCCGGCTCGCAGCTGCGCATCGTCGGCTGCGCGCGCGGGGGCCCGGTCAACATCGACGTGGAGGCGGTCAACGCCCGGGGGCTGCCGCTCGTGAACACCCCCGGTAAGAACGCCCAAGCCGTCGCAGACCAGACGCTCGCCTTTTTGATCATGCTGGCGCGAGGCTTGCCGAGGGCACAAAGGTTCTTGGAAGAGGGCCATCAGCTGAAGGACAACTGGGAAGGCGCCAAATTCATCGGGAGCGACCTCAGGCGGCACACTCTCGGGCTCGTGGGCTTCGGCCTTATCGGGCACCAGGTGGCCCGCCGGGCACTTCCTTTCGGGATGAATATCGTCGCCTACGACCCTTACATGGACATTGACCCTGCCGACGGGGTCCGTCAGGTGGAGAGCCTCGACGAGCTGTTGAGCGAGTCGGACTTCGTCTCGTTGCACGCGCGGGTGACCAAAGACAACGTCAACATGTTCGATACCGCGACCTTCGCCAAGATGAAGCCCGGCTCCTATTTCGTCAACACCGCCCGTGAGAACCTCGTCGATGAGGACGCCCTCGACGCCGCCCTCGAGTCGGGCCATCTGGGCGGGGCCGCCTTAGACATCGTGCGGCAGAGCACCGAGGGGGGCCGGCACCGGTTGTTGCGGCACCGCAACGTCGTGATGACCCCGCACGTTGGCGGTGCGACCCACGAGACCCTTCTTCAAGGCGCCGAGATGATCGCGGACGAACTGCACCGCTTCGCGGCGGGAAAGCCACTGTGCTACCTCGTCAACCGCGAGGCACTTGGACTGTGAGCGACGGCTACCTGCTCGCCATAGATGTCGGCACAGGTAGTGCCCGCGCGGTGCTCTTCGGGGCCGACGGGCACCAGGCGGGCATCGGACAGCGCGAATACAGCCACCGCGAGGCACCCGGCGTGCGCGGTTCCCAGGTGTTCGACACCACGGCGAACTGGTCGCTCATCTCTCAGTGCGTGCGCGAGGCCCTCGCCGGCGCACAGGTCTCCCCGTCGCAGGTGCGAGGTGTCAGCGCGACGAGCATGCGTGAAGGCATGGTGCTCTACGGATCCAAAGGCCAGGAGATCTGGGCCTGCCCAAATGTCGACTCGCGCGCCGGCGAGGAGGCGACCGAGCTTGTCTCTTCAGGGGAAGCCCAGGAGATATACAACCATTCCGGTGACTGGGTTTCGATCACGTCCCCGGCGCGATTTCGCTGGATCGCCCGCCACTGCCCGGAGGTGTTCGCTGAGATCGCCCACGTGGGCATGCTCGGCGACTGGGTCCTCACGAGGCTTTCGGGCGAGTTCGTGACCGATGCGTCGTTGGGCTCGAGCTCGGGCATGTTCGACCTGGCGAGGCGCGACTGGTCGGACCGGGTGCTGGCTATCTGCGGGCTCGAGCGTGCCATCTTCCCGCCCGTGGTGGACTCCGGGACAGTCATCGGCACCGTGACCGCCGAAGCCGCCGCCGAAACTGGCTTGTTGGAGGGTACCCCGGTCGTCGTCGGCGGTGCCGACACCCAGCTGGGCCTGCTCGGAATCGGTGTCAGCGGGCCCGGGCGCTTCACGATCCTCGGCGGCAGCTTCTGGCAGCACACGATGCTGCTGGAGGAAGCCTTCGTCGATCCGAAGTCACGGCTGCGTACCTTGTGCCACACGACGCCCGGCCTTTGGATGATGGAGGGGATTGGCTTTTACTGCGGCATCGTCATGAGGTGGTTCCGCGACGCCTTCTGCGAGCTCGAGGTGGCACAAGCCGCCGAGACGGGCGCCGATGTGTACTCGCTCATGGAGGACAAGGCGGCCGCGCTCCCCCCGGGCTCCAACGGTGTCGTGGGACTGTTCTCGAACGTGATGCAGGCCAGCCGCTGGGTGCACACGACGCCTAGCTTCCTCGGCTTCGACGTCGAGAACCCGGAGCGCTCCGGGAGAGCCGCCTGCTTCCGCTCGATCGAGGAAGCTGCCGCCTACGTCTCGCTCGCCCACCTTCGCATCATCGAGGAGGTGGCCAACTGCAAGGCCGAAGAGGCGGTGTTCACCGGAGGTGCCGCCAAGGGGCACCTGTGGCCCCAGATAGTCGCCGACACGCTCGGGATCCCGATTCACATCCCGGTCGTGAAGGAGTCGACTGCTCTCGGCGCCGCCATCTGCGCCGGCGTGGGCGTCGGCCTGTGGGCCGACACCGACGAGGGCGCGGCTTCTGTGGCCGCCTTCGAGCGCACCGTGGAGCCATCAAAGGAGGCGAGCGCCGCCTACCGCGACCTCGCAGACCAGTGGTTCAAGACCTACCGCGGCTCAATGGAGCTCGCGGAGTCCGGCCTGGTGCGCCCGCTTTGGCGCGCGGCCGGGACCTGACCGACAGCTAGATAGGAGGCAAAAATGCCCGAAGCCGATGCAAGAACAGACAAGAACTTCTTCCTGGGTGTACCCGCGCCTGACCAAGGGTTCTTCTTGAAAGGCTCGGCTGGCTACGACTGGGGCATGAAGAACCGCCTTTCGCGGATCTTCCGTCCCGACACGGGCCACACCGTGATGCTCGCCATCGACCATGGCTACTTCCAGGGCCCGACCACCGGCCTCGAGCGCGTGGACGTGACCATCTTGCCGCTCGCGCCGTACGCGGATGCCTTGATGTGCACACGCGGCATACTGCGCTCGACCATCCCCCCCACCCACCGGGGCGGGATCGTGGTCCGCGCGAGCGGCGGCCCGAGCATCTTGAAGGAGCTCTCCAACGAGAACACCGCCTTGGACCTTGACGACGCCGCGCGCATGAACGTGCACGCCGTGGCGGTGCAGGTGTTCGTGGGTGGCGAGTTCGAGACCCAGTCCATCGCCAACCTGACCAAGCTCATCGACGCTGGCTACCGCTTCGGCATCCCGGTGCTCGGGGTGACCGCGGTCGGCAAGGAGCTCGTCAGGGACGAGCGCTACCTCGGCCTTGCGAGTCGGATGTGCGCTGAGCTCGGGGCCCAGATCGTGAAGACCTATTACTGCGAAAGTGGCTTCGAGCACGTGACCGCCGGTTGCCCGGTGCCCGTCGTCATGGCCGGAGGAAACAAGCTGCCCGAGCTCGACGCCCTCACGATGGCCTACCGCGCCATCCAAGAAGGTGCCGCGGGCGTTGACATGGGCCGCAACATCTTCCAGTCGGACTCGCCTGTCGCCATGATCCAGGCAGTCGGCAAGGTCGTGCACGAGTCGATGAAGCCGCAGGACGCCTTCGAGGCATACCAGCAGCTTGCTCTCGAGCTCTCGCGGGCCGAGCGGTGAAGACCACCGTCCGGCAGCTGCTGGACGGTGGACCCACGATCAGCGTCGGGATGCTGACGGCGGACCTGCTGCGGCTCGGCGACGAGCTGGCGGTCCTTGAGCAGGCCGGCGCCAACGTGGTGCACGTCGACGTCATGGACGGTGTGTTCTGCCCACAGTTCACAGTTGGCCCCCCGATCGTAAAGGCGATCCCGGACGGCTTCATCAAGGACTGCCACCTCATGATCGACGACCCGCTCGACAAGCTGCAGTCGTTCGTGGACGCAGGAGCCAGCATCATCACCTGTCACGTCGAATCGACCAGACACCCTCACCGGGTGCTGCAGTCGCTCGCCGGCAGCGGCGTCATCCGCGGCATCGCCTTGAACCCCGGCACGCCGCTCGCTGTCATCGAGCCGTTGTTGGACGATCTCGAGCTCGTCTTCCTGCTCGCTGTGAATCCGGGCTGGGGGGGCCAGAAGTTCCTCCCGAGCACTGAGGCGAGGCTCGCCCGGGCGCGCGAGATAATCGGCGGGAGGGAGATACTCCTCGAGGTCGATGGCGGCATCACCAAGGCCAACATCGAGCATGTCGCCACTCTCGGAGCAGACCTCATCGTGAGCGGCAGCGCCATCTACGACGGCGTCGCCCCGGGGGACAACGCCCGTTACATGCTCGAGGCCGTACGCAAGGCAACAGCGAGGGCTTCATAGCGAACCTCGCTGTCACATGAGAGGAGCCGAATGAAGCGATTCGAGGGCAAGGTCGCCCTGGTCACGGGAGCCACCAACGGCATCGGTCGGGCCGCAGCAGTCCGCCTTGCCTCCGAGGGGGCCCTCGTCGCGGTGAACCAGCGGCCGAGCGGCGATCCGTCCGGGACGCTGCAAGAGATAAGGGACGCGGGCGGAGAGGGCTTCGCCGTCATCGCCGACATGAGCGAGCCGCAGCAGATAGTGGACATGGTCCAAGAAGTCGCCCGCCGCGGTGGCCACATCGACTACCTGGTCTCCAACGCCGCCATCAACCCGCTCATGGCCTGGAACGAGACGACCGTTGAGCAGTGGGACCTTCTCACCAACACCAACCTGCGCGGGACCTGGGTCGTGACGACCGAGACGGCCAAGCAGATGATCGCCGAGGGCCACGGCGGGGCCATCGTCTGTGTCAGCTCCATCTCCGCCCATGTCGGATCACCGTTCCAGACGGCCTACTGCACGACCAAAGCCGGCATCTCGATGCTCGCCAAGGCGCTCGGGAGTGTGCTCGGGACCCACGGCATACGGGTCAACTGCGTCGAGCCGGGAGCGGTCCTCACGAACATGAGCGCCCCGATGATGGACGAGCCCGACATCTTGAAGTACTACGTCGACCGGATCGCCCTGCACCGCATCGGTGATCCCGCCGAGATGGCCAGTGTGATCGCCTTCCTCTTGAGCGAGGACGCCAGCTACGTGACCAGCGCCACGTTGCTGGCCGACGCCGGATTCATAGTCAACGCCGAGCTCTAGGCCGAAGGCGTCGGCCAACTCCCACACGCAGGAGGACAGATGAAACCCGGTCCGGACGAGGAACACAACCCGCTCGCGCGCCGGCGGGCGCTGATCCACGAGATGTACGGCGGAATGATCGGCCGGCGCGTCGAGGACGTTCCGACCCCGGCCATGTTGGTTGACCTCGCCGCGGCGGAACGCAACATCGCGCGCATGGCCAAGGCCCTCGAGACGATGCCCGCCGAGATCCGCCCCCATATAAAGGTCCACAAGTCCGCCGAGCTGGCCCAGCGACAAGTGGCCGCCGGAGCCATCGGGCTCTCGGTGGCGACGGTCTGGGAGGCGGTCGCCTTGGCCTGGGCGGGGCTCGACAACCTCTTTGTCGTCAACACCGTCGGCCATCGGGAGAAGATCCGCGTCCTCGCCGAGCTCGCCCGGAGCCGGCACGTGCTCGTCGCGGTGGACCAGCTCGCGAACGTCGTTTCCCTGTCTGAGGCTGCGGCCAAAGCCGGCTCCGAGCTTGGTGTCATGATCGAGGTGGACACAGGCATGGACCGCGCCGGCGTCGACGCCGAGGATGAGGCGGTCGCTCTCGCCAGGCAGATCGTGGCTCTCGGCCATCTTCGCCTGGAAGGGATCACGGGCTACGAGGGTCATTGCTCCCTCGAGTTCGACCCCGAGGCCCTGATCGTCAAACAACGCGCCGCGATGGACATGTTCTTGCAGGTCGCGCAACGCATCGAAGCCTCGGGTATCTCCTGCCCGGTCCGCTCAGCAGGCGGGACGGTCAGCTGGAAGCTCACCGCCGAGCGCCCAGGGATAACAGAGATCCAGGCCGGTACCTATGTACTCATGGACAACTTCCACGGACAAAGGGTGCCAGGTGGCTTCGAGTACGCCTTGACCATCGCCACGACCGTCATCAGCCGGCCGCCGAACCGCCTCATCGTCGACGCCGGCAACAAGTCCGTCGGAGTCGGTGGGGGCCCCTCGCTGCTCGGCGTCGACTTAGAGCCGTTGCGCTTCGACGAGGAGCACGGCATCTTCGTGGCCGGCCCGTCGGAGACCTCCGGTAAAGGGGCGGGCCTGCCCGTGGGCAGCTGGCTTCGCCTCGTCCCCGGCTACGCGCCGGCGACGGTGAACATGTACGACAACTATTACGTCGTAGCCGATGACGTAGTCGTCGATGTCTGGCCGGTGTTCCCGAGGGGGCCAGGCCACAGTGGGCTGATGGACCTGCCCTGATCTCGACCGAGATCGGCCTGGGCCCCTGTCGGCGCGGCCAAGGCCCCGGTGCGCCTGCCTCAAAGAGATGAGGCCAGCACCGCGTGCAGCTCGTCTGGGCTGAGCTCGATCGGGTTGCCCTTGGTGCTGCTGGCCAGGCGTGCCCTCGCGACGATGTCGTCTGCCTGCTCGGGCCTTAACCCGTAGGAAGCGAGCTTGCCTATACCCAAGAGCAGCACGGTCTGTTCTATCCAAGCGATGCCGTCCTCGATGACCGCATCGCCTCGGCCGGTGAGCAGCCGTGCGACCTCCCGGTACTTCTCCAGCGAAGGGCTCGTCGGCTGGCGCGCCCGCAGGGCCGCCACGTTCGCCTTGATCGTCGCCACGAGCAAGGCGGCACAGGCGACCCCGTGCGGAACCTCGACCGTGCCGCCGATCACGCCCGCCAGGCCGTGCACGGCTCCCAGCTTCGCGTTCGCGAGCGCCGGGCCCCCGAAAAGGCTGCACAGCGCCATGTCGGTACGGGCCTCGACATCTCCACCGTTCGCGTGGCTCGCCACCAGGCCGGCGGCGGCCCGCCGCAGACCCTCGCGGGCCAGGCCGTCGGTCATCGGGGTTGCCCGTAGGGAGACGTAGGGCTCGAGGCACTGCGTGAGCGCGTCGAGGCCGCTCGACGCCGTGACGGCGGGAGGACAGCTCAAGGTGAGCAATGGGTCCACAAGCGCCACGGCAGGCAGCATCGATGCACTGCGCAGGCTCGCCTTCACGCCATGTTCAAGAGAAACAAGCACGGCGTTGGAGGTCACTTCCGACCCGGTCCCTGCCGTCGTCGGCATGGCGATACAGGCCAGCGACGGCTGTTCGATGGGATGGCCCTCGCCTATGACCTCGAGGTAGTCGAGTGGGTCTCCCCCGTTGCCAACAAGCATCGCCACGGCCTTTGCCAGGTCCATGACGCTGCCGCCCCCTAGGGCCACGACCAGGTCGGCGCCGTGCTCGCGGGCAAAGGCCGCCGCTTGACGCGCCACGTCCACGGTCGGTTCGCCGCTTACGGCGAAGGTCGAGGATGGAACTGCCAAGGCATCGAGAATCTCATGGTGGCGCCCGGGATCAGCCCCGGTGAACACGACCGCCCGCGATCCGAGCCTGCCTGCGAACGACGCCAGCTCGCTTGCCCGCCCCGGACCGAACACGATCCGGCCGGCGGTGGCGAACTCGAACTCGACAGGGCTCACAGAAAGCCGAGCCTGCCCTGCTCTGAAGTGGCGGGACCGGCCTTCTCGGGACTTGGCGACCCGCTTGCTTGGCCGTAGTAGGCACCGCTGCCGTGCTTGCGCAGGAAGTGACGGTCGAGCAGCTTCGGAGCTATCGGACCGAGCGCGGAGTTGAGGCCGACCGAGATCTGCGCCATCTTGGCGACCTCCTCGACCACCGCCGCGTTGAGGACGGCCTTTGCGGCATCGGCGCCCCAGGTGAATACGCCGTGGGCAGCGATAAGGACCGCTTCGACGTGCTCAGAGTCGAGATCCTCGAAGGTCTCGACGATGACGCGTCCGGTCTCCTTTTCGTATGCGCCGGCGATCTCCTCCTCGGTGAGGTCGCGGCTGCAGGGCACGGACCCCCAGAAATAGTCCGCATGGGTCGTGCCGAAGCATGGGATGGGGCGATGGGCCTGAGCCCAAGCCGTCGCGCAGGTCGAATGGGTGTGAACAACGCCGCCAGCTGTCGAAAAGGCTCGGTAGATCTCGAGATGCGTGGGCGTGTCCGACGACGGCTTCAGTCCCTCGAGGTGCTCTCCCGACCCGAGCGCGACCACAGCCATGTCCTCTGCCGAGAGCTTGCCGTAGGGGACACCACTCGGCTTTATGACGACGAGCCCGAGATCTCTTTCGATCCCGCTCGCGTTCCCGAAGGTCTCGAACACGAGCCCGCGCTCGACAAGTTCGAGATTGGCCTCCAACACCGCTCGCTTCAAGTCCGCGATCGTCACGACTTCCTCCCGCGCATTGGCTTAAAAGATTAAGCGACGCACGATTTCACGGCGCCGGGCAAGATAGGGCAATGAGCACTCTGACACTAGGCACCGAGAACGCGGGTGGGGTAATCCTCGACCTGGACGGGACGCTCGTCGACAGCGTCTACCAGCAGGTGGTCGCGTGGCGGCGCGCTCTCGACGAGTGCGGTATCCAGCTCTCGGTCTGGAAGATCCACCGCCGGATCGGCATGAGCGGTGACCTTCTCATAAACGCCCTCGTGCGTGAGACCAATCGGGAGCTCGACGCCGCCCTCGTCGACGAGATACGCCGCTGCTACTCGCAGGCCTATGCCGAAGAGCGCCAGAGCGTCCGACCGCTGCCCGGGGCTCGCGAGCTGATCGAGGCACTCATCTCCGACGGTGTCGCCTGGGCGATCGCGACCTCCAGCAGGGCGGCGAATGCCGCTCCTGCCCTCGAGATGCTCGGGGTGCCCCACAACGCCATAGTCGTCACGAGCGAGCAAGTCCGCCATGCCAAGCCTGATCCCGACCTTTTCATCAAGGCGGCCGAGCTGCTCGGCGTCGACCTGCGCCAGAGCATGGTTATCGGGGACAGCGTCTGGGACCTGTTGGCGGCGCGGCGGGCCGGAGCGCTCGGAGTAGGGCTGCTCTCGGGGGGATACGGCCGCGAGGAGCTCGAGCGGGCGGGCGCCTATCGGGTCTATGACGACCCGCTCGACCTGCACGACCATCTCGACGAGGTCGGAATCCGCCGCGCGCTTTGACAAAGCGCCGAAACAATCGGCCGAGACTCGAATCGTCGACCGACTTGGCCATTCGTACCTAGGGGGATGAGCTATGAGCGAGAGGTCCGCGCAAAACCGGGCTGTCATCTCGCGGGCCTTGCGCAACCGCGCGCTGAGGCGGGTCGAGATTGCCTACGGTCTTTTCGTCGGCGCCGAGTGGGCGGTCTGGGTCGCATTCTTGGTCTACGGCTACATCCACGGCGGGGCCTCGTCCACGATGACGATCGCCCTCGTGCAAGTAGTGCCGACAGCCATCTTGTCTCCTTTGCTCGGCATGTTGAGTAATCGCTACGGCCCCGGGCGCGTCCTTTTCGCGAGCTACCTGTGCCAGGCGGCCTTCATGATCGCCGCCTGCGCGCAGATAGCGCTCAGCGCCCCGCGATGGACCGTGTTCGTGTCGGCCGCCCTCGTCTCTGTCTCCATCACCGTTGGCCGGCCGGCACAAGCTGCCCTCGTACCCGCGATCGTGCGCACACCTGATGAGCTCACCGCCTCGAACGTGCTCGCCGGTTGGAGCGAGAGCGCATGGAAGCTGATCGCACCCGCGGTCGCAGGTTTGCTCATGGCACTGCACGGGCCGGGGCTCGCCATCGCCGCGACCGCCCTCATGGCCCTGATCGGGGCATTCCTCGTAGGCCCGGTCTCCTCCTCGGCGAGGCCACAGCTCGCCGAGGAGGGCGGGCAGTCGTTGTTCGCGAGCCTTGCTGTCGTCGCCAGGCAACCGGCCTTGCGGGTGGTTCTCGGAGTGCAGGGCTCGTACCAGGTCATTGCGGGAGCAACTGACTTCTTGATGGTCATCTTGGCCTTGAGCGTGGTGCACATCGGCCAGGGCGGAGCCGGCTACATGACCGCGGTGCTCGGCGCCGGCGGCTTGATGGCGGGAATAGTCACCGTCGGCCTCATTGGCCGTTCGAAGCTGGCTGCGATCGTCATCGTGGCCCTGCTGGGTGCCAACGTGTTCTTAGGCGTGCTCGGCTTCAACTCGACAGTTGTGCTGGCTTTCGTCCTGCTCGGCGCCGTCGGGTTCTGCGGAGGGGTCTTTGACGTGTCCGCCCGGACCCTGCTGCAACGGGCCGCGCCACCCGAGTCCCTCGCGAGCGCCTTTTCGTTGCTTGAGTCGCTCATGGACGCCGGTCTCGCCTTCGGAGTGGTGATCGTCCGTGTCGCCTTCGCGCTCGGCGGTGCTCGGGGTGCTTTCTGGATACCCGGGCTCGGAGGAGTCGTCGTCGTGCTCGCCGTGTCGCGAAAACTGCTCGCCGTCGACCGGTCCGCACCCGTTCCCCACGTGCAGATCGAGTTGCTCCGCCGTGTGCCGATCTTCTCCTGCCTGAGCGGGCCTGCGCTCGAGGGCATCGCCCACCAGCTTGTCCCACAGAGCGCCGGCGCGGGCGAAGTCGTGATCCGCGAGGGCGACCGCGGTGACCGCTACTACTTGATCGCGGACGGGACCCTTCGTGTCAGCCGGGGTGGGATCGAGGTGGCCACCATCGGACGCGGGCAAGGGTTCGGCGAGATCGCCCTGCTCAATGACTCGCCGCGGACGGCGTCGGTGACGGCGGAGGGCGACGTGCTGCTCTACGCGCTCGACAAGGAGCCCTTCGTTCTCGTCCTGACCGGGCATGTGGCCGCTCACGAGAGCGCGAAGACGATCGCCTCCGGGCACCTGCGCTCCTTGGGTATGGACAAGACCATGCAACCGGGCCAGCTCCCGCCCAGGCCCGAGCACCCTTAGCGAGCGGGCGAGCACCGGGCAGATGGCGGTAGGCCGTCGCCGGGCAAGGTTGGAGCCGCACCGACCGGTGCGCGAGCATCTTGGCGGTTGTTGAAAGCCTTAGCCTCAGCTGGCGACGCGGTTCGGTCGCCGAGCGACCGCAAACTGATGCGTCAAAGCGCAAGGGGTGAGCATGGAGACCGAAGTCGTCGAGCTTTCCGGACATATCATCGACTCGCTTCTCCTCGCGAAGGTGCTGGACGCGATCGTCGATGCCGGCGCGGACTACCGCATCGTCGAGATCCGCGTCGGCCGCACCAACACCGACGGGAGCAACGCCCGCTTGGAGATCTCCGCCCCCGAGTCGAAGACGCTGCAGCGCCTGCTCGAGAACCTGAACGTATTTGGCGTGAACCGGGTCTTGACCGCGCCGGCGCGACTTGTCGCCTGTGACCGAGACGGAGTCCTGCCCGCCGGCTTCTACTCGACGACGAACCTGCCCACTTTCGTGTTGAGCGACAACGGCAAGCTGAAGGTCGACAACCCGGAGATGGACTGTGCTCTCGTCATAAGCGGTGACACCGTGCGCACGGTCCCGATGCACAGGGTGCGCAAAGGAGATCTCGTAGTCGTTGGCTTCGACGGGGTCGAGGTCACAGCGCCTTCGCGACCGCGCGGGCCAAGCCCCTTCGAGTTCATGACCTCCGAGGTGAGCTCGGAGCGGCCCAAGCGGCTGCTGTTGGAACGCGTCGCCAAGCAGCTGCGCGCCGCTCGCGGCGCGGGCGGCAGAGTCCTCGTCGTCGCCGGCCCGGCCGTCATCCACACTGGTGCGGGACCCGACCTCGCTCGTTTGGTACGCAACGGCTGGGTTGACGTTCTGTTCGCCGGGAACGGCTTTGCCACCCATGACATCGAGTCCAATGTGCTCGGGACGTCACTTGGCGTCTCTGTGAAAGAAGGCACGCCGACTGAGCACGGGCACGCCAACCATCTGCGGGCCATCAACGAAGTCCGCCGTGCCGGCTCGATCGAGGCGGCGATTGAGAGCGGGTGGCTCACCGGCGGCGTCATGTACGAGTGCGTGAAGGCGAATGTCCCGTTCCTGCTCGCCGGCTCGCTCCGCGACGACGGCCCGCTTCCCGACGTCGTCACCGACAGCGTCGAGGCCGCTGACAAGATGCGCGAGCTGATCGGCGGTGTCACCGTCGCCCTCATGCTCGCCTCGACCCTGCACGCGATCGCGACCGGGAACGTGCTGCCCGCTTGGGTTGAGACCTACTGCGTCGACATAAACCAAGCCGTCGTGACCAAGCTCGCCGATCGGGGAAGCCATCAGGCATTCGGCATAGTTACCGACGTCGGCTTGTTCGTCCGTGCACTCTCGAAAGAGCTGACCGGAGATGAGCCCAGGAGCTGATCAAAAGCTGTGGCGCGCGAGTTACCGCGGAGACCATCCGAGCGACCGCATCGCCCCTGCAAGAGACGAAGGTCCCCAGATGGTCTCGCCTAAGACCAGCGCGCCGTGCTCAGCCACCGGGAAGCGGCGCGACCGGGCCGCCAAGACAGGCTAG
>Ga0182015_10003740_pt1 | contig 16842 bp, 17 predicted proteins | sample 712P3MmetaG_FD_120478 | JGI IMG/M metagenome (GOLD analysis project Ga0182015, IMG submission 120478) | Permafrost microbial communities from Stordalen Mire, Sweden - 712P3M metaG | ecosystem: Environmental > Terrestrial > Soil > Wetlands > Permafrost | place: Sweden: Stordalen | collected... | reverse complement strand
TCGGTCGAGCCGTAGACATTGCAAAGCTCGTCGGCGCCCAACGCCGCGATGGTCATCGCGATGTCCTCGGCCGGGCCAATGGTGAGTCCGGTGCGCATCGCGCCGAGCCGGCGGCCAGGATGATCCCGGTGCTCCCGCAGCGCGCGCGCCATATGGCCCATGCCATAATAGATGGAGCAGCGCTCTCGCTCGATCAGCGCCAGCGCGTCGCCCGCCTCGAAATTCTCCTGCAGCACGACGCAACCGCCATGCGTCATGATCGCCGGCAATGCGTTGGCCGAACCGAACGACCAGAAGAGCGGCACGGCAAGCCAGAGCCGGTCGACCGCCCGAAGATGCATGCGCTCGCCGATGTCGAAGCCGTTGGCGACAACCGGTCCGTGCGCCAGGGTCACCCCTTTGGGCGCCGCCGTCGATCCTGAAGTGTAGAGGATGTAGCAGATGTCGGTCGGCACCACGACGCGCTGCGCGGCGGCGAGCGTCGCCGGCTCGACCGAGCCCGCGAGCGCGAGGAACTGAGGCAGCGGAAACACCCCGGAGATCGGCGAGCCATCCACCGCGACGACGGCGTGCAATTCCGGCAGCCGCGCGCTGTGCAGCGCACCCGGCGCCGAGTCGGCAAGCTCGGGGCACAGCTCCTGGAGCGCGTCGAGAAAACTCCGGCCGCGAAAGGCATTGAGCGCGATCAGCGCCGTAGCGCCCGAATGCTCGAGCGTCCAAGCCAGTTCGCGCGGGGTCGAGAAGGTGCTGATCGCGGCAATGATCGCGCCGACCTTGGCGGCGGCGAAGGCGGCGACGATCCATTCGAGGCGGTTGGTGAGCAGCAGCGCCACCCGGTCGCCGCGCCTAATGCCGACGGCGAGCAGCGCCCGGGCGAATTCGTCTGCCCGTGCCTTGAGGCCGGCGTAATCGAGGCGTTCGTCGCGAAACACCACCGCCTCGACGCCGGGCGTCGCGGCCGCCATCTCGTCGAGCAGGTCGCCGAGCGTCCGGCTCGCCGGACGAGCGTCCTCACTCATAGCGCGGCCGGCGTTTTTCACGGAACGCGGCGATACCCTCGGCGAACTCGGGGCTCGCCCGCACCGCGTCGCCCAACTCCTGCTCCAAAGCCTCGCGGGTCAGCGCGTGGTCGGCGATCGTGGCGCTGACCTGACGCTTCACCGCCTGCACCGCCGAGGGGCTGTTCGCCGCGATGATCTCGGCGGTCTCGATCGCCCACCCCATCAGCTCGCTCGCCGGCACCAGGCGGTTCACCAGGCCCAGCTCGGCCGCCCGCTCGGCATCGATCAGCCGCGCGGTCAGCAGCAGATCCATCGCGTGGACGTAGCCGATCTGCTGGATCAGCTTGATGGTCGAGCCGCCGAACGGATAGATCGACCACTTGACCTCCGTGAGGCCAAAGCGCGCCTTGGGCGCGGCGGCGCGGATGTCGGTCGACAGCATCAATTCGAGGCCGCCACCGACGCAGTCGCCATTGACCGCGGCGATGATCGGCTTCGAATAGCCGTCGTTCTTGAGCAGCGCGTGATTGACCATCCGCGCGATGTCCGGCCCGGCCGCCAGATCGCCGCTGACATCGGCGCCGACGGTGAAGGCACGCTCGCCAGCGCCGGTCAGCACGATGCAGCGGCACGGGTCGCGCTCCAGCTCGTCCCACAGGCGCCCCAACTCTGCCAGCATCTGTCGCGTCATCGCGTTGAGACGCGGCTGGTTGTCGATCGTGACGATGGCGATGTGCCGGCCGTGCCGGTCGAGGCGGATTTTCATCACGCCGGCTCCCCCTGGGGCTCCAGCTCGACGACCACCTTGCCGTAGGCTTGGCGTTCGGTAAGTAGGCGCAGTGCTTCGACGGCGCGCTCCAACGGCAAGCGATGAGTGATGCAGGGCTTCAGTCTGCCCTCGCCGTACCAGCGCAACAGCTCGTCAGCCGAGGCGCGAAGCTTCTCCGGCGCGTGCCAGCGGAAATAGCGCAACGAGGAGCCCAGCGCCGCGCGGTGCTTGACCAGGAGCCGGTTCGCCGGGATCTGCGGAATGCCCCCGACAAATCCGACCAAGAGGATGCGCCCGCCCCAGCCGAGCGACGACAGGGCCGCGTCGAACAGCTTCCCCCCAACCGGATCGAAACAGACATCGACGCCCTTGCCGTCGGTCAATTCCATCACGCGATCGGTCAGGTTTTCGCCCGAATAGTCGATCATGGCGTCGGCGCCGTGCTCGACGGCGACGGCGAGCTTTTCCGGCGTGCTCGCCGCGGCGATGACGCGCGCGCCCATCGCCTTGCCGATTTCGACCGCGGTGAGCCCTACGCCGCCGGCGGCGCCGAGCACCAGCATGGTTTCCCCGGCCTCCAACCGCCCCTGCCAGCGAATCGCGACGTGGCTGGAAACGTAGGCAACCGGAAAGGCGCCAGCCTCGGTAAAGCTCATGCCATCGGGAACGCCGAAGGTTTCCACTGCGGGCGCCACCGCGAACTCGGCGAGGCCGCCATTGGCGAGGATCGCCATCACCCGGTCGCCTGGCTCAAATCCCCTTACCTCGCGCCCACAAGCCTCGACCACACCCGCGGTTTCGAGCCCCGGGCTGAACGGCAGCGGCGGCTTCGTCTGGTACCGGCCGGCAACCATGATCGCGTCGGCGTAGTTGACCGCCGTTGCCTTGACACGGATCAGCACCTCATCCGCTTCTGGCTGGGGAACCGGCAAATCGCCGAGAGCCAACTCATCGATCCCGCCCCATTGGCGACAAATCAGCGCCCGCATCCGGCCACTCCGACAAAACACGCCGCAGCATAGCGGATCGCCGCCGGCCCGGCATCGAGCTTAGATCAGGATGAGCTTCGGGCGCATGGCCCTTTAGCGCCAAGATCCCGTCGACTTATTCAAGAGGGACGAGGCCGCCGTCGCATTCCTAGAGAATTCGTAGCTGCCGATGGTGGCGCATTGCCCACGAATGCGCCAAGGCCGGCGCGAATTAATCAATCATCAACAGGTACGTCGCATCATCGCCGGGTCGCAGCCTCGGGATAATGTCTGATATGCGCTTTCCGTTGCACCTTGTGCGGGCCGATCGAAGCGCCGCCACCGCAATCGAATACGCATTGGTGGCGCTCTTGATCTCGATCGCCGCGTTCAGCGCGATCAGCACCGTGGGCACTTCGGTAACTCACGCATTCTCGACCGTCGCCACGAGTTTCTGAAACCGTCGCCACCGTCGCGCGGTCTTGAGGCCGCCCGCGAAACACTCCATGCTCCAGCCGGCGGCACCATACCGAGCAGGGAAATCCACGCGATGAGCGACGACGGCTGGCAGCCCTCTCTCCTCTACCCCGATCCGGCCATTGTCACCCTCGATCCTCGCTTCGAGAAGATAAGGCCGCCGTTCAACGCCTCGGTAGAGCGCCTCTATACCGGTTGCCGCTGGAGCGAAGGTCCCGTCTGGTTCGGCGACGGTCGCTTTGTGTTATGGAGCGACATCCCGAACAACCGGATGCTCAAGTGGGAGGAGGAAACCGGCGCCGTCAGCATGTTCCGCAAACCGTCGAACAACGCCAACGGCAATACCCGCGATCGTCAAGGCAGACTTGTCACCTGCGAGCATGGGGCGAGACGCGTGACCCGCACCGAGCATGACGGGACGATCACGATCCTCTGCAACCGTTTCGACCGCAAGCCGCTCAATTCGCCGAACGACGTTGTCGTCAAGTCGGACGGTTCGGTCTGGTTCACCGACCCACCTTTCGGCATCCTCGGCGATTACGAAGGCGACAGGTCCGAGCCGGAGCTACCGCTCACCAATGTCTACCGCATCGATGGCCGCAGCGGTCAGGTGAATGTCGTCGCCGACGATATCCGCGGCCCGAACGGGCTCTGTTTCTCGCCTGACGAGACGCGGCTTTACGTCGTCGAATCCCGCGCCCAGCCGCACCGCGCGATCCGCGTCTTCGACGTCGCCGATGACAGCCTGAAGCTGCGCAACGGCCGTAATTTCAGCGATCTCGGGGCCGGGACGCCCGATGGCTTCCGCTGCGATGTCGACGGCAATCTGTGGTGCGGCTGGGGCATGAGCGCCGAGTTGAACGGCGTCGCGATCTTCACGCCGGACGGACAAATGATCGGCCGCATCACGCTGCCCGAGCGCTGCGCCAACCTTTGCTTCGGTGGCACCAAGCGCAACCGGCTGTTTATGGCCGCGAGCCATTCGCTTTACGCCGTGTACGTCAACACGCAGGGCGCCATCGGCGGTTGACGCCGGCCCGATGCACCGCCGAACACTGTTGAGGACGGGCGCCGCCGGCATTCTTGCCGGCCGCCTCGCGGGCACGGGGAGCGCGATGGCCGAGACGCTGCACTTCCCGCCCGGCTTCGTTTGGGGGGCGGCGACCTCGTCGTGCCAGATCGAGGGGCGCGGCGGCCGTCAGGCCGACAGCATCTGGGACACCTTCGCCCGCATCCCCGGCACGATCAGCGACCACAGCACTCCCGAGATCGCCTGCGACAGCTATCGTCGCTATCCCGACGACGTAGCGTTGATGGCGGGGCTCGGGGTCAAGGCTTATCGCTTCTCGATCTCTTGGCCGCGCGTCCTGCCCGACGGCACCGGCCGGCCCGACCCGCGCGGCCTCGATTATTACAGCCGGGTCACTGACGCACTGTTGAAGGCGGGCATCGAACCGTGGATCACCCTGTTCCATTGGGACTTGCCGCAGGTGCTGCAGGATCGCGGCGGGTGGGGCAATCGCGCGAGCGCCGACTGGTTCGCCGATTATGCGCGGCTGGTGGCCGGGCGCCTCGGCGACCGGGTGACTCGCTGGGTCATGTTCAACGAGCCGCAGGTTCACGCGATGATGGGCCATGGCCTGGGCGAACATGCGCCAGGGCTGCGGGGCCGGGAGCCGATGGCCGCTGCGGCGCATCACCTGAACCTGGCGCAAGGCCGCGGCCTTACGGCGCTGCGAGCGCAAGGCGGCGCCCGGTTCACGCTCGGCACCGTGATGAGCCTGCAGCCGGTGCGCCCGGCCGAGGGTCTCGCCATCAATCGCGACGCCGCTGCGCAATGGGACGCGGCGTGGAACCGCGCCTATCTGGACCCGCTATTTCACGGCGCCTATCCGACCCGGTTCGCGCCGCTGGTCGAGAAGCTCGTGCAGCCCGGCGACATGGAGCAGATCCGCCAGAAAATCGACTTCCTCGGCGTCAATTACTATGCCCCGATGTACCAACGCTCCGACCCGGCGGGCATCGTCGGGAGCAATTGGGGGGTTACTCCCGCCGACATGCGGACGACCGGGATGGGCTGGCCGATCGATCCAAGCGGCCTTGTCGAGACGCTCGCCGACTTGCGCGATCACTACGGCAACCCGCAGACCTACATCACCGAGAACGGCGCTTTCTTCAACGAAGCGCCAGGTCCCTCAGGCCGCGTCGACGACCGCGAGCGGATCACCTACCTGCACGATCATATCGTCGCGTGCCACCACGCGATCGCCGCCGGCGCCAATCTCGGCGGCTATTTCATCTGGACGATCATCGATAATTGGGAATGGGCGCACGGCTACTCTGCGACATTTGGGCTCGCCCGCGTCGACCGCGCTACTCTGACGCGCTCGCCAAAGGCCTCGTACGATTGGTATGCCCGGATTGTGCGCGCAAACGCCCTGTAACCCCTTCTACTAGCACGCGATCGGCCGCCGGTTGATAGGAGCACCGCCGCCACGGCCATTGCGTTGCTCCGACCAAGGGGTTAACCATGCAATAACGGTTTCCGGTAGTATAATCAGGCGAGTTATTATATGGTCCTAGTTCTCAACTGTCGGAGGAACCCGATGAAGCGTGCCCTTGCCCTCTGTGCGCTCCTGATCATGGCGTCTTGCGCGCCGGTCCCAGCGCCAGCGCCACCGCCACCGCCACCGCCGCCGCCGGCCGCCAGGGTCTTCACTGTCTACTTCGCGTGGAACCGGTCGTGGGTTGGCCCGCAGGGCATGGCGATCCTCAAGCAAGCCGCGGATACCTTCAGGGGCGGCGGTGTCGTGACCGTGCAGGTCACCGGCTACACCGACACCTCGGGTTCGGCCAGGTACAATCAGCGTCTGTCGGTCCGTCGTGCGCGGCACGTCGCCCACATCCTCGCGCATATGGGTGTGCCGTGGCAGTCGATGAGCGTCGGCGGTCGCGGCGAGAGCGATCTCGCGGTTCCGACCCCGGACGGCGTACGCGAGCCGCGCAATCGCCGCGTCACGGTCGTCGAAGGCTAACGCGCTCAACGGCGGCGGCTAACCCCGCCGCCGTTGTTCCCCCTTCAGTGCAGTCGAGGGCGTTCCGGCCGGGACGCCCTCGATTTTGCGTGTCCGGACGGTTGACTACGCCTCAAAGCAATTCGCCTCCCCGCTCGGAGCGGGGAGGCGAACCTGTTCTGAGCCGGCCCGAAGCGAGGATGTTCTAGGCAACTCGCTCGTAAGCGTAGCGGCGAATTTTCGTCACGTCGCGTCCTTCGATGCGAATGAGCCGCGTCGGTCCGTCGCGGCGGGGCGAATGCAAATCACCCTCGTTATAGACGTAGGCCATGCCCGGGCTCAGCGTATAGTTGCGCCGCAGCTTGACCTTGCCGACGTGACCCTCGCTCGCCGGCTCGATCATGTCCCAGTCGCTCATCACCGTCTGGCCCATGGCCTGGCCGTAGATCGCCCAGGTCGGGCCGTGATCGTGCGGCGCGCTTTCCTTCGCATCCCGATAGACATGCGCGAGGATGCAGAAGCTGAAGTCGGGATCTTCATACAGGATCTTGCGCTCCGGTCCGTCCGCCGGCAGATGCTTGGCGACAAAGGTTTCGTCGGCACATGCCTTTTGCACCAGCGCGCAGACCTTCGCGCGGCCTTCAGGGCCGGGTGCGGTGGCGATAATGCGATGCATCTCGTCCGACATTTCCTCAATTGTGTAAGCCATCTTGCGATCTCCATTGCATGACGGTCGTTGTCGAGGAGGGGACGCCGCGGCTACCCGTCCAGTGCGGTAGAGCCTATTACCGGGATCGGCACGGGGCAAGGCGGTGCGAAGGCGCCGTCAAGGAGAGGTTGCGCCGGATACGAGCCGGGCTTCCCGCGCCGCGTGCGATAAACCCTCGGCTTCGTTACACTGGTCGCGGTCAATTAGCGGAGAACCTTACCAATGGATCCCGGTCCCACCGAATCCGAGCTGCCCTCGCAGCAACGCGCGCGCCTAGTGGTGGCCGCCGGCTTCGCGCTTCTTGGCCTATGGATCCTGCACGATTTCTTGCCGGCACTGGCATGGGCTGGGGTGCTGTCGATTGCGTTGTGGCCGCTTTATCAGCGGATGCTGATGCTGTTTCCCGGCAGCAGCGGTCGCGTCGCGGCGCCGCTTCTGCTCACGTTCTGCATCGGTATCGTCTTCGTCGCGCCGCTCGTCCTGCTCGGAATCGCGATCGCCCGGGAGACCCATTTCATCGTCGAGCTGGTGGTCGCCGCTCGGCACAGCGGCGTCGAAGTGCCTGACTGGATCGCTCAAGTGCCGATTGTCGGGCCGCCGATCGCGGATTGGTGGCGCACCAATCTCTCCGACCCGATCATGGCGGAAGCTCTGTTCGGGCGGGTCAATCCGCGAATGGTCGCCGAATCGGCGCGCGAATATGGCGGCGAGGCCGCGCGGCGCTTGGTGATTTTCCTGTTCACGCTGCTGACCCTGTTCTTCCTCTTCCGCGACGGCAGTTCGCTCGCGGAGAAGCTGCAAGCGCTGAGCGACCGGGTCATCGGCGTCCGCGGTCAGCGCATCGCCCGCCACATGGTTGCAGCCGTGCACGGGACGGTGAATGGGCTGGTGCTAGTCGGCCTCGCGGAGGGGGTCCTGCTCGGAATCGTCTACGCCGCGGTCGGCCTTCCCTACCCCGCCTCGGTCGCCGGAATGACCGGGATCTTGGCGGTGATCCCATTCGGCGCGCCGCTGATCTACACGCTCGCGGCGCTTTACATGCTATCGGTCGGTCAGACGTTCGGCGGGATCGTGATCCTGGTCGCCGGGAGCGTCATCGTTTTCGTCGCCGACCATTTCGTGCGGCCGGTGCTGATCGGCGGCGCGGCGCGTTTGCCGTTCCTCTGGGTACTGTTGGGCCTGCTCGGCGGTTTGGAGACGCTCGGCTTCATCGGCCTTTTTCTCGGGCCCGCGATCATGGCGGCGCTAATCGCGCTGTGGCGCGATTGGACCGGAGCCCCCGAGATGGAAGAGCAGCAGCCGGCGCGCCCGCCGCGGCCACACCGCGCGGCTAGCGCCGCCGCGATCCGACCGCGTCGGACATAGCGGCCTCCCGCGCCACGCGCTCGGCGCGGCCGGCCGCTGCCTTGAGAAAGGCGCGGTCATCGATGTCGCGGAACGGCGCGAGGAAGAAGGCGCCGAACGCGGAACGTTGCTGCAACACGGCTTCGGGAAGGGCGGCAAACGGAGCGGGCATCACGGTCGAGATAGGCAGCATCGGAAAACTCCTCGAATGAAGCGGCTGTCTCACCTGCTTCACGGCCCGTGCCACCCTCCGCCAACCGGCGAAAGCCCAATATCTGAGCCATTTTTGCTAGATCAAGCGACGCGGCCGCCGGTCGGTTTCCGCAATTTGCGACGGAAAACGCGAGGCGATACGCTTGCGGCCGGTCTCGCGTCGCGCGCCGCTCGCAAGCTGTTGACTCGACGCGGCGACCGGATTTTGCTCTGCTCAATCCCGTCCTTCGCGATGCCGATTGGTCGGACTTGTCCAGGAGGAAGCATGCGGTACGTCTGCGAAGCGCCCGACGGTAAAACCTGGTTTAGGATCGAGACCGAGGCGGAGGCGGCGAGCGAGTCCGAAACCATGCGGCACGCCGTCGAAAAATACTTCCGCAAGGAGGAGGAAAAGGCGACGCAAAGCTTTCAGCCGATCTCAAAAGTGTCGTTTGAGCAGGAGATCGGGCTGAAGGCGCATATCCAGCGCGAGATGCCCTTGTTCCTGACGTTGCGGGACGGCGAGGGCAGCCCGTTGGCGACGGCGATGCTGCCGCCCGGCGGCAGGGACGACCGCAGCTTTCGGCCGATCATCGTCGGCCCCGCAAACGCCGACCCCTACCTTGAGGAGGGCGATGCGATTCGCGCGCTCGGCGAGCATTTCGGGATGAAGCTCGAGCGCGCCCGCTGCTACCCCTACCGGCGCGACTGAGCGCCCATTGTTGATTGGCTGACAGCCTGCGACCGCTGATCTCGGCTCGGCGCATCAGGAAGCGGGTCGCCGAGCTCGCCCGCCAGATCGAGGAAGACCACCGCGGCGCGCCGCTGACTCTGGTTATCGTCTTGAAGGGCGCGACAATCTTCGCCGCCGATCTGATGCGGCAGATCGGCATTCCGTTCGTCATCGATTTCGTCCGCGCCTCGTCCTACGGCAAGGCAGCGCGGTCGTCCGGCGCGGTCATGCTGCGCGACGAGGCGCTGCTCGACATCGCCGGGCACCATGTGATCGTCGTCGAGGACATCGTCGATACCGGCCTGACCATGGCTGCGCTGCTCGCCGCGCTGCGGCAGCTCGGTCCCACGAGCCTCGATGTCTGTACATTGCTGCACAAGCATGTCGCCGCCGCGCGGCCGGTCGAAATCCGCTACAAGGGTTTCGACATCCCGGATAAATTCGTCGTCGGCTACGGCATGGACTACGCCGAGCGCTACCGCAGCCTGCCGGGGGTCTATCGGCTGATCCCGAAGTCGGGGGGCGGCTAGGCGCCATCGGGCCAGATTGAATCGCTTCGTTCCTTGCCCTTGGCCGGGCCTGACCCGGCCATCCACGTCTTCTTTCGCGGCGGTCATGCACAAAGACGTGGACCCCCGGGGTCAAGCCCGGGGGAGGGAACGTTTCTGTCCCTTCAGTCCAAATCAATCACGCTCTACCCGCCGAGCTTTTTCTTCAACAGCTCGTTGACGAGGGCCGGATTAGCCTTGCCTTGGGTCGTCTTCATCACCTGGCCGACGAAGAAGCCGAGCACCTTGGGGTTCGCGGCGTATTGCGCGACCTGGGCCGGGTTGGCGGCGAGCGCGGCGTCGACCGCGGCTTCGATCGCGCCGGTGTCGGTGACTTGGCGCAGCCCCTTGGCCGCGACGATCGCGGCGGGGTCGGCGCCGGTCTCGACCATCTCGGCGAAGACATCCTTGGCGATGCGGCCGGAGATCGTGCCATTAGCAATCAGGTCGATAAGGCCACCGAGTTGCGGCGGCGCGACGCACGAGTGCTCGATGCCGAGCCCCTTCCTGTTGAGCGCGCCGAACAAATCGCCGGTGACCCAATTGGCCGCCGCGCTCGGATCGCGGCCTTGAGCCACCGCCTCGAAGAACTCCGCGGTCGCGCGCTCGGCGACGAGCACGCCGGCCTCGTCCGGCGACAGCCCGTAATCGCGGACGAAGCGCGCGCGCTTGGCGTCGGGCAATTCGGGCAATTCGGCGCGCAGCCCGGCGACCCAGGCGGGGTCGAGCACCAGCGGCAGCAGATCGGGATCGGGGAAATAGCGGTAATCGAAATCGTTTTCCTTGGAGCGCATCGGCCGCGTCTCGCCGCGCGCGGTGTCGAACAGCCGGGTCTGCTGGGCGATCGTGCCGCCCTCCTCGATGATGTCGATTTGTCGGCGCGCCTCGATGTCGATCGCCTGCATCACGAAACGCACCGAATTGAGGTTCTTGATCTCGCAGCGCGTGCCGAACGGCGCGCCGGGCTTGCGCACCGAGACGTTGCAGTCGCAGCGCAGCGAGCCCTCCTCCATGTTGCCGTCGCAGGTGCCGAGATACCTGAGGATCGAGCGCAGCTTGCGCAGGTAGATGCCGGCCTCCTCGGCGGTGCGCAGATCGGGCTCGGAGACGATCTCCATCAAGCCGATGCCGGCGCGGTTGAGGTCGACATAGGTGTCGCGCGGGTGCTGGTCGTGGAGGCTCTTGCCGGCGTCCTGCTCGAGATGCAGCCGGGTGATGCCGATCTCGCGGGTGGTGCCGTCGGGCATGTCGATCCCGACGCGGCCGCGGCCGACGACCGGCTGCTGGTATTGCGAAATCTGATAACCGGCCGGCAGGTCGGGGTAGAAGTAGTTCTTGCGGTCGAAGACGCTGTGCAGATTGATCTCGGCGTCGATGCCGAGCCCGGTGCGCACCGCCTGCTCCACGCAATGCCGGTTGATGACCGGCAGCATCCCGGGAAACGCGGCGTCGACGGTCGAGACCTGGCTATTCGGCTCGGCGCCGAACTCCGTGGCCGCGCCCGAGAACAATTTGGCCCTGGCCACGATCTGGGCGTGGACCTCGAGCCCGATGACGATTTCCCACGCTCCCGTTCGGCCCTCGATCATCCCTGCGCTCCGACGATGAAGCTCGGAAGATGGGTAAACCGGGCGGCGCTTTCCAACACCTGACCGACGCGCAGCACGGTCGCCTCGTCGAAGGCGCGGCCGATGATCTGCAGGCCGAGCGGCAAGCCATCCGACAGGCCGGCCGGCACCGAGATCGCCGGCAGCCCGGCGAGGTCGGCGGGCACGGTGAACACGTCGTTGAGGTACATCGCCACCGGATCGTCCGCCTTCTCGCCAATGGCGAAGGCGGCCGACGGCGCGGTTGGGGTCAGGATGCAGTCGCAGCGCTCGAACGCGGCGGCGAAATCGCGGGCAATCAGGGTGCGCACGCGCTGCGCCTTGAGGTAATAGGCGTCGTAATAACCCGCCGACAGCACATAGGTGCCGATCAGCACGCGCCGGCGCACCTCAGCGCCGAAGCCGGCGGCGCGGGTTTTCTCGTACATGTCGTTGAGGCTGTCGCCGTCGACGCGCAGGCCGAATTTGACGCCGTCGTAACGCGCGAGGTTCGACGAGGCCTCGGCCGGGGCGATCACGTAATAGGCCGGCAGCGCATACTTCGTTGTCGGCAGCGAAATCTCGACCGGCTCGGCGCCGGCCTCGCGCAGCCAGTCGATACCAGCCTGCCACAAGGTCTCGATCTCGCCGGCCATGCCGTCGATCCGGTATTCCCTGGGAATGCCAATCTTGAGGCCGCGAATATCGCCGGTGAGCGCCGCCTCGTAGTCGGGCACCGGGATCGGCGCCGAGGTCGAGTCCTTGGGGTCGTGCCCGGCCATCGCCCCGAGCATGATCGCCGCGTCGCGAACCGTGCGGGTCATCGGGCCCGGATGGTCGAGCGACGAGGCGAACGCCACCACGCCCCAGCGCGAGCAGCGGCCGTAAGTCGGCTTCAGCCCGACAATGCCGCAAAAGCTCGCCGGCTGGCGGATCGAGCCGCCGGTGTCGGTGCCGGTGGCGCCGAGCGCGGCGTGCGCCGCGACCGCCGCCGCCGAGCCGCCCGACGACCCGCCGGGCACCAGCGGCCGGTTATCTCCTTGCCGACGCCACGGGTTCTCGACCGGGCCGAAGTAGCTCGTGGTGTTCGACGAGCCCATCGCAAACTCGTCGAGATTGGTCTTGCCGAGCATCACCGCGCCGGCCGCCCATAATCTCTCTGTGACGGTCGACTCATAAGGCGGCGTGAAGCCGTCGAGGATGTGCGAGGCGGCGGTGGTCAGCACGCCTTTGGTGCAGAACAGATCCTTGATCGCGAGCGGGATGCCGTCGAGCGGCAAGCCCTCGCCTTTCGCCAGCCGCGCATCGGCGGCGCTCGCCATCTCCAACGCCAGATCCGGCGTCCTGGTGATGAAAGCGTTGAGCGGCTTTATCGCCTCGACGGCCACGTTGTAAGCCGAGGCCAGCTCACGCGCCGAAAATTTCTTGGCCCGGAGGCCGTCGCGCGCCGCAGCCAGCGTCAGATCGGTAAGGTGACTTAACGCCATGGGGTCACTCGACCACCTTGGGCACGGCGAAGAACCCGCGAGCGGCGCGCGGCGCGTTGCCGAGCACGCCGTCGCGGTTGTTGCCGTCGGTCACCACATCGTCGCGCATCGGCAGCGTCATCTCGGCGACGCTGGTCATTGGCGGCACATGGTCGGTATCGACCGCCATCAGCTGTTCGACCCAATCGAGGATGCTAGAGAGCTCGGCGGCGAGCGGTTCGAGCTCGTCCTCGCCGACGCGAATGCGCGCCAGGGTGGCGATGCGCGCCACGGTGGCCTTGTCCAACGCCATGATTTCAAAGTCTTTCGCGGTAAAGGCGGTGGCCTCACGCTATCATCGGGCATGATTGTCGGCAACCCTGCGGCATTGAGAGCGGCGGTCGCGCCGGGCGCGCGGCTCATTGGCCTCGACGTCGGCACCAAGACGATCGGCCTCGCGCTGTCGGACACCAGGCTCGTCATCGCCAGCCCGCTCGACACGATCCGCCGGCGACGGTTTCGCGACGACATGGCGGCGCTGTTCGCGGCGATCGACCAATACGGGGTTGGCGGCGTCGTGATCGGCTTGCCGCTCGCGCTTGCCGGCGGCGACACGCCGCGCACTCAGTCGGTACGTGCGTTTGCCCGCAACGTCTTAGCGCTGCGCGAGTTGCCGGCGCTGCTGTGGGACGAGCGCCTGTCGACCGCCGCCGTCACCCGCGAAATGATCGCCGCCGACATGACCAGGAAGCGCCGCGCCGAGATCGTCGACAAGGTCGCCGCCGCCTATATCCTGCAGGGCTGCCTCGACGCGATGGCGGCTGCGGCATGATCTCGGTTGCCCCGGCGGCGTCGGCCGGGCCATGCTGGCGGCGCGAGGAACCATGAGCGCTGCTCCAGACCCGACCCAATACCGGCTGACCACGGCGGAGATCGTCTATCGACTGCCCGACCAGCCCGACCAACTGCAGACCTTCATCTGGCAGAAATTCGACATCGCCCCCGACTTCCCCGAGCTGAACAAATTCCTCGATTTCTGGCGCAAGAACATCGAGGGCAAGCTTCATTCCGTGAAGGTCGCCCAGGACAACGGACGCCCACGGCGCTTTCCCCACATCGTCCCGGCCTCGGACGGACGGCATTAGGCGTGTCGGCTACCACGAGCATCGTCTCTTCGCCGCGTGTGCGAGCCGAGCGCGGCCCGCGCCCCGTGGCGATCTGGCTTCTGGTGTGCTGCGCGATGATCTTCGCGATGGTGATGATCGGCGGGATTACGCGGCTGACCTGGTCGGGGCTGTCGATCACCGAGTGGCAGCCGGTCTCCGGCATCGTTCCGCCACTGTCGGCGGCGGACTGGCAAGCCGAATTCGCGAAGTACCAGCAGACCTCGCAATATAGGCTCTTGAACGCGGGCATGAGCCTTGCCGACTTCAAGACGATCTTCCTGTGGGAATACGTCCACCGGTTGTGGGGACGGCTGATCGGCTTGGTCTATGCCTTGCCGTTCCTCTATTTCCTGGTCCGCGGGCGCATACCGCGCCGGATCGCCGGGCCGCTCGCCGGGATTTTCGCGCTCGGCGGGTGCCAAGGCGCGCTCGGCTGGTACATGGTCGAAAGCGGCCTCGCCGAGCGGATCGAGGTCAGCCAGTACCGCCTCACCGCGCATCTCGCGCTGGCGTTGGTGATTTACGCGGCGACGCTATGGACCGCGCTCGGTCTGCTCAAAACCCCACGCGTCGCGGCGCCGGCTCGGCTGCGGCGCGGCGCAGAGATCGTCCTCGGCCTGGTCAGCTTGACGATCGTCGCCGGCGGATTCGTCGCCGGGCTCAATGCCGGGCTCGCCTACAACACCTTCCCGCTGATGGACGGCCGCCTCGTCCCGGCCGGCTACGCGCAGCTCGAACCTTTTATCCGCAACTGTTTCGAGAATGTCGCGGCGGTTCAGTTCGATCACCGCGTGCTGGCGATGACCACGGTCGCCTTGGTGATCCTGCTGTGGCTCGCCGGCTCGGGCGCCGCGTTGCCGGTTCCGGCGAAACGCGCCCTCCATGTCTTGGTCATCATCGCCCTTCTTCAACTCGGGCTGGGCATATCGACGTTGCTGCTGGTTGTCCCGATCTCGCTCGCCGCCGCGCACCAGGCCGGCGCGGTGCTGTTGCTTACGGCGGCGATCGTGCTGCGCTACCGACTGAAAGCAGTAAGCGGCGACATAGGCTGAGTTCGGAGACGGCAGCAACGGGCGGCCTTCGCCCGTGGCTGCTGTGGCCCGATCGCTATTTCACCAACACCCAGCCACCCTCGTAGCGCGGATGGTGGCCGACATAATGGTACTGCCACTCGTAATGCGGTGTTCCCGCCGCCGCGCCCGAATACTGCGCGGCCGCCGCCGGCGAGAGGTTGATGATGGCGGCCAAAGCCAAGGCACTGGCGCCTGCGAGCAAGGTTTTCATCTGGGTTCTCCTAAATCCAATCGGCTCGGTTGATGCCGGCCAATCCGACGTATTCGATCTGGTCGCTCCCGCGTTTATTCACAAACGAGGGTTTCTCACCCTGTCGGTGAGAAGTTCTCACATGAGGCTCGCGAGGGGTCGTGTTGCAAAGCGGGTGTGGCCGGGCAGCGCAAATGGACGGCGTTGGCCGCCTGGCCCTATAATCGGCACCCCGTCGGGAGAGTGCGATGGCGAAAGGCAAGGCCCCGAAGACCCTGAGTGATTGGCGGAAGCTGGCTGAAGCCGAACTGCGCGGGAAGCCGCTCGCCGGGCTCGACTGGGCGACGCCGGAGGGCATCACGGTCAAGCCGCTCTATACCGAAGCCGACCTCGAGGAAATCATGGCGGCCGGCTTCCCACTCCGCGAGGCGGTACCGGGCGAACCGCCCTATCTGCGCGGACCGCGCGCGACGATGTACGCCAACCGGCCGTGGACGATCCGGCAATATTCCGGGTTCTCGACCGCAGAGGAGTCGAACCGTTTCTACCGCGACAATCTGAAAGCCGGGCAGATGGGGCTGTCGATCGCCTTCGATCTGGCAACCCATCGCGGCTACGACAGCGACCATCCCCGCGTCGTCGGCGATGTCGGCAAGGCCGGGGTCGCCATCGACTCGGTCGAGGACATGAAGATCCTGTTCGACGGCATCCCGCTCGACAAGATGAGCGTGTCGATGACGATGAACGGCGCGGTGTTACCGGTGCTGGCCGGGTTCATCGTCGCCGCCGAGGAACAGGGCGTCGCGCAGGCCGAGCTCCAGGGGACGATCCAGAACGACATCCTCAAGGAGTTCATGGTCCGCAACACCTACATCTACCCGCCCGGCCCCTCGATGCGGATCGTCGCCGACATCATCGAGTACACCGCGCGGCACATGCCTCACTTCAACTCGATTTCGATCTCCGGCTATCACATGGAGGAGGCCGGGGCGACGTCGGTGCAGGAATTGGCTTTCACCCTCGCCGACGGGCTCGAATACGTGCGCGCGGCGCTGTCGCGCGGGCTCGACATCGACGAATTCGCGCCGCGCCTGTCGTTCTTCTTCGGCATCGGCATGAATTTCTTCATGGAGATCGCCAAGTTGCGCGCCGCGCGGCTGCTCTGGGCGCGGCTCATCAAACCGTTCGCGCCGAATAACAAGGTGAGCCTCGCGCTGCGCACGCATTGCCAGACTTCCGGCGTCAGCCTCACCGAGCAGGGCCCGCACAACAACATCGTCCGCACCACCATCGAGGCGCTGGCGGCGGTGCTCGGCGGCACGCAATCGCTGCACACCAATTCGTTCGACGAGGCGATGGCGTTGCCGACGCCGTTCTCGATGGGGATCGCCCGCAACACCCAGCTGATCCTCGCCGAGGAAACCGGCATTCCGCATGTCATCGATCCGCTCGGCGGCAGCTATTACGTCGAGAGCCTGACGCAGGCCGTGGCGGTGGCGGCGCAGGCGCTGATCGACGAGGTCGAGGCGCTGGGCGGCATGACCAAGGCGGTCGAGAGCGGCATGCCCAAGCTCAGGATCGAGGAGGCGGCGGCGCGGCGCCAGGC
>Ga0182015_10003739_pt1 | contig 16843 bp, 13 predicted proteins | sample 712P3MmetaG_FD_120478 | JGI IMG/M metagenome (GOLD analysis project Ga0182015, IMG submission 120478) | Permafrost microbial communities from Stordalen Mire, Sweden - 712P3M metaG | ecosystem: Environmental > Terrestrial > Soil > Wetlands > Permafrost | place: Sweden: Stordalen | collected... | reverse complement strand
CTTCGCGATGAGCGAGCCCGATGTCGCCTCGAGCGATGCCACGAACATCCGCTCCGCCATCGTGCGCGACGGGGAGAACTACGTGATCAACGGCAGCAAGTGGTGGACGTCGGGCGCCGGTGACCCACGCTGCGAGATCCTGATTTTCATGGGAAAGACAGATCCGCAAGCCAGCCTGCATCGCCAGCAATCCATGGTCCTGGTGCCGATGAACACCCCCGGCGTGAAGCGGCTGCGGCAACTGACCGTCTTCGGTTATGACCACGCGCCGCACGGCCATTCGCAAATCGAATTCAGCGACGTGCGCATTCCGGTGCAGAACATCCTGCTCGGCGAAGGGCGGGGCTTCGAAATCGCACAGGGCCGGCTCGGGCCGGGGCGCATTCATCATTGCATGCGGCTCATCGGCGTGGCCGAGCGCGCGCTGGAATCCCTCTGCAGGCGCGCACAATCGCGCATCGCCTTCGGCAAGCGGCTGTCGGAACAGGGTGTCACTCTCGAGCGCATCGCCGAGTCGCGAATCATGATCGATCAGTCCCGCTGGCTGGTGCTGAACGCAGCGTACATGATGGATACGGTCGGCAACCGCGCGGCCAGGCAGGAAATCGCCATGATCAAGGTCGCGGCCCCGGCGATGGCCTGCAAGGTCATAGACTGGGCGATGCAGATGCACGGCGGCGCCGGCGTCGGCGATGATTTTCCGCTCGCGTCCGCCTATGCCCACGCGCGCACCATTCGCTTCGCCGACGGACCGGATGAAGTGCACCGCGAACAGATCGGCAAGCTCGAACTGGCCCGATATCGGCCGCGCGAATCGGGGGCTTGAGCGAATTCCAAGCGGGCTCCGTCAGCCGCGAATTTGACGCTGAAATAATTACGAGGCAGACTGGCCGGATGTTCAGGAGTCCCTTGGCGGCACGGCCATGGGGTGAAACGGGAAGCCGGTAAGACGAAACCCAAGGTCAAGTCCGGCGCTGCCCCCGCACGGAATATCGATCAATGCACGGCGGTGTGCGGGCGGAACCATGGCAGTATTTCAAGCGGAGGCAAGCGCACCGACCCGCCTCGGCATTGCATTGATGCTCGGATTCTCGATCCTGTCCTGCGCGGCGGCGGCGATTGGCGTCTCGGACCGGACTCCCCCCGCCGCCGACGGCCCGATCGTGCTGCGCGATTCGGCGCAGCACGAATTGCGTCTCGAACACGCTCCGCAACGCATCGTGACATTGCTGCCATCGCTGACCGAAACCGTGTGCGCGCTCGGGGATTGCTCGCGCCTGGTGGCCACCGATCGCTTCTCGAACTGGCCGGCGAGCGTCATGGATCTACCGAAGGCGGGTGGACTCGACGATGCCGAGATCGAGCTCATTGTGAGCCTCAAGCCCGATGTGGTCATTCTCGCGCACGCAGCCCGGGTCACCGACCGTTTGCGGGACCTGGGAATCGCAACATTTGTCGCCGAGACGCGCAATTTTGCGGACATCTCGCGCACCGTCGCGGCAGTCGGAGGGGTCCTGGGAGTGCCCGAGAGGGCACAGATCCTGAATCGGGACATAGACCGTGCCGTCAACGAGGCCGTCGCTGCCGCCCTGATTCATCTTCATGGCCGGTCCCCTCTCGTCTACTACGAGGTGGACAGCGGACCCTATGCCGCCGGCCCGCAGTCATTCATCGGTGAGCTGCTCGCGCGTCTCGGCGCGCGCAATATTGTGGGCTCGGAGCTTGGGCCTTTCCCCAAACTCAATCCCGAGTATGTGGTGCGCCACAACCCGGACGTGATCTTGCTGTCCACCAAGGAGGCGAACACCGTCGGCAACCGTCCGGGCTGGGAGCGGATACGCGCCGTTCAGGAGCAGCGCATTTGTTCGTTCGATCCGCAGGTCAGCGACACCATCGTGCGTCCCGGCCCGAGGGTCGCCGAGGGATTGCGCGCGATCGCCGACTGCCTCACCCGGGTGGCGCCATGAACGCCGCCAATCCATCCGTGCGCCGAGAGGCGGTCGGCCGCAGGGACGAAGTCGTATCGTCGCATTTCGCGCTGTGGCTCACGGCGGGCATCGTCGTCACGGCGCTGCTCACGGCCGCGAGCCTCCTGGTCGGAACGTCGAGCATTCGCGCATCCGTCGGCTGGCTGTTGGCGCCCGATGCGCTGTCGAACACGGTGCTCTGGCACATACGCCTACCGCGGGCGGTCGGCGCGTGGTTGGCGGGCGCCCTGCTCGCGCTCGGCGGCGCGATCGCGCAGGGACTGTTCCGCAATCCGCTGGCGGAGCCGTACCTGCTCGGCAGCGCGTCGGGTGCGGCGCTGGGTGTGACGGTGAGCATGATGGCCACGGACGCGTCGCTCGCGGGCCTGGCGTGGTCCGGCGAGCTGGGCGTGACGGGCGCGGCCTTTGTGGGCGCCTGCGCCGCCATCACGCTGACGGTGTTGTTGTCGCGCGGCGTATTGCAGACGGCGAGCCTGCTGCTCGCCGGCATCGTGGTCGCGTTCCTGCTGAGCGCCGTGACCTCGCTGTTGCTCCTGAGTTCTCCCGACACGTGGCGGGCGATGCAGGCATTTCTTCTCGGCAGCACAGCTTTCCTGAGCTGGCATTCGACGATTCTGCTTGCCGTCGTTTTCGTCGTTTGTCTCGTGCCGAGCGTGCTCCTGTCGCGCGGCCTGGACGCGCTCACGCTCGGTGAGGATACGGCGCAGTCGCTCGGTGTGTCGCTGCCCGCGCTGCGGTTGGCGTTGCTGACGCTTTTGTCCTTGGCGACCGCGATCACCGTGGGTCAGGTCGGCATCGTCGGGTTCGTGGGGCTGGTGGCGCCGCATCTGGTGCGCGAATCCTTCCACATCAGCCAGCGCCGGTTGCTCGTCGCGGCGCCGCTCTGCGGCGGAGCACTGCTGCAGGCCGCGGACCTCCTCAGCCGATGGGTCATTCGGCCGGCCGAGCTGCCGGTGGGCATCGTGACTGCGTGCCTCGGCGGAACCTATCTCGTGTACCTCCTGTGGCGCCGGGCCCGGCATGCTTGAGGGCCGCAATCCCGGGGCGCTGACTCTCATGGCAATCTCCAGCCGCGAGATCTCCGTCCAATACGGTGCGCGCATGGTCCTCGACCGGCTGTCGTTCGAAGCTGCCGCGGGCGCCTGGACCTCCATCGTGGGTCCGAACGGATGCGGCAAGTCGACTCTGTTGCGCGCGCTCGCCGGGCTCATCGATCCGCAGCACGGCAGCGTGTGGCTGCAGGGGCGTCCGCTGATGTCCTGGCCGCGGCGCGACCGCGCCAAGCGACTCGCCTGGCTTGCGCAGACGGCCGGCCCATCGGACCTGACCGCGTCCGAGTGCGTGGCGCTCGGGCGCTTTGCGCATACGGGGTGGCTGGGGTCCCGTCAGGCAGAGGACGAGACCGCGATTCACCGCGCCATGTCGGCGACGGGTTCGCTGGCGTGGGCGGCGCGGCGCCTGTCCACGCTGTCCGGCGGGGAGCGTCAGCGCGTCAACCTCGCACGCGTGCTCGCGGTCGAAGCATCCGTGCTGCTGCTCGATGAACCCACGACCCACCTGGATCCGCCGCACCAGGAGGAGGTCGGCCGGCTGCTTCGCGAGCAGGCGCACGGCTGCCGCGTGAGCATCGTCAGCGCAATCCACGATCTGTCATTGGCGCTGATGGCCGATCGACTGCTGGTCCTCCGGCATGGCGGTCTCGTGGGCCACGGAAGCGTGCAGGATGCACTGGACGGCGATTGGTTGTCGCAGGCATTTGGGACGCCGATCAAGATCATCCGGCACGAGGGCGCATACCTCTGGCAGCCGCAGCGATGACCAGCACGGCCGCCGCCGTCATGGTCTGTGGCACCACGAGCGGCGCCGGCAAGAGTTTTCTCGCAACCGCACTCGCCCGCTGGTATGCCCGCCAGGGATTGAAGGTGGCGCCGTTCAAGGCCCAGAACATGAGCAACAACGCGCGGGTGGTCGCGGACGGTGAAATGGGCAGCGCCCAGTATTTCCAGGCGCTCGCGGCCAGGTGCGTGCCCGACGTGCGCATGAATCCCGTGCTTCTCAAACCGGAGAACGACACGCAGAGCCAGGTGATCGTGCTCGGGCAGCGCGATGACCGTCTGTCCGCCATGGAGTGGCGCAGCCGCTCGGAACATCTTTGGCCGACGGTTCATGGCTGCCTCGGCGCGCTCATGGAAAGCCACGATGTGCTCGTGATCGAGGGCGCAGGCTCGCCTGCGGAGATCAACCTGCAATCGGCGGATTTCGTCAACATGCGTGTCGCAGAGGCCGCGCGGGCCGCGACGCTGTTGATCTGCGACATCGATCGCGGCGGGGCGTTCGCACATCTCTATGGAACCCATCAACTGATCCCCGAGGCGCAGCGATCGTGGATCCGGGGGTTCGTGCTCAACAAGTTTCGGGGAGACCAGCGCTTGCTCGCTCCGGGCCCCGACATTCTCCGGTCGCTCACCGGGGTGCCCACGCTCGGCGTGCTGCCGATGTGGCGGGATCACGGATTGCCGGAGGAGGACGGGGTGTTCGACGCCAATCCATCCGGATCCGGCGTGTCGGTCGCCGTCGTGGCCTACCCACGGATCAGCAACCTCGATGAATTCGCTCCGTTGCGGCGGGTGCCGGGCATAGCGCTCTGCTGGGCGAGACGCGCGCAATCGATCGCCGGCGCCGACGTGTTGATTCTTCCGGGCTCGAAGCATGTGGCGGAGGATCTCTCCTGGCTGCGGCACACCGGACTCGATGCGGCGATCGAGGCTCACTCGAGGGCCGGCAAGCCGACGCTTGCCATATGCGGAGGCTTGCAGATGTTGGGGCATGAGATCGCCGATCCCCACGGCGTGGAGGGCGCCGCGGTGGGCCTGGGGCTTCTTCCCCTGTCGACGGAATTTCATGCATCGAAGCGCTATCAACGAGGACGCTACGCATTTTCGAAGCTCACCGGATTCTGGGCTCCCTTGAGCGGCTGCGCGTTCGAGGGCTACGAGATTCGCCACGGCCGCACCCGCAACGCTCAGAGCGATCCCGACGCTGCGCAACTGCACGCAGTGCTGCCCGACGACTGCGGCTGGCAGCGCGGTTCGACGCTTGCCCTGTACACACACGGACTGTTCGAAAGCGCCGACGCGCTGCGCGCGTTGTTTGGCCGCGATGTGCCCACCTTGGACGACACCCTCGACGGTCTGGCGGACTTCGTCGGCGAACACATCGGCGACAGGACGCTGGAGTCACTGTTGGTTTGGAACGGCGCCGGCTCCGGCCGCGCGTGAGGTTCCGGCTGGCGCGCGAGCAGCCGTGCGGACTGCCTCATACGAACGACTTGTACTTCGCGAGCGAGCGCACAGGTTTCGAAAGCGCGTCGCGCCGGAACGGATCGCCGAGCTCCCTCGTGACCATGACTTCGAGCACGGTCGTGCGGCCCTCGGTCTGCGCCTGCGCCGCCGCCCGCAGTGCGGGACCCACGTCGGCAAGCCGATCGACGGTCACGCCGTCGCAACCGAAGGCGCGCGCCACGCCTGCCCAGCTCGGATTCTCCAGATTCACCCCCTGATAGCGGCGTGAATAGAAATCGACGTGGTTTTTTTTCTCGGCGCCCCATTGCCCGTTGTTGAAGACGATGACGGTGACTCCGATCTTCTCCCGGGCGCAAGTGAGCAATTCATTGAAGCTGATGCCCCAGGCGCCGTCGCCGACGTAGGCAAATGCCGGCCGGTCGGGCATCGCCATCTTTGCGCCGCAGATCACCGGGAATGCATATCCGCAGTTCCCGAAGCTCATGGCCGCGAACAAGGAGCGTGGCGCGTCGAAGCGCAAATACGAATTGGCCACCGAACAAATATTGCCGATGTCGGTCGAGACCATTGCGTTGGCCGGCATGGCCTTCTCGAGCTCCCGCAGCATCTCGCGCGGATGCATGTACGGGGAGTCGGCCGCGACCTCGAGCGAGTAGGGATCGCGCTCGTGCGTCCAGCCTTCCAATTCGTTGCGCCATGCATTTTTCTCGGCATCGATGCGGGCGGAGCGCTCGGCGCGATTCGCCGAGGCTGCGAGCGTGCGGCCTTTGAGACGCTCGATCAATGCGGCGGCGGCGGCGCGTGCATCGCCGTGGATGCCCACGGAGATCGGCTTGACGAGGCCGAGCATGCGCGGATCGGTGTCGATTTGAATGATTTTGGCATCCTTCGGCCAGTAGTCGAGACCGTGCTGCGGCAAGGTGCCGAAAGGTCCGAGGCGCGTACCGAGCGCCAATACGACATCCGCCTGAGCAATCAGCTTCATCGCCGCCTTGGATCCTTGGTAACCCAGCGGGCCCACCGAAAGGATATGGGATGCCGGGAATGAATCGTTGTGCAGATAGCTGTTGCAGACCGGCGCGCCGAGCAGTTCCGCCAGCGCGATGGCTTCAGCGGTGCCGCCCGACATGATGACGCCGCCGCCGGCGATGATCACCGGGAACCGCGCGTCCGCCAAGGTCTGCGCGGCCGCATCGAGGGCCGCGGAATCCCCGGGTCCGTGGGCAATCCGCATCGGCGGCGAGATCGTCGCTTCGATCTCGCCGTAGAAATAATCCCGCGGGATGTTCAACTGCGTCGGGCCCATCTCCAACATTGCGCGGTCGAAGCAGCGGCCGGCGATTTCGGCCATCCGCTTCGGGTTGTTGACGTGTCCCTGATACTTGGTGATCTTCGAGAAGATCGGCAGCTGATCGGTTTCTTGAAATCCACCCAATCCCAGCGACATGGAGCCGGTTTCCGGCGTGATGAACACCACCGGCGAGTGCGCCCAGAAGGCGGCGGCCACGCCGGTGACGAAGTTGGTCACCCCCGGGCCGTTCTGGGCAATGCAAACGCCATGGCGGCCGGACGCCCGCGCGTAACCATCCGCCATATGAATCGCTCCCTGTTCGTGCGCAACCGGCACGAATTCAATGCCGGCAGCCGGAAAAATATCGAGCGCGTCCATGAACGCGGAGCCGACAATCCCGAACACATGCTTGACGCCGTTGACGGCGAGGGTCTCGACCAACGCCTCCGATGGTCCCATCTTTTGCGGCTTGTTCATGGCGGTTCGGTTCCCTTTAAAAGGTCTCGTTTATAGAGACATAACGTCTGATTCGTGCGCATACTAGGTGCCAAAGTAGGCCAAAGGCAACAAGGGCGCCCTGGTGTATGCGGCTGCCGCCGGAGTTCTTTTCGCTGACCAATATCGGCGGATCGAAGATACTGTCGTTCTTCACGCTTTATTTCTTCGGGATACTCATCGGTCAGGACGGCTGGCAGCGCGTATTCACGGCGCGCAGCCTGCGGGTGGCGCGCAACGGCGGCATCTATGTGGGACTTTATTGTTTTGTCTACGCCATTGCCGGTGCGACGATCGGGGCCGCGGGACACGCCTTTCTCGCGCCGCCGGCAGAGCCGGACCTGGCGTTCGCGACCATCGTCAATGCCGTGCTGCCGGCGGGCATGCGCGGTTTGGTGTTGGCCGCTTCGCTGGCGGCCATCATGTCGACGGCGAGCGCGTGCCTGCGCTCGCCTCCATCGCGGAACGCACCTGACCCGCATCCCGGCTCAATCGACGAACTCCGGCGTGGGCTCGCCCAGCAACGTCGCCGACGAACCTGCGGCCAGTTCGGCGTCGAGCCGCGGCCGATCCAGCGCGCCCTCCCAGCGCGCGATCACGATGGTCGCAACGCCGTTGCCGATGATGTTCGTCAGGGCACGGGCTTCGCTCATGAACCGGTCGATGCCCAAAATCAACGCCAGGCCGGCCACGGGCACCGACGGCACGACCATCAGGGTCGCGGCCAGGGTGATGAACCCGGCTCCGGTGACGCCCGAGGCGCCTTTGGACGTCAACATCGCAACCGCGAGAATCGCGAGTTGTTGCGGCAGCGTCAGGTCTATGTTCAGCGCCTGTGCGACGAACATGGCCGCCATGGTCAGGTAGATGTTGGTGCCGTCCAGATTGAACGAATACCCGATGGGAATCACCAAGCCGACCACCTGCCTGGGGCACCCCAAACGTTCGAGCTTCAGCATCAGTGGGGGCAGGGCGGCTTCGGACGACGAAGTGCCGAGCACCACCAGCAGCTCGTCACGGACATAACGCAGGAAGAGCAGGATGCTGAAACCCGCCATTCGCGCCACAAAGCCCAGCACCAATAGTATGAACAGAAGACAGGTGAGATAAAAGCTGCCCATCAGTTTGAGCATCGGCGCCAGGCTGTGTACGCCGTATTTACCCACCGTGAACGCCATGGCGCTGCCGGCACCAATCGGGGCCAGCATCATGACCATTCCGATCATCTTGAAAAAGGCCTTGGACAGGGCCTCAAACACACGCAGGACCGGCTGCGCCGCCTCGCCCATGGACATCAGGGCGAGGCCCGTCAAGAGCGCCAACAGGAGAACCTGGAGCAGATCGCCGCCGCTCGTAAAGGCGTCCGTGAAGGTCTTGGGGATGATGTGCAATAGGAACTCGACGGCGGACTGTTCCTTGGCTTGCTGCGCAAATTTGGCCACCGCACCGGCATCGAGCGTGGCGGGATCCACATTGAACCCATTGCCGGGCTTCAGGACGTTGATGACAAATAGTCCGATGACAAGCGAGAATGTGGAGACCACCTCGAAGTATACGATGGCCTTCAGCGCAACCCGGCCGACCTGTCTTCCGTGAGCGCCGCTCGCGATGCCGAGCACAACGGTCAGGAAGATTATCGGCGCAATCAGCATTTTGACCAGGGAGATGAATCCATCGCCGAACGGCTTGAGAGCGACACCCGCAGCGGGCCAGAAATAGCCGAGCAGCACGCCGCACACAATGGCGCACAGCACAACCAGGTAGAAGCGGGATGCGCTGACTTTTATGATTGATCTCCCTGGAAGATTCGAATTCTTATTTGCGGCGCATCGACTCCAGCCTCACGTCACTTCTACGACGATGATCCGTGGCGGAAAATTGCACATTCGCTTAGTTTCGCAGGTGACGCCGGCATGGGGAAAGCCGACGCGCATCGGCTCACGTAGATTACTCAGACAGGCTCCTATGGCCTCAGGCGAGCGTGAAGCGCAACTCCCCCAGATTGCCGACCGAGCAGGCGATCTGGTCGCCCGCCTTGAGCCACACCTGTTTCTCCTTGGGCATGCCAAGGATCACCCCGGGCGGGGTTCCCGAAAAAATCAGGTCGCCCGGCTCGAGCGGGAAGTGGCGGCTGATGTAGGAAACCAGAAACCCGGTGTTGTACACCAGCGAGCTCGTGTTGGAGTGCTGGCGCGTTTCGCCGTTGACCCGGCATTCGATGTTCAAGTTGTTCGGATCCTCGACCAGGTCGGCGCATACGAAGTAGGGACCGATCGGCGCAAAGTCGTCGAGCGTCTTGCCGATCATCCACTGGTGCCCGTCGAGCTCGAGCTGAAGATCGCGCGCCGAAAAATCGTTCGAAGTGCAGTATCCGGCGACGTACTTGGACGCGTCCTCGGGAGTCACGTTATGCGCGCGACGGCCGATGACGATGAGCATTTCCACCTCGTAGTCGAACTTCGTTGCCACCTCGGTGGGCAGGCGAATGGTGGCGCCATGATTCGTGAGCGCATTATTATACTTGTTGAACAGGATCGGCACGGCCGGCACCTTCTCGCCCGCCTCCTTCGCATGGTCGCGGTAATTCAGCCCGATGCACACGATCTTGCCGGGTTCGGCGAACAATCTTCCATGCGTGATCTGCGCTTCATCCAGGTAGAGGCTGTGGGCGCCGCTCGAGTGCTGCGCGGCAGCGGCGAGGTGCGTCAATTCGGCAGCGCCGCCCTCCTGCAGCAAGTCGTCGAGCGTCACGGGCGCCGCGAGGTGCAGAGCGAGCGACGCACGCCGCACATCGAGAATCCCACGGTCGGTTTTGACGCCGAGAGTATCGCCGTGCTCCGAGCGTATGGACAAAAGCGTCAGTCCACGCGGCATTTCGTGCGGCGCCGCCGGATGCCCGCGTCGCCGTGCCGGCGCCGCGCCCGCCCCGATCGCGGAACCAGCGGCGGCACCGGCGGCAGACCCGGTGGCGCCGGCGGCGGCTGCAATACCCGCGACCGAAGTGACCGATGCGACCTGCAGGAACTCACGACGGCTGTTTTTCATGACTACTCCTCATTCACGGCGCAAAGCGGTGAGCGCATGCAAGGCGGAAAGCGTCTTACTCCCGGAAGCCTAGTGCTCATCCACATTGCAGCCCGCTTCGACGGGCGTTGGGTCGGGCATGTCGAATTGCATGGCAATTTTGGATCCGCGGTCATCATCCGCCGTCAAGGCAACGGTGTGCACGTGAAGTATCTTCTTCAGCGAATCCTTGGGAATGGAGGCGGAGGTCCTCTCCGTCCCCGAGGACCATTGGTCATTTTCCTCCTTTGCGTCGTCCGCGCGAAATCGGATCGCGACCTTCGGAAAGTAGGACGTCCCGTGAATCTCTTCGGGCTCGACGTAGAGGATCTTCAAGTTCGTTCCGACCACGAGATTGGCGGCTAGGAACTTGCCTTTGGATGGGTGAGATCCCGAACCCGGAATACAGTCCACGACCAACTCGGGGCGATTGGCGGCCGCATCCTTGGGCGATGCAACGAATTTACCCGCCAAGGTAAATCGCGTGAAGCTCATCGAGCGCGCAGCATCTTCCTTTTGCGATTGCCGCCAGCCATGCGCCGTTGGAGGTTGATCCGGCGCCGGATCGGCGGCGCCGCATGCGGCCCACGCAAGCGGCACGAACAGAAGCAGTGAGATTGGTTTCATCGAAGTTCCTTAATAGAGGCTCACCCGTGTCGCGCCATCATAGTAGCCGAGCGCCTGTGGACCGGCAACGGGAGCCAAGCCGGCGTTCATGGAACCCGTCGCCGCGGGTGCAGCAAGCAGTGCTTTGACCATCGGGCGGAACACGGTAGGATTCGCAGCGAATCGTTCGCGGAGGAATATGATGCGAAATTGGATGCTGTGTTCATGCGCCGCGCTTGCAATGCCCTGTTTGGCATTCGCGCAGCAGCCCGCGGCACCGGCCAAAGTCCCCACTGACACGCCGTCAAGCCATTCCGTGGCAGAGCCCAAGTTGGCGGATCTGCTCGAGGCGAAGGTGCGGGCCGCGTGGACAACGTTCAAGAACAAGGACAAAGCCGGTTACGCCAAATTTCTCACCGACGATTTCCAGGCGGTGGAGTCCGATGGCGACGGCGAGCGCCCCAAGCGCCATGTTCTCGGTGAAGTCGAGCACTGCATGTACACCGATTACCTGTTGCAATTTTTTCAGGTGCAGCCGCTCGGGCCGGGATACGCCTTCGTCACCTATGAGAGCACCATGCAATTCCCGAAATCCTCGGCGCTGCGCTTGCGAAGAGTGTTCATCGGTGAATTGTGGACCAAGCGCAGCGGACAATGGCAGATGATGCGCTATCAGGAGACCCTGGTCCGGTAGCTCACGCCGGTCCGGTAGTTCACGTCCACGCCAAAACGGAGGCCCCAATCCACCGAGGCGATTGGGGCTTCCGATTACTGGGCCGCGTACACACCCACGCAACCATCGGCGGCGACGGTTTCACAATTGGTTCCACCCGAGGGCAGCGGCACGAAGATGTGATTGTTGACCGGATCGGCCGCGACGCTGTGCGCATTGCCGTTCGTGGGGACGTTCTGCAGCCACAATCTGGTGCCGGCGTTGATGACTCCGAGAACCGGACCGGTGGGCATGTCCCTGGCCGCCAGATAATAGTTGTTGTCGCCGGGGTTGTACCAGGTCTCATCGACGAACCCGATATTGTTGATGGTCGTGAGGACGGCGCCGGTGGAGCCGTTGATGATGATGGTGTTGGGCGCGAACGCGCGTCCGTCATGATCGGCGCAACCCACCATCACATCCGTGCCGGGCCCGAGATTCAGGCCGGTGGGCATGCAATTGCGGATCGGGTAGCTGTTGATGATCGCAGGCACATACTTGGTGACGCCGCCGACGGTAATCGGGTGCAGCGGATCGATCACATCGACACTTCCCACCGTGATGTCGGCGGTCGTATTGCCATTGGTAATAAGGAAGGCGTGGAGGGGAGGGTAATAGATCATCCCACCCAGCCCCGCCGGAGCTACGGCGCCGACGCAGCCCGCCGGCGTTCCGGGACCGGCCGCGCAGAAGACTCCGCCGGCCTGGGTCGTGGTGGTCGCCGTGACCATCGGGCCGTGATGGCAAGGGACGTCCGGATTGTAAGGGCCCGCCGCATGGCCGGAGGCGCCGGATGGAACGGCGGGGCCCGGCACACCCGGCACGATCGGCGCGCCGGGCGCAGCGGAATTGAATTGCAGAGATGGATCGGGGCAGCTGAATCCATTGACAGCATTTGCGCCGCCGTCATCGATCAACACGGTGTCGTCATTTTGCGCCGCACCGTCGTAGTAGATCTGACCGAGAATGCACGAGGCGTAGTTTGCGGGGAATGATGAGAACGGGCCACCCGGACTGTAGGGAGCCTGGGTACCGGTGTCGGCGGCGGTGAATGTCGCCGAGCCGTACGGCAGACAATGCGCGAGCTGGTTGCTCTTGGATCGCGTGACGATCCCCGTGACGTCAACGATGCTGACGAAGGGCAATCCCGGGTCGCCGTTGATGATGGCAACGAGAAAACGCGAGGAACCGTCCTGGGGAAAGGTGACCACCTCGCCGGTCGTTGCAATCTCGTCGCCGCGCAGGTCGCCGCAACTGGGATCGGCGAAGGCCCTTCCATTGGCGGACGCCATGCACCCGGTGACGCCCGTGGGACCGTCATAGTCTGGCGACGTGCCCGTCGGTATGACGGCGATCGCCACCGGCGGCGATGCATAGCCGGTGGCGATCGACGGGGCCAGGTCGAAAACGTTCAGGGTCGAGCTGCCATTCCCGACAAACAGGAAGTTCCCGTCGCCGGACACTTCGAGGCCATTCGGGCCGGACAGCGGGTTCAGGTTGTTGGAGCGGGAGGCGCAGCACTGGCCGCCGAGAAATCCGCCGAAGTGGCCGTTGGGGCCGAAGAAACCCGGAAGACGGAAGCCGTTGGTCTTGCATCCAAACCGGGTGTAGTTGCCCTGCGCGGTGGTGATGGGGGGAATGGTTTCGCCGGCGGTGGCCGAGGTCGAGGTATCCACCCAGCAGGAGCTGGCATTATCACCCGCCTCGGCGATGGAATTGTCGCCGCCGATGGCCCACAGGGCGATGTTGGATACCGTGTTGAATACGGGAACGTCGAGGCCGATGCGGTCCGACACCATGTAAACGCGGTTGACCGGATCCACCCAGCTGATGTCGAATATATTGAACGGCCCTCCGGGCTCGCCATTGGGATTGTGTTCCGGCACGAGCATGACGTCGATCAACCCGATCGGCCCGTTGTGTTGGGTGCCGCAGACGGGGCAGCCGGCTGTCCCGCCTCCGCAACTGTTCAGGAAGAGAAGCACTCCGAACAGGGCGGTGAGGTTTCGAAGGGGAACCATTATAGTTTTCATCCAATCTCCTCCAACGATATTTCCAAGGCGCTCAACGCCCGATCAAAACCGGAACTGAAGAGTCTCGAGGAAGACGTAGTAGTTGTGCGGCAGAATGCCCTGCACACTTGGCTCCTTGAGCTGATCCAAGTTGACTTCCGATTTGACGAGAACCCAGTAATTGAGATACCAGTTGAGCCCTACAGTGAACTGGTCGGTATGTTCGTAGAACGGCGGGGCGATCACCGGCGTGATCGGGCAGGCCGGCACGGTCGTGGCATCGCAGGTTGACCCCGGTGCATCCCCCAACAGCCTGGAATAGCGGAACTTGATCGCCCAAGCTCCCCACCCGGGGGCCCCCGATTCTCCGGGAGAGGCGGGGCCGATCACCGGGTGCCGAACGCGCGGCAGGGCGTTCAGAGGCTCGGTTTCGCCGGTGAGGAAATAGGTGGCGGCGACGTAGTAACCCTCGCCCTTGATAGCGGGTTGGGTCAGGAATCCAATGCCCCCGGCGGCCAGTGAGCCGATGTCGGCACGGTCCTGTTCGAGATGAGCGTATTCCGCGCGTATCCCCACCGGGCCATCCAGCCATGAGAAGAACCCGTTGTACCGGTTGACGTTGCCATTGATCCGGAACTGCGGAATGATGGTGTAGGTGCCGTCGTTCATGGCGCCGCTGAAGCTCAGCTCACTGGTGGTCAGGCCGCGGGATCGGCTATGTTCATAGGAACCGCCGAAGCCCAGCCCATTCACCAAATCGATGTCGGAATTCTTGAACGGGGCCAATCGCAGCCTGCCTACGACCTCTGGCTCGTTCGTAGTCCCGCTGGCGAGGAGCCCCTCTCCGTTGAAAAGGCCGAGCCAGTACTCCACGACACCGCGACCCAGGTCGCCGTGCAATTCGAGGCCGGGAGCGCGGAAAGCTCCCCCGGCGTCCGGGTAGAGCACGGAAATGATGGAACGATTGTAGAACTCGACGGACGTGTCCGCAGATCCGACCTCCATCGAAAAAGGCACCTTGAACTGCCCGCCCATGATGCTGAAGGCCTTCCAAGGCTTGAAATCCAGATAAGCGTCGCGGACGGTCGGGCTCGATATCGTCTCGATCATGAGCCCATAGTCGAGCTGCTTCCCGTAGTTGCCTTGAAAGCCGAAGCGCGCACGGGTGATGGCAAAGGAATCCGGAGGTGCGCCGTAGGTGTTGCCATAGACGTTGTATTGCCCATCCACGTAGCCGACGGGCATGATCGTGAAGTTGCCGTCGGAGCTGCGCAGGAAGAAGTGTTCGCCGTTCCAGCCTGCGGTTGCCGGCGGAACCTCAGCGGCCTTCTTTTCGAGAACGGTGACTTCCTGTTTAAGGGCGTCGACCTGCGAACGGGCGGTTGCCGCGGAACTGGCCGCCGCCGAGGCGGCAGCCTCCGCCGCCGCGGAACTGGCCGCCGCGCTCGCTGCCGGCGCCGCTCCCGGCGCGTTCTGTCCGCTGGCAGATACGAGCTGCTGGATCTGCGCCTTCAGTTCCTCGACTTCGCGGCGCAGCTCTCGAACCTCCTCCTTGGATGCAGCCTTAGACGGTTTTGCCGGTGCCGGGTCGCCCGACTGCGTGGCCGTTTGCGCGAAGACTAGCGGAGCAGGCGCGATACAAAACGAAACCAGGAGCACACACCACAGTTTTGGCGAGCACATGTTTTTCCCTTTATTTTACTCAGAGATTGTCGCCGACGAGTCGAGGCGTGGCCCGAGCGCGTAGCTGCCAGTCGCCAAGGCGATGGGGGTAAGTTCGGTTTGCATTGATCCCCTACAATAGCCGGAAATTATAGTTACGGCCCATGGAGTCACGGCCCATGGATTGCGGCCTGATGCGATCATTACACGAAGATACCCGTTGGGAATTGCACATTCGCTTAGGCGGACTTAAAGTAGCGTCGGACAGGACTGAGTCAGATCCATGATAAACACGCCGGTCTTGTCCTTGAGGAGCGTTCCTTGAGCCCCCTACAGATCCCGAAGCTTCCCCGCCGGGTCGGAATCTTCGCCCAGTTGCTGTTGGCTTTTCTGCTGGTGGCGCTCCTGCCGTTGACCACCTTCTGGCAGTTCGAACGGGCGCGCAGCATCAGGGTTGGGGGAGAAGGCGCGGAGGAGCGCCTGCATCTGTTCTCCGAACGGGTCGTGCAACAGGTCAACGACTGGACGCAACAGAACATATCTGTGCTGAAACTCGCGGCCAGCCTGCCCGAAACGGTCTCCATGGATTCACAGGCGCACAAGCGGATCGTCGGGTCGGTGGCGCAACAACTGCCATGGGCCTATCTGATCCATACGACGGATCTTGCAGGAATGAATGTCGCGCGTAGCGACGATCAACCGCTCACCTCGTATGGTTTTCGGACCTATTACGCGGACGTATTGCGGGGAGCCGACTATTCCGCCGAGATACAGGTCGGGCATACGTACAAAAAGCCGGCGTTCATGATGGCGGTGCCGATCTCCGGCCCGAACGGACAAGTGCGCGGCATGCTGGTCGAGGCTGCGACGCTCGATGCGGTCAGCAAGGCCGTCACCTCCGCCAATCTCGGCCGCACCGGCTTCGCATTCTTGATGACACCGGAGGGGCGCCTGATCGCAAATGCGCACGACCCCTCGAATCAAGACCTGAAGGACTACAGCACCCATCCCGCATTTGCCGCGGCGAAGGCCGGCAACGAAGGAATACAACACTACGTCGTTGACGGCATAAATCGCATTGCGATGATCCGCCGCACCGACCTGGGTTGGATCGCCGTCGTCCAACAGGATACCCAGGAAAGCCTTGCGGGGGTGAACCTCGCCACCCGTAGCGCACTGTTCTTGCTCGTCGTCACCGCGGCCTTGGTCACGTTGCTGTCGCTCATGGTTGCCCGCGGGTTCGCGAGGCCGATCGAACGGGTGACCCAGGTGGCCGACCTGATCAGTCAGGGTAATCTCAACTTCACGATATCCACGAAGCGGCGCGACCAGATAGGCGACCTGGTCCGCGCAATGAACGGAGTGCGCCAAACATTGCAGCGATTCGTCGATGCCGAGCGGCAGATCGCGAGGGAGCACGAGCGCGGCGATATCGACTTCAAGATCGACAGTGATTCGTTCAGCGGGGTCTACAAGGAGATGGCCGATGCGGTCAACGACCTGGTGGCGCAACACGTGGCCCTTGCACTGATGATGCGCAACGTCATTGAGCGCTACGCGATAGGTGACTTCTCGCTGAACCTCCCACCGCTGCCCGGCAAAAAGCGCAAGCTGACCGAGGCCATAGACATGGCCCGGCAAAACCTGATCGCGATGCAGGAGCAGATCGTCTGTCTGGTCGGCGCCGCGGCGCGCGGAGATTTTTCGGTACG
>Ga0182015_10003738_pt1 | contig 16844 bp, 21 predicted proteins | sample 712P3MmetaG_FD_120478 | JGI IMG/M metagenome (GOLD analysis project Ga0182015, IMG submission 120478) | Permafrost microbial communities from Stordalen Mire, Sweden - 712P3M metaG | ecosystem: Environmental > Terrestrial > Soil > Wetlands > Permafrost | place: Sweden: Stordalen | collected... | reverse complement strand
GGAATGCCGAGCAGATCCGACACCTCACGGGCCGCTGCGACGTCGTCGCGCGTGAGGCGCGGCCGGGTTGCACCGGCCTGGGAGACGGTCGTCATCGTCGTAGAATAGGCCAAACAAGCCAAAAGCGCTAGATCTAGCGTGGCTTGCCGCCCCACCATCTGACATCATGCACGCATGGCAAACATCAGCCCGGAAGACCGAGCCCAGGCTGCGTTCCGTGACGCGCAACAGGGATGGCGCGAGGCGCTTGAGTCCCACCGGGTCGCGCCGCCGGACGCGGGCTTCGGCGCTCGCCTGGCCGGACTTGCCTCAGCGGCGGAGTTAGAGGCGGCGGCGTGCCGGGAGGCTGACGCGGCTGGGTTTGAGTGGCCGCCGCATCGAGCGTCGGCTAACAAGCCGCCGTACGAGCTGCAGCCGGGCACCGGGCGTCGCGGGCCTGAGGTGTTGTGGCGTGTGTTTGACGCGGCGGTGGCGGAGCTAAACCGCGCCGCGACCGGAACCGATCTGATCGAGGTCGCGACGGCTTACGAAGCGCTCGCCGCGGCCGCGGGGGACCTTGCTTCGGCGGTTGAGGGCGAAGATCGCGCGAGCGGGCTTCTGCCGCGCGCACGGGCACGGCGCTCGGCGTAGCGTCGACTACGCGCGCTTGACCGCCGGCAGATCGCCGGCGTCGTCCCAGACCGATCGTGGTCCGGCCGGGCCGCGCCGGTGCGGCAGCGTCGTGGTGCTGGGCTCCCAGAGCGAGCGACGCGTCGCTAGCGAGCTGCTGTCAGCGCTCGCGCGCTCAAGCAGCGCGTCGACGTCCTCGCGGCGCACGCGAAACGCACGGCCCACACGCACCGCGGGCAGCGTGCCGTGGTCGATCCAGTTGCGGATCGTCTGCGCGGTCACCTGAAACGCCGCGGCGACCTGGGGAACCGTCAGGAGCTGTCGATCGGGCATCGCCAAAGCAGCCAAAGCGTATGCCCTAATGCGGCGCCCGTCGTCCACCGGTCAGCGCGAGCCGCCGCCTGACACATGAGCGCCGGCGAGCGGCTCGAGACGCGCGATCAACGCCGCCAACTCCCCGGCGACCTCGCGTGCGTCCTCGAGCGCCACGCGCACACCCTCGGGGTCGCTCGCCGAGCTGCGCGCGGTTCGGGCGACCTCGCGCTCGACCAGGCGGCCGAGCGCGACGCTGACCGGCATCACGCCGAGCTGCGCGCGGAACGCGGCCCACGTCTCGTCGCTCGCCTGCACCCGCGCCATCCGGTCGCGTGGCTCGCGTGCCTCTGATCGCTCGACCTCTGCGCGCTGTCGCCCCCTGCGGCCCACGTAGACAGCGTATACGACGCACCAACTGGTGCAACTGTGTGATGCGAAGCGGAGTGGAACGGAGCCGAGCGTCAGGGAACCCTTCAGTGGACCGAAGCGGGGCACCAGCGGCCGGAGGGAACGGGACCCACGAGAGGTGAACAGGGAACACTGGAGACAAACGGCACTCTAGCCAGACGTAGCGAAAGAGACGAGGCAGGCGGGATGACGCGAAAGCGAGCGCGGCGGGCGTGGTGCGAAGACAGCGTGTCGTCGCCGCCAGCGCGGCGTTGCCTTCACGCGGGAGCACTCGGTGGTCGAGGTGCTTTGGTGCCTGCGGGTTCGGCCGTCAAAGCGAACGGACGGTGTCGGGGATCTTGATGTGGAGTGTGGCGTCGAGGCGGGTTACCAGCGGAGGGAACGGGGAGAGGCCGGAGCGGGGATACCACAGGGCGAGTAGCGGGGGCTGCTCGAGACGGCCGTTGATCGTCAGCGAGACAAAGTCGCACGAGCCAACGTTGGCGGTGACCGGCCAGGCGTCGAAGCTGGCGACGGCCAAGCGCGCGTCGCGACGGGAGTAGAACGCCAGCTGCACTTGCTGGGGGCTGTTCGGGGGACACCCGAAGCCAACGGCCACCGGCAGCAGCGGTAGCCCGTTGAGCAGCGCGACGACTTCGCCAATCTTGGGTTGCGAGGTGACCGAGGCGAGCACGATCTTTCCGCCACCGTCTGGATAGGTCGTCACCGACAGCCGCGCGGTTCCCGCCGGGATGGGCTCCACGGTCCCCCTCGGCGTGATTGCGAGCGCCCCGGCGTCCGCGCGCACCCCGGTCATGCCATTCGCGAGCACCTCCGCCTCTACAAACAGCCATCGGGACTCGACCACGTTGGTGATCGGCGGCCACTCGAATCCTTCGGCATAGGTGTTGGGCATGCCCGGATCGCTGCCGAAGCCGGTCGTGAAAGGCTTCAAGCCGTCCGGCGGGTACGACCTCACGAACGCGAGCACGCTCGCAGGCGAAGCGGCGACCGTCCAAAAGGCGTGCTCATCAACAGCGGGTGGTGACCGTACAGCCCCATGGGGTGCGCGAGCGTCCCCGCGTCGCCGGCCGGCTCAACCGCAGACCGCCTCGCGCCACTCGGCAGCCGCAGCAGGGCAAGCAGCGATCTCGCATCCGCCCGCGCGGCCCGCATGTTGGCCGAGCCCTGCGGCACTGCAGGGCGGTGTGGCGGTGCGCTGCGCAGGATCCGTCCGAGGGTCGCGGTTGAGACGGTTGGGCCTGGAAGCAATGCCGAGTCGGGTACCTGCCGCGGGCCACCGAACAGCTCGTCGCGGCCGATGCGCTGGTCTGCGATGCGCAGGAACCAGTTGCGGAACCGTTTGGGGATCGTCGCGCCCGATCTACCGGAGCGCTGGTCGTTAACGGAGTCGTAGAGCACGCTGCAGCCGACAGCCTCCGTGCGGCAGACTTGCACCTGGAGGCGGTCGCTCTCGTTACCCCAGCCGCCCGCCCAGCGCGCCGCGAGAGGTCGCACGAGCGCGCCGGCGCGCAGCGCACCGGCCGCCCGTGGCGCTTCCGTTGCGCGCACTACCCCCGATACGGGAGGTTGCGGACGCTGGCGGAGCTTCCGCCGATGCTGCCGGTCGCGATGAAGGTCGTCCCAGGCGGACTATGTGCCGCGCCGATGACCCGGCCGCCATCCGACCCGGCAACGCCAACGCACGACCCGGCCGGTGAGCACCGCCTCCAGCCATAGCGGCCGGTCCCGTTCGGCACGAGGTTCGCGATCAGCTCCCCTGTTCCGCTGGCGGTGATCCCGTAGCTGAGCCGCATACCCACCGGAGCGCTCGCCATCAGCTCGCCCGGGCCGACGATCGCGACCATCAGCCCAGCCGCAACGGCCGCACACACGCCCCGACTCTTCACGTGCACACTCTAAGTACGCCCGAGCGCCCCGTTTGTCACGTCGTCGCAACGCGAAACGGAGCACTCCAGCGACGCTCGCTTCGGCACACGATTGCAGGCGTCCGTTCCGGTCGGCCCAGCGCGCTTGGTCCTCGTCCAAGGCGGTCGCGATCGCGTTCGGGTCACAACGCTCCCCTCCGGCGCAAGGGAGGGGCACTCTTGGCGGCGGCCGGGCCATAGCGCGCTTCGCGTCGGGCCGTGGTGGACCTTTGGCTCGGTCAGATGCGCGGATCGTTCGGTGGTGCCTCTTACCGGTGGGCAGTGACTTCGATCTCGATCCGCATTCGAGCATCCGAGAGCCCGCAGACGATCATGGTTGCGGCCGGTTGCACGTCAGCGAAATAGCGGCGCAGCACGGGCCAGCACGGTTCAAAGTCTTTACGATCGGGCAGGAGGTAGCGGACCCGCACCACGTCGGCGAAGCCGCAGCCAGCCTCGATGAGCGCGGCCTCGATGTTGAGCAATGCCTGCTCTGCTTGGCGCACCACATCGTCGGAGATCGTCATCGTCGCGTAATCGAAACCGGTCGTGCCAGACACGTGGACCCAGTCGCCGTCCGCGACGGCGCGCGCGTACCCGATGTCCTTTTCGAAGGTCGATCCAGACAGAATCGCTTCTCTCTTTCGCATCGACGCGATGATAGAGGCCTGCGTGAAGGCGAGCGCGTCGGAACGACGCGCTCCGCTTGCGCACTGGACGAACGCAGGGCAGACGACCGACGGCGCAAGCACGCCTGCATCGTCCTGCGTGAGCAGGCGCGTGTCGATCCTCGGGGGCCGCGGCCGAAAGTCGTCCGATGCATGAGCGTGAGCGGAGTCCGCCGAGGCGCTCGCATCCACGCGATAGGCGGTCGCGGATCTGCCCGGGGGCCGATACGTGCCGCTGTCGCGGGTCAGCCGCAGCTTCCGCTGCAGGAGCCGGCTGGCGGGATTGGGGAGCTCGGGACGCTTGCGGCGGCGATGGATTCAACGTCGTTGACCGAGAGTCCTTTGGCGGTCAAGACGACGTCGAGAGTGACGCTCGTGCTGTCGATCTCTCCGTTCGGGGACACGGTGTGGATGTAGAGGTCTGCTGGGATGGTTACGTACAGCGTTATGACGCCACTGGACTGATTCGTAACGAGGGATCCTTGGTAGCGACCGACGTTGACGGACGTGGAACCAGCTGGCGGACGACTGGCACTGCTCGCCAACAGCACGTCGATGCATCCCCCGGCGTTTGATGCCGCCGCGGCGAAGCGGCTGCCGAGAAACGGGATCGGCGCCTGTATTCCGCTCGGTGCGGGTGCGCACGGGCTGTCAACCTGTTGAAAGCCAGCGGGGAGTGGAATCGTGTAGTCAGCAAGCCGAAAGGCCCGTCGGGTGAGGTGACGCGCGGGCGTGGTTGACGATGCCGCGTGGTGCGTGGCCTGCGGAGTCCGTGTTGAGGTTGTCGAGGGGCCGAGGATGACAGTGGCAGTCCCAATGGCCACTACCGCCGCGCCAAGACCAGTCATAAAGCGCCTGCGTGGCCTGCGGGGATGGTAGTTGTGTTGACGCAGCCGCTCGCCGACGTGGGCAGGCACATCTGCGGCGCATCTTGCCAGCGCCTCACGCAAGTCGGTCTCGAATTCGTCGGTAATCATGAGGATGAGCTCCTTGCGTTGGTGGCAGAACTGCTGAACTGAGGGAGTGAGTGCTCGTTCCTGCCCAACACCTCTCGGAGTCGAGCGGCGCCTCGAGACGCTGTGCTCTTTACTGTGCCAACCGAACAGGCCAAGAGCTCCGCCACTTCGGCCTCTGGCAGGTCCTCCCAGTAGCGCAAGACGATCACCGCTCGCTGTTGCCGCGAGAGCGCCGAGAGCGCCCAACGGAACTCTGCGGTGGCGTCGATCCCATCCAGTGCCCGGGCCGCCGCGTCGTCGACGTATCCGTCTACGGCGCCGTCGTCCGAGTCCAGTTCGTCTTTGCGGCGCGTCCGCTGTTCGTGACCGTCGATCACCAGGTTGACAAGGATTCGCCGGGCATACGCTGCAGGGTGGTCCATCGAGCGCACGCGCTTCCAGCGGCGAGCTACTTGGAGGAGCGTTTCTTGGACGAGATCCTCTGTCTCGGGGAGATCCCACGTCATCAGATAGCCGGTGCGAACGAGGGCGTCGGTGACCTCGGCCACGAAGCGCTCGAACTGCTCGTCCGCCGCGACTCTCTTCAGCCAGTCCATGTGTATCTCCGTGCCAAGCAGTTTGCCCATCTACCTATATGAACCCCAGGGGCACACCAAAGGTTGAATGTGGTTCTCGAAAAATGTTCGCCTCGCCGCTGCCGGCCGCCGATGTTGCTGCCCGGCGAGCGGCCGCTGGAGCGGCGCACGGCCGACCGACGGCGACGCCGCGGCTCCGAGCCGGACAACGCCGGGCGCGAGCCAGCCAAACCCAAGCGACGGTAGCCGATTAGACTGGGGCCGGCGCAAGAGCCCGCGCGGACTATCCGGCCGAGTCAGCGAGCCACCCGTTCCAGCAACGACGCCGCGAACTCGGCCGCCAGCCGCACATCAGCACCCTTCGCGCAAACGCCGCCGTGCGACGCTGTCGCTCCAGCAGACAACCGGGCGCGACGACATCGACCGTCGACGTGATGTCTCCGGACGAGCAACAGGTCGGACGGGCGGGAGCGCGAGCGCTTCCGCATCGCCCCGCGCGAGCGGGCGTGAGTCCGGCGGACGCTCCGCGCCTGGTCGTCGCAGTCCATTTCGGGCACCAGATCGGGCGTGCGGCTGGCTCCCGCTCGCCGAGGGAGGGTGTCCCGTTTTCTGTGTATGCGGGTTTAGTCGGGTAGCCGGTCTCCGAAGTGGATTTTGAACGCCAGCAGGGCGAGCGTCCAGTTTCTCGTCTTGGTCCATTGCGGCACGGCGTTGGTGACGGCCAGGTAGATCAGCTTGCGGGCGGCGTCCTCGTTGGGGAAGTGCCCCTTGGTCTTGATCGCTTTGCGCAGCTGCCGGTTGAGGGCTTCGATCGCGTTGGTGGTGTAGATGACGCGGCGCACTTCGGGCGGGAACGCCATGAACGGCGTGACATGTTCCCAGGCGTTGCGCCAGGCCTGGGTGATCACGCCTAGCTTGTCGCCCCATTTCGCGTCGAACGCCTCGAGCGCCGCTAACGCCGCGTCGGCGTCGATCGCGGTGTAGATCGGCCTCAGGTCCTTGACGACCTGGTCGTATTGCCGCCGCGGCACGTACTTCAGGCTGTGGCGGATCAAATGGACGATGCACGTCTGCACGATCGTCCTGGGAAAGATCGCCTCGATCGCCTCGGGGAACCCTTTGAGCCCGTCGACGCAGCAGATCAGGATGTCCTGAACGCCGCGCTGCTTGAGCTCGCTGAGGACTTGCATCCAGAACTTCGCGCCCTCGGTCTCCTGAAACCACATGCCCAGGACCTCGCGCTCGCCTTCCATGTTCACGCCCAACGCGAGATAGCACGCCTTGCGTTGCACGCTGCCGCCCTCACGGATCTTCAACACCAGGCAGTCCAAAAACACGATCGGGTAGACGTCATCAAGCGGCCTGGAAGCCCACGCCCGGGCGTCGTCCATCACGGCGTCGGTGACGCGACTGATCAAGTCCCGGCCGACCTCGACGCCGTAGAGGTCCTGCAGATAGGCCTGGATGTCGCGCGTCGAGAGTCCCCGCGAGTACAGGGCGATGATCTTGTCGTCGAACCCCTCGAACCGGCGCTGACGCTTCCTGACGATCCTTGGCTCGAAGCTCCCGTTGCGATCCCTGGGCGTATCGATCTCGACCGGCCCGTGCTCGGTCTGAAGCGTCTTCGGTGTCGATCCGTTGCGCGTGTTGCCAGTCCCGCCCGGTGGCGACTCGCCGTGCTCGTAGCCGAGATGGTCGGTCAGCTCAACCTCCATCGCGCGCTCCACGAGCCGCTTAGTCAACCCCGCGAGCACGCCCCCGGGCCCAACGATCTCGTCTTCGCTGCGCGCGCCGGCGAGCAGCTCGTCGATCAACTCGTCCGGCAGCTGTCCGCGCAGCCCCGAACCCGAGCGCTTGTGGCTACTCCGAGGGGGCGCCGCCGTCTCGCCTAACGGCGAGCCGTCGGCGCCACGCAGAACCTGGGAAGCATCCTGATCAGAAAACTCGTTCTTGTCGGTGGTAGTAGGCATGAGACTCCAATTCGCTCATGCATACACAGATCCTCGGACACTCCCCGCCGAGGCAAAGCAGGCGCCGCGCGGTCCTGCTTTTGGCGACTTGCGAGGCTCGATCGATTTGTAATGACGAGACCTTGGTGTTCGCGCAGGTCCGTGGCCTGCCGAGGTCGGGGTACGGGGTACCTTCTCCTGATGCCGGAGCTGTCTCGGTGTTGATCGTGTGGCGCATTCGGCCATTGGGAGCTGTGCCCTAACGCTGCCGTGGGCGGCACGTGGCATGGTGGTTTCACGGGTTCGAATAGCGGGCGAGCAGGGGGATGAGCGCTTGTGCGTTGGGACTGCCCCAGCCGGTGACGGGGTCCCAGCCGGGTGTTGCGGTGTAGCCGTTGATCGTGTGGCCGGGGAATGCCGGTGTGTTGTTGCCTGTGGTGATGTCGTGGAAGGCGTCGCGGTAGGAGGTGCTGCGGCCGATGCGGTAGATGGCTGGGTTGACGAACCCGAGGTGGCGGCCGGCGTATTGGTCGGCGAGGGCGATCAGGCCGGCCCAGAGTGGTGCGCTGGCGCTGGTGCCGCCGCTGTTGCGGATGGTGTATTGGTTGCCGCCGTCGCTGATGACCAGTGCCATGCCGGTGTGTGGTGAAGCGTCGGCGGACACGTCGGGCACGCCGCGGGTGGCGGCGATGCCGGACACACCGTTTTGGTAGTCGGGTCGCGCGAAGCGGCGGCTGAACCCGCCGCCTGAGGCCTGGAACTGTGTTCCGGGGCTGCCGAAGGGGAGGCCCCATGCGGTCTCGCTGATGTAGGTGCCCGTGGCGTGGCTGGCGTTGAGGCTGGTGCCGCCCGTGGCAAGGACGAGCGGGTCAGCGGCCGGCAGGTTGACTTCCTTAACGGGGGGGAAGGCGCCGCCGGTCAGGCCCTTGATCACCTGGCACGGCTCGCCGACGGCGCCGATGTCGCCCGAGGCGGCGACCACGGTGACGTGCCGGGCGGCGGCGGCCGCGAGCGCCGCGTTCAGGCGCTCGACCTCGGTCGGGGTGTCGCAGTGCTCGCCGCCGGTCTGGCCGGCGGCGCTGATCGAGATCACGCCACCCTGGGACGTTCCGACGCGGATCGCGGCGACGGCGGCCGCGATCGCGTTTGCGGGGTTGTTCAGCGAGGTCGCTTTGACGAGGACGATTGTGATCGCGGCGCCGGGGGCGACCGTGTGCACGTTCTCGGCGTCCAAGACCTCTTCGCCGTTGGCGAGCCATGGGGACGACGGGCCGGCGAGGCTCGTCACCACCTTGAGGCGCGCGGCGGGGAGGCCGAACAGGCTGTCGAAGCGCGACATGTCCTGCCGCAGGTCGCTGACGACCGGCGGGAGCAGCTGTGTCTCGGCGAGTTCCGGCAGCACGACCGTCTCGCCCCGGCCGTCGATCCCGCGTGCGAGCAGCGGGCGGATGCCGTAGGCGACCTGGATCTGCCGAGGCGTGTAGCAGGTGGTCACGGAATCGCAGTCGAGCGGCCCGCTGGTGGGTGCGGTGGCCGACTGGTGCGTGGCCGGTGCCTGTCTCGGCGTCGTGCGGGTGACGCCGACCGGCTGGAGGTTGGCGCCGACCGCGCCGTCGGCGACGGGGAGGCATGTCTTGATCGCGGCCTTGACGGCCGGTGCCTTGAGGTCGACCTGTCCGCTGTCGTTGGCGCCGGGACGTCCGTTGCCGTCCACGGCCGGCATGTGCGCGACTCCGTGTGCGCGCATGCAGGCGGCGAACGCCTCCAGATGCGCCGCCTGCTGGGGATCCAGCTGCGCGCTTCCACGCGTCGTGGTGGCGGGCGCGGCCGACCCGCCGCCGCAGCCGGCGACAAGCAGCGTGAGTGCGGCAAATGCGATTCCGACCTTGTGTAGCCACATGGTTGGCCCCTTCGTCCAGGTCTCCGACTTGTCGCTCTCGAAGGTATGCGCGCCATCGCCGACGCACATCGGGCCTGCGGGTGAACTCGGGTGCGACTCCAGCGGGGCTTTGCCGCGGGATCTCATCCGCTCGGCGCGGCGGTTAGCGCCGGTCGGACGAGGCAGGCCCGGAGATCAGCGCGTATCGTCGGCGCATGCAGCAGATCGGGGCCGGACGCCTGCTGGGACGCCTTCGACATCAGGTGCCGGCGCAGGTCGATCCGGGTCTCGCGCTCGGCCTGCTCTGGATCGTCGCCGTGCTCGTGGTGGACAACTCGTCGCACGCGCACGTCGCAGTGATCCCGGCGGCGCTCCACAGCACGGCCGCCCGTTGGCTGGTAGTCGCCTGCGCGATCGCGATCGCCGCGGCGGCGCTGGCGGTGCGCCACAGGCAGCCTTTGGTGGCGCTGTTCGTAGTGGTTGCCGTGGTCGTCGTGGCGCCTGCGGTCCTGCTCCTGCTCGGCCCGGCGCTGGTGTCGCTGTACACGGTCGCGACGACGCTCGGCCGGCGCGACACGGCAATCGCCGCGGTCGCCGTCGTCGCGGCGTTCGTGCTGCAGCGCGCCGCATGGGGTTCGACCGGTGACAACAGCCTGCCGACCGTGCTGATCGGCACGGTCGCCTCGGCCGGGCTGGGCCTCTACGCCGGGGTTCGCCGTGAGAGCGCGCTCGAGCGGACCGCCTTCGAGCAGCGGCAGGAGGCGCTCGAGGCCGAGCGAACCGTCGCCGAGGAGCGCGTTCGCATCGCGCGTGAGCTCCACGACGTGGTCGCACACACCCTCAGCCTGATCATCGTCCAGTCCGAGGTCCTGCGAACGAACCTCGCCGACGAAGAGCGCCGCACGAGCGCCGCGGCGATCGCCGAGCTCGGGCGCGACGCGATGGCCGAACTCCACCGCACGCTCGAGCTCCTACGCGGCGCGGACGAGCTCGCCGAGCACAACCCCCGGCCGGTGCTCTCCGACCTCAAGCAGCTCGCCGATCAGAGCCGCGAGGGGGGGCTCGACGTTGAGCTCGGCATCGAGGGAGCGGTACGCCCACTCCCGGCGAGCTTCGAGCTGTGCGCCTACCGGATCGTCCAGGAGGCGCTGACGAACGTGCGCAGGCACGCCGGCGCCGCGCACGCGACCGTCCGCCTGCGCTTCGGGGCCGCCGCACTCGAGGTGTCGATCGAGGACGACGGCGCCGGCGCCACGGCCGCCGCAAAGTCCACCGGTCACGGACTGCGCGGCATGCGCGAACGCGCGGCGATGCTGGGCGGCGCGGTCAGCGCCGGTCCGCGCGAGCAGGGCGGGTACCGCGTCAGCGCGATCCTGCCCTACCCGGAGCCACTGTGAAACAGCGCCTGCGGGTAATCATCGCCGACGATCAGCCGCTGCTCCGCGCGGGGTTCAGGGCTCTGCTCGAGAGCGCCGGAGACATCGAGATCGTCGCCGAGGCCGGCACCGGCGAGGAGGCGGTCGAGCAGGCGCGGCGCCACCTGCCCGATGTCGTGCTGATGGACATCCGCATGCCGGGCATGGACGGGATCGAGGCGACCCGGCAGCTGACCCGAACGCGGGTACTGATCCTGACGACGTTCGGTCTCGACGAGTACATCATCGAGGCGCTCCGGGCCGGTGCGTCCGGATTCATCCTCAAAGACACCCGCGTCGAGGACCTGCTCCACGCAGTGCGAACCGTCGCCGCCGGCGAGGCGTTCCTCTCCCCCGCCATCACGACGCAGCTGCTCAACCAGGTCGCGAGGCGGTTGCCCGCCGCGGTGGACCGGCGCCCCGAGCAACTCGACGCGCTCACCGACCGGGAGCTCACGGTACTGCGGATGCTCGCCGCCGGACTGAGCAACTCCGAGATCGCCTCTGCGCTGGTCCTCAGCGAAGCGACGGTCAAGACGCACGTCTCGAAGGTCCTCCAGAAACTCACGCTCCGCGACCGAGTACAGGCCGCGATCTTCGCCTACGAAACCGGGCTGATCGAACCCGGCACGTCGTCGCCCTAGCAACGAACGCGCCCGCTAAAGCTCGTCGCTGATGCTGACTAACGGGGCCGCGCGCCCTTGCAGCCGACGCAACAGCTTCTGGGCCGCCAGCGGCCGCGGCCCGGCCAATCCCGATAGTGACACGATCATTGCGATAACTCACCAGCTCTCGGCCTTCGAGAGAGACGCGCTTTCGGTCCGCCACGCGCTTCAGCCGTGATCCGTCGGGAGACCTGCAACGCGCGGACGGCAGGGCGGACCGGGGAGCGCACGCCGACCAGAAACAGCACTGCGACCAAGCCCAACCTGCTGTACGGAGATAAGGTGCCCGGGCGATGAAGATCCTGGCGCTCGATGACATTCACGGCAACCCGGACGCGCTGGACGCGGTGCTTGGCGATCCACGGGCGGAGGGTGCTGATGCGGTTCTTGTGGGCGGCGACGCTGTTCCAGGCGCGCGAGCTCGCGAGGCGCTCGATCGTCTGAACGGGCTTGCTGTTCCGGTCCAGTGGGTGCGCGGCAACGGAGAGCGCGAGGTGGCCGCGGCCGTCGCGGGCCCGTTGGGATTGGGATCCGAGGTCGCGGACCGGGTGGCAAGCACCGCAGCCGTCACCGCTGCCGAGCTCGGCGCAGCCCGGGCCTATGAGCTCGGGGAGCTGCCACTTACCCAGACGATCGACGGGGTGTTGTTCTGCCACGCCAGTCCTCGACGCGACGACGAGATGCTTACCCGCCTGTCCCCGCCAGAGCGCTGGGCAAAGGCTCTGGCTGGCATCTCCGCCGCATTGGTAGTGGGCGGCCACACCCATCAGCAAGATGATCGCGGGGTTGGCGGCATCCGATTCATCAACGCGGGCAGCGTTGGACTTCCCTATGAGGGTGACGGCGATGCTCGTTGGCTGTGGATCGAGAACGGCGTTCCCGAGCTGCGCCGCACCGCCTATGACCACGTCGCTGCTGGGAGGCGGATGCTGGACACGGGCTATCCCGACGTCGAGTCAATCGAGGGGTCGCTGATCGAGCCGGTCGACGCGATCGTCGTGACCCGGCTCTTCGAGCAACAGGCCGGCGATTAGCCGGCCGCAGCAGTTAGATGCCCCACGCTCCTGCGGGCATCCGGATCGCGGCCACGATTCGACCTCCTTGCGCGGAAAGCAGGGCGCTCGCTTTCGCCCCACGACCGAGCGCCGCGATGAGCCATGCTTTTGGCGACGAGCAGGTCGGTTCCCGTCCTGTTTGGATCGCCCTCGTTTCGTGACCGCGCAGGCATCATTCGGGTCGGGTGTCGCGGCCTGCTCGTGCGCAGAGCAGCAGCCTCGTCGAGCGTGCCGGCTCGGACGAAGGAGAACTCCTGACGGGTTCAGGTGCTGCGGTAGGCGGCGAGGAAGACGTCCACTGCGCTGTCGGTGTACCGCTTGAGCTGCGCTGGCCCGGGCGGGCGGTCGTCGCCGCTGAGCATGGCGTGGTTGAGCGGGGTTGTGAGGACGAGTGATTGGAAGTGTTCGGCGGCGAGTGCGGGGTCTTGGACCTGTAGCAGTCCTTTGTCGGCGAGCCGTTTGAACGCTGTGGTCCATGCGGCGATCGCGCGCGCGGGTCCGTGCTGTTCGTAGGCGCGACCGAGATCGGGGAACCTGCTGGCCTCGCCGATCACGAGTCGGCGCAGGCGCAGGTTCGTCGGCGCCATCACCGCCTTGAGGAGCAGCGTGGCGAGCTCGCGCAGGCGTTTGGCGAGGTCTCCCTCGTCGCTGAGGTTGACGATCTGCTCGTAGAAGGGTTGGGTGATCAGCGCGACGAGGTCGTTGACGATCTGCTCGAACAGCTGCTGCTTGTCGGCGAAGTGGTTGTAGACGGTCGGCTTTGAAACGCCGGCGGCGGTCGCGATTGCGTCCATGCTCGCGCCGGCGAAGCCCTCGGCGAGGAACACCTCGGTGGCTGCGTCGAGGATCGCGCGACGCTTGCGGACGGATCGGGACTCTGAGGTCGGCTTGGCAGCGGCGGGATCGGTCATGGCGATTCCTTCGGGATCGGCGATGAGTTTCGGGACTGGCGCCCGTCTACAGGTATGACTGAACCGTTTAGTTTGACAGAGCGAGCCGTCTGGTGTTTACTACACGGTGCAGTGTAGAAGCCGACCAACGTTTCGTCAAACCCACAGCCACCCTCGAAGGAGAAGATGATGGGCACGATCGCGGTACACGACTTCATCACGCTCGATGGCGTGATCGATGCGCCGACCTGGACGTTCGACTACGGATTCGATCCGAAGATGGGCGAGGCGATCGGCGCGATCATGGGTTCCAGCACAGCGATCCTGTTGGGTCGCCGCACCTACGAAGAGTTCGCGCCGGCCTGGTCGGGCCGGACGGCCGAGCAGGACCCGGGCGCGCCGTTCATGAACGACTCACCCAAGTACGTCATCTCGTCGTCGCTGCAGGAGGCCGAGTGGAGCAACTCGACGATCCTGGGCGCCTACAGCGCTGAGGCGGTCCGCGCGCTGAAAGATCGGACCGACGGCCAGATCTACGTCAGCGGCAGCGGGACGCTCGTCCGCGCGCTGCTCGCCGACGGCCTCGTTGACGAGCTACACCTGTTCGTCTACCCGTTGACGCTCGGGACAGGCCAGCGACTGTTCGCCGACGGCCACAAGACCACGTTGACGCTCGCGGCAAGCGACACCTACGACAACGGCACCCTCTACCTGCACTACCAGCCGACCGCGTAGCGCAGCTCATATGCCGTGGCCATGGCCCCGCCGACCTGGTGGGGCCTGACGGCCCTCGGCGGACGCCGCGACCACCCAGCGGCGATCGCACCCGTCGCAGCGCACGCCCATCCCAACGATCTGTCCCCGCGCGAGAGCGGCACACTTCGTGATCGCGCAGGGGGGTTCCGGCAGCGAAGCTTAAGAAACCAGGAGCAGAGCATGGCGGTGATCAAGACAAGCCCAGAGGAAACGCAGACGATCGAAGGCGTCGAGTACGGAGCCACCATCTCGCTGATCCTCGACCGCAGCAACCCCGGGCAAGGGCCCAGGCTTCACCGCCACCCCTACGACGAGACCTGGCTCGTGCTCGACGGAACCGTCAACTTCCAGGCCGGAAACGAAACCCGCGCCGCCGGCCCGGGCGACGTCGTGATCGTCCCGTCGAACACCCCCCACAAGTTCACCAACGACGGTCCCGGCCGCTCAAGACTCGTGTGCATCCATGCCAACCCCACCGTGATCGGCGAATGGCTGGAATAGCCGTCGTCCGCCCCAGGACCGCGTACCCCGGCTCGCTGCGTAACGGGCCCCCGGTTTCGTCCTGCAGCGAGCATCTGCCACGACCCAGGTTGCGTCTCACTGCCGTTCTGTCCTGCCCCCGACGACGAGGAGAGCTCCGCCAGAGGGCAGACGTCTCCAGTCTCGCGGCATCCGCAGCGTCTATATGGGTTTCAGTTCGATCGGGTCAGTTCGCCAGAGTCCGCGAGGGCGCGGTGGACCTTGCGAACGATGCCGATTCGATCGCCAAGACGGATCAACCCGGGATAGCTAGCGCCTGGACTGACGTCGATCTCGGTGTTATCGGCCCCCGCGACGATGCGGATGTTTGCCCGGGCGAGCCATGATCCCCTGACGAGCAGAGCGTTTGCATCGTCTGGCACCTCCTTGGCAAAGCCCCTCGAAGTCATCGCGAGCGTGATCGTGTAGCGGGAAGGGAGCTTGCCACGAAGCACCTCAAGCACCTGGTCCGCGGTCACGTTGGAGCGGGGAACCGTGACTGTCGGCATAGGCTACCTTTCTTGGTGGAGCAGGGAACCGCGCATCCATCGTACGCTGTCCATCCGGCCGTCCGTCGCGCGCGAGGAGCGCGCTCCTCGGGGGTCGCGTGACGCAGAGCAGCGATGCTCACGAGACCACGCGATGCGAACGCGCGGCCCTGCTATGCGCGGTGGCTGTTGCATAACTCTGAGGCGGTGGGAGAGCGCCACACGACCGCGTGACTAGTCGACGGGAAATGGGGCGGCAGGCCGCATGGAACCAGAAGCGAGTGCCTGCCTCCCACCGGACCCCTCTGGAGGGGGTTTACGCAACAGCCACCGCGGACTCCGGGGCTCTGGTCTGGTCGGGAGGAGGGAGGCGCCTGGATAGACAGGGTGATCGGCGTGCTCGGGTCAACGGACCGCTGATGTGCGTCGGGGGCGACGGCGGGTTGTGTGAGCTTGACGGCGCGCGGTCGGCGATCGCTCCTGAGCAGCGACGGCGGCCTTCGACCGCTCGAGCTTCTCGAGCAGTGCCGCGAGTGTCCGTACCTCCTCGGGCGTCCACTCGGCCACGAACAGCGCAAACCGGTCCAAGCCGACCTCTCGCAAGCGCCGCTGCTCCTTGGCGCCCGCGGGTGTGAGCGATACCAGCAGCGAGCGCGCGTCATCCGGGTTGGCGCTCACGTTCACGTACCCCGAGTCCTCGAGCTCTTGGATCTGGCGGGTGATCAGCGACCGGTGCACTCCCAGGTGCTCGGCGAGATCCGAGGGGCGCAGACCGCCACCACCCGCCAAGACCTGTAGCAAGCTCAAGGTGCTGGCGCCCTTGCTCCGCCGCCGGGCGCGGTCAAGCCCGGCGTTCATCGTGAACAGCGCGAACACCATTCGCTCGACATCGGTCCGGCTGGGCTGCATGCCACAAATATAGTTGCTAGATTCAATCAATACTAGCCGGAACGGAGGCTCCTCGATGAATGACGCCGCGCAGCACAACCCCGGTTCGACAGCCAGTGCGCGCCGACGCTGGCTGCTTGCGCTCAACCCTGTCTTCGAAGGCGGACGGAAGGGCAAGCGCGCGCAGAGCTGGGACGTCGAGGAGGAGCTGATCGCCGTGGCTTTGCTCGGCGACGTGACGATCGATCTCTCCGATACCAAGAGCGCCCCACCCGAGGTCCACATCGAGGCATACGCGATCCTCCGCGATGTCGACGTGCTCGTCGGCGAGGGAACCCACGTCGAACTCGGTGGAGGCGTGCTACGAGGCGACCTCTCCAACCAGGTCCCGCCGGTACCCGAGGACACGCGTACCCGGACCGTCTCGATCAACGGCCATAGCCTGCTCGGCGACGTCACCGTCCGCTTGGCCAGCAGCTGAAGACCAGCAGCGCGCCCCTCGCCCACGCGCTCCCCCATCGAGAGCCACTCGATCATCTCCCGGACCCCAGCGCATCCCCTGCAACGCGCGGAGACGAGGTCGCGGGAGAGTGACCGGCGCCCGACGTCCGGCGTCAGACGCGGGTTTGGCGAGGAGCAGGGCGATCGCCCCCCTGTTTGCGCAGCTCTCCTTTCCCGGCGGCACAGGCATCGTCCGTGCCGGTTGTCGCGGCCGGATCGCGCGCGGAGAGCAGCAGCCTCGCCGAGAGTGCCGCCTGGGCGACGCGAAGCAGATGTGGTTTTGGAGGCGGGAGGCGAAGGTCGATGGGGTTGCCGTCGCCCAAATCGGCGCTGCTCCGCTCATTCGTGCCTGCGTCCGTCGATCGTTCGCTCCATTCAGGACCGTTTGGTAGGAGTGGGCG
>Ga0182015_10003736_pt1 | contig 16848 bp, 13 predicted proteins | sample 712P3MmetaG_FD_120478 | JGI IMG/M metagenome (GOLD analysis project Ga0182015, IMG submission 120478) | Permafrost microbial communities from Stordalen Mire, Sweden - 712P3M metaG | ecosystem: Environmental > Terrestrial > Soil > Wetlands > Permafrost | place: Sweden: Stordalen | collected... | reverse complement strand
GATCGCTTTCGGCGTACCGGCGATCTGTTCGAAGCAGTGCTCACGAAGCTACAGAGGCTCGAACCGGCTTTGGAGAAGGTGGGCGGGAGTAGCGCTTCACCAGTCCCACACCGAAAAAAATGATCAGCATCGCGATGACTTCTTGCAGTCCGATGTGCTCGCGGAAGAAAAGCCAGCCCAGGAAAACCGCGATGACCGGGTTGACGTAATTATAGATGCTGACCACGGAAACGGGCAGCCGTTCCAGCGCGATGATGTAAGCGCTGTAGCCGACGATGGAACCAAACACGACGAGATAGGCAACAGCTCCGATGCTGCGCCCGCTCCAAGCGGAAGGATGAGGCTTCGCAAACAACGCCGGAACAGCGAAGGCGATTCCGGTAGCCAATTGCTGCACCGCTCCGGTGACGACGGGATGCGCCGTGGTCTGGTGACGGCGCTGGAGGATGGACCCGAGGCACCAGCCGGCCGCGCCAACTTGCAGCAGCACAAATCCCCGCAGCAGCGGACCGCCGAATCCTTCGCGCTGGATCTCAGGAGCGACCAGAAGCGTGGTTCCGGCGAGGCCCACCAGCATTGCGAACATGGTGGGCCCGTGCAGGCGCTCGCCGCCGCCGGGGATCAGCGCATCAATGCCGATCATCCAGAATGGCGATAAGGTGATGAACACCGCGGCCAAGCCGCTGGGCACCCACTGCTCGGCGTAGACCAGACATCCGGTGCCAGCGCCGATGATGATGACGCCGAACAGCGCTGTGTACCAGAGCTCGCGGCCGGACGGCAGATGCGCTTTGGAAAAATATGCAACGGTCAGCAGGATGATTCCGGAGATGGTGTAGCGCAGGAACATGAGCACGGCTGGGTCAATGGTCTCGACCGCGATGCGAATACCGAGATAGGTTGTGCCCCAGAAAAAGCAGACCGCGGCCAGCGCCAGGTAGGCTTGAAAATGAGGATGGCGCTGCAAAATTCAGGGTAACATTGAGGGTTGATACTCACCGTAACGATCAACCCTTCCGTTGATCGGAATGTCCAAGTCGATCGTTTGGTTTTCGAGGATCGGGCTTATATTCTTGCGCGCAGTGACTCGGCCGGCGGCCGCGGAATGAACGCATCGCGTGTGCTGCACTCGTTCGGAGCGAAGACGCTGGCGATCGTCACTTCGGGAGGCGCGATCGGGCAACGCCTGGAAAAACTGGCCGCGAAATCCGGGTTCCCGGTGAAAGTGGTCCCGATTCACAACGAGAGCCGCGTGAACCTGACCATCACGGACAAGCAGGGACTCGCGCTTCGACTGAACGAGCAAGGTCCGCTGATCACGCCGGAAGAGCTGACGCGCGTGGAGAAAGCCGTAGCCAGCCGCCTGGAATCGGCTGCGTGGCTGATGTTGTGCGGCAGCATTCCTCCGGGTGTGTCCACCGATTTCTACACCAAGCTGATCCGGATGGCGCGGGACCGCAAAGTGAAGACGCTGCTGGACACCGATGGCGACGCGCTGCTGCACGGTATTGAAGCAGGACCGTCGATCGTGAGTCCGAATCAACCGGAAGCCGAGCGATTGTTGAACCGCGCGCTGATCACGCGGGTGCAGTTCCTGGAAGCCGCGGCGCGGATCAAAGCCATGGGCGCGGAAGCGGTGATGCTGTCGCTCGGCGGCCGGGGGGTGGTGGCGGTGAATGAAAACCAGTTGCTGGAAGTGATCCCGCCAAGAACCGACGCGGTGTCGCCGCTGGGGGCCGGAGATGCGCTGGCCGCGGCGTACGTGTGGGCTGCGACCAAGAGAAAAGATTTCGCCGATTGTGTGCGCTGGGCGGTGGCGGCAGGGACGGCATCGGCGAAGCTGCCGGGACTGGAATCGGCAAGCCTGGAACAGACGAAAGAAGTTTATAAGGCGGTGGAAGTGCGGAAAGCTTAGTCCACTCCCTCACGGTCGCGGTTCGGTTTGGTCGTGGCTCGGTTTGGGCGAGTGTTTGGGCGTGTTGATGAGCACGACGAACAGCAGGAGCAAACAGAGCAGGGTTGCCACGCATCCAATTACCAAGTAATCGGTGGGCTTGTGAGGCCCCGGCATCACGGTGAGCAGGATGGCGACCGTTACGGCGAAAATCATCACCATCCCGAGGACCAAGCCAGTTGTTCGGTTCATTAGTCGTATTTTTCGAAAATAATCTGCTTGCGGTCGAAGCCTAACTCTTTGAGGATAGCGCGGACGTCGTCGACCATTGCCTTGAGGCCGCAGATATAGACGTCGAGATCGGTGCGACCGCCCAGGGCCTCGGCCAAATGGCTCTGCACGTGGCCGGAGCGGCCAGTCCAGGAAGAGTCCGCGCGGCTGAGGGCCGGCCAAAAGCGGAAGTTGGGATGGTTGCGGGCGAGCGCGTCGAAATCGTCGCGATAGTAGATGGTGCGCTCGTGACGAACGCCGAACAGCAGCGTGAGTTGCCGGGCCAGCGGATGCTGGAAATAGCCGGGCGCCATGGAGCGGAAGGGCGCAATGCCGGTGCCGGTGGCGATGAAGAGCGCGTCCTTGGCGGGGTCGCGCACGACGAAAAAACCGAGGGGGGCGGAAATCTCGACTGAATCGCCCGGCTGCATCGCGAACAGGTGCGGCGTGAACACGCCTTGGTGCACGAGATTGAGGCAGAGCTCGAAGCGATTGCCGTCGGGCAGCGAGGCGATGGAGTAGGGGCGTGTGATCTTCTTGCCGGCGAGCGTTTCCTTTAGCGAAACGAACTGGCCGGGTTTGAAAAGGAGTTGCTCGACTTCGGGGACTTCGAAGACGAAGTGGCGGACTTCGGGCGCGAGGTCGTGGAACTCCAGGATGGTAGCTCTCATGCTGTGTCCAGTGCCTGGCTCGCACGATCGAGTAGAGCCTGAACGAGCGCGGGATGGCCGTCCAGCGGCGAAGTGATCTCGATTTCGATATCGCCGTGAGCGCGGGAGGCGTCCTGGGCGAGGCGCGGCAGGTCGCGCTGCATGTGCGTTCCCAGCGTCAGGAAATAGGGGATCACTACGATACGCTTGACGCCGCGCGCGATGAGCAGTGCCGTGGCGCCGGCGAGATCGGGCTGGCCGAGCTCGAGAAACGCGGCTTCGACGGTGTGCTGCCCCGAAGTAGCCATCTTGGATACGACGTCGCGCACGGCTTGATTGGCGCTTTCGATGCGCGAGCCGTGAGCGAAGACAATGAACCCGGTCATACCTGAATCAGGGGCGACGCGGGCGCAACGTTCTCTTGGCTTTGCGGGAAATAGGCGCGCAGATAGTCGAGGAAGGCGCGGCTGCGCGGCCGTCCATTATTTTGATTCAGCTCCACGCGCTCAAGAAACACAAGCGTGCCCAGGATTTCGGCGTCGCGAACGGGAGTGGCGCTTTTTTCCGCGAGTTCTTTGCGCAAGGACTCGACAGCTTCCTGCATGCGCGCATGAATTCCTGCGGCGATCAGATTGGTGGGCCGTGTTTCGTAGTACAGACCGCTTTGGAGCGTGCGGTAGGTGCGGATGAGCGATTGCAGCGCCTCGCGGACATCGGAATCGACGGCGCCCGCGGCGGCGAGTGAGGCTTCGAGGAGGCGGGAGCTCAAAAACATCAGAAGTGGTTCATGTTCGCGCAGGAATTGCTCGGTGACGGGGACGTCCTGGTTGGGGACATCGTCCGGGTTCAAGGCGCGAGGCTTTTCATGGAGGCGCGCCTCGGCGAGATAAGGGCAGTCGAGCGGGCAGCTGATGGTGACTTCGCGTTCATTGCCGCAGCAGAGGGAGCAGATTTCGCCGCTGACGCCGGGGCAATGGCGGTGCGGTTTGCGCGTGTCGCAGATCTTGCATTTCATGGCGGGCAGGGTCGGTAGTCTTATCGTAGCATCGGGATTGGAATTTGGAGCGGCGGGATTTTCGGGGGAATCGATTGACCAGAAACGGGTTAACGGTGCGGGTGGCGCAAGTGGGGTAGTTTTGTGTTTGCTGATGATAAATTCTCGTTAATGTTCGGGAAGGATGGGGTGTGGGAGGGGATGATCTGGTGGACGTTGGACGGGAGGCACATGCAAGTCCAGCGTAGAACGAGCGGGGCGCAGTGGACGAGCGGCTTTCGTTAAATGCAGGTGAGCGAAGGGAAATCTTTTTTAGTGGATGCGTGAACCGGCGATCCGTACTAACATCGAAAGAACAAAAGGGAGCGCGCGCATGCGGTTATTTTCTCTACTCTTTGCGACCGCCCTGCTGTGCGCGCAGCCTCCAGCCCGCGTCCAGACGGGCTACGATTCCATTCAGCCCGCACGTCTCAAGGCGGATTTGACCTTCCTTTCCTCCGACGCGCTGGAAGGCCGCTTGTCGCTACAGCGCGGTTCGGAGATCGCGATCCAATGGATCGCGAGCGAGTTTGCCAAGGCCGGTCTCAAGCCGCTGATGGGCGACTCCTACCTACAGCCGGTGCCGCTTATCGAATTCTCGGCGGACCGCGCGCTTACCTCGCTCACGCTGGTCCGCGATGGCCAAAGCGAAGTCTTTCACGCACCCGACGCCACGGCGACGTTCGCCCACGAGGCCACCATTTCAGGCCGCGTGGTGTTTGCCGGCTTCGGCATTACCGCTCCCGAACTCAACTACGACGATTACGCCGGCATCGACGCCCGCGGCAAAATCGTCCTTATCTTCAATCATGAGCCGCAGGAGGCTGAACCGAACTCCGTGTTCAACGGCATTGGCAACACCCGTTACGCCAACAACAATTACAAGGTGTTCAACGCCGAGCGCCACGGCGCCATCGCGGTGCTCAGCATGCCCGACCCCAATCACCTGGGTCCGGACCGCACCGTATCGCCTACTGCAGGCCAAGCGACTGCAAGCCAGACGCAAGCAGCGCAGCGCCCCCGCATTCTGTCGGAGGCATTGGCCGAAGGCGGCCCGAAAATTCCGTTGTTCACCCTTGGCCGCCGAGTCTCCGACGCTCTGTTCGAGGCTACCGGAAAGAAGGCGGCGGAAGTGGAGACGGCCGTCAACGCGAAGCCCGCGCCCGCTTCGTTCGACGTGCTCGGGGTATCCATCGAACTCCACACGGCAACCTCGGAGCAGCGCCGCGCCAGCTCGTACAACGTTGTGGGCTTGATCGAAGGCAGCGATCCCGCGCTCAAGGATGAAACCATCGTTTTCAGCGGCCACTTCGATCACGAGGGCACTGGCCCCGCGGGCATCTATCACGGCGCAGATGATAACGGCTCGGGTACCGTCGGCGTAGTGGCACTGGCTCATGCGTTCGCGGCGAATCCGGTGAAGCCACGCCGCTCTCTGCTCTTCATCGTGTTTGCCGCCGAGGAGCGCGGCCTGCTGGGGTCGTATTACTACGTCAGCCACCCGCTACGCCCGCTAGCTACCACGGGCGCACAAATAAACTTCGACATGATCGGCCGCAATGAAGCCGCGGATCCGCGTGTGATCACCGAGATCTCGCCCGATACCACGAACCAACTCGGCCTCATCGGTACACACTATAGCCCCGACTATCGCGAGACTGTGGAACGCCAGAACAAAACGGTGGGCCTGGGCATCACCTACAAGTGGGACCTCGACGCGTACAATGGCGTCCTGTTTCGCAGCGATCAGTATCCGTTCCTGCTGCACGATATTCCGGCGGTCTGGTGGTTCACCGGCTTCCATCCCGATTACCATCAGGTTACCGACACCGTGGAGAAGATTAACTTCGAGAAGATGGCGAGGATCGTGAAGCTGGCATACCTGAGCGGCTTCGAATTTGCCGACGAACAGAATCTGCCGAGGCTCGAGCCGAAAGCGAAGGCGAGGTAGGCACGCTTGACCTGCTGATTCTGAAGACGCTTTCGCTGGAGCCGATGAACGGGTGGGCGATAGCGAAGCGCATTGTGCAAGTCTCCAAAAGCGTGCTGCAGGTTCAATAGGGCTCGCTGTACCCCGCTTTGCATCGTCTGGAGCACCAGGGCTGGATTCAGGCCGAGTGGAAGGATTCGGAGAACAATCGCCGCGCGAAGTTCTATTCGCTGACGGCGGCTGGACGCACGCGGCTGAAGGCGGAACTCGAGCAATGGCGCCGGCTCTCGAACGCGATTGGGCTGGTCATCGAAGCTGTCTAGAGATACAAACATGAGCTGGGGCAAGAAATAGAAAGCGGTATCGAAGCCGCATGTCACGTGAAGAGGTGACGTTGGCGGCGCAGTAGCGCGCGGAACGCTCCCTCACGGTCGCGGTTCAGTAAGTCGCGGTTCAGTAGAGGTCACGGTCGCGGTTCAGTCAGTCGCGGTTCAGTAGAGGTCACGGTCGCGGTTCAGTCAGTCGCGGTTCAGTAAGCGGTTTCGGGTAAACTGGACTGAATCCCACATATGCCGCTCTCCATTGGAAATTTGCTTGGTCCTTACGAAATCCTCGAGCCCATCGGCGCGGGCGGGATGGGCGAAGTCTACAAAGCTCGCGACACGCGGCTGGACCGGATTGTAGCGATCAAAATCTCCAACGAGCGGTTCACGGAGCGCTTCGAGCTGGAGGCGCGGGCGGTCGCGGCGCTAAATCATCCCAACATTTGCACGCTGCACGACGTGGGTCCGAATTACCTGGTGATGGAGTACATCGAGGGTGAATCGCCGAAAGGGCCGATGCCGCTCGACGAAGCTCTGCGCATCGCACGGCAGATCGCGGACGCGCTGGAGGCGGCGCACGAAAGAGGCATCACGCATCGCGACCTGAAGCCGGCCAACATAAAGATCAAGCCGGACGGCACGGTGAAGGTGCTGGACTTCGGACTCGCCAAGGTGGCGGCGACTACCAGCGGCAGCGGAGAGCGCTCGCCCACGTTTACGATCGGCATGACCGAAGCGGGCATGATCCTGGGGACTGCGTCCTACATGGCTCCCGAGCAGGCGCGCGGCAAGGCTACCGACAAGCGGGCTGATATCTTCGCCTTTGGCGTGGTGCTCCACGAACTGATTACCGGCAAGCGGCTGTTTGGCGGCGAAGACGCGGGCGAGATGCTGGCCAAGGTGATTCGCGATGAGCCCGATCTCAGCGATGCGCCTCACAGCGTCCAGCGGTTGCTGGTGGAGTGTCTGCAGAAAGATCCGCGAAAACGGTTGCGGGATATCGGGGATGTTTGGAGGCTGCTGGAGGGAGCGCCGGCGGCGGTTGCGAGCGGGGCGCCGGAGCTTCCACCTCCGCGCAAGGCTGAATGGCTGTGGCCGGCAGTGGCGGCGGTGTTGCTGCTGAGCACCGGCGCGCTGGCGTTCGTGCATTTTCGGGAAAAGCCGCCGGTGGCCGTCCCGGTGCGGTTTGAAATCTTTCCACCGGCTAAGAGCTCGCTCAACATGTTCAGCATTTCGCCGGACGGACGCAAATTGGTTTTCGACGCGCGGGGCGCGGATGGACACAACGCTTTGTGGCTGCGCCAAATGGACTCCCTCCAGTTGCGCGAATTGCCGGGAACCGAGGGAGTGAACCTCGGCGCGGCCTGGTCGCCGGACAGCCAGTCTGTCGCCTTTCTGGCGGGAGGGAATCTCAAGAAACTCGATATCGCGGGAGGGGCCCCGCAGAACCTGGCGACTTACACCAACCCGGCGGCCGGAATTTCCTGGAGCCGCCAGGACGTGATTCTTTTTGGAAGCGCAGGCGCCATTAATCGGGTTTCGGCCTCCGGCGGAGAGGCGTCCCCGGTAACAGTGCTGGACTCGAAACAGGGTGAGGTGGCGCAGATCTATCCATTCTTCCTGCCGGACGGAAAACATTTCCTGTATTACCGGGTCATGACGGGTAAGGACAGCAGTGGAGTCTACACCGGCTCGCTGGACGCCAGGCCGGCGGAACAGGGACAGAAGCGTTTGATGGCGAGTCCAGCCGGGGCCGTGTACGTTGCTCCAAGTGCTGGGGCGGGCGGCGGGTACCTATTCTTTTTGCGGGGAGAGGCGCTGATGGCTCAGCGGTTCGATGCGGGCCGTTTGGAACTTACCGGACGCGCGATTCAATTGGCCGACCGGGTGAGTACGAACACATTCGGCGGTTTGTTTTCAATTTCGAGCAACGGCGTGCTGGCGCACGTGGCCACGGGAGGCGAGAAACGGCAATTGACCTGGTATGACCGGGAGGGGAAAGTGGTGGGCCACGCGGGAGAGTCTGCGACGCGCGACGAGATGTCGCTCTCGCCGGACGGAACACAAGTGGCGGAAGGCCGGATGGATGAAAAAGGGACGTGGGTGGTATGGATGCTGGATCTGGCGCGCAACGTCAACACGCGGCTTACCTTCGAGGGCGGGGGCGCGGGCAACGCGACCTGGTCGCCGGATGGCACGCAGATTGTGTACGCACCCGGCGGAGGCCAGTCAGTCGACCTGTATCGCAAACCCGCCAACGGCGCCAGCCAAGGGGAGCTGCTGTTCCATGCCGACGATGTCAAGACACCGCTGGATTGGTCGCGTGACGGTCGTTTCATAATTTTCGCTCAACAGGGGAAAAGCACGGGCAGCGACTTATGGGTGCTTCCCTTGCAAGGGGACCGCAAGCCGGTTCCGTATCTGACGACGCCGTTTAACGAAGGGCAGGCCAAGTTCTCGCCGGACGGGCACTGGGTGGTCTACACTTCCAATGAATCGGGGAAGAGGGAAGTCTATGTGCAGCCGTTTCCGGTGTCGACCGGCGGGAAATGGCCGGTGTCGAATGGCGGAGGCAGCCAGCCACGCTGGTCGCGCGACGGCAAGGAGCTGTTCTATTTCGCGCCGGACAGTATGCTGATGGCCGTCAGCGTTACAACGACGGGAGGAACATTCCAGCCCAGCGTTCCAAAAGCACTGTTCCGCGCGCCGGTTCTGGGTGGAGTAGGCGCCGGCGCGGGGGTAGCGTGGCGTTGGGACATTTCTGGGGACGGCCAACGATTTCTAATCAACACCGCGCTGGATGAGGCCACGGCAACTCCTCTGACGGTGGTGCTGAATTGGCAGAGCGCGATCAAGTGAGGGTGACGCGGTTGAGGAACTCAAGAATTCCGGCGTTCAGCTCTTGCTGAAAGCGCTCGCGATCGAAACCTTCCGGGTCCTCGGACGGGAGAAACGCAGGGTTGGTCATGGCCTCGGGGAAGGGGCTCAAGAAGGAGAAGTGTCCAGCGTTGGCTGCGATCCTGTGTTCGATAAGCGCTGGATCTGGGACGCCTGCCTTGATGATTTCGGCGTGGAACTCGGGAGTGTAGGAATCCTTCTCGGCGGTCCACAGGAGAATGGGGATTCGCACGCGACGCAAGGCGCCTGGCGCCATGAACAAGGCAGCCGCCGGAGCCAACAAGACCAGGGCCTTCACGCGGTGGTCCGGAGTTACGTCAATCTGCCGGAGTTGGCGATCCGGCGATTCCCGCGGGAACGTCGTAGGGATTCCACCAGCGATGGCTAAGGCCGTATAACCGCCCATCGAGTTTCCGACGATGGCCACCGTGCCGGGAATCAAGCAAGAGCGAAACGCATCGCTGGAGAATGCCCAGTCGATCACCAGGCGGATGTGGCGCGGCCGGTTGGCTAGGTTCGCAGCGGTGTTCTCCAGATCATTATTATTTCGGTTGTTACGCGGGTGCTCGGGCATCGCGACGACGAAGCCGTTCCGCGCTAGATGCGCCGCGAGGGTGCGGTAGACCAAGTGCGATCCGCCGGACCCGTGGGAGATGACGATGAGCGGCGAGGATCCGGGTGCGATGGGCGTGTCCATGGCCACGTTCAGCGTGTAGGGCCCCAGCTTCTCGGGCTGCTCGGGCGAGTTGCTCGGATACATCACGAGCATGGGGAATGGCATGCCCATTTTCTCGTCGAACAGCTCGAAGGCGCGGCAGCCGACGGAGGCGGTCATCGCGTTACGCGCGGTCCACGCTGTGCACTGCTTCTGCTAAACCCAATATTCCTTTTGCAATCGACGCTTCGTCAACAGCTGCAAATCCAATCTGTATCCCTTCTTCAAGGTGCGAGGCGTGGCAGTATCTGCTCAGAGGCACTACATCAATTCTTCTTTTTGCGGCCGCGAAGGCAGCGTCTTCGGCGAGAATCCCGGTCTTCAGCCATCCAATGGTTTGAAGGCCGGCTTCAATATCCGACAGTCTTAGGACACCGGAAAGGTGTCGACTCGCGTGATGCGAGAGCGCCTGCAAGCGTTCTGCATATATCTTTCGCATGCGTCTAAGATGGCGCCCAAAGTGCCCTTGTTCGATAAAATCGCAGACCACGGTTTGATCAAAAACCGAGTGATGCCGACTGAGCAGGGCCTTGATCATCACGAAGTTCTCCAACAGCGGGGGAGGTAAGACGATGTACGCCATCCGAAGGGAAGGAAACAGCACCTTGTTAAAACCGCCCGTGAAGATAACCAGGTTATCCCGGTCGATACCCTGCATGGCGGGGATGGGATGTCCCGAATAGCGATATTCGCTGTCGTAATCGTCTTCCAGGATCATCGTTCCCGATTCGCGCGCGTGACGAAGAATTTCGACACGTCTTCGATGCGCCATCGTAATTCCTGTTGGGAACTGGTGGCCCGGCGTGACATACATCAATCGAGCATTGCGGAAATCATGCCTGCCGGGAGCCGCGCCTTCCGCATCGATGGGAATGGATACGAGACTGGCTCCCGCCGCTTCAAAAGCCGCATAGGCGCCTTGAAAACCGGGGTCCTCCAGCAACACCCGGTCCCCTGGATTCAGTAGCAATCTAGCTACAAGGTCGAAAGCCTCCTGAATTCCCGAGACAATTACGATCTGCTCGGTTTCGCATCTCACCCCCCTTTCCGCTCGAAGATACCCTGCTAAGACCTGTCGTAAAGGCTGGTAGCCGCTGGTGCTGCAGCCAAGCAGGTCGCTGGTCGAGACTCGACGCAGCCGGCGGGACGCCACTTGGGCCCATAGAGTTGTCGGAAAAAGGTCGAGGGCAGGTAAATTTGTACGAAAAGCGAGGCTTGTAGGGTTTGCAAAATAAGGGACAGGCTTCACCCGCATCGCGTAGTCGGAAAGTCGGGGGAATTCGCCTGCGGGCGCTTTTTTCCGGGGTGCCGATGGCGCTCTGCTGCGCATGAGCTCCTCCGGCAGGAGATCGCACACGAAGGTCCCAGAGCCTGGCGCGCCGCGGACGTATCCCTCAGCCTTGAGGTCATCTATCGCGGCAAGCACGGTCCCGCGAGAGAGGCCGTAGTGCCGCGCAAGCTCGCGCGTCGCAGGCATGCGCTGACCCGGGCGGAGCATTCCGGATAGGATGCCGGACCGCAAGGCCTCGCGAAGCCAGTGAGACGACGGCACGCTCGACGTTCTTGGCGGCAACACGAGTTGATAGGGAGTGGTTCGGCTCATCTCAACGTTTTCAGTCCCCAGAATTCGTGGCACATTCGGGTATGCGGCCCATTCGGGTATGGGGCCGAGCGAGTTGAACTCTAACGTTAGTACTATGTTCTCATGATGTCGCAATGAATTGACGGGCGTGCTTCTGGCACTTCCGATGCCAAACCTCTGATATTGCGCAAGTGGCCCAGCCCGAAATCGCAAAGTGGCCCTGTGCGGTTGGACATGCGTGAGTTAGGATTTCAGCAGAAGCAGGATGAAGGCCCCAGTGTTTTTGGAAACAGGTCGCCAAACATTCGGGAAGGATATGAGCTTAACTGGATCACAATTATGAAGAGAGCGATTTCCATCTTTTTTCTGGTCGTAGGCTGCGCAGCGGTTTCCTGGGGCGGCGAGGAAAAAACGGCCGCAGTTCCCGTGCTGGTGGAGCTGTTCACCGCGGAAGGCTGTTCCAGCTGCCCTCCAGCCGATGCGTGGCTGCTGCAACTGGATAAGGCTCAACCCCTAGCCGGCGCCCAATTGATTGTGCTCAGCGAGCACGTGGATTACTGGGACCATGACGGTTGGAAGGATCCGTATTCGTCCTCTCTGGTCACGGCGCGGCAGGCCGATTACGCGCGCGGCTTTCGGATCGACAGTCCGTACACACCGCAAGTGGTCGTCAACGGCACTGTCAACCTGAAGCTCAGTGACTCACAGCAAGTCCGCCAAACGTTTGAGCAGGCTGCGAAGGCTTCGACTCTGCCTGTGACCATCACTTCGGTTGCAATTGATCCCGGCAAACAGGCGATCCTCCGTGCGCAGGTGGAGGTGGACGGCAGATCAGCGGAACGCAGTGCTGATATCTACGAAGCGGTTGCCCTCGATCATGCGGAGTCTCAGGTGCTGCGCGGCGAAAACGGCGGAAAACGCCTGATGCACGTAGCCGTAGTGCAGCAGTTTGCGAAGATCGGAAAAATCGAGAAAGGGAAAACTTTCAGCCGGGCGATCGAGCTCAAACTGAAACCCGGCACGGATCCCAAAAATACCCGGCTGATTATTTTTGTGCAGGAGGCCGGCCCCGGCAAGGTGCTGGGAGCGGCGCTGCAGGATCCGATCAGCTGAGCGTTTTCATGGACGCAATACTCAAGCAAGGGCGGATCATCGCCCGCTGCTGGCGCGGGCTGACGCCTAGTGGGATGGCGTGACTGATGCCTGCGGGGTGTCGGACAGCCTGGTGGCGGCTTGCTCGGCGGGGAGCAGACCGCGGGCGGCCATCTCCTTCTTGAGCAGCACGGCGATTTCCGGGAACTCCTTCTTGGTGTTGGAAACGAAGACGCCGTTGGCGAGCATGAGCGGGGTCCAACCGAGGCGGTTCTTGGCGTCCACTTGAGCGCCGTGATCGATCAGGTACTTCACGATGTTGATTTGCCCCGAGACGACCGCGCCGTGCAGGGCCGTTGCGCCAGACCAGCGCACGTCGCCGAGGGCATTGGGCGGCATATTGTTGATGTTCAGCGGATAGTTCAGGAGCAGGTACTGGCCGTCGCCCTCCATCGGGTAGTCGCCGAAATCGGCGTGAGCGTTGATGTCGTTGCCGAGCTCAATCGCAACCTTGACGGCGTCCAGTCGCTCGCTTTCAGGGCATCCGGCGTAGGGGCCCGGGCTTTCGCCATCCCAATAGCCGATGCCGGAAGCGGCCATGAGCGGGGTGATGTTTTGCACGGTGGGCATTTTGGGATCGGCACCGCCAGAAGCGAGCACGCGCATGTAGGCGGCGTCACCGCTTTGCGCGGCAATGTAGAAGGGCGTCGCGCCAACGTAGCTGATGTACTTGCGGCCGATGGGGATATCGGGCGGCAGCTTCACCTGGCCGAAATCGCGGTTGTACTTGATTTCCTTCCAGGCGATGCGGACGTTGGGGTTCGCGCCATGGGCGAGCAGAGCCTTGGCCAGTTCCAAGCTATCGACTTTCCCTTGCTGAACCGGAGGGCCAACGGGCGGACCGCCCGCACCCGCGCTGGGGCTGGAACCGGGGCGGCGGATCCACGCGAGCGAATGCAAGACGGAGCCGCGCGGATCGGGAGCATTGGGATTTGCGCCATGATCCAGCAGCACGACCGCGAGTTCGTAGTACGCATTGATTGCGGCCATGCCGAGTGCGCTGGTGCCATCGGGAGCGACATCGTTGACGTTGGCGCCGTGGGCGAGCAGGACCTTGACGGCGTCAATGTGCCCGTTGCGAACGGCGAACAGAAGCGGCGTGAAGCCGCTGTTGGATTTGGCGGTGACTTGAGCGCCGAACTCGATGAGCATGCCGGCTGCGTCGGCGTTGCCTTCCGAAGCGGCCCACATGAGCGCGGTTTGGCTTTTCCAAGACTCCTTGGCGTTCACGTTGGCGCCGCGGACGAGCAGCAGTTTGACGGCATCCAATTTTCCGGTGAGGGCGGCGGTCATGAGAACGGTTTGGCCTTGCTCGGAAGTGGCGTTGGGATCGGCGCCGGCTTTGAGGAACCGGTCGATCAGCGCGGCGTCGCCATTGGTGCAGGCGAGCGACAGCGGCGTGATGTTGTAGCGCGAGGCGGCCTTCACATCGGCGCCCGCGGCAAGCAGCAAGTCCGCAATTTCGAGATTGTCGCGTTGCGCGGCCCAATGCAGGGCAGTGAATCCGTCGGCTTCGGCGGCGTTGACGTCTGCGTGCCGTGCGAGAAGCGATTGGGCGGATTTGGCGTCGCCATTCTTCACCGCGTCGATCAGATGTAAATCTGCGGCGTGCAGGCCAGCGATCGAAAGGGCCAGCAAAATCAGTGGGCGCACGATTCGAGTGTAATATAACAGATGAGTAGCGTGGTCAAGCCAATACTGATCTTCATTCTGGGCTTAGGCGCCGTGATTTGTAACGCGCAGACCTCCACTCCTACTGGAAACCCCGGCCCCGTCTTCAACAAATACTGCGTCACCTGCCATAATGCCAAGCTCAAGACTGGCGGGTTCGTTTTGGACCCGGCCGAACTGGACCACGTGGGCGCGCACGCCGAACAATGGGAGAAGGTCGTTAAAAAGCTGCGGACGCAAGTGATGCCTCCGGCGGGGCTGCCAAGGCCGGATGACGCGACTTATAACTTGACGGCGGCGTGGCTCGAAACTCAGTTGGACGGGGCCTCGGCGGAGCACGTGGAGCTGGGCAAGCTGCCGCTGCTGCATCGGCTGAGCCGGACTGAATACGAGAATGCGATCCGTGATTTGCTGGCGTTGGACGCGCTGCCGCAAGAAATGAATTATTCGTTGCTGCTGCCGCCGGACAACGCGAGCAGCGGGTTCGACAATCTGGCGGATCTTTTGTTCGTATCGCCGACTGCGATGGAGAGCTATCTGGAGGCGGCGAGGAAAATCAGCCGGCTGGCGGTGGGCGATCCGTCGATGCCGGTGATGGTGAATACGTACCGGCTATCGGGCGAGCACACGCAAGATATCCATGAGCAGGGGCTGCCGTTTGGGACGCGAGGCGGGCTGGGAGTACGGACGGATGTGCCGCTGGATGGCGATTATGTGTTCAAGGTGGAGTTAGCGGGAGCGCCGCGTGAACCGGACCAACTCGAAATCACGGTGGATGGAGCACGAGCGCAGTTGGTGGACGTCGGCGAGAAGCCGCAGCCCGGCGCCGCGCCACGAGGGTTCCGAGGACCGCAGAAGCCGCTGGAGATTCACGTGCCGCTGAAGGCGGGGCCGCGAATGATCGGCGTGACCTTTGTCCAGAAGAGCGAGGCGCGCGATGAAGAAACGGTGAGGCCGCGGATGCGCGGGCGGGGGACGGAGCTCGGGATCGATATCGTGACGATCAGCGGACCGTTTCATGGACAGCTGGCATCGGACACGCCGAGCCGGCGGCGGATTTTTGTATGTCATCCAGTGAGCACGGCGGATGAGAGGGCGTGCGCAAAGCAGATCTTGTCGAATTTGGAACGGCGCGCGTACCGGCGGCCGGTGGGCGAGGCGGATTTGCAGGATGTAATGCCATTTTATACGGCGGGGTGTAAGGATGGGAGCTTCGATCGCGGCATCGAGCAGGCGTTGGAGCGGCTGCTGGTGAGTCCACAGTTTCTGTTTCGGATTGAGCGCGATGCGGCTCCTGGAAACGCACCGGGGACGCCATTTCGGGTGAGCGATCTGGAGCTGGCATCGCGGCTGTCGTTTTTCCTTTGGAGCAGCATACCGGATGACGAGCTGTTGAACGTCGCTGCACGCGGGAAGCTGAAGGATCCGGTGGTTCTGGAGCGCGAAGTGCGGCGGATGCTGGCCGATCCGCGGTCGGAATCGCTGGAGACGAATTTCGCCGAGCAGTGGTTGTACGTAAGGGACATCGATTCGAAGAAGCCGGACGAATTGCTGTTCCCGGATTTCGACGAGACGCTGCGAAATGCTTTCCGGCGTGAAACGGATCTGTTCCTGGACAGCGTGCTGCGCGGCAATCGTAGCGTGCTGGATCTGATGACGGCGAATTACACGTTCGTGAACGAGCGGCTGGCGAAGCACTATGGGATTTCGAACGTGGAAGGGACGTACTTCCGGCGCATCACGTTTCCGCCGGACAGTCCGCGCGGTGGACTGCTGGGGCAAGGGAGCATCCTGACGCTGACCGCGTATGCCACGCGGACGTCGCCGGTGCTGCGCGGGAAGTGGATTCTGGAAAATATTCTTTCGTCGCCACCGCCTCCTCCGCCGCCCAACGTTCCGCCTTTGAAGACGGAAGCGAACGACAACGGGAAGCCGCTGACGATGCGGCAAGCGATGGAGGCGCATCGCGCAAATCCAGTGTGCGCGAGCTGCCATGCGCGGATGGACCCGATCGGTTTTGCGATGGACAATTTCGATGCGGTTGGGCGATGGCGCGATACGGACGCGGGGCAAGCGATCGACGGATCGGGCGTGCTTCCGGACGGGACCAAGTTTAACGGCGTGGCCGAGCTGAAGAAGGCGCTGCTGCGGGATCCGGAGCAGTTTGTCGATACGATAACGGAAAAGCTGCTGATGTACGCGATCGCGAGGAACGTGCAGTATTACGACCGGCCGGCGATTCGGGCGATTGTGCGGCAGGCGGCGGCGAACAACTACACGTTTGCGTCGCTGGTGCTGGGGGTGGTGAAGAGCGCGCCATTTCAGATGCGTAAGTCACAGCCGGAAGAGCCGGTGAAATCGCCGAGCGTGACGACGGCGGCCGTGAGTCGGTGAAGCTAGTTTGGCCTCTTGGGATCGTTACCAGGAACCGGACGGCCGTCCTGCGATAACTGCGCTTCAACCGCGTAGTCCATTACCATTACGTGGCGGAAAAACTCCTCGAATTCTTCGGGCGTCATTTGCATTTCCGCAGTCAGGGTCATCTCTTCGAGCTCGAGGTTCGCTTGGGCTTCTGTGATCTCACCGGCGTGGAGTTGCTCTACGTGCTTGGCGACCAGGGCGGAAAGCCGGTCCATCCATGTTTTAGCGGTCACGGTTTTAGCGGTCACGGTTTTAGCGGTCACGGTTTTAGCGGTCACGGTTTTAGCGGTCACGGTTTTAGCGGTCACG
>Ga0182015_10003734_pt1 | contig 16854 bp, 14 predicted proteins | sample 712P3MmetaG_FD_120478 | JGI IMG/M metagenome (GOLD analysis project Ga0182015, IMG submission 120478) | Permafrost microbial communities from Stordalen Mire, Sweden - 712P3M metaG | ecosystem: Environmental > Terrestrial > Soil > Wetlands > Permafrost | place: Sweden: Stordalen | collected... | reverse complement strand
GGTATGAGTCGATTAGTGGCCGCGGCAACTCGCTTGGATCGAGCCATTGCGTACCAGGTGGTTGCGAACGCACGGTGTCCTGTCCTGACGATCCGAGGCTGAGGAGTCCTCGCCTGAATTGGGCTTGAAAGGAGAAACCATGAGAGCTCTTCAGAAGGCAACTCAGACGAAGATGAAGGCGCCAAAGTCGCGAAATGCGAGTAGGCACAACGATACAGCGACCGGCCCGCGCGTCGTGCCACGGGAACGAGAGCCGCAGAACACGAGAAAGAGAGCCTGGCACAATTGGTTGATGGAAGAGAACTATCTCTGAGCTTCACCTTCCGGCTAATGCGAGTGTTACCTTGCGCAGGTACTTGTTCGAGCGCTGCCTCGTGGCCGTAGATAGCGTGTAGGCGGCGGCTCCCCGGCGGCTAGATGTTGACCATCTCCGTGATGATGTCGCGCATGTTTATCGAGCTTCCCCTTCCACTGGCGGGATTTGCGACCGCGAACGGCACTAGGCTCCGCCAATCGTTTCTAGAACGGGCCGGTTCGAGATCGTCAGCGTCGAGCCTTGCAGTGACACTAGCTGCTGCGTTTTGAATTCGCTGAGTGTGCGCGTGACCGTTTCCCGCGTCGAACCAATGAACTCGGCAATCTCTTGGTGAGTCAGCGGCAACCTGATCGGGTTGCCGTGTCGGGTCTCTTTCGTGTCGGCCGACCACTCCAGGAGAAGGCGCGCTAACTTCTCAGGCGCGGAAGCCGACAGACCAACGGTCCGCAATTGCTCGCAGGCTCCGCTATAGAGCGAACTGAGCTGCTTGACTGCGCCTTGATATGCTTCGGGGTGCTTGCCGAGAAAACCCAGGAATTCGTCACGGCGAACGAACGCCACCTGGCACGGATGCAAGGTCTCGGCAGTGACCTCATACGGAATACCAGACAACGTTGCCATCAGGCCGAGGATTTCGCCGGCCTTGGCAATCCTCAAGATCAAGGTCTTTCCTGCACTTGAACTGATGGAGAGTTTCACCTCCCCGCCACAGAGCACAAAAACGCCTCGGGGATCCTGTTTTTCGAGGAACAGCAAAGCACCCGCCGGATACGTTGCCGAAGATTTCACCGCGTTGAAATTCTTCAGAGCAGGGGCGCTCAGCTGGCAGAAGAAACCATCTGCTCGCGAGCTGCACGACTGGCAGCTTTCGTTCGGTTCGAATCCGTAAGGACCGCGCATTCTAGACTCCTTCTTCTCCGATTTTCGGAGTTTCCTGCATCGCTTCATCGGCGAAATACCGCATCAGAGGCGAATCGGCCAGAAAGGAAGCGTTCGTCTTCTGATAAATCTCACGTAACAGCCTTCTTCCCTTGGCATCCACAAACGCCACGTCACGCAGGTCCAGATGCAACATCCTTGAACCAAGCGAAGGTGCCAACAAGTGCCAGGTGCGGCTAAACTCTTCGACCCACGGCCCGACAATTCTGCCTTCCAGCTGGATCGTTGGGCCCTTTGCACTTTCGCGAATCGTGATTCTTAGCATCTCTAGATTGACGTCCTTGCTTGACGTCGTTGAGTAGTGCAGGTCACAAACCAAATGTGATCTATCGCACAGACCAGGGACTATCTGTTTCAAAGTGGAGCACTTAGCAGGCAAACCGGGGCAGGGCAAGGGTGTGCTGTATCACACGGTGACGAGACGAGATTTCGTCTGCGGACTAAATGTAGTCTCGTCGCCTGATTCCAAGCTTTTTCAGCTTCGAATTCAGGGTGGTTCGTTTCAGCCCGAGACGTTCGGCAGCACCGTTCGTGCCGCCGATCATTCCTTTGCATTCACGGAGGACTCGAAGGATATGTTCCCGCTCTGCGACCTCAAGATTTGAATCGGTCCGTAGGACGGTTCCTTCGACGGCTTCGAGTTCCGCCAGAGGCGCCCGCAACACTGGCCCCGGCGAGAGAATGACGGATCGTTCGATGAAATTCTCGAGCTCTCGAATGTTTCCCGGCCAGTGCCATTTCACTAACGCTTGCATCGTCTCGGAGGGAATGGTTTCTATGTGACGGCCCATGCGCTTCGAATGGCTGCCGAGGAAGTAGCGGACCAAAAGGGGGATGTCATCGCGACGCTCCCGCAGTGGAGGAATCGTGATAGGAAATACCCGGAGGCGGTAGTAGAGGTCGCTGCGAAATTGCCCACTCTGAACCATGGTGGCGAGGTCCCGGTTGGTCGCCGCCACGAGGCGCACGTTGACGGGAATCGTGCGCGTGCCGCCAACGCGTTCGAACTCCTTCTCTTGGATTGCGCGCAGAATCTTGGGCTGGAGCTCCAACGGAAGGTCACCCACCTCATCCAAGAAAAAGGTTCCCTGATGCGCCAACTCCAGGCGTCCAACCTTCTGTGCAATGGCTCCCGTGAAAGCCCCCTTTTCGTGGCCAAACAACTCGCTTTCGAGTAGCCCGGCGGGAATGGCCGAGCAGTTGAGTTTGACGAAGCCATAGTTCCGGCGCGGACTCAACGCATGGATGGCGCGTGCGATCAATTCTTTTCCCGTTCCTGTTTCTCCAAGGATTAAAACCGTTGCGTCTGTGGCGGCTACGTCTTCCACTTGCTTCAATACGCGCTTCAGAGCGGAATTTTCGCCGATGACCTCGTCGAACTGGTGGGTACTCTCGAGTTCCTCTTCGAGATAGGATTTGTGCTGTTCACTTAGCCGCAGAGCGTCTTCGGCTTCTTTTTTTTCTGTAAGATCGCGGATCACGCTCAGGACCATCTGCCCTTCGGACGCTTCGATCGGTCCCAGCAGGATATCGACTGGAAACTCGCTTCCGTCCTTGCGGCGGGCATACAGCTCAAGCTCGACACCCATGGTGCGCACGCGAGGTTGGGCGGAATAGTCGGTACGATGTTGGAGATGGGTAAGGCGGTATCGCTTCGGAATCAGAACCTCAACGGATTGGCCCACGAGTTCCGAACGGTCGTACCCGAAGATCTTTTCGGTTCGTGCATTGACGTCCCCGATCTTTCCTTCGTGATTGGTTACGACGATGGCGTCGGGCGAGAATTCGAACAGAGCGCGCAATCGTTCCTCGCTTCTTTGCTGAGCCTTCTCGGATCGTTTCCGCTCGGTAATATCGTTGTTGATCTCCAGAATGGTCGTCGGTTTTCCGTCCACATCACACTGCAGAACCCGCCGGCTTGCGACAACGATGTGGTTTCCGTTCTTCGCCGTGTGAATAACCTCACCTTCCCAGTAATGATCGCGACGCAGTGTTTCTTCCACAGCTCCCAGCGGCTCAGAAAATTGTGTGTGCAAGAGTGAATGCGCCACCTGCCCTAGAGCCTCTTCCCGCCGCCACCCATACTTTTCTTCGGCGCCCCGGTTCCAAAACGTAATCCGGTTCTCGAGGTCCCGCACGATAATGGAGTCGTGCGCAAGTTCGAGAAGCGCCGCCTGCTCCCGCGCGATTGAGGCCTGCCGATCGCGCTCCTGCTCCGCGTGCTTGCGGCGCGTGACATCGCGAACCACGGCGACAGCGAACGGCGCATTGTCCAAAGTCAGCGGGCTGAGCATGATATCGACTGGAAACTCGCTTCCATCCTTGCGGCGGGCGTGAAGCTCCAACCCGGCGCCCATCGGACGAGTGTGAGGCTGCGCGGCGTAGTCGCTGCGATGCTGGGGGTGGATTGACCGGAATCGCTCGGGGACGAGGATCTCTATGGGTTGCCCAATCAGATCCTCGCGGTCGTAAGCAAACATCCATTCAGCCTGTGCATTCGCACGAACGATGTTTCCAGTTGCGTCGGTGACCAGCACTGCGTCCGGCGAGAACTCAAACAGTGTCTCGAATAGAGTGTTGGGGTCGAGACGGACGGCTTCCCCGGGCGTTTCTCCACTCACGATACCGCTCCTCAGGCTCGCGGAGAGTAGACCCAGCCGTCGGGCTGTCGGCGCGCGCCGAAGCTCATCCGCTCAGGCAAATGGCAAGCACGCGAAGTATATCTCATTGTACTAGCCTCTAAGCGCGCCACGGATGGTCCAACGTGACCATCGGCACCAACCCTCGTGATGCCCGTCACCGCCGCTCTGTTCGATGTGCCGCAATCTAGGGACGCGAGGGGATTCCATGACAAGCGATAAGCGAGAATTGGTCGACGTGTTAAAGGCCGAATTAGAGTTCGTGGAAAACGGCGGTTACCGGCACCCGGTACGCGCGTCCTGGCGCCCGCAGTTCTTCTTTCAGGATTCGCCGACCTGTTTGAACTTCGATCCCAAGCAGCGTCCCAAGCCATGCGCCGACTGCGCGCTGATGCAGTTGACGCCCGCGGACTCCCAACAGAAGAAATTTCCGTGCCGCCACATCGCGTTGAACGAGCGAGGCGATACGCTGGATTCCTTGTACCGCTGCGGCACTCAGGAAGAGACCGAGTCGGCACTGGCGCAATGGCTCAAGGTGGAGATCGCGCGGCTGGAGCGCGCCAAGGTAGAAAGCGTGGCAGCATCCGAACATCCGGAGGTCCATGTGAAGGCAAGATTCGTTACCCGCGATTGACTCTCAGTAACGGTGTGGCAGCTATGTTTTCGCTATGCGCGAACCCGCAGTGCCAGGCGCCCTTTGATTATCGTCAGGGACGACTGTTTCGTTTTCACAAAAATCATCCCGTCTGCGAAAGGCCACCCAACACTCATTCCGTTCAGCATTTCTGGCTGTGCGGCCTGTGCTGCGGCACCCATACGCTGGAGTACCGCGATGGATGCGGTGTACTGATCAGAGATCTTCCCGAAACCGCGGACAATCTCGACACCCGTCATTTTATCGCCGCGGCTTGAGCCGCCGTCCGCGCTCCACGTTTTGCCCAATGGAACGGAGCGAGCCGCCGGAGGGTGCCAACTAGGGTGCTGCGGAATTTAAATCACAGGCTACATGTACTTAAGAGTGGAAACTGGGTTCTCAGATGCATGGGACGTAAACGTCTTGGTATGGAGTAAATCATGTTCGTACGAACTCTTGGCAGCCTGCTCAGGCTTTGCGCGTTCTCGGGATCGATAGTTGGCCTTTGTTTCGCGCAAGAAAAACAGTCACAAACTGTGCCTGACACATCATCGGCCCTCTCCGCGGGAGCCGAACTCTATAAAGACCATTGCGTCGTCTGCCATGGAGACGATTTGAAGGGAAAGGGTCCCTTCCCGCCCCCCTACCGGGTGCCTCCCGATTTGACAACGTTGTCACATCGCCATGCCGGCAAGTTTCCCGAAACCTATGTGTTGCGGGTGCTGCGCAATGGCGTGAGCCTGCCCGCACATGGGCCCGCCGAGATGCCCGTGTGGGGAACAGAATTCGAAGCGGCCCACCAACAAGATAAGTCCCAAGTCGAATTGCGAATCAGAAACCTCGCGAACTATATCAACTCCCGCCAATCAAGGTAGGACCACGGAAACACCCCGCCAGGACCGGCCATCGAGATTCTCGTATCCACTATTTGTCTTGGATTCACGCGATATACGCCACTACATCGTCGATGTGCTGCTGGCCGCTAGGGTCGCGAACCGGGTCGATTTCCTTTAAACGCAATCCCCAGACAGGCATCTCTTCTGATCCGTGCGAGGCCAAGCTTCGACCGAATTTCAGCAGAGCACCAACATAGCCAGCCGGACACTTTCCTTCGTGGCGCCGGGTCAGTGCAGTTAGATCCGGTGGCGGCGTTTTCATCGCCATTGCTGCCGGACCGTTGCCTACCCCATCCGTTCCCTGGCACGAAGCGCAATACTTCACAAAGATCTCCTGTCCGGTTGCAGCGCCGTTTCGATGACCAACAGGCTTTTGTTCGCTCGTTCTCAGCGAGCGAGCATTCGTAAGAGCCGTCACCAGGGCTAAGCCAAGAAGAAGGGACCTGGCAATCGCTGTTAAGACACTGCTGGGTCGACGATCGCGATTCACGAGTACGGAACCCTCGCGGGCAATATAGCACCGGTGCAAAGTCCAGACGGGGTCCGAGACCCCTCCAACGTCGCGCCGGCAGCAACCGGTGTTAATTGGCCGTTCACGCACCGGTAACGAGAATGTCGCAAGATCCACAGCACCCGTCCTGCGATAAAAGTTCCTTACAGATTACGGCGGAGAGTCGCCGCAAGGGGACGAACCGATCATGCAAAACGCGGATCATTCTCAACTGCAAGAAATCATTCAACAGCTGAACCTTCTCCGTTCGGAAATGCAGGAACTGGAAGTTTCGAGTTTGGCCGACTGTGCTGCGGTGCGCCCCGAACACGGAGCCAGCGCCAGAAATCTGATGCACTACCTGGCGCTCCGTCGGCACGATATACGGCATTTGCAATCGCAACTGGCGAAGCTAGGTCTCTCCTCACTGGGGCGCACGGAGGCGCACGTCATGAGCGCTTTGGACGCCGTTGTGAACCTGTTGAAGCGTCTCGATGGCTCGCAAGACGTGAGCGGGCCGCCATCGAATGGCACTCTCGAGCTCGGCGAGGGTGCTCTCCTCTTGGAAAAACATACTAAGGCCCTGCTGGGCCTACCGCCCGCTGGACGCCAAGTGCGGATCATGGTGACCATGCCACCCGAAGCCGCAACCAATTACGAACTGGTTCGCGATCTTCTCTTGCGCGGAATGGACTGCCTGCGGATCAACTGTGCTCACGACGGTCCTGAAGCGTGGTCAAAGATGATCGGGAACCTGCGTCAAGCCGAGAAAGAAACGAACAAACACTGCAAGGTGGTAATGGATCTGGCCGGGCCAAAGCTGCGCACGGGTGCGATCGAGCCGGGACCCGCCGCATTAAAATATCGTCCCAAGCGCGACGCGCTGGGACGCGTCGTTTCCCCAGCGCGGATTTGGCTGACGCCAAGTTCGGCCCCGGAAGTTCCTCCCGAACTCGCAGACGCCATCCTGCCGATGCCCCGCGCTTGGCTCTCTCAGCTGAAACGCAAAGGCGGTGTGCGATTCACCGACGCTCGCGGAGCGTCGCGCGCTATGACCGTCGCCGCGGTCGTCGGAGCCAGCCGATGGGCCGAAGCGGTTCGGACGGCGTATATCGTTCCAGGACTGATCTTGGAGAGTCGCAGGTCGGCGCGAAACGGGGCTACTGCACGCGTCTCCCGAGCGCAGGTTGGAACCATTCCCTCGAAAGAACAAACCCTTCGCTTGAAACTCGGCGATACCCTCGTTCTCACCAGGTCCCTGGAGCTCGGACGCCCCGCGATGTACGACATCAGCGGCAAGCTGTTTACGCCAGCGCGGATCGGAGTTTCGCTCCCAGAGTTTTTCGACTCCGTGCGACCTAGCGAGCCGATTTGGCTCGATGACGGCAAGATTGGCGGTATCATCCGCAGCGTCGCCCCGGAAGCCGTCAGCGTTGAGATCACCCAGGCGCGAGCCTCGGGGGAAAAGCTTGGTGCCCAGAAGGGGATCAATGTACCCGAAAGCCTTTTACAGTTGTCCTCTCTGACGAAGGAAGATCTGGAGGCTCTCGAGTTTGTGGTCAAGAACGCTGACATAGTCGGCTATTCCTTCGTACGAACGGAAACGGATGTATTGGAACTGCAGTCTCGACTGGCCGACTTGGGAGCTGGAGAAAAACTCGGAATCATTTTGAAAATTGAAACCCGCGAGGGCTTTGATCAATTACCGAGGCTGTTGCTCGCGGCGATGCGCAGCCGCGAGGTTGGAGTCATGATTGCTCGCGGCGACCTTGCTGTGGAGTGTGGTTATCAGCGGCTGGCTGAGGTACAGGAAGAGATCTTATGGATTTGCGAGGCGGCGCATGTGCCGGTGATCTGGGCGACGCAGGTGCTCGAATCGCTGGCGAAGAACGGCATACCCTCGCGTTCGGAAATCACCGATGCGGCGATGGGCGAGCGCGCCGAATGCGTCATGCTCAACAAAGGTCCTTACATTGTTACGGCCGTACGCATTCTCGACGATATCCTCCGACGCATGCAGGCCCACCAGGAAAAGAAGCGGTCCATGTTGCGGAAACTTCATCTGGCGGACGCCTTTCGATCGGCTGCAGGAGACTAGTACCGCGAGGCGGATGTTCCGCCTCGCGGTACATTTTTTTCTAGTGGCGAATCGTCAGGACCGGGCAATTCGCATGGCTCACAACTTTGTGCGCCGTTGCAATTGGCAGATGGGTTGACGCTCCGGGAAAGCCTTTTTCCGGATGCACACCTAATACGATGAGGTCCACGTTTCGTTCCCTGGCAACTTCCAGGATCGTGTCGGCGGCCTCGCCCTGCTTGACCACGTACTCCGCCTTGCACCAGGGCTCCGCTTCGGGCGGCACAAGAGCATGGAGCTGCTCCCGGTAATGATTTTCGAGCTGGGCAACATTGACGAGTTCTCCGGCTGCGGGGCTACCGACGGCGTGCGTCAGGGTCAGGCTCGCCTGAAATTCCTGCGCAAGCGAAACCGCATAAGACGCAGCGAGCTGAGACTCTGCGCCAAAGTTTGTGGCGAAGAGAATCCTCCGTGGGCCGCTATCCGACACCAAAGTTACTGGAGCGTCGGGTCCCACGGTCAAAACGGGGCAAGAAACTTGTCGGAAAATTTCCTCGGCGACCGAGCCCAAGAAGAATTTCTTGTATCCTGAACGTCCTCGCGTGCCGATGACCACGAGATCGATCTTGTGCTGCCGGATCGTGGACGCTAATACCGACTGAATGTCCCCTTCCTCGACAAGGATCTCGGCGCCCGTATCCGCAAACACTGCGGTAAGTTCTTTCCGTTGCCGTTCGTCTTCGACCATAGCGGCTTCCTCAACGCTGGCCCAGGCTTGCTGCGCTGCCATCGGATTCATGACGGGCGGACGAACATGGAGCACGAACAAATTGGCTCCGTACTTCCTGGCGATTTTCTTTGCATAGGGGATTGCAGCCGAGGCCGCATCCGAAAGGTCCGTGGCAAACAGCACGTTCTTCAATTGGATTCGAGTGCGAGTGGCGGTGGTGTTCATGATTCGTCTCCTTTGCCATCCTTGTTACTCGGAATCCAAAGAATCTGCTGTGATGCCCGTCACTGGTCTCCGTGACCTGCGCTCCAAATACGTTGTTTGGCCGAAGCTAAAGTGCGGCCGCGAGATTGGCTGGGTAACGCGTTGACGTATCCTGGCGTTAAAGAGCGTTCAGGCCGTTAATTTAAGGGGATGATCGGAAATGGTGGATAGCAACGCCGCTCCTGCGAATACGACAATGACTGCCCAACCCAAATCTCGGACCGCGCTCCAAAGATTCTTCACACCCGCGTCCGTAGCCGTCATCGGCGCTACTGACCGGGAAGGCAGTGTGGGTCGCACGGTGCTCGCGAACCTCCTTTCTCCGTCGTTTCAGGGCCGGGTATACGCAATCAATCCCGCCCGGAAAACGGTTCTTGGTATTCCTTGCCATTCGAAATTTACCGAATTGCCCGAGCCAGTGGACCTGGCGGTCATCGTGACGCCAGCGTCCACGGTTCCCAACGTGATCCACGATTGCGTTGCGGCAGGTGTCGCCTCGGCGATTGTCATCTCCGCAGGTTTCAAGGAAAACGGCCCGGATGGCGCGGTGCTGGAACATCGTATTCAAGTGGAGATCCGCGATAGCGGGATGCGTGTGGTCGGGCCGAACTGCCTCGGGATGATGAATCCTCGGCTGGGATTGAACGCGACCTTCGCCCGGGACATCGCCCGGCCCGGCAAGGTCGCTTTCCTCAGCCAAAGCGGCGCTTTGCTGACGGCCATCCTCGACTGGAGCGCGCGCGAGCAAGTTGGGTTCAGCGCAATCGTGTCTACGGGGTCGATGCTCGATGTCGGCTGGGGTGACCTGATTTCGTTTTTCGGGGACGACGCCCACACCCAGAGCATCGTCTTGTACATCGAATCGGTCGGGGACGCGCGCTCATTTCTGTCCGCAGCGCGCGCCGTCGCTCTGAACAAACCCATCATCGTCATCAAAGCCGGCCGCTCGGAAGCAGCGTCGAAAGCCGCTGCCTCCCATACCGGAGCACTCACGGGAAGTGACGAAGTTTTTGACGCGGCCCTTCGCCGCTGCGGAGTATTGCGCGTGCAGAGTATTTCGGACCTCTTCTCCATGGCGGAAGTGTTGAGCAAACAGCCGCGCCCGCGGGGCCCTCGTTTGACCATCCTGACCAATGCGGGCGGGCCCGCGGTGCTGGCAACCGATGCTCTCCTGGCCGGCAACGGCGCGCTTGCCGTTCTCTCCACCGAGACCCTCGAAGCGCTCAACCTATTTCTCCCGCCGCATTGGAGTCATGCAAACCCAATTGACATTTTGGGAGATGCCGATCCCGATCGTTACGCGCGGGCGCTGGATATTGCCGCGAAGGACCCGAACAGCGATGGTCTGCTGGTGATCCTGGCGCCGCAAGGCATGACCGATCCAGCCAGCGTGGCCGAACGCTTGAAAGCTCACGCCGCCGTGGAAGGCAAACCAGTCTTGGCAAGCTGGATGGGTGGGGCCAGCGTCGCCGATGGGGAAGCCGCCCTGAACCGTGCGGGAGTTCCCACTTTCGCCTATCCCGACGCAGCGGCGAACGCCTTCAACCATATGTGGCGTTACGCCTATAACCTCCGCAGCTTGTATGAAACTCCGCTTTTGACCGACCGGCCCGAGTCGCGGGCCTCCGCTCGTCGAAAGGTCCATGAAATTCTGGACAGCGTCCGAAGTTCACGCCGCGCCCTGTTGACGGAACTCGAATCGAAGGAAGTCCTATCTCTTTACGGGATTCCAATTGTTGAGACTCTCCTGGCGCAAAGCGAGAGCGAGGCCGTAGACGCGGCTCGGAAAATCGGCTTTCCCGTCGTGCTGAAGGTTCACTCGAAGGCGATAACCCACAAGACCGATGTAGGAGGTGTGGCGCTGAACCTTGAAAGTGAGGATGCGGTTCGCCGCGCATTTCGAAGTATGCAGGTTTCCGTCAGCGAACGAGCCAACCCGGCCGCGTTTCTTGGCGTCACCGTGCAGCGGATGGTGCGGCTCGAGGGTTACGAACTCATTCTGGGAAGCAGCGTTGATTCCCAGTTCGGTCCGGTGCTGTTGTTCGGCTCCGGCGGCCAACTGGTCGAAGTCTATCGCGACCGGGCATTGGCACTTCCACCGCTAAATACCACGCTTGCGCAGCGGTTCATGGAGCAAACGAAGATTTTTGCGGCGCTCAAGGGAGTTCGCGGGCGCAAGGCCGTCGATTTGTCCGCATTGGAACAGATCCTGGTTCGTTTTAGCGAACTCATCGTCGAGCACCCCGAGATCAAAGAGACTGATGTTAACCCTCTGCTCGTATCCGCAAACGGTATGGTGGCGCTCGACGCCCGGATCGTTCTTCACGGTGCTGGAGTGGAAGCAAAAGACCTCCCTCGCCCAGCAATCCGGCCTTATCCCGTCGACTACATTTCTTCTTGGACCATGGTGGATGGCACCACCGTCACTTTCCGGCCAATCCGCCCGGAGGACGAACCGGCAATGGTGGAATTTCACAAAACTCTTTCCGAACAATCCGTCCATCTCCGGTTCTTTTTCTTGGATTGTCTGGACGCGCGCGTCGCGCACGAGCGCTTGGTCCGGCAGTGTTTCGTCGACTATGAGAACGAAATGGCGCTCGTAGCCGAGTGTATCCATCCGCAAACGGAGCGCCGTGAAATTCTGTGCGTTGGCCGCTTGAAACGGGAGCTATGCCCCACCGATGGTGAACTCGCTGTGATTGTCAGCGATAAGTATCAAGGTCGCGGCATGGGAACAGAAATGGTACGCCGGCTAGTCGCCGTGGCTCGCCGCGAGGGATTTCTGCGCATTATCGCACTCATCCTCTCCGAGAACGCCCCAATGCTGGCGCTGGCGAGACGCCTACATTTTGCAGTCGCCCGGGGCGAGGATCCTCTCTCGCTTATGGCCACGCTGGATCTTAATTGATTCTTTGTCGCGCTAATCGTTCGGTCGATCGTAGTGTAACGACACACGCCAGGCACTATTCCGCACTCATCGGAAAGATCAATGCGCAGCGCTCCGTCGATACAGCGTGTAGGTGAAACGACCGTGCAACCAAGCCTCGCAGCTTACGGCATCGTGCTTGCTGTCAACGGATTCGCTGAGCACGTGCGCGTAGTTGCCTCGCAGACGCAGAATCTCCTGTTCCAGCCGGCTGCGCGCTTGGGCCATCAGATCCTTATAGCACTGGTTCCACAATTCGTCTCGGTGGGCGAGCGTACCTTGCACCCGGCTGCTCGTGGCTTCGACAATGTATTCGTCCATCAACTCAGCAGCCAATGGGGGCAATTCCCTGTGCCAATAGATGGTCTTTTCTTTCGGACCCGTCTCGATTGCTCCAGCGATCGCTATCTCACGCATTGGAATCCTCTCCAAAATCTTCGTGTATCGGTCTTGCCCATGGCAACTCCGTGAACTCGTGCAACCAATACCAGTCTCTCCTGGACGCCGCATCGGCGCCGTGAGCGTGGATACCCTGCCTTGTGACAAGGGTCACCAGAACGAGGGATTGTCACATCCGACATTTTTTCCGTCGAAACATATGATGACGACCATGCCGTCGGATAAGACGAAATCCATGACACGCAATTGCGCTTGTGATGCCCGTCACATATCTTGGTGACGTACGTCATCGTGCTCACCCGAGCCGATCTGGATCAATAGGGACGAATAAACTGGAGGATGCTATGAGATCCACGTTTGAGGTTGCCATCCCTGAAAAAGAGATCGCTGCTACCACGATGAAGGCTCTGGTATTTAGCGGACCAAACCAGATCGCAGTTAAACAGGTACACATTCCGAAACCTGGGCCGGGCGAAGCAGTGATCCGCGTGACGCTCACAACCATCTGCGGAACCGACCTGCACATCCTGAAAGGCGAGTATCCCGTGAAGCCGGGCTTGGTTATCGGCCACGAACCCGTCGGCGTCATCCACGAGTTGGGGGTTGGCGTCAGCGGTTATACCATCGGCGACCGTGTCCTCGTAGGAGCGATTACCCCCTGCGGCCAGTGCCTGGATTGTTTGCGTGGTGATTTGTCGCAGTGCGGAGGGCCGATCGGCGGCTGGCGCTTCGGCAACACCATCAATGGTTCACAGGCAGAATACTTGCTGGTTCCTGCCGCCCAGGCAAATCTCGCGAAAATACCGGACGACCTGCGTGATGAGCAGGTCGTGCTGCTGGCCGACATCGCCTCCACAGGAATATCCGCCGCAGAGAGCGCCAACCTGAAGATCGGGGATAGCGTTGCGGTGTTTGCTCAGGGGCCGATCGGACTCTGCGCTACGGCCGGCGCTAAACTGAAAGGGGCCAGTTTCATCATTGGCGTCGAATCGGATCCTTTCCGGGCCGAGATGGCCAAGCGCATGGGAGCGGACGTCGTATTGAATTTCGAGAAATGTGACGTGGTGGAGGAAATTAGACGGCTCACGAACGGGAAGGGTGTGGATGTCGCGATCGAGTCCCTTGGCACTCAGGAAACATTTGAGAACGCGCTGCGCGTGCTCAGGGCCGGGGGTACACTATCCAGCCTCGGCGTGTATTCCGGCAAACTTTCGATTCCACTGGAGCCATTTGCTGCGGGCCTTGGCAACCATAAAATTATTACGACTCTTTGCCCGGGCGGCAAGGAACGCATGCATCGCTTAATGGAACTGGTGCGCCACGGACGGTTGGATCTGACTCCGTTATTGACGCATACATTCTCCCTGGACCGCATCACCGAAGCGTACGATCTGTTCGGCCAGCGACGCGACAACGTCATCAAAGTGGCCATCAAGCCCTAGTCGGGAATAGACAGAACCAGACCGGGTGATTCGGATGTGAAAGCAATTGGGCCTTCATCTCGTTGGGTCGGAAGGCCGGGAGACGATTATGGTGCTGCTACGCATGGTTCTATTCGTAGTTCTGATTCTGGCGGTGGACGTGACGGTTGCTCAAGACAGGCCAACCGTGAACAAACCGCTGGCCTCACGAACTGTTGCAGCGTCCGGCAAGCAGACGTATATGCAGTATTGCGCTTCTTGTCATGGTAGTGACGCTCGGGGAGATGGGCCGGCTGCGTCCGTGCTTAAGACCCCGCCGCCCGATCTAACGACGCTCGCCCAGCGCCATGGCGGGAAATTCCCGAACGAGTACGTCTTCGATGTCCTGCGTTTTGGCACGCGCTTCGTCGCCCATGGCTCATCCGACATGCCCATCTGGGGCCCCATCTTCGGTTCTATCGACAACTACGATGAGGTTGCCGTGCGCAAGCGCATCAAGGATCTGAGCGACTACCTGGCATCACTCCAGCAAAAGGAGTCGTAGCGTAAGTTACTCGGGCGAAAGAATAGGGCGGCGGACGCTGTCATCAAAGCAGCGTCTGTCGACGACAAAAGGTAGAGGAGTTCCTCCGCTGGCGGCTTCCAGAAGCCCACGAGAGATATTGTTCGCCGTTTGGTCCCCGGTTTCTTTGAAAAATGCTCGGTTGTTGATCTTGCCAGCCCAGAATGCCTTTACTCAGCTCAGTCACGGTCTAGGTTGAATTACTCCCAATTGCAGGCCCTTAGAAACATCATTGGAGGTATTCATGGAACCGATGGAGCAAGCAACGCCCCAACTGCCAGCCATGCGCAAGGCAAACCTGGAGCGCAAGCAGCGTCAGCGTGCTCGTGAAAAGTCCCGGTCTGTTTAAGCATGGAAGATCATTTAGAAAAGCTTCGCGCGGAAGAAATGAACGAGGAAGGCATAGCCCGCCGAACGAGTAGAGGAGACGGGAATTAATTAAGCGAACTTCTGGAAGGGGCACGAGTCACTCCCCTAGGCAATCGGTCTTACGATCGCTCATTCGACATTCGTGTGGCGTGGGGTGATATGCCGGGCACCGATATAAAAACCGCGACTTATTTGCGGTTTCGACCCAGGCCTTTCCCGTTAAAACAACACAAGGCATATCGCAAGTTTTCCTGAAGGCCGGTGACGAAGCCAAGGGCGTTCATGTCGCCAAGATATCCAGTTTGACCGCCGATCAATTTGGAATTGCAGACCATCTGCCCATGATACTAGCCGCTCAAATGGCCCCGCCGGCAAAAAGTCGCCTAGCAATGCGCGCCCCGACCGGTCGTTTCATGCCAGGCAAGACGGCGCGTGCACGACGACTGCACCAGCCTGATAAAATGTTCCGGGAGGCATAAGATCGCCGCGGTTACGACGAATGGAAATGCGCCGATGCCATCATCTGGATGGAAAGGAAGCGATGATCGGAATCTGGCACCTAATCGACGAGAACGGCCGATAGGCTTATCTCGGCGCTGGCACTCACATGGTCGTATGTTTCGTGTGCGACTTCTCTTTGTGGAAAGGGGTTACCTCTACCTCAGATTTTGATATCGGCACAAGGCAATGGGCGAAGCCGAGGCCGACAAGAATCGCCGCGAACGATTGTTCTGGCGCATATGTCCGAACGACCGATTTCCACACTGACGTTTATAGGACCTTGTTTCACGGCCAACACGGTCAACTAGCCGGGTCGCGACGGGATGCCGGACCCAAGCGTTGGAGGCTAAAAGCCGAACGCAACTCGGTCCGTGTCGACCTTTCCAGAACCGTGAGCAGAGTCACGACCCCCAGGGTCAGCGCCGCAGGTACATTTTCAACCGGCTCTCCGACTCTGCTTCTAAGCAACGCTTAAAACCGGCTGCAATTGCATCGCGTACTGTGTTGGCTGGAATCAGAGGTTGCAGCAAGCCAAGATCAACGGGAGCGGTACAATTATTCTCGGCGTCTTCGTCCGGCCGCGCCTAAGTCAAAGACTGGTGAAAGAACAAACCAAATACAAAGTGGAGAACCGACTAACTTATTGAGAATAATCGGTTAAAGTGGCGCGCCCGGCCGGACTCGAACCGGCGACCCTCTGCTTAGAAGGCAGACGCTCTATCCAACTGAGCTACGGGCGCATCCTTGGCTACTCGGTTGATTCTACTGCTCTTGTCCAACCAATTCGAGCTCGAGTTCTTCGTTATTTCTTGGAGCACTTGGAGCAACTTCGATGGTTGGGACGGTAAAACCGACGCCAATCTTCTCGGCTTCGTCGAGACGACGGTCCAACTCGAACTCCATACGGGAGTAGAGTTCGGACATCGTCTCGGGTTGGTGCCCCATCCAGAAGTTGTTGATGTCTTCCTGACAGCGTTCGCCTCTGAGCCATGTCTTTCGGAATCGACGAAAAGCGTGGAATCCCATTCCTTTTTCGTCTATCCGCATCTCGTCGAGTCGAGGCGTCAACCAGCGCTGCTCAAGATTGTTGTGCAAGTACGGCGTGCCGTTTCGGGTCCGGAACAGCAGTCCAGCCTTGCCGCTGATAAATGCTCGCAGGTACTCTGCGACATCCATTGGTAGGTCAACTTCTCGCGACCCAACGTCCGTCTTGAGGTATTCGACGACGCGAGGTCGGTCTCGGTCAACCTGTTGGGCGACTTGAATCGTTCGACCCTCGTTCACGAGATGCTTTGTCTCCAAGGCGAGAGCCCCGGAGATTCGCATTCCAGTGGCGGCGAGCAGCACGTAAAGCGCTTGCTCGTCGCCCTTGGCTTTTGACACGAGCGTGTTGATTGCCTCAAGCCGTAGAGCGGGTCGGCGCTGCATTTTTGGATAAACGACAGGAAGGTCCATCACCGACCTGTCCCACTTGCGTGGGTGAATGGGCTCTCCCCTTCCGCCGTCCTTCAGCGATGCGACGATTTGTCCGACGTATTCGACGTATTTGTTCACTGTTCGTGCCGACAGCGACTTCTTCATCTTGTCTACCAGCGGCTTCACGGTGATGTTGTGTACGTCGGCCAACGGCAAGTCCCCAATCTCGGGGGGAATCCACTTGTTCAAGGCCGCCTCAACGCTCGAAGCATCCT
>Ga0182015_10003733_pt1 | contig 16856 bp, 13 predicted proteins | sample 712P3MmetaG_FD_120478 | JGI IMG/M metagenome (GOLD analysis project Ga0182015, IMG submission 120478) | Permafrost microbial communities from Stordalen Mire, Sweden - 712P3M metaG | ecosystem: Environmental > Terrestrial > Soil > Wetlands > Permafrost | place: Sweden: Stordalen | collected... | reverse complement strand
TTTCGTTCTACGAAATGCTCACAGGTCGGCTTCCTTTCGACGCCGACGACCCGATGGAGTGGATGCACTGCCATATCGCCCGGCAGGCTGCGCCGCCCGAAGAGCACGTGCGAGAAATTCCCAAGATGCTTTCATCAATCGTGATGAAACTGCTCGCCAAGGCCGCCGAGGATCGCTACCAGACCGCCGCCGGCCTCGAAGCCGACCTCCAGCGCTGCCTCACCGAATGGAAGGCGCATGGCCGGATACCCGAATTCCTGCTCGGTGCGCGTGACGTATCGCACCGACTGTTGATCCCGGAAAAGCTTTATGGGCGGACGCGAGAGATCGACAGCCTGCTCGCGGCCTTCGAGCGCGTGGTGTCTCGCGGCATGACCGAAGTCGTGCTCGTGTCCGGATATTCCGGTGTCGGCAAGTCCTCGATCGTGAATGAGCTGCACAAGGCTCTCGTTCCCACCCGGGGCCTGTTCGCTGCCGGCAAGTTTGATCAATATCAGCGCGATATTCCGTATTCCACGATGGCCCGAGCGTTCCAAAGTCTTGTGCGCCCGCTGTTGGGTGAGAGTCAGGCGGAGCTCGAACGCTGGCGCACCAACCTTCGGGAAGCACTGGGCCCAAACGCTGCGCTGGTGATCAATCTCATCCCTGACGTCGAGTTCATCATCGGAGAACAGCCGCCGGTCACCGATCTGTCGCCGCTGGAGACGCAGCAGCGCTTCCAAATGGTGTTCCGGCAATTCGTCGCGGTGTTTGCGCGGAGGGAACATCCGTTGGTGCTCTTTCTCGATGACCTGCAATGGCTGGATGCGGCTTCGCTCGAGCTCTTGCAGGTTCTCGCGACCCATCCCGATGTCCACGACCTGCTTCTGATTGGTGCGTTCCGGGATAACGAAGTCGGCGCCGCTCATCCGCTCCTGCGCGCACTGGATGCCATTCGCAAAACACGCACGTGCGTGAACCACATTGTTCTCGCCCCGCTCGTGCCTGCCGATCTCACCGACTTGGTGGCTGACGCGCTTCGCTGCGAGCCGGCGGCAGCACAGCCCCTCGGACAGCTCGTCCACGAGAAGACCTTGGGGAACGCCTTCTTTGCGATTCAATTCCTCGAGGCACTATACGAAGAGCACCTGCTGGTGTTCGACCCGCATGAGTCGATCTGGAAGTGGGATATGCACCGCATCCGCGACCGCGGGTTCACCGACAATGTCATCGACCTCACCGTCCAGAGGCTCGGCCGGTTGCCGGCCGACGCGCAGGAGACGCTCAAGGAGATTGCCTGCTTGGGAAACGCCGTGTCGATTCGATCTCTAAGCATGGTATTGGGCAAGGCAGAGACACATGTCGACGATCACTTGCGGGATGTGGTGCGCGCGGGCCTGCTGCTCCGCGTGGGAGAGCACTATGCATTTGCCCACGATCGAGTTCAAGAAGCGGCCTATGCGTTGATTGATGAAGGTAAACGCGCCGCTCTTCATCTGCAGATCGGCAGAAGGCTTGCGGCACTCACGCCCCCGCACTTGCGTGAGGAAAGAGCCTTCGAGATCGTCAACCAGCTCAACCGTGGCGCCGCGCTCATCCAGCCCCTGGACGAGCGCGAGCAACTTGCCGCCCTCAACCTGATCGCCGGCAAGCGAGCGAAGGCCGCAACCGCCTATACCGCGGCCCTGAATTATCTCATCGCCGGGGAGGCACTGCTGACGCCCGACTGTTGGGATCGGACGCATGGGCTTGCATTCGCACTTGCTTTCCACCGCGCCGAGTGCGCGTTTCTGACCGGCGACCCGGCGACCGCGGAGGAGGATCTGGGGGCGCTCGCGCGCCGAGCGGCAACACTGGCCGACCTGACGTCGGTCGCCTGCCTACGCATAGCGGTCTCCATGACCGCCGGCGCCAGCCAGCACGCCATTCAGGTCGCACTTCAATGCCTCGAGTCGCTCGGCATCAGCTGGTCTTCACGGCCCACGGACTCGGAGGTCGAGCACGAATACGAGCAAATACAGCGGCAATTGAGCGGCCGCGAGATCGAGACGCTCATCGACCTGCCTCCGATGATCGACCCGAAATCGCGCGCAACCATGGACGTCCTCGTGGCCTTCATACCCGCCGCCCATTGGATCGACAAGAATCTGTACAGCTTGATCATCGGTCGCATGACCAATCTCGGTCTCGAGCACGGCAATGATGCCGGATCGTCCATCGCCTACGCGTACCTGGGCGCCGTCTTAGGGCCCCACTTCGGCGACTATCAAACGGGCTATCGCTTCGGCAAGCTGGCGCTCGAATTGGTGGAGAAGCGCCGGCTGGATCGCTTCAAACATCGTGTTTACGCGGTATTTGGACACCATATCATTCCCTGGATGAGGCATCTGAGCCGCGGCCGCGGGTTGGTGAAGCGCGCCGCCCAGACGGCCCATGAAGCCGGCGATCTCACCTTCGAGGTATTCAGCTGCATGAATCTGACCACGAACCTCATGGCTTCCGGAGATCCCCTCGAAGCCTGCGAGCACGCGGCGGAGCGGGCGCTCGTATTGGCGCAAAGGGCGCAGTATGGTCTCGTGGTCGAGCTCATTGCCGGGCAACTCCGCCTCATCCGGGCGTTGCGAGGCCGGGCAAGCGGTACGTCCGCCGAATTGGATGAGGTTCCATTCGAACAATCAATGGAATCGGCACCGGCGATTCTCGCGTGCTGGCATTGGATCCGAAAGCTCCAGGCCTGCTTCCTTGCGGGGGAGATGGAGTCGGCGATCGCCGCCGCGGAGAAAGCGCGGCCCCTGCTGTGGACGTCGCCGAGCTTCTTTGAGACCGCCGAGTACCATTTCTATGCCGCCCTTGCACGAGCGTCGTGTTGTGATGCAGCGCCGGCCTCGCTGCGTCCGCAGCATTTAAAGGCGCTTCACTTGCATCACAAGCAGATCGCAGCGTGGGCCGAGAACTGTCCCGCGAATTTCACGAACCGCTTATCGCTCGTGTCTGCCGAGATCGCCCGCCTCGAGGGGCGCGATCTCGACGCCATGCGACTCTACGACCAAGCCATCCGGTCTTCGCGTGAGAACGGCTTCGTTCAAAACGAGGCGCTCGCACACGACCTCGCCTCCCAGTTCTATGCGGCGCGCGACTTCCCGGCGATTGCCCTACCGTATTTGCATGCCGCGCGCGACTGCTACGCGCGATGGGGAGCCGCGGGCAAGGTGCGACGACTGGAGGCCTCCTTTCCGGAACTCGCCTATGACTCGCCGCCCCCTCTTCGGGCGGCCACGATCGGCGCGTCCGTCGAACACATGGACCTCGCCACTGTCATCAAAGTCTCTCAAGCAGTCTCCGGCGAGATTGTCCTCGATCAACTGATTGACAGGCTCATGCGAACGGCGCTCGAGCATGCAGGTGCGGAGCGCGCGCTGTTGATTGCCGAGCGCGAAGGGTCTCCGGGGCTCGAGGCGGAAGCGGCGACCGTGCACGATGCAGTCACGGTTCGCCTCCGTCCCGGGCGAGTGTTGGCGGTATCGCTTCCCGAATCGATGCTGCAGTACGTCCTCCGGACACGGGAGACCGTCATCCTCGACGACGCCTTGGTGCAAAGCGCGTTTTCCGAGGATCCGTACCTTCGGCGCAATCGCCTCCGGTCCGTGCTCTGCTTGCCCTTGATAAAGCAGACCAAGTTGATCGGAGTGCTGTATCTTGAAAATAGCCTAACTCCCGGCGTGTTCACGCCCGCTCGCAACGCGCTTCTAACCTCGCTCGCGTCCCAGGCCGCGATCTCCCTGGAGAACGCTTACCTCTATCACGACCTGCAACACGCCTATGCAGATCTGCAGCAGGAGAACGGTGAGCGGCGGCGCGTGGAGGACGCCTTGCGGCGCAGCGAAGCCTATTTGACCGAAGCTCAAAATTTGAGCCGCACGGGCAGCTTCGGCTGGAATCCCTCGAGCGGCGAGATCCATTGGTCGGAAGAAACATTCCGCATATTCGAGTTCGACTTGTCGGTGACGCCCAATGTGGAACTGCTCATGCATCAGCGAGTGCATCCAGAGGACTTCGCGGATTTCGCAGAGGTGGTGGCGCTCGCGTCTCAGAACGGGCGGGACTTCTCGCACGAGTACCGCCTTCTCTTGCCCAACCGTCGGATCAAGCACATTCGCGTCGCTGCGCATGCCATCAAGAGCGATACAGGCGACATCGAGTTCGTCGGAGCGGTGATGGACATCACCGAGCGCAAACAGTCCGAAGAGGAGCTGCGACAGAGCGAGGAGCAATGGAGGGACGTCTTCGAGAACAATCCGATCATGTATTTCATGGTCGATGCCGGCGGCAGGATTTTGGCGGTAAACCCCTTAGGCGCAGAACAGCTGGGCTACAGGGCCGCCGAGCTAGTCAGCCGCCCGGTGCTCAGCGTCATTCATGAGCTCGATCGCGACGTCATCAAACGAAATATCGACGGCTGCTTGAACCATCTCGGCATGCCGCGCAGCTGGGAGGCTCGCAAGATTTGCAAGGACGGCAGAATTGTTTGGGTTCGCGAAACAGCGAAGGCAGTGCCGCGAATGAGCGGTACCATCGTTTTGGTGGCCTGCGAGGACATCACTGAGCACAAGCAAGTCGAGGCAGAGAAGGAGCGTCTTGAGACACAGCTTCGACAGTCGCAGAAAATGGAGGCGATGGGAACGCTCGCGGGCGGGATCGCGCATGACTTCAATAATATTCTGGGCGCGATCCTGGGATACGGCGAGCTCGTGCAAGAGGCCGTCTCCGAAAACGCCGACGTGCGCCGGTACATCGACAATGTGATGCAGGCCGGAGGCCGGGCCAAGTCGCTGGTCGAACGCATCCTCGCCTTTAGCCGCAGCGGCTTGAGCGAGCGCAAGCCGGTCGACGTACAGTCGGTGATCGCGGAGACACTCGAACTGCTCGCCGCCGCCTCCCTGGCGCCCGCAGTGCGTCTCGAAACGCGGCTCGATGCCGCGGGTGCGGCGATCGTCGGTGACGCAACCCAGTTGCATCAGGTCACGATGAATCTCTGCACGAACGCCTTGCAGACCATGGAAAACGGCGGGCTGCTTGCGGTGACTCTGGATCGAGTAGATGTCGCAGAAGAACGCCGGCTATCGCATGGCACACTGGCCCCCGGTGCTTACGTACAGCTCTGCGTGAAGGACACCGGCAGCGGAATACCGCCTCAGGTACTGGATCGAATGTTCGATCCGTTCTTCACGACCAAGGGCGTCGGCAAAGGAACCGGTCTCGGTCTATCGCTGGTGCATGGCATCGTGGCGGACCTCGCCGGCGCGATAGACGTTTCCACTGCCATCGGTGTTGGGACAACCTTCGCGATCTGGCTGCCGAGTCGCGGGGAAGCGGTTGCGCATTCGCCTGCGCCCGCGCTCCCTTTACCGCACGGCCATGGCCAAACGGTCCTCGTCGTCGATAACGAACGGTCGTTGGTCGCGCTCGCGGAAGAGACCCTCGCCGAGCTAGGTTACGAGCCTGTCGGATTCAGCTCCAGCACCGCGGCGCTGCGCGCATTCCGCGACTCGCCGCAGCGCTTCGATATAGTGCTGACCGATGAGTCGATGCCCGATCTCGCGGGCACCGCTCTTGCCGCCGAAATTGCGTTGCTGCGCCCCGAGGTTCCCATCGTGCTGATGAGCGGCTTCGCCGGCACGCCACTGCACGAGCGTGCCCGCGCCCTCGGGATACGCGAACTCCTGCGCAAACCGCTGCAGCGGAAGGATATTGCCGATTGTTTTGGGCGTGTCCTGTCCCGCTGAGCGTCTGCCCAAAGAGCCCGCCTGCTAGCGTGAAACGGCGATCAAATTCACGACCCGCGTTGCGCCTGTCGCCTGAAGCGCAAGCGTCTCCGCCTCCCGGCTTTGCAAACCCTGCGAAACCGTGCCATTCAGATACACCACATGATCAAGCGTCTGCACATTAATTGAATTGGGCGCTCCCAACTCAGAATGCTGATCAAAGAGTGTCTGTACCTCCGCCGACACATTCGCGTCGCCGGCCCGATCCCCGACTCCGCTTTTCCCGTATGTCGCGCATCCGGCGAGCGCCCCAGTCAAAATGAATGCCGAGGACAGTCCGCCAAGTTGTCGTAGATAACCGCTCATTTTCAAGCTCCTCTGATGCTGTTAGTGGCCCACTGCGCCCATCGCATCGGTCGCTGTGGTGGAAGCAAGGATGCTCAGATCGAGTTGCGATTCGATTTCGCAGTGCGCGTCCCGCGTTACGGACGGAATGAAGGCCGCCCCCGCTTTCCCAAGATTCCGTTACGGATGCAACCGAAGTGCCTGTCTCTGCAATCGGTGCGTAATGCGTGCTGAGGAACCTATGGCCTCACGGTCACCAACCACGAATCGCGGCGCACGGCGCCGCCTGAATTGCAGGAGGTAATCATGGTCACACTGGAAGATGCGCGCAAGATCATTGCCGCTGCGGAGAGAAAGGCGAAGGAACTGGAGCAGCCCATGAACATCGCGGTCGCGGACGGCGGCGGCCATCTCGTCGCCCATGTCCGCATGGACGAGGCATGGATCGGCAGCATCGACATTTCGATCAAGAAGGCGTTCACGGCGCGAGCCTTCAACATCAGTACCAAGGAACTTGCGAAGCATTCGCAGTCGGGCGGAGAGTTCTTCGGAATCCATGCGTCGAACGAAGGGCGCGTGATGATCTTTGCGGGCGGCATTCCGCTCGGTCGCGCCGGCAAGGTAGTCGGCGCCATCGGCGTGAGCGGCGGGTCCGGCGAGCAGGACCAGGCAGTCGCGGAAGCAGGCGCGAAGGCATTCGGTTAGGTTTACCAGGAGCAACAAATCATGGCAAGCGGTCTCGGTTCCGTTCAACGTCGCTTGCGGCCGTTGCCGTACTTGCAAGGAGCGCGCGACGGGAGTGTGCCTGAACGTGAATCCGGAGCGCGCGGGCGGCGCGTACGGGTACGGGGACATGGGCAGCCGGATCGGCGGCCAGGCCGAATATGTCATGGTTCCCTATGCGGACTTCAATCTTCTGCGCTTCCCGGATAAGGGTCAGACCATGGAGAAGATTCGCGACCTCACCTGCCTCACCGACATTCTGCCGACGGGATATCACGGCTGTGTTTCTGCCGGCGTGACCACCGGCTCCACGGTGCTCATTGCGGGCGCCGGACCCGTTGGACTCGCGGCCGCCGCGTCCGCGCTGCTATTGGGCGCCGCGGTGGTTGTGGTCATGGATTTCAACAAGGAGCGGCTCGCGCAAACGCATTCATTTGGATGCGAGACGTTGAACCTCTCAGAAGGCGGCACGGTGGCCGATCACATCGAACGCATCCTGGGTGTCCGCGAGGTGGATTGCGCGGTCGATTGCGTGGGCTTCGAAGCCAAGGGTCATGGCGGCGCCGAGCAGCCCGCGATCGTGCTCAACCAGCTCATGGAAGTGACGCGCGCCGCAGGATCAATCGGAATTCCCGGTTTGTACGTGACCGAGGATCCTGGCGCGAGGGACGGCGCTGCGCGCACCGGGAGCCTCGCTCTGCGGTTCGGCCTTGGTTGGGCCAAGTCCCATTCTTTCCTCACGGGCCAAACGCCCGTCATGAAATACAACCGCGCGTTGATGATGGCGGTTCTGCACGATCGCATTCGCATCGCCAAAGCCGTCAATGCGACGGTGATCCCTCTCGATCAGGCACCGCAGGGGTACGCCGACTTCGATCGAGGGGCCGCAAGAAAATTCGTCATCGATCCGCACGGGTTGCTCGCATAGGAGCAAAGGCGTGCAAAGGATGCACATCCTTGATTGGATCTGGACGGTTCCCGTCCTGCTCATGATCGTGCTCGTGACGACCTTCGCGTGATCGCGCGCCGCCGAAACCTCACTTAGAGAGTTCGGGCCGGCGCGGCTGGGCATGAATCGTCCCGCTCGCACGTATATCAGCGTTAACGGCGGGTTTCACCTGAAATGCCGCGCTTCCGGCAATGAAACACCGCCGCGTTGGTGGCGGGCTAGATTGTACAGCACATAGACATCGATCCCATTTCAAGGAAACGCCCATGACCACGATTCGTACGTTCGGATTTATCGGCGCTGTGCTAGTCACCGCCTTTCTCTTTCGCGTATTCGCCTACGGTTTCTCGGAACCCCAACATGATGTAGTCAGCATCTCCCAACATGCGGTAGCCGGCACGCCGATCAGCTCGCCATCGAGCGCGGACTGAAGGCAGACGCCGATGGATGGCGCGCGTGCTCGCGTCTCGGGGAGAACGACTAGCCGTTGCGACTGTTCGGCACCCTGTTTCACGCGTAACCGGCACGGCGGATTTTGCAATATACAAAACATGCGCCGCGTTCAAAGTGGTGCCATTGATCACCAATACCGTACTCACTCGTCCGATCAGGAGGACACATTCCATGTCATCGTTAAGTCAGGTTCGCATGCCGGCCGTCGAAACTGAATTCGTGAATATCCCGGGGACCCAGCTGAAAGTCTCCCGAGTGGCGCTTGGGACGTGGGCCATGGGCGGGTGGATGTGGGGAGGAACCGACCAACGCGAATCGGTGGCCACCATTCGCGCCGCCTTGGACCAAGGTATCAATCTGATTGATACCGCGCCCGCCTATGGCTTCGGAGTGTCCGAAGAAATCGTCGGAGCCGCTCTCGAGGGGATTCGCAGTCGAGCGGTGATTGCCACCAAGACCGGGCTGGAATGGCGCGACGGCAAGGTCTATCGCAACGCGACGCGCGCTCGCATCATGCAGGAGGTCGACGATTCGCTGCGACGCCTGCGCACCGATTACATCGACATCTACCAGGTCCATTGGCCCGACCCTCTGGTGCCGGTGGAGGAAACCGCCGAGGCGATGCGCTCGCTCCACGAGCAGGGAAAGATCCGCGCCATCGGGGTGAGCAACTTTTCTGTCGACCAGTTGGCGCGCTTCCGGCAGGTCGCTCCGCTGCACGTGCTGCAGCCGCCCTATAACCTCTTCGAGCGCGCCATCGAGAAGGATATCCTCCCCTACTGTCTGGCCAACGACATCGCGACGTTTGGCTACGGTGCGCTTTGCCGAGGGCTGCTGAGTGGGCGCATTCGCCCGGATACCACTTTCGACGGCGACGATCTACGGCGCATCGACCCCAAGTTCCAGCCACCCCGATTGGCTCAGTATCTCGAGGCGGTTCGGCAACTCGATGAGCTCGCAAAAAGGCGTTTTCACCGGCGTGTGATCCATCTGGCCGTGCGTTGGATGCTCGACCAGGGTATCAGCGTCGCGCTCTGGGGCGGCCGCCACCCGGAACAGGTACAGGCAGCGCTCGGAGTGGCAGGCTGGTCGCTCGATGGCGCCGAGCGCCAGCGGATCGAGCGCATCGTAAACACGGCCGTCGTCGATCCGATCGGCCCTGAGTTCATGGCGCCTCCGCAACGCGCCTAATTACCGACAGATAAAGGACATCAGCCATGAAACTCGGATTCATCGGACTCGGCCGCATGGGCGCCGCAATGGCGGCCAACCTCGTCAGGGCCGGTCATGACGTCACGGTATTCAACCGCAGTCCCGGAAGAAGCGCCGCGCTCGTCGGGCTCGGTGCGAGCGAAGCACCCCATCTCGCTGACGCGTGCGCAGGCAGCGCCGTGGTCTCGATGCTGGCGGATGACGATGCCGCGTCCGACATCGCTTTGGGCCAAGGCGGCATCATTGACCATCTGCCCAAGGGCGCGATCCACCTATCGATGAGCACGATCGGCGTGGCGCTCTCCAAGCGCTTGGCGAACGCGCACGCGAAAGCGGGACAGCGCTATGTCGCCGCTCCGGTATTCGGCCGCCCGGACATGGCGGCGGCGGCGAAGCTATTCATCGTGGCCGCGGGCGACCCCGCCGCCATCGAGGCGTGTCAGCCGCTGTTCGGCGCGATGGGTCAGAAGACGACCGTGATTGGTTCCGAGTCCTCGGCGGCCAATCTCGTGAAACTCAGCGGCAATTTTCTGCTCGCCTCCGTCATCGAGTCGCTGGGAGAAGCCGTGGCGCTCATCGGCAAGGCCGGCATCGACCGGCGCGCGTACATCGAGTTCCTCACCTCCACCGTGTTCAACCTACCGGCGTACAAGACCTACGGTGGCCTCATCGCCCAGGGCAAGTTCGAGCCCGCGGCGTTCGCCGCGCCCCTGGGATACAAGGACATCCGTCTCGCGCTGGCCGCGGCCGAGAGTCTGCGCGTACCCATGCCGCTCGCAAGCCTGCTGCATGATCGGTTTCTGCGCCTCCTTGCCCAGGGCGGCGACTCTCTCGACTGGGCCGCGATTGGCGGCCTTGCTTACCAGGATGCCGGCGACGTTCAATCTCCCGAGCGGCGTGTCTGATGCCTGCATCCCAGAAATCCGGGCTAGTCGACCGGGGAGTGCCGGCCCCAGTCGAAGCGCCGGCCGAGGATGGCCTTCACGATCAAGTGGTCGGTCGCCGATGTGGCGCCGATGCCGATGCCTATGTTGATCTCCCAAACGGGAGACACGTTGAGGTCAGTGACCACGAAGACCTGCTGCTGCTGGTTGTGCACCGGGGCAATGTTGCCGATGGCCCCATAGTCCGCATACCACTCGATTCCACCGCTCACGACTCGAGTGAAGTCGTAGCTGATTTTGATGCTCGGGGCAAAGCCCCATCCCTGTTCGACATCAGGGCCATGCAAGGTACGCTCGAGCGCCGGGTTGACCGCGAAGTACCAGCGGCCGACGCTCTTGTCGATGATCGGCCGGATCTCCCATGTCCAGGTGTCGGTCGAGTATGCAGAGCGCTGGAAGCCGATCTCGGTCGAAACACTCACGCCGACCGGCCATCCCCAGGAATCCGGTACCCGAACGCGCGGGCGAACGTGGTCTCCGACCCATTGCACGCCGTGGCCGTCCTGCTCGCTGGTAAAGATGTAGAAGCCAAGCTCCGACCAGTCATTGAGACCTTCGGTGAGCTCGATCGTCTCGTGTTCTTGATGGTTTGTCGGGTACATGCCGTCGATGGTTTCTTTTTCGCCTTCGACGGTGAAATTGGAATGCAACTCGACCATCAAGGTCTCTGGAGGAACAGTCTCGGCACCGTAGACCTGGATCTCATAATTGGCCTGGGCACGCGCGAGCAGCGGCAGGCACGCGAGCGCAAGCAGGACGGCGACCCGCCGGCGCCACGGACTGGCGGGTCGATCAGGCATAGTGGAGCAGCATCATGAAGCCAAGGTCCATGTGGTTCTGCTGGTGACAATGAAATAGCGTGGCGCCGGGATTGTCGGCCGTGAACTCGACTTCCGCACGGGTCTGCGAATCAACCAGCACGACGTCTTTCATGATCCCGCGGAGGTCGTTCGGCGCTGCGCCGCCAGCCGCCGCTAGGGGTGCCCCGAGGGCGCGTAGCTCGAAACTGTGGCGGTGCAGATGAAGCGGATGGTCGTCCATGCTCATGTTGATGAACTGCAGGCGATAGCGCCGGCCATGGATGAGTGGTGCGATCCGCGTGTCTGGGTATGAATTGCCGTTTATGGTCCAGGCCTCCATGGCTCCGTGGCCGCGGAATTTCGATTCGAGCACGAGCGGAACGGCGATCGGCGGATCAGATGAGGAGTCGGAGGGCCGCGTCGCGGCGAATTGCTGGTAGTTCCAGATCAGATCGGACGGCTGCTCCCAGCGCGCGGGGTCCTGCCTATTTTCATATTCGACTGCCACGGCCATGCCGAGCGCCTGGACGTGTTTGCGAACTTCGCCCAGCACCCAGACGCCCGGATTGTTCATCTCGACGACCGCGCAGACGCGCTCCGCGGGCGCGACGCGCAGCATGGGTACCGTGCGAGGCGTGGGCACGGGGTTGCCATCGAGAGCCACCACCCGCAGGCTGTGGCCGGCGAGTGCAACCCAGTGGACTTCGGTCGGGCTCGAGTTGAGGACATGCAGCAAGATGCGCTGCCCTTGCTTGACCCGGAGCGGCTCGCCGAACCCCATGACCTTGCCGTTTATGGTAGAGACCGCGTAGCTCGGGTTCATCGCGCCGTCTTCATTCGCGAGCAAGTATCCGGCCCAGTCATGCAGCGCAAGGAAGAACTCCTGATCGTAGCGCGCGGGATCGTTGCGAGGCTCGATTATCAGAAAGCCGTGCTGTCCGCTGTATTGCGCTCGGGTGAGGTCATTCATTGCCATGGTGTGCGTGTGATACCAGCGAAAGCCGGCTGGGCGGGGCGTGAAGGCGTAGCGGGCGGTCGAGCCCACCTCGATGGCGGGCGTCCCTTCTTCGATAGCCCCGTCCAGGTCGGGTGGCGTGAACAGGCCATGCCAATGGACCACCTCCGGCCGGTCGGTATGATTGGCCACCTCGATGGTGACCGGCTGATTCTCTCTCAAGCGCAGCACGGCACCAGGTACCTGGCCGTTGTAGGCGGTAGTTTTCAGACGATGGCGCGGCGACAGATCGAGCGTGACGGGCGCGATGTCGATTCGGTAATCGGGCTCGGCCAAATTCTCCGCGAAAGAGGCAAATGGCGGAGCCAGTGCGACGAGGCTGGAAAGCCCGAGAAAATCGCGTCTCGAAATCATAGCCAACGCCTCCTACTGTGCGGTTCCGCGCAGAGCGATTAGCCGTGCTGTTTCGAGTCCGTCATCTTACCGCTCTGCGCTCTCGTCGAATCCTCCCAGCCGCCGCCGAGCGCAAGGATGAGATTGACGCTGGCGCTGAGCTGCATGGTATCGAGACTGAGCGCCTGGAGCTGCATTTGCAAGAGGGCGGTCTGCGAGGTGACGACGGTGAGATAGTCGGTTGCACCCTGCTTGTAGAGCGCCATGGCGACGTTGAGCGTCCGCTGCGCCGCGTCGACCGACCTTCTCTTCGGCGGCGGCGTCGTGGTAGTGATTGAGTGTTGCGAGATTGTCCTCGACCTGCTGAAACGCAGTCACGACGGTGCTGCGGTAATAGGCGGCGGAGGCGTCGAACTCGGCGCGGGCTTGTGCCACCTGCGCACGGCGCAGGCCGCCGTCGAACACGCTCAGCAGGGCGTTGGGGCCGATCGCCCAGAACGAACTCGGCGCGCTCAACCAGTTCGAGTAGCCGGTGCTCTGGAAGCCGGCATGGGCGCCTAAGGTGATCGTCGGAAAATACGCCGCACGCGCCACGCCGATGTTGGCATTGGCCGCCATCATGCGCCGCTGCGCGGCCGCGATATCGGGACGCCGCTCGGAATCTGCGGCAGGGCGACGTCGACGATCTGCGGCTTGATCGAGAACGTCGAAGCCGATACGTCGAGGAGCGCCGCAATCGCATGCTCCAACAGCGCGAGCTGGATGATCGGTACAGTCGAGGCACTGTAATTGACGATCAGCGGCGGTGTTGCGCCGGCCGGCAACTGCTTGAGCAAGGTCTGCGAAATCGTGGTGACCTGTGCGTTGGCAGTGGCGATATTGGCAGATGGGTGAAGGGCCTTCTGACTTGGCTGAACGACATAATCAACCAATTGCGCGTTTGACTGGCACACAACCGACCCGCGCCAAGACGGTCAATCAACGTGGGCATCGGCCCGGCACGCGACCGTTGGCGTACAATGGCAAACTCCCCGGCTGCCTCGGCGCATGCATGCCCCGGATTATCGAAGCGTAAGTCTCGTGCAACTACGTAAAAACAACCTCGCAAAGCTCCGACAGCGTCACTTCGATGTGATGGTAATCGGTGGCGGCATCAACGGTGCGGTTAGCGCGGCGGCGCTCGCCGGCAAGGGTGCGCAAGTCGCGCTGATTGATCGTGGCGACTTTGCCGGTCTGACAAGCATGAACTCGTCCAACCTCGCGTGGGGCGGAATCAAGTACATGGAGACTTGGGACTTCGCTCTGGTGCGTAAACTCTGCATGAGCCGCAACCACTTGATGCGCAGCTACCCATCGACGGTGCAAGAGATCCGCTTCTTCACCACCTTAACCCGGGAGTTCCGCTATCCACCGCGGTATCTGCTGATGGGGGCGTGGCTATACTGGTTGATCGGCAATGGGTTCACTCGTACGCCGCGCTTCCTTACACCGTCGCGCATCGACAAGGAGGAACCGATCATCGACACCGACGACGCAGTCGGCGGCTTCGAGTATTCCGACGCCTATCTACACGACAATGACGCGCGTTTCGTCTTCAACTTCGTGCGTGCCGCACTAGATCGCGGCTGCGTCGCTGCAAATTATGTCGAATCACTCGGCGCACGGCGCGAGGGGAAGTGGTGGGTCGCGCGTACCCGCGACGTCATCGACGGGTCCGAATTCGAGATCCGCGCCCTGGCGCTGGTCAACGCCGCCGGTCCCTACGTGGATGCGCACAATTTGCTGACGGGTGAGAAGACGGAACACCACCACCTGCTCTCGAAGGGCATCCATCTGATCGTCGACCGTTTGGTCAAAGAGCGCCGCGTCCTCGCGTTCTTCGCGGACGACGGGCGCTTATTTTTCGTGATCCCGATGGGCACTCGCACGTGCATCGGCACCACCGACACACTTGTGAGCGACCCGAAAACAGGCATAACGGACGAAGACGTTGCCTTCGTACTCGACAACATCAACAAACGCCTGAAGCTGGCTCGACCGCTCACGACTGCGGACGTGATCGCCACACGCTGTGGCGCGCGCCCGTTGGCGGTAAAGAATGGGGCGGGAAAGGGCCGCGATTTTCTGCAGCTATCCCGCAAACACGTGGTAGAAATGCGGCGCGAGCACGCGCATATCAGCATCTTCGGCGGCAAACTGACCGATTGCTTGAACGTCGGCAACGAGGTCAGCGAGTTGGTGCGTTCGCTCGGCATCACACTGCCGTACCCCAATTACAAATGGTACGGTGAGCCGCCCGACACGGTGCGCGAGGAGTTCTTCCATCAGGCACGATTGCTTCATCTCGACGAGTACACCGCGCTTGAATCGTCCGAGCCTCTGAGCACGCGGCTATGGCGCCGCTATGCGGGTGAGGCTCTCGGCCTGCTCGAGAACATCCGCGAGGATCCCCGCCAAGCCGAAGTACTCATCAAGGGCACTGAGTATCTACGCTGTGAAGTTGCGCAGGCGGCTCGACGGGAGATGATAACCAAGCTCGAGGACTTTTTGCGGCGTCGCTCAAAGATCGCCCTCGTCGTGCGCAAGGATGACATTCGACGCTCGCCCGGGCTGTCGGAGGCCTGCGAGTTGCTGTTCGGTGACCAAGCTTCGGCCAAACTTGCCGAGTACTTCGATGCACCGGAACGGAAGGAAGACTCGATAACCGGTGGTGTTCCCGCGCCGCTGACGAACGCGCTAAGCGGCTAAATCGCCATAACCCGCTTTTCGCCACCACCAAATCCCAGTCCTGTCGGATTCGCGGACGGCGTGCCCGCCTGCGGAAAGATAATTCAGATGAGCAATCGCTTCGCCTGTAGCCATGCCGAGAATTCCGGAAGTGATTGGGCGAGCGAACAGCGCGCCAAACACATCAATCGCACGCTTGGGTTCGGCAAGTAAGTCCTCGAGCCGCGCCAAGCTGCGCCGGTGCGATTCGATTAACTCGTCGACTCGCGCGTGCAGCCCTTTAAAAGGGCTATTGTGAGCGGGCAATACCAGCACGTCGTCCGGAATACGCTGCTTGATCATAGCCAGCGAACCGAGCCAATCGCAGAGCGGATTGGCCTCCGGTTCGGTAGGGTAGACTGACACGTTGGATGAAATGCGAGGCAGAACCTGGTCCCCGGAGATCAAGAGATTTAACTCAGGACAATACAGACACGCGTGCTCGGGAGAATGGCCATTACCGATGACCACGGTCCAATCGTGAGCACCGAGCCGCAGAGTATCGCCATCTGAAATACGACGATAGGACGCGGGCAACGGGTATATCATTTCACCAAACGAGCCGAATTTTGCTTTGTAGCGCCCGATTGCCGAGTCGTCCCATCCCGCGGCGCGGTAAAACTGGATGCCATCTTCTGGTGCCTCGAGTCCCGTGTCGCCCGCCATTAGACGACAGTAAAGATATTCCAGGCGGCTCATCCAAAGACGTGCCTTGAAACGCTCCACCATCCAACCCGCCATTCCACAATGATCGGGGTGCATATGGGTCGCCACGACCCGCAGCACCGGGGCCTTGCCCAGAATACCGACAAAGGCGGCCTGCCACGCCTCGATAGTTTTCGAAGATTGAAGGCCCGTATCCACGATCGACCAACCACCGTCCTCGGCGATGGCCCAAACGTTGATCCACGGAAGCGATGCAAACAAAGGCATCCGCAACCACAATACACCGGGCGCAACCTCTATGGCGGAGCCGTCTCCAGTCTGGGGCTCAGCTTTAAACGGATAGTCCAGCGTAGGCGGCATGATCACTTTATTAGAACTCATTGGAAGCTCGATGTCTCAAGCTTCATCGCCGAGGCGAGTGCGAATGCCCGGACGCACCCAGTATCGACGCGATATCAGCATCGCTCGGCGTACCCACGATACCGCTCTCGAAACAGCGCGCCGACTCCAGCGCCGCTGCACTCGGCGGTGCTTTTCGATCTAGTGCCCTCGCACGCCTCGCTGGCTCAAGTCCAGAGCGATAAATTTTTCGGCTGTTGATCGACGGTCGAAGACGAATAGTGCGAGCCGAGCTTCGCCTTCTGAAAGAACAGCACCACGTACCGGCCGATGTCGAACAGCTTGCCGACCATGTTGCCGGTATAGGCGCACATAGCGCGCGAGCCGAACTGTGCGTGAACCTTGTGTATCAACTGCTCGCAGCGCCGCAGCGCCTCGTCCCAGCCCACCTCGCGCCATACCCCGCTGTCTCGAATCAGCGGGGTGCGAATGCGGTCCGGATCAATAGCGAATTGCGCGTCAGTGTCCCCGTCTTGTCCGAACAAAGAACATCAACGGTCGCCGCCTCGA
>Ga0182015_10003732_pt1 | contig 16857 bp, 13 predicted proteins | sample 712P3MmetaG_FD_120478 | JGI IMG/M metagenome (GOLD analysis project Ga0182015, IMG submission 120478) | Permafrost microbial communities from Stordalen Mire, Sweden - 712P3M metaG | ecosystem: Environmental > Terrestrial > Soil > Wetlands > Permafrost | place: Sweden: Stordalen | collected... | reverse complement strand
TGCTCGGTGGTCTGCCGCGAAATCGGATTGCCGCACAACGGGCAGTGCGGCGTGCCGATCGACGAGTACAGCAGCCGCAGATAGTCGTAAATCTCCGTGATGGTCCCCACCGTCGAGCGCGGGCTGCGGCTGGTGGTCTTCTGCTCGATCGAAATGGCCGGGCTGAGCCCTTCGATGGAATCCACATCCGGCCGCTCCATCTGGTCCAGGAACTGCCGCGCGTACGTGGAAAGCGTCTCCACGTAGCGCCGCTGGCCCTCCGCGTAGATGGTATCGAATGCCAGCGACGACTTCCCCGAACCGCTCAGCCCGGTGATCACGGTCAGGCTGTTGCGCGGGATTTCCACGTCGATGTTCTTCAAATTGTGCTGTCGCGCACCGTGCACCGAGATTCGTTCGAGCATTGTACTGGTTCGGGAGAGACGAAGGCTATATTCTATTGTGGCGCGGGTTGAGTTGTTCGCGCAATTGCAGTATAAAAGAGGACGAAGCGCTTCACTGTTCGACTTACCTGGGAAAGTTGCGGCGCGTTCACCGAACGTTCGCCGAAAAGTTGCTGTACATGGGCATGTACGAATGCTTGCAATGCCACTCGCGCAAGCCGGAACCGCGCTGGTGTGCGCTCTACCTGGGCGATTTCCCCCGCTGCCCGCGCTGCGGCACGCCTGACACGCATAGCCGAGCGCGACAAGATTCGATCCCATCGATACGCTCCGGACGGCATCGATATGGCGCGCGGCCTCGCTAAAGCGGGCCGTCTCAGTCCTTCCGGCAAATGAGAATTACGTTGCCGGCCAGCCGACTGGCGCCAGGAAGAAAAAGAAAGGACCAGTCGAGGCGGCGAAACAGGGGGTCGGCTGCAGGCCATAACCGGCTCAGCCGCGCAAAGACGTGAGAGTAGACCCGGCGGGAGGAGCGAAAGCTATCCGCGATCAGGCGAAGATCCGTCTCCGTCAGTTTTCGTTCGCCAGGATCTTGTGGCCCTGCGGGGAACCCCCACCCGCCGCGAAACCCAATCCAGCCAAGGCGATAAGCTGGCCGGCTCCACACAGATGAAGACGCCCCCAGGCTTGATCCAGCACCGAATGGCGGCTACTGTCTCGCGCAGCCGGTCCGGTACATGGTGCAGGACCGCAAAACAGAGCGCGATATCGACGGGCTGCGGTTCGAAGGTGGCGATGTCTCCACAAAGCAACTGCACGCGGTTGGAAACGCGATCCAGATCCGCGCGGCGTCCTGTCATCGCGATCAAACCGGGATCAATGTCCACTCCAATCACGCGAGATGCCCCAGGCCGGCGAGCTGAGTCGTTATCTCGCCGGTACCACAGCCGAAGTCCAACCAGGAGCGGCGGGGCGGGAAATTCCGATAAATGTACTCCTTGGGGTAAAGCCGCCAGTGCCGATTCCGCTGGTACCGGCGCATGATTGAGGGCGGTGCGCGCTCCACTTGCTGGCTCAACTGCACTCCAGTCGCGTCCATCTCCATAGAATACACTAGGCCGCTGAAGGGCATTCCAGAAGTCGTGGAAGCGGGATGCCTGAAGCCCAACCTATGTTTACCACGCGCATCGGCTCCTGCTCGCCCCGCACAAGAAAGGCGTTGGCCAGGGGTATTTGGGGGGAAGTTGGGCACGGCACGTGCCTGAGGCACCGAAAACCATTTGCTTCGCTGCCTTGAGTGTCGGCCGCGGCGACGGGTGCAATGGTGGCAGTCTTCTCTGCAATCTACGGCGCCACCGGCTTCCGCATATCGTAAAACCGCAAGCGGCAATGGCGGCAATGGTAAAGATCGGCGCCCCATGCATATTGCAGGAAATTGACCAAACCTATTCCATAATTCCATGCAACTGGGCATGAAGGGACTAGGCGGGCGCCTAATCGGCGTTCGCTATTTCATTCAAGAAGAGACATGTCGAGCGAGGAGCGGAACGTAATTGGCGGTTTCTTCCAAGCGCCGAGTCGGCACGAGTGCCGCCCGATCTCATGTGTTGATGCTTCAAGGGATCCTTAGCGGCATGAACCATAGGAGCACGCCTCGGAGCGATTCCGAGTACCTAAGTCACGCAGCAGCGCCCAGCGAACCAACAGGAAGACAGTTGCCTGATTGCAGGGGCAGCGATGATCGTTATGAAGCGTGGCGAAAAGTACGCTGCCAATTTTGCCGGACCCTGACAGACACAACTTTAGGCTTATGGTTATGACATCGAGGAAACCAGGGACCGAAGGTTACTTTGAGCGTTTCCGGATTCCCGGGAAGGCCCTGCCATCGGCCACCTGCTCATGCTTCCTCACACCAAGCGGATGGATAACGGATGACGCATTCAACCCTCCGCACGGACGCGCGGTGGCTCCGCGTGGCCCTAACGGCCCTTGCGGGCTCCCAGCCTCTCCCACCTTCGGCGCCTCGCTCCTCGTGGGAGATTATTGGCCCTGCCAATACAGTTCAACAAATGGAGCCGGCTGCATCGCATACAAACGTACACGCCCACGTAGCCGCGAGCGACCCGATCGCGCAGTGTTTCCCGGCGGACTGGGCGCTGGTCCAATTCCAGGACTGCAACGGAGGCAACGCCGGTACAGACCTGCCGGGGATACAGCTATCCACATCGAGCCCTTGGCACCGGGCCGGCACGGACTACTGGGACGTAGGGGCCAACGTCCCGGCGCTGCTGGCGGCGGTTTCGGGCGGGCGTGCAGTGACCACCTTAGCGGACCTTTTGGGGCGCTAGGCGGCCAGCTTCGACAGCCTTGCGAAAAACCGAGCCTTTAACTGCGCAGTCGCCGTCTTGGGGCATCGTTGCATCGCAACCGCCGCCGTCTTCTAGCTAAGCTAGACGCGCTTGAAGGGCTTGCAGCAGATCGACCGCTGCTGCCTCCCTGCGAGAAATGCGGGCTAATTCTCGGGCGCGCACGAATCCCTGGCGCGCCAGCTTTTCCAAGTCTTTCTTGAACTCCCCCTTGCGCCCGCGCACCACCGGCGCCAGCACCATGATGCGGTCGCCCGGCCGCAGTCCCAGCACGTGCTGCAGGATCTGCTCAGTGGTCTGCCGCGAAATCTCGTTGCCGCACAACGGGCAGTGCGGCGTGCCGATCGAGGAGTAGAGCAGCCGCAGGTAGTCGTGGGCCTCCGTGGTCCCCACGGTCGAGCGGGGGCTGCGGCTGGTGGTCTTCTACTCGACCGCAATGGCGGGGCTGAGCCGCTCGATGGAATCCACGTCCGGCCCCTCCATCTGGTCCAGGAACTGCCGCGTAGGTGGAAAGCGTCCCCGCATACCGCCGCTGGCCTTCCGCGTAGATCGTATCGAACGCCAACGACGACTTCCCCGAGCCGCTCAGACCGGTGACCACAGTCAGGCTGTTGCGCGGGATTTCCACGTCGATATTCTTCAAATTGTGCTGTCGCGCACCGTGCACCGAGATTCGTTCGAGCATAGTACTTGTTCGCGGGCTAGGAAGGCTATATCCTATTGTCACGCGGATTGAGTTGTCCACGCAAATTGTAGTATAAAAGAGGACGAAGTGCTCCACTGTCCGACTTGCCAGGGAAGGATGCGGCGCGTCCACCGCAGCTTCAAAGAAAAGCTGCTGTACGCGGCGATGTATGAGTGCGGGAAATGTCATACGCGCAAGCCGGAGCCGCGCTGGTATGCCCTGTACCTTGGCGATTACCCGCGCTGCCCGCGTTGCGCCACCTATCGCCTGACGCGGCTGGCGACGCGCGACAAGATTGATCGGATGCATAGGGGTTTCGTCAACTACCTGCAATACGCGTGGGGTGCGGATCTATACCATTGCCGGTACTGCCGCATACAGTTTTACGATGTGCGGAAGCCGGTGGCTCCGGATGTACGGGAGAAGGCTGGCGCTGATGCGCCCCTGCCCGCGGCCCCCGCCGCCCAGGGTAGCGAAGCGCGGCAGTTTTAGCCACCCGCCTGCCGGGGACCCACGCTAGAACCGTGGCTGTACAAACATTGGCGCTGACTGCGGCTTTGTGTTGCTATCCATAGGTTTCTTCTCAGCCTGCGCGCTTGCCGCATTGTGGGGCGGTCCCCCTGGACCGCGCGGGACGCCCGCGTCCCGCTGCTAGTGGCGGAGGCAGGGCCGGATTGCAAGGCCTTAACGCGCATTCTCGTGAGGTATCGCAGGCGCATTTGCGGCGCCCTTTCCAACCCGTCAAGAGCTGTCCCGCCTGCGCCAACGACGCGGCCTTCTTGCCCGCGCGACAGCGCCGCGCTACGTTCCACAGCCGGTCTGGAACCGGAGCCTGCCTTCGACACGTTAGCGTGGATCGTCGTACCAGATGTGTTTCCTGAGTTTGCGCTCCCCGCGCGAACGGCGAGTACGGCCCTCTAGGCGGGCGCGGAGGCTAAATGCGATTAGGGCAGCACCCGGAAGGCCGTGTTGCTCGAAAGCTTGCCGCTGGGCGTCGTCACCTGGACCTCTCCGCTGGTCGCGCCGACGGGCACAGTGGTGGTGATTTCGGAAACCGAGGCTACTACGAAGACAGCCGCAGTGCCGTTAAAGCTGACGCTGGTCGTGCCGGTCAGAGCGGTCCCCAGAATCCTGATGGCCGTTCCCACCTGGCCGGAGGGAGGCTGTAGCTTCACAAACGGGGCCAGACCTGTAGACAGGAGGTAGAGCGTGCCCTCGTCGTCGGTCCCGCCATCCCACGTGGCGCCATAGAAGTCCCCATTCGTGCCCTCGATAAGTCCCGCTTGGTGGACTGCGTTCATACCCGCAAAGCTGTGCAGCGTCGTCAGCGTACCACTCGCGGTGATCTCGAAGATCGTGCCACCGCCATTGGCCCCGCCAGCAGTCGTTGTCCCGTAGAAGTTGCCGTCGTTGGCCTGGATCAGCGCCGCCTCGGGGGATGCGCCGTCCGCACACCCGCTTTGGGAGCAGAAGCTGTAAACCGTCGTGAGCGCCCCACCGGTGGTGATTTGGAAAACCGTGCCGCCGCCGTTGGCCCCGCCACTCGCGGTTGTCCCGTAGTAGTCCCCATTGGCGGCCTGGATAAGCACCGCGGAGGAAAGTTTGCCGTCCGTGCACCCGGTTTGAGCGCAGAAGCTGTAAAGCGTCGTCAGCATACCACTCGTGGTGATTTGGAAGACCGTGCCCCCGTTGTTGGCCCCGCCTGCCGACGTTGTCCCGCAGAAGTCCCCATTGGCGGCCAGGAGCAGCCCTGCCTCGGGGTGTTGGCCGTCCGTGCACAACGCTTGTGCACAGAAGGTGTACAGCGTGGTCAGCGTGCCACTGGGAGTGATTTTGAAGACCGTGCCCCCGTTGTTGGCCCCGCCATTCACGGTTGTCCCGTAGAAGTTGCCGTCGGTGCCCGCGGCCAGCCCCGCCCAGGGGGTTTCGCCGTCCGTTCCATCGAAGCTGTGCAGCGTGGTCAGGGCGCTCGGAGTGACTTGGAAGACCGTCCCAAGGCCGTTGACCCCGCCTTCCACCGTTGTCCCGTAGAAGTATCCATTGGGGGCCTGGACCAGCCCGTCCAAGGGGTATGCGCCGTCCGTGCACCCGCTTTGGGAGCAGAAGTTGTGTAGCGTCGACAGCGTGCCGCCTGGAGTGATTTTGAAAACCGTGCCCGAGCCGTTGGCCCCGCCATTCTCGGTTGTCCCGTAGCCGTTCCCATTGGCGGACTGGAGCAGTCCCCCGTAGGGGTTCGCGCCGTCGGTGCCTGCAAAGCTGTGTACCGTGGTGAAAGTCTGCGCAGGCAGGGCAATCGACGTGGTTGCCCACAGCGCAAAAACAGCCCACGCCCTCGTCCCCCGGTTGGGTTTGCCAAACCCGCTAACGATTCGCCTCATTTGATGCTCTCCGTCTCGACACGGGTTAACCATTTTCGCCCTAGCGTCCTCACCAGAATATACACCATCCAGGGAATCCGGCGCACTTCGTGTTCCTTGACGAGTACTACGGCCCGCCGTGCGCCGAAGGGCCCTGTCCTTGAATTGAAGGCAGGCTGCCCGGCGCGCCCCCGTCGGAACCGGTACTGATCGCCCCGCTACCGGACCTCGATCTCGTTTTCCGGGAGCACCACACGACCGTGTTCCGCGCGGCCTACCGCGTCACGGGCAACGCCGGCAACGCTGAACACGGTCGTTTCCTTCGTTTTTAGGAATCATCCTATAGGCAGCCAGTATGACGCCGGCCTCGCCGATCAGACGCTGATTGTCTCCTTCACGACCTTGGCCCAATTGGACCGGTGGACAATTCAGTCGAAGTGGAGCGAGGCTCGACGGAATTGGCGTGAGAGCATAAACGCTCATCGTTTTTGCGCACGTTCTTGGAGCCAGGCGTCCTTCATCGACTGAATTTCGCCCCGCGCCCGATCCCCGTCGATGAGGTCTCCGCGCTCGGCCTGCAGATAACCTTCCTCGATATGGGACGACAAAGCCCGGCGTTCGTCGGCGGTCCAGCTTTGCTCGGCGTCTTGAGGTTCAAGGGCGTGCCGCAACACATCTTCAACGCTCCCATAACCGCCGCTGGAAAGGCACCTGTCGATGCGCGTTTCAAGGTCGGGGGGTACGTTCAATTGCATGACTGGGCTGCGTCCTCGTCATCATCTTAGCACGGTCAGTTGTCAAAGAACCGCGGCGGTTCGCCGGCGAGAACCCTCGATAACGGTATACTTGAGGTTACTTGGGTTACGAGGCAATCGGTGGACAAACGCAACGACCCCCGCTACAATTTCGATGCCAATCCGACGCTGGACGAGCTAATCGCCCAGCAGGGGAAGGGTCCCGTCACCGACGCACGGGGATTTCTGGCCAGAGGAAGAACGCATCGAAGACTTCTTGGCGGCTCTCCATGAATGGCGCGGCCACAAGAAAGACGACCCCGCGGCATGAGCAGCGTCGTCGTTGACACGGACGTCGTTTCCTTCGTTTTCAAGCACCACCCGATAGGCCCCCAGTACGACGCCGACCTCGCCGATCGGACGCTGATTGTCTCCTTCATGACCTTGGCTGAACTGGACCGATGGACAATCCAGTCGAAGTGGAGCGAGGCTCGACGGACTTGGTTGCGTCTGTACCTGGAGTCGTTCGTCCTTATGCCATACGACCGAGCCCTCTGCACGAAGTGGGCCGAGGTGACCGTCGCCGCGCAGGCAAGCGGATACAGGATCGAATGCGCGGACGCCCGGATCGCGGCCACGGCCCTGCTCTACGATCTACCCCTTGTTACCCACAATCGCGCCGACTATCGAGGAGTGCCCGGCCTCGCGCTGATCTCTCATCATGTTTGAAAGAATGGGTGTCTTTCACTTCCCTGAGCGCCACGATGCCCCAATTCCCGCGCTCAGACGCACTATCCAAGCACCCCGGCGTCCGCAACTCGCTAATCGTTCTGCCTGAGGCCTTCAATAATGGGGCAGACTATAACGATGAGGACCGTCCCCCTCGGATCGATGCGGATCTAAGGCGGAGCGAACTGAGAGCCATCGCCAACGAGCACAGTCTCGTCTTTATCGCGGGGTTACTGGATCAGCCTGGCGGCAAAACCCTCAACTCCGCATACCTGATCGACGACCGGCGCTCGCGCTTGATGGTTCATAAAGGCGCCGAGGACGACATCGAAAACCCTATTGAGACCGAGGGCGTATGCGTTGGATGTCTGATCTGTTCCGACGCCCGCGATTTCGTCACTCGGTACCGGGTCACTGAGAAAGTGGAAAAATCCGTCCTCGCTCGGAAAGTCGTTTGCATCCCAGCGTCGATGAGCGCGGGCACATTTGATAGCCCCTCCTTCCCCCTCCCGGAATACCGAAACAAGTACGTGCTCATGGCCAACGGAAAGCCATCGCCTCCAGTTGGCGCCGGGAGTTTCATCGCCAACAAGTGCGGAAGCAAGATCAACGGCAGTAACTTTGCCGATTGATCCAGGCCTAGAGAGCCCAGGAATATGATTCGCCGCGCGCCGGCCGGTCACCCGTTTCGGAAACAAGCCCCGCGGCCAAATCGCCCCGCTTTTTCAATCGCTTACAGCCCTCCGCAACCCGGTAGCCTAGCGCCTCCCGACGCCTGCATGCTAGCTTGAGATAGGCATTCTCCGAACTGTGGATATAATCGATGCGACACCCAAATAACCCCGTTGTCGCCCAGCAACAATCCGCCCTGAAATTGGTTGCGCCCCAAACCACAAATAACAGAATCAAAACGACTTATTGGCTTAGTTCGTCCAAAAATGCATCCCGGAACACTTCATTTCGTCCCCGAGTAATCGGCGGGAAAGGCAGGTTTGGGCGGAGAAGCGCCGCCAAAGCCGTCTGCGCTCTCACCGGTCGATGGCGTTCTCCTCCTGTGCGCTTCGGCCCCCTGATGAACGCTACGCCTAGTGGCAAACTAGAGACATGCTTAGATAATACGGCCCTACCGACGGGTTGCTACCTGGGACTGCTGGAATCACGGTCACGTAATTGAGCGTGTCCCCCGCTGATACAGAAATGGTAGGGCTAACTGGACAAGCAGTGGGAGTCGGTGAAGAGAGGTCGCACTGCAAGGTTGTGTCTTGAGAATTCTGCTGCAGCGTGATCGGAATGGTGAGGGTGGGAGCGCCTGGAGACGCAGTTAAAGATGCGTACATAGTGTCAATGGTACAAGCGATTGGTATGACCAAGGAAACGAAACACGGCCCGGCGGAAGCGAGACATGGCTCCCCAGAGCCGCTTATGGGCCACAGGTTGGTATGGTATAGGGACCTAGATATCCAGTGGTGATTCCTCCCCCCGTTACGAAAACCAGTTCCGGGCCTGGGGCCGCACCGATGGTAACATCGAATGTAGCGGTGTTGGCGACACTATTTGTAAGGCTGAGTCGATAGGAGCCAGCCTTTAAGCCAGTCGGCATGTTTGCCACTACAGTACGATCCGTGAACGATACTAGCACAAGGGTTGAGTTATCTAAAGCCACAGTTGGGGCGGTCCCGGTAGAGCTGAAAGAACCGCCAGTGATGCTGATTTGATTGGTTAAATTGTTGATGACCGCGCTCAAGATAACGGGACTGGCGCTCCAGGCTGGAATAGCAAGGAACAACATGAGCAACGATGTGATGCGAACCCGGGTAAGCACTTTGGGAATCCTCCTTCTTTAGCCTACCACATGCGTGTAATGCGTAAGTGTGCCCAAACCTAGCCCAGAAATTGCGATTCGCTGCGGAACGCCCGCGCGTCCACGCGCTTCGGAAGCAGGACTGGCCCAGGCCACCAATGGCGAATTCTACGGGACCACGATCATCGGCGGCGCGTTCGGCACTGCCAGCAACTCCCTTGGCTTCGGCACCGTCTTCAACCTATTCGGCGGGACTCCGCCCGTTTGTGGAAATACAACCTAGCTATGGCGCAGCGGGTTCCAGCGTTCGGATTTTGGGGACTAATCTAACTGGCGCGACCAGCGTCACCTTCAACGGCGCTGCGTCCGTGTTCCAAGCGATTTCGGCTACCGAAATCGTCGCCGCCGCACCGGCCGGCGCCAGCAGCGGAAAAGTTCAGGTGGTCACACCCAACGGCGCCCTTTCGAGCAACGGGTCCTTCCGCGTGCAGCAGTAGAGCCGGCGAGTCGCTCGTCTCAGACAGCTGGCCGCGCCGGCAATCGCCCCGCCTTTTTTTTAACGGCGCTGTACACCTTCTGCTCCCAAAGCGAGTGTACGGACGGCGCACGACCGTGGGGGGCTCCTCCAAGCTGCGGACGGCAATTTCTATGGATAACCGAGCAGGGCGAACTCACTGACAACTGTCGTGGGTATGGCTGTGGCACGGTCTGCAGGTTGTCCGGCTTGGGCCCGTTTGTAAAGACGCTTCCCGCGGCACGGCGGCTGCCATTCCGCGTGCTGCTATAAACTCCGGCGAGCGAGGGCATTATTCGTCTATATCGGCGTGTTCAGCCGGTGCCGGGCCGCTGGCGTGCACGTTTGAAGGCCTATATCAAGCGCGCCCGTGCAGGCCGGATAAGCGCCGATCTCCGGACCACTAGCTTGAATTCTTCGACATCTGTCGTCGAATTTTGGCGATGTCTTCATGGGAGGGAGACCAGTCGGTGTCGCAGGTATTACAATGGAATACCAACGCTCCGTTTTTCAGCGTTTCTTCGAATTCTTCCTCACTGAATGTAACTGTCTGGTTGTGGTCGTTCGGACAAACAATCTCGAAATCCTTCCGGTCGCTCATAAGCCTCGTACTTGAATCGGGCAATCGGCGCTTGCGCCTGCTCGAACAGTTCTTCGATCCTTGATGGTAACGCGAATCGTAGTACTACCCCACAGGTATCGCCAAGCAGGCCATCGACCTGGGCCTCAAGCTCAAGAACCTCTACGTTCCGGAGATCACCGCACTCGCTTCCCCCCGGAAAGTCTTGCCAGATTCGGCAAAGATCTGTTGATATCTTCGCACGGAGGCAGTCGGCATCAAGGAGGCTTAGTCCGTGTTTCATTTAGGATTCGCGACCAAGATCCCCCACAACGTCCGAACATTCGACCGTCACGGAAGACAATCGCCTAATTTGCAGGCGTTAAAGTTCAACTTCGTCAAGCCGAAGATGTCGGCGGCCACTTGCTCGATATCGGTTGAAACTGAGGGTGTGTGCATCGGATGCCTGATCTGTTCCGACGCCTACGATTTTGTCGGCCGGTACAGGGTCGGCGAGAAAGTGGAAAGCCCGTTATCGCTCGGAAAGTCGTTTGCATCCCAGCCTCGATGAGCGCGGGCACCTTTGATAGCTCCGCCTTCCCCCTCCCGGAATACCGAAACAAGTACGTGCTCACGGCCAACCGAAAGCCATCGCCTCCGGTAGGCTCCGGGAGTTTCATCGCCAACAAGAGCGGAAGCAAGATCAACGGCAGTAAGTTTGCCGATCGACACAATGCCATCTCTCTAGCAACATGGAGCCAATTAGACGATCTGGTCCAGGCCTAGCGAGTCCAGGAACTATGATGACCCCGGACGACCGCTCGGGTTACGCGTTTCGGAAACAAGCCCCGCTGCCAAATCTCCCGCTTTTTCAATTGCTTACAGCCCTCCGCAACCCGCCAGCCTAGCGCCTCCCAGCCCTCGGCATGCTACCTTGAGATCGGCAATCCCCAAGCCGTGGATATAATCAATGCGACACCCCAATAGCGGCGCGCCCGCCCACCAAACAATCCGCGCCGAAATTGGCTTTGGCGAAATTGTAAATATAACAATACAAATTACTTATTGGCTCAGTTCGTCCAAAAAAGCATCCCGGAACATTTCCCCCGCCCCCGCCGTTATCCCTACCGGGCGCGTTAATTACCGGCCCCCGGAGGCGTCTCATGTATGAAGAGCAAGGGAGGAAAGACAAAGTGGAGGCCACCGCGCAGTTGGAATCGCAGTTGGTACCGGTCCCGATCGTCCCGCCGCCGGACCTCGATCTCGATCTCGTTTTCCGGGAGCACCACACCACCGTGTTCCGCGCGGCCTACCGCGTCACGGGCAACGCCGGCGACGCTGAAGACGTCCTGCAAACCGTCTTCATGCGCCTGCTGCGCCGCCACTCCGACGCCGAAGCCGTCGGCAACATGGAAGCTTATCTGCGGCGCGCAGCCGTAAACGCGGCGCTGGACCTGATCCGCTCCCGGCAGGCCGCGCCGCATGTCTCGCTCGAAGACCTGGCCCCCATGCTTCCCGAAAATGCCCCCCTGGCTCCGGATCGCCTTTATCGGTCCACGGAGATCCGCCACTGGCTGCGGCAGGCCGTCGCCCGGCTCAGTCCGCGGGCCGCCGAAATGTTCACCCTCCGCTTTTTCGAAGGGCGCGACAATCCGGAAATCGCCGAAGCCCTCGGCACCACGCCGGCCAGCGTGGCGGTCACGCTGTCGCGCACCCGCGACCGCATCCAACAGGAATTCCGTTCATACATGGGAGAAATCAGATGACGCCCCTAGATCCGAATATCGATCCGCTTTTGGAACACGTAATCGCCGAAATCCGCGACGAACCTGTCGATCCGGCGGTAATCGAAGCCGCTGCCGGCCGGGTCCAGCAGCGCCTCGCGCAACATGCCACGCTGCACAGTTGCGCGGACTTTCAGGCGCTCATTCCCGACTACCGCGCCGGCAAGCTAAGCCCGGCGCGCGCCCTTCTGCTTAAAGACCATACCCATGAATGCGTGGCCTGCTACCGGGCAATGGCCGGGACTAAACACCAGCCACCAGCCACCGTCCACCAGCCACCCTCCTTCCGGTGGGCCCTCGCCGCCGCGCTTCTGGCCGCCGCCGGCCTGGCGTTCTGGGCCTTTGGCGACCGCCTGCGACCCGCGTACAGCGGCCCCGAAGCCGTGGTCGAATCCGCCGACGGGCTCATCTATCGCGTCTCCGATACCGGCACGGTTCCCATCGTCCGCGGCGCGCAAGTGCCCGCCGGAGTGGACATTCGCACCGCCCGCGATTCCCGCGCCATGCTGCGCCTGCGCGACGGCTCGCACGTCGAAATGCGCGAGCGCTCCGGCCTCTCCGTCTCCGAGCGCGGCAAAGACCTGACCATCGGCCTGGACCGCGGCGCCATCATCGTGCAGGCCGCCAAGCGCCACACCGGCCACCTCTATGTATCCACACGCGATTGCCGCGTAGCCGTCACTGGCACCGTTTTCAGCGTGAACAGCGGACTCAAAGGATCGCGTGTTACGGTGGTCGAGGGCACGGTGCTGGTCGCGCAGAACAGCCACGAGGACGTGCTGCATGCCGGCGGACAGGTATCCACCAGTCCCGCCATGGGCGCGACGCCGGTGCCTCTGGAAATCTCCTGGAGCAAAAACGCCGGTGCGTACATCGCGATGCTCAACGCCGTCACCGCGCTAAACGCCAAGCTCGACCAGGACCACTTCCCCGCCCTGCGATACACAAGCAACTTGTTGACCATGGCGCCCGCCGGGACCGTCGTTTACGCCAGCATCCCCAACCTCAGCCAGGCGCTCACCGAGGTGCAGCAGGTCTTCGTCCCCAAGATCCAGCAGAACGCTACTCTCAGCCAGTGGTGGCAGCAGAACCATCTCGACACGGTAATCGGCGACATGAGCGCCATGAGCGGCTACCTGGGTAACGAGATGGTGGTCGCCGCTGCGCTGAATGCGCACGGCCACCCCGGTCAGCCGGTCATCATGGCGGAGTTGACCAAGACCGGCTTTGAATCGTTCGCGCAGGCCGAAGCCGCCAAGCTCTCCACCGGCGCAAATGCCCAGCACATGCGCATCGTCACCGATGCATCCGCTATCGGGACCATTCCGGATGGTCAATGCGTCCTGCTGATCCTGCCCCACCTGGTGGCCCTCTCGCCCGATGCGGCCGTTCTCCAGCAGATCGCCGCCGGCGCTCCTACCACGTTCGCCACCGGCGAATTCGGATCGCAGATCGCGGCCGCCTACGGCTCCGGAGTCGGGCTGTTGCTCGCCGCGGATGTGCAGGCGATGGCCTCGGCGATGCCACCGGCCAGCCATACCCACATGCCGAATGTACAGTATTTCATGGTGCAGCAAACGGGCAATGCCGGCGCAGCCGAAACCCGCGCCGCAGTCATCTTCAACGGCGAGCGCACCGGTGTAGCATCCTGGCTGGCCGCTCCCGCGCCGCTCGGAGCGCTGGATTTCATTTCGCCGCAGGCGACGCTGGCCTGGGCCGCCGCCGTGAAGCAGCCCGCCGCCATCATCGACGAGATCATGACCATGCAGGGATCGAACCCGGCCTTCGCCCAGCACTTGGCCGGGATCCAAGCGCTGCTCGGCGTGGACCTGCGTAACGACCTGGCAGCCGCCCTAGGCGGTGAGGTCGCCATGGCGCAAGATGGCCCGCTGCTGCCGATGCCATCCTGGAAAATCGCCGTCGAGGTGTACGATCCCGTCAAGCTGCAAGCGACGATTCAGAAGTTGCTGGCCGCCGCAAACGCTGCCGCAAACCTCGCCAACGCTCCTGGAATACAGCTCCAACAGTCCACCGCCAACGGCCGTACTTACTACACGTTCGGGCAGGTCTGTTATACCTACACCGACGGCTACCTGCTGGCGGGCTCCAGCCAGGCGCTGCTCGATACGGCGATTCAGAATCGCGCCAGCGGCTACACCCTGCCGCGCTCGGCTACGTTTATGGCGCTCATTCCGCACGACCAATACGCCAACTTCTCGGCGGCGATCTATTACAATGCCTCCGCGCTTTCGCCGCTGCTGGAGCAGTTCGGCAACCAGCCCACCGTACAGCAACTCGCGGCCAATCTGAAGCCCACGTTGATCGCGGCCTACGGCGAAAACGACCGGATCACTTTCGCTACCAGCGGCAGCCTCTTTACCACCATCGGCAACATGAGCCTGCTGCAATTACTCGAAAAGCCCGGAACCCAGTTACACTAATCTTCGTAGATAGGTGGAGGGCGGGCAATCTTGCCCGCAGCCGCCTTTCAGGCGGCTCTTCCCAGGACGCAAATGCAGCCCGTAATTGAATTAGAAAATCTCGAAGTCCGCTTCGGCGAAAGAGTCATTCTTAAGAAATTGAATGGTTCGCTCACCGGACGGTCCATCGGCCTCCTGGGGCCCAACGGCGCGGGAAAATCGACCCTCATCAACACGCTGCTGGGCTTCCACCAGCCCTTCGCCGGCGCCGCCCGCATCTTCGGCAAAGACATCCGCACCGAAGCCAAAAACGTCCGCGGCCTGCTGGGCTACATGCCCGAAAACGATTCTTTCATCGCCGGCATGACCGGCGTACACTTCGTCCGCCTGATGGCCGAACTCTCCGGCCTGCCCGCCGAACAAGCCATGGAGCGCGCCCACGAGGCCTTCTTCTGGGTAGGTCTGGGCGAGGCGCGCTACCGCAATCTGGGCACTTACTCGCTCGGCATGAAACAAATGGCCAAGCTGGCGCAAGCCATCGCGCACGGACCCAAGCTGCTCTTCCTGGACGAGCCCACCAACGGCCTCGATCCGCCCGCGCGCGCCCGCATGATCCAGCTTATTCAGGAAATCCGCGACCACGGCGACCTGCGCCTGATCCTATCCTCGCACCTGCTGCGTGACGTCGACGAGTGTTGCGACGAAGTCCTGATCCTGAAAGACGGCCGTATCGCCGCCTCCTGCAACCTGGAAGAAGAACGCCGCGCCAATCGCAAGTTCCTGGAGTTGGAAACCCGCGGCGCAAACGGCACCTTCACCGCCGCCATCGAGCGGCTGGGCTGCGAGGCCGCCGCGTTCGCCAATGGCCGCATGAAGCTTGTAATGCCGGAGGGCGTCGAAATCCGCCAGCTTTACGCCCTGGCCGCCGAGCAGAACGTGCAAATCCGCCGTCTCAATCACAAGCGCGATTCCCTCGAAGATATTTTCCTGAAAGCCATGGAGGTGCCTAATGGCGGTGTTTAAGCATGCCTACAAGGGCTACGATGGACCGCTCACGCCCGCTTGGTCGCGCTTCCTGACGCTGCCGCGCTACGCCTTCGAAGAGATGTCCCGCAAGCGCTTCTACAGCATGTTCTTCCTGGTCTCCATGCTGGCGCCGCTGATCTTCGCGCTGATCATCTATGTCGAGCACAATCTCAGCGCGCTGAAGATGCTGCAGGTTCGCAACCTGATCGAAATCAACGCCCGCTTCTTCCTGAACTTCCTGGGCTGGCAAAGCATGATGGCCTTCTTCCTGGCAGCCTTCGTGGGACCCGGGCAAATCTCGCCGGACCTGGCCAACAACGCGCTCTCGCTCTATCTCGCGCGACCCTTCTCGCGCGCCGAGTACGTGCTCGGCAAGCTTTCCGTGCTGCTGATTCTAACGTCTATCATGACCTGGATTCCCGGCCTGCTGCTCTTCATCCTGCAAGCGTCGCTCGAAGGCGGCGGCTGGTTCACGCAGAACCTGCGCATCGCCGGCGCCATCTTCTTCGGCGCGTGGATCTGGATTCTGCTGCTTTCGCTGCTGGCCCTGGCGCTTTCCGCCTGGGTGAAGTGGAAACCCATGGCCGGCGGTCTGCTATTTGGCGTTTTTTTCGTGGCCGCCGGGTTCGGCGGCGCCATCAACGGCATCATGCGCACGCAGTGGGGCAACCTGCTGAATCTCAGCCATCTGATCGGCGCAGTCTGGGCGTCGCTATTTGAACAGCCCATGCATCGCGGCACTGGCGCAGTCTTCTTTCGCGTGCATGGCGAGGAGACTCCCATTTGGTGCTGCTGGCTGGCCCTGCTGGCCATCTGCGGCTTCTGCTTGTATCTGCTCTCGCGCAAGATCAGAGGCGCCGAGGTAGTCCGATGACCACCTCGTGGCGCACGCTCTCAGCGTGCCGTGTCGCCACTCCTGGCGACACCTGCTTGCCGGAGGCCCTCCCATGACCACCCCCCGCATAGTCTTCGACAACGTCTCGCGCTTCTACGGCGAAGTGCTGGGCGTCAATCGCGTCAACCTCTCCATCCAGCCCGGCATCACCAGCCTGGTCGGCCCCAACGGCTCCGGCAAAACCACCCTGATGAACCTGATGACCGGTCTCATCCGGCCCTCGCGCGGCACAATCGACGTGCTCGGCATCCCAACCAATCGCCCCGAAGAGCTTTTCCGCAAGATGGGATATTGCACTCAATTCGACGCCTTCCCCAAGGGTCTCACCGGCTACCAATTCATCTATTCATTCCTGTTGGTACACGGCATGATCGAATCCGAAGCCGCCAAATTGACCGAAGAAGCCCTCCAGCGCGTCTCCATGACGGAAGCCGCCGACCGCCCCGTGGCCGCCTATAGCAAAGGCATGCGCCAGCGTATCAAACTGGCGCAAGCCATCGCGCACCGCCCCACCGTGCTGGTGCTCGACGAGCCTTTGAACGGCCTCGATCCCATGGCCCGCAACGAAACCATCGCGCTCTTCAAACAGTTCTGCGATGAAGGC
>Ga0182015_10003729_pt1 | contig 16862 bp, 16 predicted proteins | sample 712P3MmetaG_FD_120478 | JGI IMG/M metagenome (GOLD analysis project Ga0182015, IMG submission 120478) | Permafrost microbial communities from Stordalen Mire, Sweden - 712P3M metaG | ecosystem: Environmental > Terrestrial > Soil > Wetlands > Permafrost | place: Sweden: Stordalen | collected... | reverse complement strand
TGTCACCTGCCAGACGTGCTCGGGCTGGGCGAGGTCCTTGAGCCGGTGCAAACCGAGGTCGGTGAAGGTCGTACCCTGCGGCGCGTCGTTCTGTACGAGCGCGTGCGTGGAGTCCGACAGGAGCACCTGAGCACCGTGGCCGATAGACATCAGCCGAGTGACGCGGTTGACGGCCGGACCGAAATAATCGGCGTCGCGTTCCTCTGCGACACCCGTATGCAAACCCATTCGGACGCGCAGGCCGTCCACTGCTGAGAAGTCTTCCGTGCCGAGCGCTCGTTGCGCCTCGACTGCGGCATTCAGGGCGCTTTGTGCGGTGTCGAATGCTGAGCAAAAAGCGTCGCCAAGCGTCTTGAAGACATAGCCGTCATATCGGGCGATCGCCTCCCGCACCAGCTTTTCATGGCGGGCGACGGCGGCCTTCATGACGTCGCGATGGGTTTCCCAACGCTCGGTGCTGCCTTCGATGTCGGAAAAGAGGAACGTAATCGTACCCGTGGGCAACGCCGCGGGCTTCGATTGCACTTCCTTTGTCCGAGATTTACGGTCCGCTGTTGGAGCTCTAGCTATTCTTGCCAAGACGGCGGGTGTGTCGTATTCGCGTACTAGCTACTAGTGGTAGAAGTACGGATCTAAAACCGTGACTTCGCTAATCGAGTCGACCGGGAGTCCGTTACGTTCGGCGGCTTTGCGGATGGAACTGTCGCTCGGACCGTCGTAGATGCAAAACGTCTTCTTGTGATCTTTCGAGACGTATGAATGGACCCACGTAACGCCAAGCTCCGCATTTGTACCGACGACACCTCGGCACGTGTCGGCGCCCTCGCTTGTGGCCGGAATCGCTAATCCGTCCTTGAACGTCCGTTCGACGACGTATCGAGGCATGGCTCTTGCTCCTTTGAACGTAGCTGACATTCTTCCAGATGACCGCGACTTTTCGACGCCGGATTGCCGCCTTCCGGGTCAAGATGCGTGGCCCTGTGCTCTGGGAGCCGGATTCCGACCCAGCGACCGCCCCTCGCGTGCCGTTGGCTGCCGGGGAGCCGATTTCACGCGCATGAGGGCAAATCTCCCGCTGTTTTGGCCCCGAAAGCCATGGCCACCGGTCTTTCACGCCTCCGCCGGGAGCGGCGCGGCGCGCGCAGGCATGCGATCAGCCGCAAGGATGTCCGCAAACAAGGTGGCGCCCCTTTGGAGGCTCCGCTTACGCCCTATCTATCTCATCTGTTGGCGTCGATCCGTGACGCTGCCGTCGACCGGTTTAGTCCGTCGGAAAACATCATGCGGGTACCAAATGGTCGCCTTTAGGTTAGCCGGCAGGCGGTATCAAGTGTTTGGTTCGGATCGAGCCAATGAAGATACGTATGCATCGAATGCCAGCAGGTCGGATTGAATTTGACAACCCCCGAAGAGTCAAACCCATAGAGCGTATCGACGTGTTGGTAGGGCAAAATCAAAGCGATCGATGGAGGAACCTTCGGCACCAAATCTTGAGCGTTTGCGATCCGCCACGAGTCGATTGGTAGGCCATCAAAGGCTTGGACGAATGCCTCCGTGCCGACGCGCGGCGAGGCAAAGGTGCATACGACATTGATAACGACCTTTCGCGTGGGGTCAGCTTTCTTCTTCACGGCGTGTTCCATCGTGTAGAGCGTTGTAAGCGCCCCACCGAGTGAATGTCCCGTAACGACGAAGTTGTGCTTGGGGTTCGGTCCGGCAGCGGCGGTATGCGCCGCTGTTATCGGTAATGTTCCTAACAACGACTCAATCTGATCGGCGAAGGTGCCGGTCATCGTTTGCGGGGTAGCGGCAGCCTCAGGAGTCAGTGTCCCCAGTACCGCCTCGCGCGGGCAGCGAACGACTTGCAGGGTTGAGTATATGTCGTCGAAACCGGACGCAACGTTTCCCGCTTTCGGAACGGGGGTGAAGGCGCGTGGCACGCAGACGGCGTCGTCGTACCACTCGACAGCGCCTTCCGTACCCCGTATCGCCAGGATGTGTGAATACGGGTCCGCGACGTTGCGAGCAATGAATCCATAGAATCTCTTGTGCTCACCGCCGCCAAAAGCAAAATCGGACATTTGGATCCAGGCGGTCATCTCCCATCCGCCCGGCATTGGTGCCGGGCCAGTTGCCGCCGGAACCGGGGGCGTGAGGTCCGCGTTGTTCGCGTCGAACATGGCGTAGGCGGTGTTGATGAACGTTCCGTAGAGCACGGCTTCGCTATTTACCAGTGGACGACCCATTTCGCAGCCCCTTCACGTAGCCGATGGCACCAAGCGGTCATGCGGTCGAACTCGGTCACGAAATGAAAGACGACGCCGCTTCTGCGCCGAGTTGCCGCTTGACCGCGTCAACGTCGCCTAGAACCCATAGTTCGGTGATTTGGCGACGATCCGTCGTAAAGAACGCCGCTCCGGCCCACTGAATCGCGTTAGCTGTCGCAGGTACACCAAAAAACGGGCCTCGATGGCGCCCTGTAAAGGTCATTCGGGCCGCGGCCCGAGTGTCGGTACAAATTAGCTCATCGACGATGCATCTGAAGTCTGCCAGAGCGGCGCGGACGGAGTGCTGGTAGTCGATAAACGCATTCGGTCCGTTCCGAACTGGGCCTAATGACCCCCTGAAGCGAAATTCAGCATGGAGGATTTCTTGAGCGACGCTCTCGTCTGCCTTGTTCCAAAGCTGGTCGTAAAAAATTGTGACGAGGCGGCTCGCTGCAATCTCGCCGCTTTCGAGCTTTGAACGAGAGTCACTATCGTCCGACATGGAGCGCTGATTCGCCATAACGGCAGGCTACGCTTTTGTTGCCGAGGATGACTACGTGGTGATCGTGTGCCGCGGGCGTGTAACGACCCTGTCGGGCTGGGACATTCTATCGCGATGCTGGATTCCAGCAATAAAAGCCTGGCGGACGGTTCGCCCATTACGGCATCGATTTCGATACCGGGGCATGCGGCTATTCCGCTCAACCGAACGGGCAGTACGGCCCTTGGGACCTACGGCAAGGGCAATAGTGAGGCTGGTGGGACGAGGTTTTCAGCGCCGTGTTCGGGGATGCCGGATTCGACGAGTTGGCGGTATTGAGTGAGGCGGCTCGTTAGGCGCGTTACTTCTTCGTTGAGCGCGTAGCTTTGCTTGATCGCATCGCCGAGATCGGCGGTGTCGTAGGTGTAGTCGAACTTCTGGAGCGCCGCGAGGATCTGGGCGTTCTGCGCCGCGAGCTGGGCGTAGGCGCGGCGTAAGCCGCGGCCCGTCACTTTATAGAGCGGGTAGTTCGAGACCACGATGTCGCGCTTGATCTCGGCTTGCTCGATGACGGCGCGCAAACCCGCCACGCGATCATCGTGCGGCGAGTACTTCGAGGCTTTCGCTAGCGCATCGATCGCTTGGTCGAACTTCGAGGCTGCGAACAACGTATCGGCGATCCGGATCTGCACGTTCACCAGACCCGTGCGCGCGTGGACGTTGGTCGGGTCGATCTGCAGCGCCAGTTCGTAGGCGACCGACGCGTCGGGATAGCTCTTGTGCTCGAGCGCAATGTCGCCTTGGTGGTTGCGCGTGCGCACGATCCAGTCGGCCACGGTCGAGCCGCAGCCCGCGGTCGCGAGGGGGAGGGTCATGCATGCCAGCGACAGGGCGCAGAGCCTAAGCGCGCGCGTCATCAGTGCTTCCAATGGACCCATGCGTTGGCAACTGCGGCGATGTACTCCGCCGCCGGGAAGAGGATCAGCTGCGCCAGGAGCGTTCCTATGAAGGCGGTGACGACGAGCCAGAAGATCATCGCCGTCACGTCGCGTTTGGGACGCTCGCCGCGCACCGTCTGGTCGACGATGAAGGCGGTGGTGGGGTCGATGAAGAGCGAGAACAGCACCGTGCCGACCCCGTTGACGAGGCCGGAGAGGCCGGTGGCGGTGGTCCGGGCGTCGAGCACGAGCACGCTCGCGTAATACGACGAGACGACGCCAACCGCGTAGAAGGCGAACAGCACCGTGTTCGCGATCAGCAGTTTTCGCGGCACGACGCTGATCGGAAAGTCGCTCAACCGAAACCCGCGTGGCCGCAACTCCCGCACCAGCGAGGTGGCGACCCGCGGATCGAACAAGCGGGTCAGCGCGTGCGGAACCGAGCCCAGCCGCTCGAACGCGCCGATCCCGCGCACGAACATGACCAGAAACATCGGCAGCAGCAGCGCGCCCAAGAGAATGCCGGCCGAGCCGGCGCCGACGATGATGCGGGCTTGGGTATCGAACACGTGCAGCGCGACGGGCGACAGCGACGTCTGGTGCGCAGCGACGGCCAGGTTCGCCGGACGGTCGGCCAGCGCGCCGAGCGCCGGCGTCATGAACAGCGACGCCAAACGGCTTGCGGTGACGAGCAGGCTGAACAGCGAGATCGCCGTTGCGATGCGGCCGGTCGTCACGCCCGCGTAGCGCGCCGCGTAGGCCCCGATCTGAATCGCTTGCGTGATGAAGTTGAGACTCGCGGCAAGGATCAGGTTGCCGGCAAGGACACCGCTCACGCGGCGGCTACGCCGGTCAGCTGCACGCCACGCACCTCCGCCGGGCCGAGCACGCAGAGTCCTCGCTGAGACGGGGCTAGCAGTTCGCGTGCCAGCGCATCGACTGAGGCCTCGTCGACGGCATCGAACGCCGCCTCGACCTCTTCGGTCGAGATCTGCCGGCCGTGCACGAGCTCGTTGCGCGCCAGCCGCGACATGCGGTTGAAAGTGCCCTCGAGCGCCAGCGTCAGGTTTCCCTTGAGATGCTCGCGCGCACGCTCGACCTCGTCGCTTCGGACGCCGTCCTGCAGCAGCCGATCCAGCTCGTCGACGACGACGTCGACGCACTCCTGCGCGCGTTCGGGCGTGCAGCCGGCGCTGACACCGAATAACCCCGCCGCCCGGTAACCCTGCTGGAAGGTGCTGATTTCGTAGGCGAGTGCGCGCTGTTCACGGACCGTCTGAAACAGGCGGCTCGACATGCCGCCGCCGAGGATCGTATCGAGCACCGAGAACGCGTAGCGCCGTTCGTCGCGCATCGAAAGGCCGGGCGTTCCCAGCAGGACATAGGCCTGCTCGGTATCGTCGATCGTCACGTCGAGCGCCGGCGTGAAGCGCGGCTGCTCGGGCAGCGGCGCATGCGCCTCACCGGCGAACGATCCGAAAGCGTCGCCGGCGAGCGCGACCAGGGCATCGTGATCGAGGTTGCCGGCAGCGGTGAGGAAGACCGTCGCGGGTGCGTAGCGCGCGGAGCGCCAAGTCAGCAGATCTTCGCGAGCGATGCCGCTAACCGTATGCGGGAAACCGATCGTCGGATCGCCCAGGTTCGCCCCGCTCCAGAGCGTGCGCGCGAAACGATCGTGCACGACCTCACCGGGCGAATCGTCGTACATCTTGATCTCTTCGAGCACGACTTGCCGCTCGCGGATCAGGTCGTCGGCGGCGAAGAGCGCGTGCTGCAGCAGATCGGCCAGGATATCGACCGCCCGCGGGAGATGCCGGTCGATGACGTGCGCGTAGAAGCAGGTCGTCTCTTTGTCGGTCATCGCGTTGAGCTCGCCGCCGACCGCGTCCATCTCTTCGGCGATCGCGCGGGCCGTGCGCCGGCGCGTCCCCTTGAAGACCATGTGTTCGAGCAGGTGGGAGATGCCGCGACGTTCGGCCGGTTCGGCCGCCGACCCGACGTCGCACCACACGCCCACGGTCGCCGAGCGCACGTGGGGTATCGCCTCGGAAAGGACACGCAGGCCGTTGGGGAGGGTCGAAATGCGAATCATCCGCCCGTCCCCTTCGCCAACGCCGCTCGGAAGGCCGGGTCCCAGAAGACGCCTTGGCCGTCGTGCAGGCGCAGCGAGACGTCCGCCAGCGCGGCGCGGGGCACGGTAATCGAAAACACCGTCGCCACGGCCGGTTTGGCGAAGTCGCCCGAAACCACGGTTCCGCGGCCGGCATCGAGCGGGACGGTGGCCCAGCAGTCGATCTCGTCGACGCCGGGCGCGACGGCGTACGCGTCCGCGATCAGCTGCGCGACCTCCGCGTTCCAGCCCGCGAGATCGAGCGTGCGGTGAAACTTCACGCCGCTCAGGATCAGTCCGCAATCGGCGTGCGCGCCGACCCGCTCGCAGCGCACGTGAAGCAGCTGCGCCGGAAGCGGACGCACCAGCAGCGCGGCCGCGATGCGGCGCGCGGTCGGCAGGTCGCTGCCGGCGCTGCGCGCCGCGACGCGCGCGTCGTCGGCGCGTACGGCGACCGCAGCCAGTGCGACGAGCGCGGCGACCGCGACCGCGCTAATACGCTTGTGCAAAATAGGCCTGATACCGCGCAGGTTCGCCGCACACGACGCAGCGGGGAGCACGTGCCGGTTCGCGCAGGTTGCGCGTGCTCGCGCTCGTGTTCTCCTTGACCACGGCCTCACAAGAAGCCAGCCCGCACCAGGCGATCTCGATCATGCCTGCGCGATTGCGGCACAACTCGAAGAAGGTCTCGCGGTCGGTCGCGCCGATCGTGTGCTCGGTCAAGAACGTCTTTGCTTGCGTGAAGAGGCGCTGCTGGATGTCCTCGAGCACCGTCGGGATCGTGCGCACGACCTCGCCCAGCGGCACCTGCTGCTTCTGCCCGGATTCTTTCACCGCGAAGTCACGCCGCACGAGCGTTGCGACGCCGGCCTCGAGGTCGCGGTTGCCCAGTTCCAGGCGGATCGGGACGCCGCGCATGTCCCACTGGTTGAATTTGTAGCCGGGCGACTGACCAGGACGGTCGTCGAGCCGCACCCGCAGCCCGGCTGATTTGCACTCGGCATACAGCGCTTTGGCGCGCTCCGCGACCTCCGTTCCCTCGCCGCGCGGAATCGGTACGATCACGACCTCGAGCGGCGCCATGCGCGGCGGGATGCGCAGGCCGCGATCGTCGCCGTGGGTCATGATCAGCCCGCCCAGCATACGCCATGACATCCCCCACGACGTCGTCCAGCAATACTGTTCGGTCTGATCCTCGGCGCTGAACGTGATGTCGTAGGCGCGCGCGAAGTTCTGCCCCAGCTCATGCGACGTCGCCGACTGCAAGGCGCGCCCATCGGGCATCAGCGCCTCGATCGAAAAGGTGTGATTCGCGCCGGCGAAGCGTTCCGAGGCACTCTTCTCGCCCTTGTACACGGGTACCGCGCACACGTCTTCGGCGACCTCGCGATACACCTCGAGCATGCGCGCGACTTCCTCCGCCGCTTCGCGCTCGGTGGCGTGCGCCGTATGCCCCTCCTGCCATAGGAATTCGGCCGTGCGCAGAAAGGGCCGCGTCCGTTTCTCCCAGCGCATCACATTGGCCCATTGGTTGATCAAGAGCGGCAGATCGCGATACGACTGGATCCACTCCGCGTACATGACGCCGAAGAGCACTTCGGACGTCGGACGGATCGCGAGGCGTTCGGTCAGCGTTTCGGTTCCACCCTCGGTGACCCACGCGACCTCGGGCGCAAAGCCCTCGACGTGTTCGGCTTCCTTGGTGAGGAGCGATTCCGGAATCAGCAGCGGGAAGTAGGCGTTCTCGTGCCCGGTCTCTTTGAACCGGCGGTCGAGTTCCGCTTGCAGCCGTTCCCATAACCCATACCCATAGGGACGCAGGACGAGGCAGCCGCGTACCGGCGCCTGCGAGACGAGTTCGGCGCGATAGCAGACCGCGTTATACCACTCCGAGAGGTCGTCGGCTTTCGTTGGAATGCGTTCCATGACCAATCGGCCCGGGTTCGCCCAGGTGCCGGGTCGTCCTCTCCGGGGCCCCTCGCACTCGTCGCCGAAGCAACGCGCTCATGCCGAAGCTCACCCGCATCTATACGCGCACCGGCGACGACGGCACGACCGGGCTCGTCGGCGGTCAGCGCGTGAAGAAAAACGCCCTGCGCATCGAGGCCTACGGGACGATCGACGAGCTGTCGTCGGTGATCGGTCTGGCGCGCGCAGCGCTGGCCGAAGTCGAACGGACGCGGCCCGTGCAGGACCTCGAACACGCGCATGCGGTCGTGGCCGAACTCGACCGCTGGCTGGCGTGGACGCAGGACGCCCTGTTCAACCTCGGCAGCGATCTCGCCACGCTGCCGAAAGATCGCTGGGAAGGCATGCCGCTGGTGACCGCTGCGGACGCGACCGCGCTCGAACGTGCGATCGACCGCGCGCAAGAAGACCTTCCGCCGCTCGACACCTTCATCCACCCCGGCGGCGCCTATCCCGGCGCATTCCTCCACCAGGCGCGCACGGTTTGTCGGCGCGCCGAACGCCTGCTGATCGCGGCGCGCGATCAGGAAGAAGCGATCTCGCCCGAGGTCATTCGGTATGTCAACCGCCTCTCCGACGCGCTGTTCGTGTGGTCGCGCTGGATCAATCACGCCCTCGATCAACCCGAACACCTCTGGAACGCCAAAACCGCACCGCCGCCGTAACGCACGATCCCACTACGGGCGCGCAGGTAAGGCGATCGCCGCCGGCTGAGCCGCCGCGCGGTTAGTGCAGCGCGACGTATCGGGCGAGGACGCGGTCGACGACGGCAGTGGATTCGCCGGTGTAGGACTCCGGGCGGAACAGGCCTTCGAGGCGCACGCGGTCGACGTGTGCGGTGACGTCGGGATCGTCGGCGAGGACCTCGATCAGCGGCTGTTTGCCTTCGATGGCCGCCGCGCAGGCGCGTTCGACGACGTGATGTGCCTGGGCGTTGCCGAGCGATTCGGCCAGCGCGGTGGCCACCGCCTCAGCCATGATCAGGCCGCCGGTCAAGTCGAGGTTGGCGCGCATGCGCGCGGTGTCGACCGTCATCCCTTCGGCGATCGCGCGGGCTTGCGCGAAAGCGCCCGAGGCCAACACCAGTAGTTGCGGAAGCGCGATCTCTTCGCTCTGCCACGGGCCCGTCGAGCGCTCGTGGTCGCCGGCCATCGCCGTCAGCATCAGCGGTACCAGAGCATGCACACCGCGCGTGCAGGCCAGGACGTATTCGCTCGCGATCGGATTGCGCTTCTGCGGCATCGTGCTCGAGCCGCCGCGTCCGGACGCGTGCGGTTCGAACACCTCGCCGACTTCGGTCTGCATTAGGAGGATCACGTCGGCGGCGATCTTCGCTAGCGACCCGCACATGACACCGATCGCGCAGGCCAGCGTCGCAAATGACGACCGGTCGGCGTGCCACGGCGCACTCGGCGCCGCCAAGCCGAGTTCTTCGGCGAGCGCAACGGTCACCTCACGCCCGCGTTGCCCCAGCGACGCCAAGGTGCCGACGGCGCCGCCAAATTGCACCTGCAGCACGCGCGCGCGCAACGCATCGAATCCCGCCAGCTGATCGAGCAGCGGCGCCAGCCAGACCGCGACCTTATAGCCGAACGTGACCGGCAGCGCGTGCTGCAGGTGGGTGCGTCCGGCCATCACGTCGTTGCGATGCCGCCGCGCGCGGTCGGCGAGCGCGTCGACGGTCGCGCGCAAGTCGGTCTCGAGCAGCACCAGCGCGTCGCGAATCTGCAGCACGAGCGCGGTGTCGAGAATGTCTTGCGTCGTCGCGCCCAGGTGCACGTAGCGGGCGGCCTCAGCGCCGGCGCGCTTCGCCAGTTCCTTCGTCAGCGGCACGACGGGATAGCCGACGTTCTCGGTCACGGCCACCATCGCCCCGACGTCGAAGGTATCGACCGCGCCGGCCGCCGCGACGATCGCGTCGGCTGCCGATTGCGGAACGATGCCGAGCCGGGCTTGTGCGCGAGCCAGCGCGGCCTCGACGGCGGCCAGCGCGCGCAGGCGTTCGGGCAGCGCGAAGATGCGCCGCATCGCGTCGCTGCCGTAGAGCGAGCCGTAGAGCGCGATCTGCGGGGTCACGGTTCGAAGAACGCCGTCTCTCCCTCGCCTTGCAGCACGATGTCGAAGCGGAACTCCGGCATGCCGTTCGCGCCGGGCATCCGCGCCGCGACCAGCGTCGCGAGCCGCGACGGATCGTCGATCGTCGTCAGCAGCGGATCGCTCGCGTTCTGCGCCACCCGGTCGCCGAAATACATTCGCGTGAACAGCTGGCGCAGCAGCCCGCGGGCGAAGATCTGCACGGCGAGATGCGGCGCCTGCAGGCCGCGCGTGGTGTCGACGCGCCCGGGCCGGATTGTCGCGAACGTATAGCGTCCATCGGCATCGGTCGCGCAGCGACCGAAGCCGCTGAACCGTTCGTCGCACGCATAGCTGCCGCCGGCGTTCGCTTGGCGGATTTCGACTAGCGCGTCCGGCACCGGCGCGCCGTCGCCGTCGAGGACGCGGCCGACGATGCGGATCGTCTCACCCGGCGGCTTCGCTGCGACCAGGTTGTTCCAGTGCTCGTGGTGCAGCGCGAACGAAAAGAACGGCCCGACCGTCTGCGAGCTCGAGGGCGCGGGCACGCTCACGGCTCCATCGGCGTCGCGTTTCGTCCGCGCAGCACGATGTCGAAGCGAAAACCCAGCGCCCATTCTTCTTCGGTCAGGTCCGGATCGAAGCGCGAGACGAGGCGCTCGCGCGCGCCCGCGTCGGCGATGCTGTGGATCACCGGGTCGTACGCCAGCAACGGATCACCGGGGAAATACATCTGCGTCACCAGCCGGCTGTCGTTGCGCGAACCGAACAGCGAGAAGTGGATGTGTGCCGGCCGCCAGGCGTTGGGGCTATTGCGCCACGGGTACGCGCCCGGCTTGATCGTCAGGAACCGGAACGCGCCGTCGTCGCCGGTCAGCATCTGGCCGTCGCCGCGGAAGTTCGGGTCGAGCGGCGCGCGATGCTCGTCGCTTTCGTGCACGTACCGCCCGGCGGCGTTGGCTTGCCAAATCTCGACCAGCGACCGGCGGACCGGGCGCCCATCTTCGTCGAGCAGGCGGCCCGCGACGATGATCCGCTCCCCGAGCGGCGCACCTTTACCGCGCGTCGTCAGATCGGTGACGTCGGGTGCGGCCCATCCGCCCTCGCAGGTTACGCCCGGAATCTCGACCAGCTCGCGCGGCACCGCCAGCAGCGGCTGCTTCGGATGACGCTTGATCGTGCTCGTGTAGTCCGGATAATCGTACGGCGGCTGGGTCGGATCGGCCGCACGAAGGCTCGTGGTCACGGGCCCCGCTCCTCGTCGATTTGCCGGTAGACCTTCGCGGCAATCTTGAAGGCGGTGTTGGCGGCCGGCACGCCGGCGTAGGCACCGACCTGCAGTAAGAGTTCCTTAACCTCATCGCGGGTGACGCCGGTGTTGCGGCTCGCGCGCAGATGCAGCTCCAGCTCTTCCAGCCGTCCCAGCGCCGCCGTGATCGCGATGACCAGCATGCTTCGCGTTTTGCGTTCGAGGCCCGGTCGCGTCCAGATGTCGCCCCACACGTTCTCGGTCAGATAGCGCTGAAAGTCGCGCGTGAAATCGGTCGCGTTCTCCATCGAGGCATCGACGTGCGCATCCCCGAGCACCGCGCGGCGTACGGCCATGCCCCGGTCGAATTGCGATTCGCTCATCAGCGCCTCCCGGCGGCGGCCGGCGCGTGAAGAAACGCGCGCACGACCCGATTGAATTCGTCGGGACGTTCCACGTTCAGAATGTGCGCAGCGCCGTCGATGACGTGGAGCGAGGCTCCGGGAATGGCGTCGCGCATGGCGGCGCACAGTGCGGGCGGTGTCGACGGGTCGTCGGAACCCGCGATGACGAGCGTCGGCGCGGTGATGCGCGCGTCGTCGGCGGCGAGATCGGCATCGCGCACGGCCGCGCAGCAGCCGACGTAGCCCGCGACCGGCGTACGCGAAAGCATCTGCCGAAAGCCGTCGACGTCAACCGGCCGCTCGGCGTGCATGGCCGGGGTGAACCAGCGTCCCAGCGTGCCCTCGGTGAGCGCGGCCATGCCGTTGCGCTCGGCAATCTCCATCCGTTCGTTCCACATGGCGGCGGTGCCGATCTTGCTTCCGGTCGCGCACAGCACCAGTCGTTCGGTGCGAGCCGGATAGGCGGCGGCGAAACGCTGCGCGACGCCGCCGCCGATCGAGAGTCCGACGAGCGCCGCACGTTCGATCGCAAGCCCATCCAGCAATTCGGCCAAGTCGTCGGCAAGCTGCACCATCGTGTACTCACGCTCGGGCGCGCTCGCACTCAGGCCGTGGCCGCGCATGTCGTAGCGAACGACGCGGTGACGCTCGGCCAGCGCCGGGACCTGCGCGTCCCAGAGGTGCACGTTCGTGCCGAGCGAGTTCAGCAGCACGACCGGCGGCCCGTCCTGGGGCCCGGTGATATCGTAATGGACGGTCAGCCCGCCCGCGCGCGTAAAGGGCATCGGCGCGTCCTTCGCCGTTAGGGCGCCGGTACCGGTTCTTCGTCGACCAGGTGCCGGCGCGCGCGCAGGAGGGCCAAGGCGGTCAGCGCGTCATCGATCTCTCCTGCCGCACACGCATCCAGCATGTCCTCGAGCGGCATGCGCACCACCTCGATGCTTTCGACGTCCTCCGGGGGCGCGGGATCGCGGATCAGATCGCGGGCCAGGAAGAGCGTGACCGGCGGCTCGACGATCGACGGAATCTCGAATCCCCGGCCAAGCTCGTCCCAGCGTCCAGCTCGAAAGCCGGTCTCTTCGCGAAGCTCGCGCTTGGCGCAGTCGAGCGCGCTCTCGCCCGCGTGCCGGCCGCCCTTGACGATCTCGACGACCGCCGCATCGGCGGCGAAGCGCGGCTGACGCACCAGCAGCACGGCGTCGCCGTCGATCGCGACGACGCCGCTTGCACCCGCCGTCGCGACGACGCCGTGTTCGCCCCGCAGCCCGTTCGGGTGCACGATATCGTGGACGTCGAAGCGCAGCCATGCGTTCTCGTACACCACGCGTCGAGCGCGCCGCTCGTAGCCCGCGCCGCTCGCGGCGTCCCGACCCGCATCTACGGGTACTCGGCCAGACCCGCCGGGTCGACGACTGCTTCGATCTCGTCGGGATTCGATTTCCAGAACCCGTAGCTGAAAAAGAAGATCAGGCCGGCGACCAGCGCGATGCAGAACCAGATCCAGGTGCTGCGCGAGAGTCCGAAGACGGCCAGGAACAGCGAGAACACGATGCCCAGGATCGGAAACAGCGGGACGAACGGGACCCGAAAGGTCCGCGGCAAGTCGGGCTTGCGATGGCGTAGGTAGAGCACCCCGGCGCACACCACGGTGAACGCGATCAGCGTGCCGATGTTGACCAGGTTCAGCAGCTGGTTGAGCGGTACGATCAGCGTCAGCGCGGCGACCGCGATCCCGGTGAACATGGTGGTGTAGATCGGGGTCTTGAAGCGCGGGTGGATGTGCGAAATCGCCGGCGGCAGCATCTTGTCGCGCGCCATCACGTAGAAGATCCGGCTTTGGCCGAGCAGCGAGGCGAGGGCGACGCTGGTCGTTCCGGCCAGGACGCCGATCGTGATGACCCAGTTGAGGATCGGCAGGTGCAGCGGCGCGAGCGCCGCGACCAGCGGATTCTTTTCGGGAACCTGCGTCCAGTTGAGCGCGCCCACCAGCACGACCGCCGTCGCGCAGTAGATGATCGTGCCGATCACCAGCGCGCCGATCACGCCCAGCGGCACGTCGCGCTGCGGGTTCTTACACTCCTCGGCCGTCGTCGTCGCGGTGTCGAATCCGATGTAGCTGAAGAACACATAGGCCGCGATCGGAATGATTCCGTAGGGCTGCGACGCCTCGACCGCGCCCCCGAACGGCACCAGCATTCCGATGCCGTGCGGATTGAAGTCGTGCAGGTTCGCCGCGTGGAACAAGAACAACCCGGCGATCACGAACACGACCAGCGCCGAGATCTTCAGCACCACAAAGATGTTGTTGGTCGTGGCCGACTCGCGAATTCCGACCGAGAGCAGCACGCTCAGCGCGAGCACGAACAGTGCGCCGACGATGTCGAACTGCGAGTGCGCGATGTCGTAGGTGTTCAGCTGCCACCAGCCGCCGCCGATCACCAGATTCGAGGTCTGCGCCCAGGCCGGCAGCGCCAGTCCGATGCTTTTGAACACGTCTTGGATCGCGGCCGAGAATTGCTGCGCGACCGGAGCGGCGCTAATCCCGTATTCGAAGATGAGCGCGAAGCCGATGATCCAGGCCACCAGTTTGCCCAGCGTCGCGTAGGCATAGGTATACGCACTGCCCGCGACCGGTACCATCGCCCCCAATTCCGCATAACAGAGCGCGGCGAAAAATGAGGTCAGGCCGGCCAGCAGGTACGACACGATCACTGACGGACCAGCGCCTTTGACGCCGGTCCCGATCGTGGTGAAGATGCCGCCGCCGATCATCGTCCCCAAGCCGATCGAGACCAGATCGCGCGCGGTCAGCACGCGGCGAAGGGTCTTGCTCTTGCTCTGCTCGCGCAGACGCTCGACGGAACTGGTCGCAAACAATTGCGACAGGAACGGCATTTGCCGCCGTTCGGAACCCGCCGGGCACCATCCCCCGGGGTCAGCCGCGAAGTGCGGCTCGCGCGCACGGCGAAGGCGTCGCGGTGCGCATTCTGTACCGCTCCATCATCCTTCAGCCGCAGCTCGAGGCGCTGGCGCGCGACGCCGGCGTGACGCTGATCGAAGCCGCGGACACCGACGCCGCGCTGCGGGAAGCGCCCAACATCGATGCGCTCTGGTTGTGGCCGGGGTGCTACGACGCGCCGTTGGCGGCCGCGCTCGGGTCCTCAAAAGCGCTGCGCTGGATCCAGCTGCTGACGATGGGCTACGATCCGCTCGAAAAGTACGGAGCACCGCATGGCGTCACCATCACCAATGCGGGCGACGCGTACGCGCCGACGGTGGCGGAGCACGCCCTGGCACTGTCGCTGGCGCTGCTGCGGCAGATTCGTCCTTCGATCGAACGCGCCGCGAAGCACGTCTGGGAGCCCGGCCTTGCGGCCGGCGTCGCGACCCTCAACGACGCACTGGTTGCGGTGATCGGCTTCGGGTCGATCGGCCGCGAGATCGCGGTTCGACTGCGCGGCTGCGGCGCGCGCGTGGTCGCGGTGACGCGGAGCGGACGGGTCCACCCGCTGGCCGATGAAAGCGCACCGGTAAGCGCGCTCCACGAGATCCTCGCCCGCGTCGACGCGGTCGTGCTGGCGGTACCGCTCACGGCGCAGACGCGCGGGCTGATCGACAAGGCGGCCTTGGCGGCGCTTCGGCCGAGCGCCGTGCTGGTCAACATCGCCCGCGGCGGCATCGTCGACACCGCGGCGCTCGTCGCGGCCCTCAAGGAAGGGCGGCTCGCCGGTGCGGCGCTCGACGTGACCGACCCCGAGCCGCTGCCGGCCGGCCATCCGCTGTGGGACGCACCGAACATCATCATCACGCCGCACATCGCGGGCTACGGCGGCACGGTGCCCGGACGGCGCGTCCTCGGGCTGATCGGTCGCAACCTCGACGCCTTTCTCCACGACCGTCCGCTCGAGGCGCAGATCACCATCACCCCGCGCTAGAAACCGCCTTAGGCGGGCAGCAGCTTTTCAGGACTGATCGGCAGGTCGCGCACCCGCGTCCCGGTGGCGTGATAGACCGCGTTGGCGACCGCCGCGGCGCTTCCGACGTTGCCGATCTCCCCGATGCCCTTGATGCCCAGCGGGTTCACGCGAGGGTCTTCTTCATCGACCAGAATGATGTCGACCGCGGGGATGTCGGCGTTCACCGGCACCAAGTAGTTCTCGAGGTTGGCGTTCATGTAGCGGCCGCTGCGCTCGTCGATGCGGCCCTCCTCGTGCAGCGCCATCGACACGCCCCACACCACGCCGCCGAGGTACTGGCTGCGCGCCGTGCGCGCGTTGACGATTCGGCCGGCGGCGAAGGCACTGACCATGCGCGCCAGCCGCACCGTTCCGAAATCCGGATCGACGTGCACCTCGGCAAAGTGCGCGCCGAAGGCGTGGGTCGAGTACGGGCCCTTGATCCGGCGGTCGTGCTTGGCGTCGGCGTGCGCACTCATCGACGACACGCCGGCGCGGTGCAGGATCGCCGCGTAGGTGTCGCCGCGCTCGGGCTGTCCACGTAGTGCGATGCGGCCCTGCGCGAAGGTCAGCTCCTCCAGCTTGCGGCCGTGCAGCGGCGACGTGGCGTCGGCAGCGGCGGCGGCCGCGAGTTTGTCGCGCAGTGCGATCCCGGCCAGGTGTACGGCATTGGCGACGCTTGCGGTCAGCTGCGAGCCGCCGGCGTCCGGAGCTTCGGGCATCAGCGTATCGCCGAGATCGAAACGCACGCGCGCAACGTCGATTCCGAGCGCCTCGGCAGCGATTTGCGTGAACACCGTGTAGGCACCGGTTCCGATGTCGCAGCCGCCGCTGGTGACGTAGGCACTGCCGTCGGAGTGCACGGTCGCCATCGCCGAAGCCGAAGACCGATTCGCGGGATAGGTCGAGCTGGCCATGCCGACCCCGATCAGCATTCCGTCGGCTGTGCGCGTGGCCCGTACCTGCGGCGCCCGCTGCGACCAGCCGAATCGCGCGGCGCCCTCGGCGTAACAGCGGCGCAGCGATTTCGACGAGAAGGGCTTGCCGTGCTGATCGGGGTCGGTCTCGGTGTAGTTGAGCAGGCGCAGTGCCAGCGGATCGACGCCGGCCGCGTATGCCAGCTCGTCCATCGCGGATTCGAGCGCAAACGAACCGCTCGACTCTCCGGGCGCGCGCATGTAGGTGGGCGTCGCAACATCGTAGCGCACGCCGCGGTGGGTGGTCAGCTGATTCGGGACCGCGTACAGCATGCGCGAGATCACGGCGCTGTTCTCGATGAAATTATCGAACCGCGAAGCCTGCGAGCGCACGTCGTGCGCGAGCGCCAGCAGCCGGCCTGAAGAGTCCGCCCCGATCCGGAGGTGCTGTTCCGTGCGCGGGCGATACCCATTGCCGCCGAACATATCGGGGCGGGTC
>Ga0182015_10003728_pt1 | contig 16866 bp, 15 predicted proteins | sample 712P3MmetaG_FD_120478 | JGI IMG/M metagenome (GOLD analysis project Ga0182015, IMG submission 120478) | Permafrost microbial communities from Stordalen Mire, Sweden - 712P3M metaG | ecosystem: Environmental > Terrestrial > Soil > Wetlands > Permafrost | place: Sweden: Stordalen | collected... | reverse complement strand
GCACCGCATCCGGCTGAAACGCCCCCGCCTTCGGCAGCGCCATCGGATCCTGTGCGCCGACCTCCGGAGCCAGAGCCGTCGGCTGCGCCTGCAGATCGCGGCCGATGCCGAGCGACGGCTCGGCCCAATCGTGCAGTAGCGCCGCATGATCGGGATACCGCTCCGCAATCCATCTCCGCCAAGCCGCCTGTTCGAACGCATCGTAGTCCGGCAGCGTTCGCCACAAATTGCGATTGGCGCTCGGCTCGTTGATCAGGTCCCACGCCAGAAATGGCACGTCGCTGAACCGCGCTACCAGCGACTCCGCATACACCGACTCGGCATGCAGCGCCGCCGGATCGACATACCCATTCTCGCCGCCAAATTCATCCGGGTAAAACGCGAACAGATTGAACTGCACCGGCAATCCGTTGTGCCGCGCGCACATCAGGAACGCCTCGATCGTCCGCAGCGCGTCTTCGCTCATCTGGCCGTTCGCGGCAAGCTCCGGCTTCCACGCCGTCCACAGTCCGGTGCGGATCATGTTCAAACCGGCCCCGCGAATCTGCGCCATGTCGCGGTCCCACACATATGCATTGGGCAGCATCAGATACATGCGCGAAACGTCGCCCGACATATAAGTAGTCCCCACCACCGGCAGCGGTTTGCCGTCGAGCTGAAAATAATCGCTGCCCACGGTCAGCTTCGGTCCGGAGAGAAGGTATTCCCAGTCCCGCATCCAGTAGCCCGACCGATAAACCCGCACCGGCTTCCCATCGCGGATCAACGTCGCCTCCACGGTGTGGAAGCCCCGCCCGCCCTCAGCGCTTGCTGGCAGAGTCAGACGATGCGCTCCAGGGAACGCCGCGGTCTGGTCGTACAGAACCGCGCCGTCCTCCGAGGTCACGCGCACGCGGAGCTGATCGCCGTCCGGCTGCTCCGCCATCGGGTCAGAAGGCTTGAACCGAAACTCCAGCGCCTCGCCCGGCAAAAACAGCGGTACGCGCGGCCGAAACGCATAGCGGTCGTTCTTCCGAACCGCGACCGCCGCCAGCGTGGCCAGCAGCTTTGCATTGCTGAAAAAATCCGCGGACGGTTCGCACGCAACAAAAATCCATCGCCCATCCACAAACCGATTCGCATTGTGGTCCAGTTCCAACACCGGCGCAGCGAGCTTGTGACCCTCGCGCTCACCCCACGCCAGCGTCGTCAAATCCATGTCTTCGTAGCCAGTGTGCCCGCCGGTCGTGTCCCCATCGACTACGCTCAGCCGTACCACAGGGCTAAACGCCCGCTTCCACCCAAACGACGGCAGAGCAGGGAACACATCCGCATTCGGAGCAAACTTCACTTCGCCCGACAGCCCTGAACCAGACCCCGGCGTTTCCTGATAATCGTGAATGAACAATTCGAGCGACTGCGCCACGCTCGCCGTGCGCAGATGCCACCCGCTCGCATCCTGCCAGGCAGCCCGCGTAAACGGCTTACCGCCGAGCACGATCAAATTCCCGCCGCGATCCAGGTACCGCAGAATCGAATCCCAATCAGCCTCAGGCCAGGCCGACCCATACGGCATCACCAACAGATCGGTTTCACCCCGAGACAGCGAATCGCCCAGGTCCGCTGCATCCACAAACGAAGCATCGCCGAACGCCGCCCGCAGTCCGGCTTCCCCCGGCGCAGCAGAATCTGCCGCGGGAAATCCCGGCTGCCAGAACACTACGGTTTTCGCAAACGAGGTTGTCGCAAAGGAACCGGCAAGGAGCAAGAGGAAAAGACGAAGCGTGCGACGCAGTTCCATGGGTCTCGGCCTATCAGCTCGGGCCAATATGCGGGATAACGATATCACGCGCCCCAGATCACGCACCCTGAGGCCCGCAATCCGAAACCTGACGAAGGAAAACTACTGCGGCTTCTGGTCCTGCGGCTTATCTTCCGGAGGATTCGGCGCAGGCGTCTGATTGCCTTCCGGCTGCATACGAGTTCCAGGCGTGGTTATCGGTTTAGGCGCCGGCGCCGATCCAGATTGCTGTGCGGCCTGCCGGTCCAGCTTCTCCCTGTGCTTGTTGATGAAGTGCTGAGCAATGTCAGGCCAGAACTCGGCGATCTCCGCGCCCACAATGCCTTCATACGTCACGCTCGCGCCGCGCCCCAGAGTCAGCTCCACCCCCCGGTCGTTGGCCGGGTAATAGAGATTCGAGATGGTGCCCCCAATGAAATTACCTGCGACGTTGGCGTAATTCGGTCCCCATTTTCCGTTGTCGCGTTTGCACCAGATCGTTGTAAACGCCGAGTAGCCCGCGCGCCTGAAGAAGTTGCCATGCCCCATCCGGTAATACCGCGGGTCCTCGTGCCACCAGGAAGTCAGAATCGCGTTGCCCCAAAGGTTCCCATCGAATGTGTCCGCATACGCCGCGCCCCAGTATTTCGCGAAGCCCTCACCGCCTTCCCCATAAGACGGATACTCCTGGCCCAGCAGGCTGATCTCCCCATCGATCGCGGTGATCGCGAACACATACCAATCTGTCGAGCTCTTGAAGAACAGCTGATACTTCTGTTTCGAAGTGAGCGGCGCCGCGTTAGCATCCGACTGCACGTTGAACATTGGAACCACACCCAGCATGCGCTGGTGCTCTTCCGCCTCCAGCTCGCGCCGGGCTCGCGCTGCCTTTTGCTCTTTGGTTTCGGGGACGGTTTGCGCCGGCTGCCCAGAACTCGATGAACTGGAGCTCGATGAACTGGAAGGAGTCGTGGTCTGCGCCGGCTGGCTGGCATTCGAGGAACCGCTCGGCTGCTGCGTCTGACTTGCCGGCTGCGTTTGCGGCGTGCCCGGAGTCGGGGCTGGGGCCGGAGTAGGGGCCGAGGGTGAACTCTGTGGCGCCGTAGCCTGCGGCGCATCCGGCAATTCATCGAGCGTGGCGGACTGTGCAAAAGCGGAAGCATGAAGACAAAAGCCAGCGGTTCCCAAAAGAATGACGCGTGCAGCGCCGAGGCAAAAAGAGGACTGAACCGAGATCAAAAGAAAGCTCCAAACTTATCCGAACCTGGCGGATGCGACAGCAGTCTCAGGCTTACGCCGCCATCAGATACACGAACAGCATGGCTCAACCGGTATCAGACAGACGGGCCAGCGTCTTTGGAAGTTGAATCATATTCTAATGGATTGCGTTCCCATGAATCTCTTCGTTAGACGGGTGCCGCACCCGCCTGATTAAGGGAACTCCAACCGGGCAAGGTCAAACCCCGCTGATAATAGCGGACCCGCCACAAGAGGACAAGGTGATTAAGGTACTCAACCCCTTGGAATCCGGCACCTTATGCCATACTGGGTCTGGATTCCTTCCTGGCACAATGCACCCTGCGTCCAACCCTGAATTCATGCTCCGAGCTATAGCCCTCGCGACGGAAAACGTCCACAGCGGCCAGGGCGGTCCCTTCGGCGCCGTGATCGCAAAGGACGGCGTTGTCGTCGGTGAGGGAGCCAACAGCGTCACCCGCGACAATGATCCGACCGCGCATGGTGAGGTCCGCGCCATCCGCGCCGCCTGCCAGGCGCTCGGCGTCTTCAGCCTCCAGGGCTGCGAGATTTATACCAGCTGCGAGCCCTGCCCCATGTGCCTCGCCGCCATCTACTGGGCTCGCATCGACCGCATCTGGTTCGGCAACACCAGCGCCGACGCCGCCCGCGTCTCCTTCGACGATGCTTTTCTCTACCGCGAGCTGGCGCTGCCCGCGCGTGATCGCACCGTTCCCTCGTCCATGCTTCTGCGCGATCAGGCATGGGAGTCGTTCCAGGCATGGCTCGACAGCCCCAACAAAACTCCATACTAGGCGTCGATGTACCCTGGTAGCCAACAGCTAATAGCTAACGGCTAATAGCCAATAGCTGGACCACCCCCTGCATCCTGAACCCTGCACCCTGTTTCACGCATCTTTTCAGTCATATGGATTACAGACTTCTCGGACGCTCCGGACTCAAAGTCTCTGCGCTCAGTTTCGGCGCTGCAACGTTTGGCGGTGGCAACGAATTCTTCAAGGCCTGGGGCAATACCCAGATCGACGAGGCACGGCGCCTGGTCGACCTCTGCATCGATGCCGGTGTGAACCTCTTTGACGTCGCAAATGTTTACTCAACCGGGCTCGCCGAAGAAGTCCTGGGCCAGGCTCTGCAGGGCAAGCGCCACCAGATCCTCATCTCTACCAAGGCCACCTTCCCCATGGGCGAGGGTCCCAACAGCTTGGGCTCTTCACGCCTTCATCTTCTCGACCAATGCGATGCCAGCCTCCGCCGTCTCGGCACAGATCACATCGACATCTACCACATGCATGGATTCGACGCCCTCACTCCGGTCGAAGAGACCCTGGACACGCTGAACACCCTGGTCCACGCCGGCAAAGTGCGCTACATCGCCTGCTCGAATTTTTCCGGCTGGCATCTCATGAAGTCGCTCGCCGCCTCCGCGCGGCATGGCTGGACCCGCTACGTCGCGCATCAGGTCTACTACTCCCTGATCGGCCGCGAATACGAGTGGGAACTGATGCCCCTCGGCCTCGATCAGGGCGTCGGCGCGCTGATCTGGAGTCCCCTCGGCTGGGGCCGCCTCACCGGTAAGCTGCGGCGCGGCCTGCCCAAGCCGGAAGTGAGCCGTCTCCACAAAACCGCCGAGAACGGACCTCCCGTCGACGACGAGTACCTCTATCGCGTGGTCGATGCCATCGACGCAGTCGCCAAAGAGACCGGCAAATCGGTCCCCCAGATCGCGCTCAACTGGCTCCTGCAGCGGCCGACCGTCGCCAGCGTCATCATCGGCGCTCGCAACGAAGAGCAGCTGAAGCAGAACCTCGAATCCACCGGCTGGAATCTCACGCCCGAGCAAGTGGCCAAACTCGACGCGGCCAGCGACGTCACGCCCATCTACCCCTACTGGCACCAAAGGCAATTCGCGGACCGCAACCCACCGCCGATACCTCTATCCAAATCCTAGACTCTAAACTCTGTTGTTACCCAAACGGCGAGTCCAGCGAAGGACTCGCCGGCGTCAGCAATTCCGCCCCATTCTCGGTAATGTGCAACTCGTCCTCGAGCCGGATTCCAAACTCCCCGGGAATATAAATACCCGGCTCGTCGCTGAACATCATCCCCGCCTGTAGCCGCGGATCGAGATCCCAGCCGAACATATCGTTGCGCACCAGGTACGGCCACTCGTGCATGTCCATGCCCAGCCCGTGGCCCACGCGATGCGAGAAATACGTGAACCCCGGCCCATAGCCCGCATCCACAATCACCTTGCGAGCCGCCCCGTCCACGCTGCTTAACTCCAGTCCAGGCTTCGCCGCCGCCAGCGCCGCCTGTTGCGCACGCTGCACAATCCCAAAAACACTCCGCATCTTGTCCGTAGGCTTGCCCAGCACAAAAGTCCGCGTGATGTCCGACGTGTACCCCTCGACCACGCAGCCATCGTCCATCATCAAAATCGTTCCTTCGCGAATCGTCTGCACCTGCCGTGATCCGTGCGGGTTCGCCGTGAACGTCCCGATGTTCAGACTCGCCTCGCCCGGCAAGCCCACCTTGTCATAGGCCGCGCCCACCAGATGCCGCACATCCGTGGTGGTCATTCCTTCGCGCAGCGACCGATACACCGCCTCATACACGGCCAGCGTCGCCGCACCCGCCACGCGCACGCATTCCACTTCGTGTGCATCCTTAATCATCCGGCAACCTGCAGTCACCGGTGTCGCAATCACGAACGTCAGCTGCGGACCGGCCTGCGCAAGGCTGTTCGAGAAGACGAACTTCATGTTCTCGTCGAGCCCGACCCGCCCCGTCGTGACGCCTCGATCGCGAAGCCCGCGCACCAGCAGCGCAAAGGGACTCTCGTCCTCCTGCCACGTCAGCACATCGGCATCCGATCCGAACGGCCCCGTGCTCAGCAGCTCATGTGCGCGCGCATTTTCGAACGCCGGACAAACAACAAACGGCTTTGCTTTGGCCGGGATCACCAGCGCCCACAGCCGCTCGCCGCCGTTCAGGCTGATGTCTGCGAAGTACATCGAGCTGGTTGAATTATTGGCAAGCACAATGGCATCGATGCGGTTCGCCGCCATCAACTCCTTCGCTCGCTCGATGCGCGCCAGCCGCTCTTCATTCGTGAATGGCTTCACCCGCCCGGCAAACGACGGCAGCGCAGCAATCGGAGCGGGAAGGGAACTGGCCTTCCCCGCGGTTTCGTCCGCCGATTCGGCAAAAGTGGGAAACGCAGCAGCGACAGCCGCCACGGTTGATGCGCGAAAAAACGAACGCCTCGAAAGCATGCTTTCTCCTGGTTGCGATCGGCAGGGCTGGGGAACAGAGGTAGGAAGAGAGTAACCGATCCCGCTCCCAATCTCGACGACGGTCCTTGCCTCCGCTGCCGAGGGGCCTAAAGGTCCGTAGCCCAGTCGACCACCGTGACGAACGCAGCTACGTTGTGAAACGCCTGATCATGGGAAACCAGCACAGCTCCCAGAGCCAGCGCGTGTGCTGCGATCAGCAGATCCAGCTCCTCCAGCGGCGTGCCCGCTGCTTTCAGCAGGGCGCGCAATCGGCCGTAGGCTCGCGCCGCGGTCGAATCCCATGCGCGCACTTCGATCGCCTCGAACAACTTCTCCACCGCAGCGCGCAGTCTCGATGCCTCCGGTTTCAGTTCCAGACCGTAGTAAATTTCGGCCTCCGTAATCGCAGAGACAGCAACCACGCTCCCGGCCAGGCTCTCTCGCAGCCGGTTGCGGACCGATGGTGATCGTCCGCTCACGATATATCCAGCCGTATTCGTGTCCAGCAGATATAGCGGTGAACCGCTCACGTCCACTCCCGCTCCACAGGAAACGTGAGTTCGCGCTTCAACTCGAAGTCCGCACCGCCAGCGGCGTCAAGCGCCGCGAACACCTCATCGATCCTGGGGCGCATCGGCTTTTCCGACAGTATCAGCGCTCCTGTTGCCGGATCGCGTTCGATGTAGACCTGTTCGGTCGTAAAGCGATACTCCGCCGGAATCCGCACAGCCTGGCTGCGACCGTTACGAAACACGCGAGCTTTCTGTGCATATGCCATCGGTCCGCCCATCTGATATCCATCATGATAGATACCAGAGGAGATGTCAACCTGGGCCTCACCACCCTGCTATACTCATCCGTTGCGGGCACACCCCGGAAGGCCCTTTTTTTCCGGCCTGTTGCCCCAAACTTCCGATCAAAAACGCCTCTGAGGTTCCCATGTCCGGCCATTCCAAATGGGCGACAATCAAGCACAAAAAAGGTGCGCTCGACGCCAAGCGCGGCAAGATTTTTACGCAGCTCATCAAGGAAATCAGCATTGCCGCCAAGTCCGGCGGCGATCCCGACGGCAATCCTCGCCTGCGCAGCGCCATCGCCGCCGCCAAGGCTGAGAACATGCCGAACGACAACATCAAACGCGCCATCCAGCGCGGAACCGGTGAGCTCCCCGGCGCCACCTACGAAGAGATTTCCTTCGAAGGCTACGGTCCAGGTGGGGTCGCCATCATTGTCGACTGCACCACAGACAACCGCAATCGCGCTGTCAGCGAAATTCGCCACACCTTCGCGAAACACGGTGGCAACCTGGGCGAGCCCAACTCCGTCCGCTTCATGTTTTCGAAGAAGGGCATCATCGCTGTCCCCAAAGTTGCTGCCGACGAAGAAAAGCTGATGAACATCGTCCTCGAAAACGGCGGCGAAGATCTCAACGACGAAGGCGACACCTGGGAAATCATCACCGAGCCCAACGCTTACGAAGCCGTTGCGCAGGCGGTGCGCGACGCAAAGATCGAAACCGTGATGTCTGAGATCACCATGGTCGCCTCCACCTACACCAAACTCGAAGGCCCCCAGGCAGCCTCCATGGTGCGCCTGCTCGAAGCGCTCGAAGAACACGACGACGTGCAGAACGTCTATTCGAATTTCGATATGGACGCCAAGCAGCTGGAAGAGGTCACCAGCTAGCGGCGGCGCCATCAGCTATCCAGGCCGCCTCCTTGGCGGCCTTTCCTTTGTCATGAAGTCAGGCCCGAAGTCAGCCCGGAAGTCAGCTCATGGAGTCGATCGCGCAGTGAAATTACGCACCTTTGCTCCTCTCGTCGCGGCCTTTTGCTTCGCAGCCGTCGTTTCCGCCGTTGCCCAAAATGGTTCTACCGTTGCCATCGCAAAGCCGGTTACGATCGCAGACCCTGCCACGACGGACCTCAGCGCGGCCGACGCCCCCGCCCGCGCCGCACTCGCTCAGCGCCCATGGGAGTACGGCCCCTTCTTCCAGGGAGGTACCGGAGTCGGCGAGCGCTCCGACTACAAGTTCACCAGCGCCGGAGTGCGCGTCGGCAAGGTGCTCACTGGCCAGCACCTCGGGGGCGTCTTCCGCGGCCAGTTCGAATTCGCCAGCGAGATCATGCCCTGGTGGCAGGCTTTCACCCCGGCTCCCCACGAGGTTGCTGCCACCTGCCTTAATCCGGCAACCGGCGTTATCTCTTCCTGCGAAGTGCCCTACGGTGGCGGAACCTTCACCGGCGCCAGCCTCACTCCCGTCATCCTTCGCTGGGATTTCACGCCAACCCGCCGCTTCGCTCCCTGGTTCCAGGCCGCTGGCGGACTGATCTACACCACGCATAAATTTCCGCCCGATATTCTCGTGTATCACGGCTATCCCGGCGGCACCAGCGTGTGGAATTTCAGTCCCCAGGGGGGCTTCGGCTTCCATTACTTTATCCGGCCGGGACGAGCGATTACGATTTCCGGAAACGGCGTCCACATCTCCAGCGCTTCGCTCGGCGATCGTAACCCAGGCGTCAACGCCAGCGTCATGTTCCAGATCGGCTATACGTTTTTCAGCGGCAGATTTTAGAAAATGCCAGCTGAGAACCCGGCCTTGAGAGAAGATTCAGTTAGCAGGCACTGAAGCAGCATGTCCGACGCCCTCATCGAATGCGTGCCGAATTACTCCGAAGGCCGGAGGCCCGAGGTGATCCAGGCGATCATCTCCGCCATGCAGGTAGAGGGCGTGCGCCTCCTCGACTGGTCGCTCGATGCCGATCACAACCGCTCCGTAGTCACCATCGCCGGTCCTCCGGCCGCCGTCGTCGAATCGGCCATTCGCGGAGCAGGCCGCGCAGCCCAGCTCATCGACCTCACATCCCAGCAGGGCGTCCATCCCCGCATCGGCGCTGCCGACGTCATCCCCTTCGTTCCCGTCCGCGGCATCTCTCTCGAGCAGTGCGCGCTCCTCGCTCGCCAGGCTGGGACGGAAATCTGGAAGCGCTACCAGGTCCCCGTCTATTTTTACGAAGCCGCCGCAGCCCGTCCCGACCGCGCCTTGCTCGAAGAGGTCCGCCGCGGCCAGTTTGAAGGCCTGCGCGACGCGGTCCTCCGCGAGCCCGCGCGTCGCCCCGATGTCGGAGGCCCATCCCTCCATCCCACCGCAGGCGCCTCAGCCGTCGGCGCACGCCGCTTCCTCATCGCGCTCAACCTTTATCTCGATACCGCGGAAGTCGCCGTAGCCCGTGCCATCGCCAAAGATATCCGCCAGTCCGGCGGCGGCTTGGCCGGAGTAAAAGCCATGGGCGTTTCCGCCCACAACCAGGCCCAGGTCTCGATGAATATCACTGACTTCACCCGCACCCCCGTCGGCGAAGTCTATGCCGCCGTGAAGGAAAAGGCCCGCCGCCATGGCGCCGCGCCCGCCCGCGCCGAGCTGATCGGTCTTATCCCCGAAGCCGCTCTTGAACGAAACAGCGAGTGGCTGCGTCTCCTTGGTGATGTCGGTCCAGGCGGGTTCGATCTCGACAAGAAGGTCCTGGAGCGGCGGCTGGACCACCCGCTTCCCTGGCCCTGAGTACCGCCTGAGCCGATAGTTGTAGGCTCTTCGCCAGAGAACCCGGCGTAAAATTGAGAAACCACGCGGCGCATGCGAGTCGTTTTGCCGCCATGCGGGGTCAAAGACCTCAGTAGACTTTTAGAATCACCTCGGCCGGCCCTTCCGGCGGAGCGAGCAGTGAAGGAGCAGGTTTAACCGTGACAGTTTCATCCCTGAAATTCAAAATGCAATCATTCCTCAGTTTCGGAGCGGCAGCCGCCCTGTCTGCCGCAGTCGCCCTATTAGGAGCAGTCGCCCCCGCGCACGCAGCGCAGATCGACAACGACTCCCGTTCGGCGATTCCTCACGACGTCCAGCAACTGATTGTCGTCGACTACCGCATCATGGAGAACTCGCCCGCCGGCATGGATCTGAAGGCGCGCGTGCTTCCCCCTGAATTAAAGCAGCTCGAAACCGCGCTCAAAGCCTCCGGCCTCAATGAGAACCAGGACGTCGAGCAACTGGCTTTTGCCGCCTACCGCGTCGGCGCCACCGGCGACAACATCAAAATCGTCGGCCTGGCGCAGGGCCAGTTCCAGCTCAGCGACATCATGGCGAATTTCCAGAAGAAAAAGATCAAGCCCACGATCATCCGCAACAACCGCCTCTATCCCATGGGCGCCAGCGGCATGCTGGTGACCTTCCTCAATCCCACCACCATGCTGTTCGGTTCGAGCGACGCCATCAAGCCGGCGCTCGATTGCCGTGACGGCCTTGCCCCCAGCTTCCTCACCAACCAGGACATGCTGGCCGCCATGCAGCAGGTCGACTCCGAGCCCATCTGGAGCATTCTCGACCAGCAGGGCACGCAGTACATGATGCACTCGCTGCTCGGCCAGGCTTCGCAACTCACCGACTACGAGTCGGTGCGCAAGCGGCTCCTCGATTCCAGCTACACCATGAACTTCACCAACGGCGTCAAGTTCACCCTGTATGTCGTCACCTCTGACACCATCACCGCCGCGACCATGTCCTCGTTGCTGAACGCCGCCGCTATGTACGAGAAGGTCAGCGGAAGCGCCATCGAGAAGCAGGCCATCGACTCAACCACCATCGACTCAACCGCCGGCACCCTGAGCGTGAAATTTGTAGCCTCCAACAGCCAGTTCTCCAGCCTCCTGCAATCGCCGCTCTTCCAGAACGTCGTGCGCTGAGGGCGACCAGGACGAAGTAATAAGAAAAGGGAGCAGCCACGCTGCTCCCTTTCGTCTTAGTCGAGGTTCGACGAGCCCCTACTCCGTCACGCCCGCCATCACCTGACTACAGTCCATCCGCAGCGTGCCGTTGTCGTTAAACACCACGCCCGTAAAGCGCGCCGGATTGCCCGCGGTCGCGCCCCCACTCAGAACCTGCGTGTTCTGGTCCGCATACACCACCATCTGCGTCGGATTCGTCAGCACCGTAGTCTGTCCGCTCTGCACGGCAAACTGCGGAAACATGTCGTACCCCGCCAGCGTCACCGCATAGGTTGTAAAACCGCCCTGCGTCGCTACCGCGTCAACTGTCGCATCGACGGTCTGCGGCATCAGCGTCACCGTCGTTGCCGGCACCGCCACCGGAGCCCCGCCCGGCTGTGTCACGTGCGACGTCATCGCCACCATCTGCCCGGCCATCATATTTGTCCCGCTGAAGCTCGCCGCAAACGGCAAACTCGCCACGTTGCTCAGCCCGCCCCACATGGCAAACGTCGTATTGCTGAAGTTGTATTGGGGCCAACCGTCAACGTACTGCTCACTTCCCTCCGATTCCCGACTCACCTGATCCACAATCGGATACGCCGCTTCCACCTGCATCAGCGGCCCGCTGTTCACCACCAGATCCGTCGTGTCTGGATCCGCGACCGCCACCCGCGTCGCCACCAGCGAGCCGTCTGGCTGCAGCTCTCCGTCGAAGTCCACCGGCATCCCGGCCGTCAGCCCCGCCAGGTTCGCGATCCCCTGAAACACGGTGCTGCTGTTCGTGGTCACGTTCCACACCGTTGCTGCGGAGTTCACCACGCTTCCGCTGGTGCTGATCTCGAAAGCATTCGTAGCATCCGGCGAATCGACCGTGAAGCTGTTAGCCGTGCCCCCCGTGAATGCGACGAACCCCTCCAGCCCCGTCATCCGGCCGTTGTTCGTGTTGGTGGGCTGCGCCGCCACCGTCATCGCCGCCAGGTTGAACGTCGGCGTGATCGAGAACTGGGCAATCCCGTCGTAGTAGCAGGTCGAAGGAAAAGTCGCCGACTGCGATACCTGCAGATTCAGCGACACCGCCATCGTCCCGCCCTCCACCGTCAGCGGCTCCGGCAGATTTGTCGTCACCTGCGTGTTCAGCGTGTATCCGTAGGCGTAGGTTGCGGTCGTATCTGAATTGTTCTGCTGCACCGCGCAGGTAAACGACGCTGCACCCACCGTCGCCGTCGCCGACGTGTACACATCCTGGGGCACGCTGACCGTCAACACCGGCTCCGCGCCTCCGTTCAGGTGCATAAACTCCACCTGCTGCGGCGCAGAAATCAGAGTCACGCTGGTGCCGGCTTTGTTGGTGAGCGTCAGGCTGTTCAGGAAAAGCGAAAATCGCGTCAGCTGATCGTTAGCCGTGCTCGAGGCGACCAACGTCACCTCCGTGCTTTCTCCTGGAATGGGACCTCCGCCGGTGCCGGTCGTCGCGTTGGAGCCGCACCCCGCAGCCAGTCCCAGGGTCAGAATCAGGATCAAAGCCAGGGCGCCGACCGCCGTTCGCCGAAACTCCCCAGTAAGAAGCCGCTCCCTAACCCAGGAAGTCACAAACGAAGTATTAGAAGGCAAAAAATAAATATTCCCAGAGTCCCGCATGAATTGAAGTAAATCCCCTTCGCCAATTCGTGCCGATTCTACTACGGGTTCTGCCGTTCTCAATCCTCCGTAAGGCTGATCGCCTCTACCCCCGCCCCACCCGAGGGGGTGTATGCTGGAGGCACCTTATAAGGTGCTTTCCTTCGAGGCGCACATGCTTGACATAACCAGCGACATCCAGTCCCTGACGAAGTTTCGCCGCTCATCCGGTGACTTTATGAAACAGCTCAGGAAGACCAAACGCCCGGTGGTGCTTACGGTGCACGGAAAAGCCGCCGCCGTCGTCCAGGATGCGGAAGCCTACCAGCGCCTGCTGGACCTCGCCGCCAGAGCGGATGCGGAAGAGGGCATTCGCCAGGGCCTGGATGATGTGGCACGCGGTCGCACTCTTCCGGCGCGAGAGGTCTTCGACAAGATTCGCCGCAAGCATGCCATACAACGTTGAGCTTACCGCTCGTGCCGCCTGCGATCTTGAAATCCTCTATCTGGAGAACAATGCGGCGGAATCGCCGGCCGCTGCCCGCTGGTTTAACGGCCTGGAGCAGGCTGTGTACGCGCTCGAAACCCACCCGAACCGCAGCTCCGTTGCCCCGGAAGCGCGAAAGGTGAAGCGAAGGTTGCGGCATCTCCTGTATGGCGCCAAGCCGCATGCCTACCGCGTCATTTATGAAGTCGATGAACGGCAGCGGAAGGTCTGGGTGCTCACGATTCGCCACAGTGCCAGAAACGGACTGAAAGCTTCGGACCTGGCCTGATTTCACCCCCGCCCAACCCCAGCCAAAGGCGAAGCATGCTTCGCCTCATACAAATACATCTCCTCCCCATCCGGAAGCCGGAACGCCGCCAACCGCCCCCACCTCAGTTCGTTCACCGGCTTCGTGAATTCGACGCCCTTCGCCTCAAGCTCCTTCACCGTAGCCTCGAGGTCGTCGCACATCAGGTAAAGCTGATGGTGCCCAGGACCATCGTGCGGGTGCACCGCCATCTCCGACGGAGGAAGCGCAAAGATCAGCCACCCTCTTCCCGCATCCACCGAGGGGAAATTCAGTACGTCGCGAAAGAATGCGCGTAGCCGCTCCGGCTCGCGCGAGTGAAGAACCACATGGGCCGCCTGGATCATGGTCAGACCCCTCCCGCGTCGCCGCCACTATCGCACACGACCCGCATAGCACGAAAGTTTTTCGACCCGTTGACCCTCCGATCACCCCAACAACCCATCCCGGTATAATGGAGCTTGTGGAAAGAGCAAACATCTTTCTATTTTCGATCTGAAGGGAATTCCGCCACATGGCGACCACCAACGCCGGCGCCCCGTCTGCGCAGGGCGAAGCAAGCATTGAACCAGCGGCTCCTCAGAAGCCGGTCATCAACGACTTCAGCATCCAGATAGCAACCGTCAACGGCTCCGGCTCGCAGTCGGCCAACAGCGTCCTGCTGCGCAGCATTTTCACCATGGGCGTGCCCGTCAGCGGCAAAAATCTTTTCCCCTCCAACATCGCAGGCCTGCCCACCTGGTTCACCATCCGCGCCAGCAAACACGGCTACGTCGCCCGCAAAAAAGACATCGACATCCTCATCGCGATGAACTCCGAGACCTCCCGCGAAGACATCCTGTCGCTGCATCCCGGCGCGATCGCGATCTTTGAAGACGCCGCCAACCTCAAGCAGTACCGCGACGACGTGACCTGTTACCCGGTGCCCTTTGACAAGCTCACCGCGGCCGTCTGTCCCGAAGCCAAGCTGCGCAAGCTCGTCAAGAACATGATCTACGTGGGCGTCGCCGCGCAGCTGCTCTCCATCGACATGAAGGCCGTCGAAGGCGCGCTGCGCATGCAGTTCGCGAAGAAGCAAAAAGCGGCCGACCTGAACTGGGCCGCCATCGAAGCAGGCTTCAACTACGCCGCGCAGGCCTTTACCAAAAACGATCCCTTCACCCTCGAGCGCATGCACGCCACCGAAGGCAAGATCATCATCGACGGCAACGCCGCCTGTGCCTTGGGCGCGATGTTTGCCGGCGTCACCGTCGTGACCTGGTATCCGATCACGCCGTCCTCCTCGGTCGTCGAACAGTTAATCGATTTCCTGAAGAAGTACCGCCTCGAAGCTGATGGCAAAGCTAGTTTCGCGGTCGTGCAGGCCGAAGACGAGCTCGCCGCCATCGGCATGGTGCTCGGCGCAGGATGGGCCGGCGCTCGCGCCATGACCTCGACCTCCGGACCCGGCATTTCGCTCATGGCCGAGTTCACCGGCCTCGGCTATTTTGCCGAGCTCCCCGGCGTCATCTTCGATATTCAGCGCGTCGGACCCTCCACCGGCCTGCCCACGCGCACCGCCCAGGCCGACCTGCTCTCGATCGCCTTTCTCTCCCATGGCGACACCAAGCACGTCATCCTGCTGCCCGGCAACGTGAAAGAGTGCTTCGAGTTTGCCGGCGCCGCCTTCGATCTCGCCGAGCGTCTGCAGACACCCATCTTCGTCCTTTCCGACCTCGACCTCGGCATGAACAACTGGATGTCCGAGCCCTTCGACTATCCCGACAAGCCCCTCGATCGCGGCAAAATCCTCACCGCAGAAGACCTGAATCGCCTCGGAGGCTTTGGCCGCTATCAGGATGTCGACGGCGACGCGATTCCGTACCGCACGCTGCCCGGCACCGACCACCCCAAAGCCGCCTACTTCACGCGTGGCAGCGGCCACAACGACAAGGCTCTCTACTCCGAGCGCCCCGAGGACTATCAGAACCTCATGGAGCGGCTCGCGCGCAAGTTCGAGACCGCGCGTACCCTCGTCCCCGCGCCGGTCGTCGTGCAGACCGGCAAGTCGAAGGTCGGCATCATTGCCTTCGGCACCTCGGACTTCGCCGTCACCGAAAGCCGCGATCAACTCAAAAAGGAATACGGCGTCGAAGCGGATTACCTGCGCCTCCGCGCCTACCCCTTCAGCCGCGAAGTGCGCGACTTCGTCGCCTCGCACGAGCGCATCTACGTCGTCGAACAGAACCGCGACGCGCAAATGCTGAGCCTGCTCAAGCTCGATCTGCCCGCCGGCGAGACGCCGAAACTGCGCAGCGTCCGCCACTTCAACGGACTGCCCATCGACGCGCGCTCCGTCACCGACGAGATCGTTCTCCAGGAAGGAATCTGATCTATGGCAGCCACCGCCACCCCAACCCCCAAAACCAACCGCATCGGCCTGCCCGTCATCGAGTACCGCGGCAGCAAGACCACCCTCTGCGCCGGCTGCGGCCATAACGCCATCTCCGAGCGCATCATCGACGCCATGTACGAAATGGGCGTGCAGCCCGAGCGCGTGATGAAGCTCTCCGGCATCGGCTGCTCCTCGAAGAGCCCCGCCTACTTCATGTCGCGCTCGCACAGCTTCAACAGCGTGCACGGCCGCATGCCATCGGTCGCCACCGGCGCTCTGCTCGCCAACAAGACCATGATGGGCATCGGCGTCTCCGGCGACGGCGACTCAGCCTCCATCGGCATCGGCCAGTTCGTTCACCTCATGCGCCGCAATCTGAACATGATCTACATCATCGAAGACAACGGCGTCTACGGCCTCACCAAAGGACAGTTCTCCGCCACCGCCGACATCGGCTCGAAGCTCAAAACCGGCGTCGTCAACGATCTCCCCGCCATCGATACCTGCTCGCTCGCCATCCAGCTCGGCGCCACGTTCGTCGGCCGCTCGTTTTCCGGCGACAAGAAGCAGCTCCTCACCATGCTCAAGGCCGCCATCGCGCACAAGGGAACCGTCATGCTCGACGTGGTCTCGCCCTGCGTCACCTTCAACGATCACGAAGGCTCCACGCGCAGTTACAAATACATGCAGGATCACGAGGAGCCGGTCAGCGAAGTCGGCTTCGTCCCCTCCTTCGAGGAAATCGACGTCGACTACGATCCCGGCTCAAGCTTCGATGTCATCATGCACGACGGCTCGACCCTCCGCCTTCGCAAGCTGCACGAAAATTACGACCCCACCGACCGCCCTCTCGCCGTCAAAACCCTGATGGAAGCCCACGACAAGGGCGAAGTCCTCACCGGCGTCTTCTATATAGATACAAAGAAACCAGCCTTCACCGACCTGCTCAACCTGGTCGACGAACCCCTGGCTCTGCTCCCCCAGGAACGAACCCGCCCCTCAAAGCAAGTCTTAGAAGAAATCATG
>Ga0182015_10003727_pt1 | contig 16869 bp, 9 predicted proteins | sample 712P3MmetaG_FD_120478 | JGI IMG/M metagenome (GOLD analysis project Ga0182015, IMG submission 120478) | Permafrost microbial communities from Stordalen Mire, Sweden - 712P3M metaG | ecosystem: Environmental > Terrestrial > Soil > Wetlands > Permafrost | place: Sweden: Stordalen | collected... | reverse complement strand
GCCGTGGCGACGTCGAGATATTGGCCGAAGCGGGACGCGTGGCCGCCCGGCACGTAGTTCTCGATCCAGTCGTAGGCGCTCAGGTGATCGAACTCATAGCCCGCGCGCGTATAGTGATTGTAAGTGGCAATGGGGCCGATCGCCTTGTTCTGTTCCGCAAGAATCGGCGCAACGACCTTGAGGTCCGCTGCAAGTTCCTTGGCGGTGTAGTAGCCGCCCAGGAAATAGTTCGTGTCCTGGGATCCCTTGGGCTCGGCAGCGTTGACGTCGGCGAGCGCAAGGCCGAAGCGTGCGGCCAGACCTTGAAGCGTGAAGTCAATCGAGTCTATGAATTCGCCGCACCACTCACTCGTCTGGCCGCCGGCCCAGAAGCGGCTGTTGGAATGCATGCGGCCGCCGATCCGGTGCGACGATTCAAATACCTCGGATTGAACCCCGGCGTCCTGCAGCGTCAAGGCGGCGACGAGGCCCCCGATTCCCGCTCCGACAATGCCTATGCGCGGAACGGCCGAGCGGAGGAGAGTTCCCGCCGGGACGCGAACGCTGACGATTGCCGCACCCAAGGTGAGGCCCGCTGCCTTCAACAGTTCCCTGCGGTTGAGGCGGGCGCCGGGTGTAGGGAACTCTCCAATGTGACCTTTGATCGCCTCCCGGATTCGCCGCATGGCTCGACTTCGCGACATTGGATGCTCCCCGGAAACTCGGCGTCATTCCCAATCGGGCAACAGCGGCTATTGTTGCCCCGATACTCGGTTTGATTTGGCGCTGGCCACCGCCTTTTGATAGTCGACGTCCGCCTGAGCTTGGCACGGCTGTTTGGTCGCAGGCGCCACTGTCATGCACTTCTCCATCGCCACCTTGTGATCTCCATCGGCTTGCGCCATCGCGATGTCAAACGTGCCGGTCACCTTTGCCACCGCGACGTCCCGCGAATTGGGACCCATCACCTTTACGGCGCTCTTGATATCCCTGCGTGCCTCGAGCCGCGCTTGCTCGACCTCTTTCTGCGCCTCTTGCTGCGCAGTCTCAACGTCCCCCGAAGTCGCCACGGGCGGTTTTGACTGCTGGCATCCGCCAAGGATCCCAAGCATTACGAGGAATGACATCGCCGGCCCCCGCGGAGTCCATGCTTGACGTCCCATATGCACCTCCGGAGACGAGAATGTAGCCGCAGCTTAATGAAGATCCGGCCGCGGGCGCAACCGGGCCGAAAGGATGGATTGTTGCATCTGCGTCGACCCCAAACTGGCCAAGAATGCTGCATTCCTACTATCATATCCACGCGCTCCGGTCGGCTGAACGGATATCTTGACATTCAGCCGCCGCTGTCGTTCGCCGTCAAGCACCGGATCGGAGGGGCCATGCAAAAAGCTGTCCGCAAATATCTGAGGGCCCTGGAAGCGGGTGATGTCGAGAAGGCGGCTGCCCTGTTCACTGCCGATGGTTGGGTGCGGTCACCGTTTTTGGGTCAATTGCCGGTGCGTGAATACATCTCCAAGGTCGCCAACGCATCGCGCCGATCCGAGCTCACAGTGCATGATGTCCTGGTCAGCGCGGAGGGACATACCCGGGCAGTGGCCTACTATCTCTACGACTGGCAATTGAAGGACGGATCAGAGGTATCGTTTGAATGTGCGGACGTATTCAACTTTGATGCGAATACGGGCCACATCGCGTCCGTCGTGCTGGTTTATGACACGCACCTCGTCCGGGAAGTCGTGGACAATAAATACCCGTGACCGGCTCGCCGTCGGTTCGGTGTTCAGCCTCGCCGCGGGCCAGCGCAAGAAACGCCTGGCCCATCGCTTCCGGCGCATCGCTTTTTTTCTACGGACATTTGTATAAAGCCGCAAGGTTGATGTTGGCCACCGCGTTATCGATGATGGTCGGTATGCCAGCCGACTGATCGATCACCCAATAAAGCGAGTAGGAAGACCTGTTGTCGACCGAATAGGGAGTTTGTCCCGATCCCTTGTCGGCTGCCGGATCGAGCCAAACGCGTCCTGGGAAGTTCGGCGATGCCGAGTCTTGTATCCAGATTGTCGGCGTGCTGGACCCGTTGATTTGCCAAGTCAGATTCGCGCTCATCTGGTTCGAGGAGTTGCATCCGGCGCTGGTCGCGGTGGGAAACGTCGCGCTGCGCGTGAAGAATCGGATGGGTATGGAACTGCTGCCCGCGCCGGTTGCGGTCGCCTCGACCGTGACGGTGTAGTTGTCCTTCAAGGGCAGCACGGCATCGGCCGGAGATATCGTGAGCGTGACCGGAGTTGCCTTCGATTTCGCGGTCAATGTCACGCTGGTCTTGTTGAAGGAATACGTCACTCCGGGAGGCAGTCCGGCCACCGACAAGCTGACCGTACCCTTGTAGCCTCCGTAGGGGTTCACATAGATGATGTCCGTTATTTTATCGAGATCCACCATATTGAGCGTTGGTTTTCCGGCCGTTACGGTAACCGAGGGAGTCGTCGGCAGGAGGCCGTACGCGACCACCTGGTTCGAGCCGGTGCCGACATAGAGCTTGCCGTTCGCCACCGTCGGGACGGAGTAGCGCCCCAAATTACCGGGAACGTCCCGCGTCACGGTCGTCGTCGAAGTCCAGAGTTTCGTCAGGTGACCGCCGGCGGGAACCGCGTTGTAGGCGGATACGATCGAACTGGCATTTTGTTGGGGCGCAATGGTCCAGAGAATGCCGTTTGTGCCGCCGTTGGCGGACACGGCAAGCGCGTTGGGATGCGTGCTGGGCGGGGTATCCGCGGAGGTCTGCGAGAAGGCATTGCCCGAAACCTGCCACGAGATGAGTTCGTCATAGTTCCCAAAGGCGTAGTAGTACGATGCACCGCTCGGGTTATTCCAGAACGCCGTGTCGCTGCCTTGAATCCATCCATGGGGATGCACTCGCGGATCGCTGCAGGTTCCGCCTTCCGCCGGCAGGGTCGGATAATCGCTCGTGCCCCAGAAATATGCTGCAGTCTGTGTCCGCAGCGCCTGATCCAGTTGCAACGTATAGACCTTGCCTTCCTTGCCGCCGCCGACCAGCAAATTCGTCCCGGCGCCGGGTATGATCTGCGGGCCGGACGAGGCGAGGTCCAGATCGATTTTATTCAAACAGGCCGCATCCGGATCCCGGTAATAGTCATTGACCGTCAGCGTTCCGGGATTCAACTGAACGAAGGTTTCCGAATAATCGCTCGTGCCCACCGAATATTCATTGGCGACTTGGGCGTAGATGTAGCTGCCATCCGAGGCCAGGCCGCGCCCGCCTTGCCAGATGCCGGCGCCCATTCCGCCGGGTTCCGTATTGAACGAGCCGACCTGCGCGAGCGTCGTTTCGTTGTAGGCAAGCACCATCCCGAAATAAGGCTCGTACGCGAGGTTCGCCAAGTTGGTCTGAAAGTCGCCATGTGAAGCGATGGGAATGTAGACGATGCCATTCAACAGCAGCAGGCCGCCGAGCTGTTCATTGACTCCTGGGTCGAAGTCCGTTGCCGAGATCGTTACCGGGCCACTGAACATCTCCTGGCCGTTCGCTATATTCAGCGCATGGAGCTGCATTGAGACCGACTGGCTGGCGGTGTTCCACACGAGCGTTACGACGTACATCGCGTTCAAGCCCGGGTCGATCACCGGCGTGGAATATATGCCGGCATGTGAAACACCGGTTGCGAGAAAACTGAACTTGCTCGCGGGAACCGGCGTGCCCAAATTGACGCTCCAGAGGGGGGCGTTCGACGTTGCCGGGTTGTCGGCATCGAAGGCATAGACCGAATTGCCCTGCGTGGCGACGAAAACGACGTTGTGAGAGACGCCGGCGATGGACAAATTGGGAACGTAGAGCGGCTGCGCCCAGACCTCTTCATCGACCGAATAGGCAAACAGCTTCCCGAAGGTGGTGGATGACACGCTCGAGGGGGTGAGAATCGTCTCCGCCAAGTTCGCGCCCGAACGGCTCATATCGTAATCCTGCGTCACCACCGACGGCTGCGCGTGAACGGTGCCGGCGGCGCCGGCTGCCGCGCTCATCAGGACCGCGAATGATTTGATGAATCTCATGCCACACCCCTGATCAAACGGTGATTCGTTGCTTGGAATTGGGCCACGATCATGCATCGTCGCCCTGGAAATTTGCAGCCGCATCGATCCTATCAGAGGGGCGAATGGGCAAAGCAGCAAGCTGACATAAAGCCCATTCCGGACAGCGATATGATTACATAACTATTGGATCTATATGGATTTTAACGCACTGATTAGCGGCGTCGCTCGATGCGCATGCCGGCAAGCAGGTATGGAGCATCACGGGTCCTGCCGCAATCAACGCTCCCGATGAGCAGAATGTGTCTCGACCATTGACGGGATTCGCTGCCGCTGAAGGATCGTTGGTGGTGCCGGCGGGATCGATGTTGTCGGCCTATGCGATCGCAAGCGACGCGGGGCGATGACGAACCAGCCTTGACCTTCGCGTCGCACGAGTCCCGCTTCGATCTTCACCACCATTGGTTACCAAGCGACAATCTTCGCACTTTGTCCCGGCAGGACACACCTTGATCTCTGGCAACGCGCTCAATGAGATGAACCATCGGTGAGTCCTTCGGGTCAAAGATATCGAGTGCGCAATGTCTCCACTAGGCTACATGTCGCGAGTGCCGGCGGGAGTTGTTATGGTGGCTCGGATATGCGGCTCCTAAGGGCAAATGTCCCTATTGGGCCGCTGGCGGGTTCGGTGGATGTCGACTCAGGTCGGGGCTGATACCGCTGGTAACCGTCCAGGTGGCTGAAAGAAATGATTCTTAACGAAAATGTAATACGGCGTGCAGCGGCAGCAATACTCTGTGGCGCCGCCATTCTGTCCATTCAAAGTTGCGGTGGCGGCGGCGCCTCTTCTCCCACTACTCCAGCCAGTACACCCCCTCCCACTGCGGCGAAAAGTTGGAGCATCAGTTGCCTTGACAACCAGTGTGTCGATATCACGGACAGTCGGCTTACCTCCGGTCAATCATTCGCGGTAACGACTTCGTCGGCGGCCGGGGCCGCGTTGGGCACCTATGCAGTGACCGCCAGCACAACGAACTCGGTCAGTTTTCGGCCGAGTTCGTACGCCGAACTCTCGCTGCTCAATACAAGCGCGGGCCTGACCGTGGACATTGCTCCCTCGGGCTCGGGCCAAAGCCCGATCATAGAATTCTCAGCCTTCAAAATCGTAACCGGCTTCTTGAAAGCTCCCGGCTCAAACAACCTGGTGTTGAACCTCAACACGAATTCGCTCGCTCAAAGCCCGTCCTATTCCGTCGAATTTTTGGATTCAAGTCGGAATGTCCTGCAGACGTTGACCGGCGTCACCGCGTCCAACTCAACCTTGACCGTCGATCTCTCTTCGTTGCAGGCAAGCGTTGCGAGCGCCTATGACGGCGGCGGGATCTACGTGTCGTTGACGAACTCTCAGAACCAGAGCCTGCCGGGTGCCTATTACACGAATGCGAACGATATCGGCGCGCTCAATGATTTTTATGACGGCACCCAACTTCAGGGACAACTGGCCCTGGCCGGCCAGGGGCTCGTCAACGTTCAAAAGGATCTCGGGTTCCTCTCCTCGCCGAACGTGGACGTGCCCTATGTCGCGCGCTTTGCCACTGAGATTCCTTTCGCCCACACCTTGTCGATCACGCGGCTTCTGGGCGGATACACCCAGGCGTCCGTCGAACAGATTTGCGGCAACAGCATCGGCACCACGAGCTTCGCGAGCTCTTGCGCGCCGGTGTCCGAGCCATGGAGCCTGGACTATGTGGTCAAAGCCGGATCCACCTTCAGTTATCAGACGCCGCTCATGCTCGACAGGATTTCGCCGTACATTGCTGCGGGTTATTCGCCGGGCGACATGACGCTGGTTCTCATCAATGTCCCATGGGCGTTGAGCTCGGACGCAGCGCCGCAGAATGGTTCGGCTTGCGTCCCGCAAAGTACCGGCGGCAGCTTGGGTACTTGGGGCCAGTGCAATCCACCGGCGAGCTATGCCCAGTGGGGCGTAGCGATCGCCCGGTTGGCCACTGATCTGCAAGGCAGCTACCAAGCCGGCGCTGCGAATTTCACTTTCGAAATCGGCGATGAATACGATCAATCGTCGACCTTCAACGGACAATCCAGCGATTTCTATGATCTTTACGAAACCGCCTACAAATCCATCAAATCCGTGCTCCCGGCGGCTCCGGTGGTGGCGGGCGATTTCACCGCCGCCTGTTACGCCTCGGCGTCCACGAATGCTGCGGGCTGCGTCTATGATTCAAAGGCCTTTCTCAGCCGCGAAATCGGTCTTGGCGATGCTCCCCCCAATCTCAATCGCAGCTTGAACATGTTTTGGGATACGACCCCCACTCCCTACCCGTCGGCCGCGGTTTCGGGTGCGGCGACCTCGGTTGTCTATGTCACCGGAGCGGCCACGAATCAACTCCCGCTCCAAATTCACCAGTTTGGATTCCTGCATATGCCCTGGGGTTCGGTGGGTTCGAATGGCGGTACATCGGTCGCATCCGTTGAGGCGAATTGGGAGTTTCAAGCGCTGATGGGTCTGAAGCAAAATCTGCCCAATCTCTCGCGCGTATTCAACTGGGGCGGCTTTGCGACCATCAACGACGGCGTCTCGCTCAACTTCCTCGAGGGAGCGGGATATATCCGGACAATCATGGACAACCATCAGGGTGCGGAGTTGTACATGTTGCCGGTGACTGCCGGCAACCTGCCCGCGGGAAATGAGGTCTTGGCGGTGGCCATGGTCGAGGGCAACAGCTTTCAGATCATCGTCTCGAATGTCGACGTCGTCCCGGTCAATTCCAATTTGGCGACGTTGCAGCCCGATGCTCCCGCGAAATTGTCCATCACCATTCCCGCCGCATGGTTGGGAACGACAAACTGGAGTTATCTCCGGTACTCATCTGCGCTGGTGGACAATGTCTTCGCGCAGGTCAAAAGAGACTATGCCGCTGCGGGCATTCTCGACGCGAATTTTGCCCAATGCGCAATCTGCTTCTCCGACCCCATCACCATGACCACGAATCAGGCCGCGGCCGAAACCTTGCTGGTCAACAATTGGACGAGTTCCAGCAATTACGTGCAAACCATGCAAAACACATTGAAGTGGAATTCAGTCACGTCCTTGAATTCCTCCAAACAGCTGAACATCGACCAGAATGGCGTCACTCATGCCTTCAGCCAAAGCGGCGGCACATTGACCGTCACCATCGGGGCCAACGAAATGCTGGTCCTGAATCCGAACTGAGCGGACCGATACCGACCCGAGCGGATCGACTCCGCCAGGATCGGTGCCGGAGTGGAAGGTTAATCCACGTAGATCGCCACGCCCTCCGAGGCGATGCCATTCGCGATGACCACCAGGACGCTCGGTCCCGTTTCGATCGTCCCGGGAACGGTGAATGTCGTCGAGCCGGGCGCATCGGGCGCGATCGACATCGTGCTGTGATTGGCGGTGCGCGCGTAGAACACGTGTCCGGTCGAATCGTTGGTGATTCGAACGATCGGGTAATTCGTCGCCGTCTGTACGTCATCCCCGTAATCGGCGCCCTGTGACAGCCCGTTGAACTGGGTTCCACTGATCTTGTAGTAACCGCCCGGATTGACCGACGAGGGGTAGCTGACGATCTTCGGGGCCCACGCGGCCTGCGGAGCGCCTGTCGGTGTGTACACTTCGGCTATCCGGGTGAAATCCGTGGACAGGATCTGGCCGCTCGGCAACACCAAAAAGTTATAGTAATAGGCACCGGACGTGTCCGCGTGATACACCGTGTCGGACACCTGATTGATGACGTTATTACTGGTGTATTCGAAGAAATGAGTCGGTGATCCGCCGTACCCCGCGCTCGCGGCGAACAGGATATTGCCGTTCGGCAGCAGGGCAGCCGGGGCGTCGGGCAGGGTGCAATTGCGCGTCCCATCATGGCCGCACACCGCAGGCACGTTTGCCCCCGCACTCCAAGTGCCCGCCGCGATATCGTAGATCGCGGTGGGATCCACCTTGGTCACCGCTTCCGTGCAGCCCGTGTTGGCGCCGAACGCGACCAGCGTCCCGTCGGGTCGCACCACAGCGGGTCCAATTTCAAAAGTGCCGCACTCATAGGAATCCACCAGTGAAACCGGTGTGTTGCCGGCAGCGACCCACAGGCCGGATGAGGGCTCGTATTGTTCCGCGTTGGTGGGATTCCCGCTGGCCGTCAAGGTGTTGAAATCGAAGTCGGTCCAAATGTCGATTGTCAGCACTCGGCCATTGGGCAGCAGGTTATAGCCTTGCTCATCCTGGTAGAAATTACCCAGCCGCGGTGCGCCGGTGTTGTTCCAGGTCAAGCTGGCCGCATCGAGCAGCGCATCTCCATCGGGCAGCAGGCAGCAAGCGGCCTGCATGAATGTGCCGTCGGGCAGAACGACGCTTTCGGAGTCGCCGATCACACCGGTTCCGTTGGTGAAGTAGGACCAGCCGGGGGGTGCCGATACGCCGGTCCACGTATTGGAGAGCGGATCGTAGATCGCGCCCAAGTTGGTCCACACCGGAGTGTTGGTGCCGTTGTATTCGCCGCCCATGATGATGACGCGGCCGTCGGGCAGCACCGCGGAGGAATGATAGAGCGGTGCGTACTGCGTACCGTCGATCACCGGCAGAGAGGCGATCTCCTTCCAGGTTCCGCTCGTGTAGCTGCCGTGGATGTCGGGGGTCAGCTTGAACCATCGGGGGGCGTCCACCTGCGAGGCGATCACGGTGCCGTCGGTCAGCAGCAGCGGGTTGGCAAGCCCGGACGGCGCGTCCGCCAATGCGGTCCAAGTTCCGCCCGACGTCGGCGGTACGGTCTGGGCCGAGGCCACCGGATGCTCGGACGGGCGCTGTGGCAGTTCGGACAGAAATTGGCTCCATGCCTCCGGATTACTCATGAGGTACTGGGCCCGCGGAAACGACAGCGGCGGCGGGATCGGGCCTTCCGATTGCGCCCGGCTTTCGGGCGCCCCGACGAACATCGCAAGCATCGCCGCACAAAGTCCGAAAATAGATCGTGAATTGGAAGTAGTCATCGCGAACCCCTTGGTGATTATTGTTTCAAGCAACTTCCTTGACATAATCCTGCTATAAACCGCTATCGGTTTACGGAAAAGCATCAGCAGTTGGAACAAACGCCCTTCATCAGATTTGGATTTGAACATACGCCTGGCGCGGCGAGCGTCAAGAACTTTCGCACGGGCAGCCATGAAATGCGCGCTTGCTTGCGTGCATGCGGGCCGGCGTCGGACAATGCCGAACGCGGCTCAGCCGGGTTGCAATGGGACCGATCGGATGCACGGGGGCGAAGGGAATTATGTGAAACGGAAAATCGATCGGCGCGAAAGCGCCTCCGAACACCCCGTCGATTGGCCAAGCCTGGAGATTCAAATGCCGAAGGTTCTCGTACTCTATTACTCAGCGTTCGGTTACGTGGCAATCGTGGCGAATGCGATCGCCGAGGGCGCCCGTGAGGCCGGCGCTCTGGCCGACATCAAGCGGGTGCCGGAAAGCGCACCGGACGCCACGGCCAAGGGCGCGCATTTCAGTTCGGTGCAGGACGTTCCGCTCGCGGCAATCGAGGACCTCGCGAACTACGATGCCATCATTGTGGGCAGCCCCACCCGCTTTGGCCGCCTAGCCTCGCCGGTGGCCGGATTCCTCGAGCGAGCGGGCGAGCTGGCGAGCCGTGGAATGTTGAAAGGCAAGGTGGGCGGCGCATTCGCATCGCCCACCAGCCAGAACGGCGGCCAAGAAGCCGCCTCGATGTCGATAATCATCAATTTATTGCATTTCGGCATGATCGTGGTGGGGCCTCCCTACTGCGCGACCACCATGGCCGACGCGACCGGGCAGCGGCATCCCAGCGCTCTCGACTTGGAAGGCGCCCGGCAGCAAGGAAGGTTGATCGCGCAAACCGCGGAAAAATTGTCGGGCCGGGGTACGGAAAAGTCGCCGGGCGCGGCGGTTCTCAAGCCGAAAGCACGAACTCGCGGACGTTGATCCGCACGGGACGGACTGTTCCGTGGGCATGGTCGACCTGGGATCGGGGACCTTGGGCGCCTGCGTGGAATCGCGATGATTGTCACGCGGTCGCGGGTTGCGTTGCCCCATCGATGCCGGCGTCCACGATAGCGCACACCAAGACCTACCTGGCGACCATCATCTCGCGCTTCCGTGCGAAGTACGGCGACAACGAATGGCTGGTCTCGTGCCCCGATTCCAAGAAGGGCGACCGCTTGAAGGCCCTGCTCGAGGGACTGCGCGAGTCGAATTTGAGGCCGAAATTCGTCGAGATTCACACCTACAAGGAAGATCCCGATCATGTGCGGGAAGTGATCTCCTCCGCCAATGAGCTGGCGGCGCAAATAGACGCGAAGGTGATCCTCGGAGAGCTGCGGTACCACAGTGAGGTGCAGGAAAAAGTGATCCACGATTATTTGCGAAACCAACCCAACAACCGGATCGTGGACATCCTTCAATGGCCGCATGCGATGGATTCGAGTTGTCCGCTCGACACGGCGCCACCCTACGACCTCGGACCGTACAGCGCCGACTGAACGTCAATCACCTTGGCTCGCCGGGAGCGCTGCCACTCGCGCCAGGGTCTGTGTGCCGGGCACTACTTGATCGTATAGGACGCGACCGCGATGGGGCTCGTGGTGTTGCCGCTCACCACGGCAATCGCCTTCAACTTCTCGCTGACGCTGACGCTGACCGGAACCGAATACCGGGTGGACGAGGTCGTCGGCGTCGAGCCGTCGGTGGTGTAGTAGATCGCGGCGCCGGTGGCGGCATCGCTGATCGTGACCGATTGGGTGCTGGTATAGGTGCCCGCCGCGGGTGTGAAGGTAGGAGCGGCCGCCTCGATTTTATACACTGCCGTTCCCACCGGGCTGGTCTGCAGGCCGCTCAGCACCGCGTTCGCCTTCAGCGTTTCGTTGGCTGTCACGCTGATCGGTACTGAATACTGGGAGGACGATGTGGTCGGAGTGGTGCCGTCGGTGGTGTAGTAGATCGTGGCACCGGTGGCCGCATCACCGATGGTGACCGATTGCGCACTGGTGTAGGTGCCCCCGGCGGGCGTGAAGGTTGGTTTCGCCGCCTCGATCTTGTAAACCGCCGCCGCCACGGGGCTGGCCGAGTAGCCGCTCGGCACGGCGATCGCCTTCAGCGTCTCGTTTGCGCTCACGCTGACCGGAACCGAATACTTGGTGGAGGATGTGGTCGGCGCCGTGCCGTTCGTGGTGTAGTAGATCGCGGAGCCGGCGATTGAATCGCCGATCGTGACCGATTGCGTGCCCGGGTAGGTGCCGCCGGCCGGGGTGAAGGTTGGCGCGGGCCCCCCGATATTATAGGTTGCCGACCCCACGGCGCTGTTCGAGTAGCCGCTCTGCGTCGCGATCGCCTGCACGGTCTCGTCGGCGCTCACGCCGATCGGAACGGAATACCGGGTGGAGGATGTAGTCGGCATCGTGCCGTTGGTGGTGAAGTAGATCGTGGCGCCGTTGGTCGCATCCAGGATGGTGACGGACTGCGCGCTCGTGTAGGTGCCCGGTGCGGGCGTGAATGTCGGCGTGCCCACCATGGGACCCGAGGAGCCGCTGGCCGCGTAGGTCCAGTTCAAAATCGATTGGTTTGCGGCCGCGGCGCTCGTGCTGGCGGTGAAGCCGACGTACGCCGAATTGCCGCCGACCGTGGCGGGAATATTGATGGCCGTTGAGGCCTTGAAGGTGGCGTTGGTGACGGTATCGCTGAGATTCAGGGTGAGCGTCGTGCCGTCGTAGGTGATGTGCGCATGCAGGATGTCGGGATTGTGCAATACTACGCCGGAGCCCGTCATGTCGATTGACGGCACGGTCGGTGAGGCGCCGTCTGTATAGAAGCCGGTGGAGTTGGTCCCCTCGCCGGCGTCGTTGTACAGATCGAACTTGACGGCAACGCTGGACGCGATGCCCTGATAGCCCAGACCGCCGGCCCCGCTGCCGACCGCATACAAGCCGGCCGGCGAATTCTGAATGGCGAAGGTGAACCCGTCGGCGGTGGCCGAGGTGATCTGGAAATAGAAGTCGGTGGTGAATGCCTGGACGTTGACGGGCGTCGTGAACCAGACCGCGTTGTCTTCATTCCCGCCATTGGCAACGCTCATCTGCAGCGCATTGTTGATCAACGTGGGTGTGCCCACGAAATTCAAACCGGTGGTCGAGGTGAAGCCGGCGCCCTCGTTCACAGGAATTGACGAGCTGATCGTGTAGGTGGCCGACCCTATGTTGCTCTTGGAATAGCCGGGCGCGACCGCGAGGGCGTTTATCGTCTCGCTGGAGCTCACGGTGATGGGGCCCGGATAGACCGGCGAAGCGGTCGTCGGCTTGGAGCCGTCGGTGGTGTAGTAGATCACCGCGCCGGCGGTCGCGTCCGTGATCGTGACAGCCACGGCGCCGGGGTAGGCAATCGCGGCGGGCGACAACGTCGGCATCGCCGTCCCGGGCTTGGAATAGCTTGCCGAGGCCTGGTAGCTCACTGCAAGGCCGGGGGCGGCGGCGACCGCGTTGATGGTCTCGGTGCCTTTGACGGTAACGGGTCCCGTGTAGAGCGGGGACGAGACAGTCGCAGCCGTGCCGTTCGTAGTGTAATAAATGGCGGAATCCGGCGTGGCAGAGGTGATCGTGACGGCGACCGAACCCGTGAACGATTCAGAGCCGGGGGAAAAGGTGGGCGCCACCGTCTGCGATGCATTGAACAATCCATAGACATCGAGTTGATTGGCGGTTCCAACGTACACCATGCCGTTGGCAATCGTCGGCACGGCCAACTTGGCAGCGGGCCCGGCGCCGTCACGGGCGGCATTGGTGGCGCTGGAGTAGAGCGTTGTGGCCACGTTGCCAGCGTCGTGCGCCTGAAGGATTGCGGGACCGCCCGTCGTGTAGGCGTCGGCATTGATGGTCCAGACTATTCCTTGCGTGCTGCCGTTGGCCGAGATGGACGGAGTGGTGCTGGGATAGGCGGAAAGCTCCGTTGACATCGTTGGAGTGGCCGCTAGCAGTCCATTGACCAACGGAAAAGACTTCAGATGGTCGTACACTCCCCAATAGTAAACATTGCCATTCCAATAGGCGGGGGAACTCCAAACTCCGCCGCCGGCGAGGGGGCCTGTGTTGCCCAAAGCCAGGGTCAGTTCCTGGACGACTTGGTCGCTGGTGGTGCTGTACCCGCCAAGGTCGTCGCGGTCGAGCAGGAACAGCGAGCCGGATTTTCCGGCTTGGACCAAGAGATTGGGATGGGATCCTGCAGTCTGCGTGGGAAGAATCATCACGCCGCCGGAACCCTGGTCGAGATCATCGGTGGCGAGCATGGCCTGCGTGTACGGGGTGAACTCGTCCGTGACGTTGGGAACCCCGTTGGTCAAATCCAGATCGACGACGCTGTCGCCATAATCCATGTTGTTGCCGTACGGATATGAGGCGGTATAGTCCCCGTTCGCGGTGGCCAGGAACATTCTACCGTAGGGATAATTGACGGGGTCCAACTGATCTGCGGCCAAACCCGCACCCGACATCCATATGCCCCCCTTATTTCCGTTGGGCGAGGCGCAAAAGACCCCTGTCTGCGTGAGGGTGCCGGTTTCGTAGCCGATGACCCACCCGTGCCAAGCGATGTCGAAGCTCTCGTTCCATGCGCCGAAGCTGACGTAGACAACCCCGTTCAGGAGCAGGAGCGCGGGACGCTGGTTGTGCTCGACGGGTACGAAGGGAACCACACCGTCACTGGCGGTGATGGCGACCGGGCCGTCGAATTTTTCCGCACCGCTGGTCACGTCGAGGGCATGCAAGCGGTAGATCACCTGGCCGCCCTCAAAGGTCGCGGCCACCACATACAGCGTATTGGAGACAGGATCGATCACCGGTGTGCCCGTGATGCCCAATCCGCCGTACGTCTGGGCGCCGGCGGCCGCCCCATGCGCCGCGGTCAGCATCGATGCGCTCCACAGAGGACTCGCATTCGCGCCGTCATTCGAATCCGCGTCGAACGCGTACACCACGTCCAGGACGGAGGCGACGTAGACCACATTATGAGCCGCCGCGTTGATGACGACTCCCGACAGATACAGAGGCTGCGCGTAGATCGCACCATTGACCGGCTGGGAAAAGAGCTTCCCGAACTCCGTCGAATTCACGTTGGAAGTGGTGAGTATCGTTTCGCTCAGATTTTGGCCGGTGCGGCCGATGTCGTTGTGTTCGGTCGTGATGTTGACCTGGGCGCCGGCCATTGGAGAGACGGACACGCCGAACATTGCCGATGCGACCAGCAGCGCAGAAACACAACGACGTCGACGAGACGGGGCAATCCCGGTCCCGTGAAACGCATTCCTGATCAACCCCGTGGCCGTTGACATCCTAATCCGCTCCCCATTTTTTGGTGGTAATGGACCGGTCCCTGACGCTCGGCATGAGGGCTGCCGGTCAGCGCAATCCACCACTGTTCCATTCCAAAATCAGTATAGCCACGGGGTTCAGCTGCGGCCAATCGGCGCTTGACATATTCCACGATGAAAAAAATTTGCTGTATGGCGACAGCTATTCGTGATTGTGTCCGCGGGATCTTCGGATCCCGCGCGCCAACGCAATCAAGAATTGAGGGGCCTTCGAGAAAGAAATTCAATCGCCCTGATATGGCTCAATAAGGATCATTTATTGAGAAGGCGTTCAGAATCGAAGCGGCGATAGCGATAGGATCGGCGTATGCCGAATGTCGTTGGCGACCGGCGCTCGTTCACTTGGTCGCAATCCCGCCGGCCGCGGCTCCGGCGCCATGACCGGCGCCATGACCGGCGTCGGGTCCGGCAGCATGGCCGGCGGCTTGGGGCTGGTCCTTGCAAGCGTTGCCGTTTCCTTGATGAACATTTTGTCTTCCGCGGCGGTCTTCTGAGCAATCAACCTGCGCAGCCGCGCCCACGCATCCATGGCCACATCGATTTCGGTGGCTGTGCGAATCACCTGGCATTGCTCGGCGATTTCCGCCTCGAGAGATTGGACTTCAACTTGCGTACCCACGGAGTCTCCCTGACTTGTTGATGAGTTGGTGCGAATGACGGATTGACGGTATCCCGCGACATTCGCTTCAGCAACTTGAGGGTGTGAAAATCGCGATGGCCATCGCGGCTGCGAACGCATTAGGTCAAACGAGGAACGATGAACCGTCTTAGCCTCACCGGGGCATTGTCAATTGCGGCTCACGTATATTACTCAGACAGGCTCCCATCCGGGCAAATCGCTCATGGATTTGCCGGCAAGTCCGCCAGATTGACGGTCTTCGGGTTGCTCATGAACTCGGCCATCCCGTTTTGCACCGGCAATGCTTCGGTGCCTGGCCACACGACCGCCGCGACAACTTGTGGGTAATTCGCAATGAGGGTCGCCAGCGCCGCAGACGTATCGCCGCTGAACTCCTGCACGGGCAGCAGTCCTTTCACGGCTCCCATCTCCGAGTAAATGACGGGTTTACCGGTGGCCGTCAGAGCGGTGATGGCCGAGCTGTTCGCGGCCGACGGCGGATAGGAATCCAAGCTGACGATGTCGACATAGGCGTCGCCGGGGTAGTACGCCCTGACGATGGATCCAAGATCGGGGTAGCCGGCAGTCAATGCGGTCGCTCCGAAGTTCAAACACCACAGGACGTTCGTCACGCCCGCGTTACGGACGTAGGTGACCATCTGTTGCCAGACGGCAGTGAACTCCGCGGGCGGCTGTGCTCCCCACCATTTCCAGTCCGAATTCAGCTCCGGAAAGGGCCGCACGATGATGGGGCCGTTGATCGCCTTGAAATCAGTGACCAGAAGCGCGAGAAACGCCTGCCAACGCGTGTATTCAAGGGTTCCTGGGATGAGCAGATTCTTGAAATTGACGGGATGGCCGTTGGGTAGGTTCGTCGACTGCGTGACGCCGCCGATGATCGTCGCACTATAAGTCGGATTACCCGGCGACAACATCGCGATCACGATTCCGCCCTTCGCGAGCCACTGATTCGATAATGCAATCGGGTCGGCGTTAAAGGTGTTGGCGCCCAAAGAAAGGAATGTGCCCAGGATGGCGGGCGTCTTTCCCGTGCCGTTGGTGATGAGCGGCACCTGATCCATCATGCCCGCGACAGTGTAGTTCGCGTACTGGCCGCTGAGTATTCCCTTGCCGGTGAGGCTCTTCATGTAGGTCAACAATTGTTGTGCCTGAGTACCAACGACGGGCGGCGTCACTTGAATTGCAAATGCTGCCAGCGAGGCACTCGCGTGTCCGTCGCTCACGGTGATTACGATGTCAGAGTAGGTGCCGACATCGGTCGATGGAGGCGTTCCGGAAAGCTGACCGGTGCTTGCATTGAAGTTCGTCCATGAGGGAGCATTCAGGATGCTGAAAGTCAGCGCATATCCGTTTGGATCGCTCGCGACCGGCGCAAATGAATAGGTGCCGCCTGCCGTTATCGTGGTCAGGGGAGTACCCGAGATCGTCGGCGGGACAGGTGGGGAGGTCTGCGATTGCTGCAGGGTCACGCTGATGCTGAAGGGGCCGACGGTGGCTCGCTGCGTACCGTCCGTTGCGGTGATTTCTATGTTTCCCGTCGTGCCTACGTTGCTTTGTGCGGGGATCCCCGAGAGAGTCCCACTCGGCGCAGAAAACGTGGCCCAGGTGGGCTTGTTGACGATGCTGTAAGTCAGTCCGGGGGTGTTTGCCCCGATGGGCGTGGGCACATAGCTGTACATCGTGCCGGCTTGAACCGTAGTCGATGGAACGTCTGTGATGGTTAGGGGCAGAGTGATGACGCCCCGGCCCACATTGGTCTGACCGGGAGTGCTG
>Ga0182015_10003726_pt1 | contig 16871 bp, 10 predicted proteins | sample 712P3MmetaG_FD_120478 | JGI IMG/M metagenome (GOLD analysis project Ga0182015, IMG submission 120478) | Permafrost microbial communities from Stordalen Mire, Sweden - 712P3M metaG | ecosystem: Environmental > Terrestrial > Soil > Wetlands > Permafrost | place: Sweden: Stordalen | collected... | reverse complement strand
GATTGAGGCTTACCGTAACCGCCATGCCGAGAAAGCGAAGTTCGCAGTCGTTTCGCAGGAGGTTCTTGCCGGTCAACCGTTGCCGCCAACAACCATGGCGACGTACTAGAAGCGGTGAACGAGTTTGCCAAGAACGCTAATGCGTTCATTGAACAGCTTCCGCTTCTTAGCAAGGCTCGGGATGCGTATGAGCAAGCTATGAGGGCCAGCGCGGAACTGCGCAGGGAGTTGGATGCCGGCGAGCAGAACCTTCGAACTCTCATGACCCACCTGGAGCAAGTAGTCAATCCCGCTCCCGACAAGAAGAAACCGGAACTGGCGAAAGTCGAAGCGATCAGGGGGATCGACGAAAGCACCGGTGGTTTGAAGAGATTTCTATGAAAGTCACGACGCTTCGCCGGCATTTGACCAAGGATTAGCGAAAATGTACGGCTTTCTGTCCGTGAGCGGTCCGAATTCATTAGGCGGAGCACGGCTTCTGCGTCCTTGCGGATAGCAATGTGAGAGCTATCCGAAAAAGTAGAAGCCATCTCACAAATACCTGCAAAAATTACACAGCAAGGTAGAGCATCCCTAGAAAATTCTCGCTCATATCGGACAACTGCTCCGCGGAAGTTTTGTAACCAGGCAAACAGCCTCTCAACTCTCCAACGTCGACGGTACCATCGCAAACGACGCAGATCTTGAGTTCTATTTCTTCTATTGCTGCGGTGCGAGGCAATTAGTTCGATCCCATAGCAACTGAGTTCCTCGTCCCGTTTGTCAGAGTCGTAAGCGTTGTCGCCGATTACATTCCGGGGGTCTTCGGGAGTCACTATCTGGACTAGAACCGGTCTCATTCTCAAAACTTCAAAGCCAAGCTCAGCTGCACAAGCCTCTGCGACGTTGCACTGGTAATCGCCCCGAGAGGGGAACCGTTGGTCCAAGTCAGGTTCGGCTGACCCCAGCTGGGATGGTTGAATACGTTGAAAGCCTCCAATTGAAATTGAAGACCCACGGACTCGCGCAGAGCAAAATTCTTGGCCAGCCCCATATCCCAGTCCTGGAAATATGGACCGCGGAGCACCCCAGTACCTTCGTCGCCGAATGTTCCAGCAGCATTCAACGCGAAAGCACACGGGTTGAACCAGCTCGCCATGGTATGGACCTGTGAGGGCGCAGGGCAGCCTGGATTGGCGGCGATAGGTCCAGCCTGGAAAGGGTTCCCAACCTGGTCGGGGCGCTGGTTATAGCTTCCCACCCCTGCCTGATCGTTAGGCAAAGTCACCGTGAGGGGGGCGCCCGATTGAAACACGGTTATACCCGAAACCTGCCAGCCCCCCAGGAACGCTTTGGTCGCAGCATTCGCGTGCTTAAAGAATGGCAGTTCCCAGGAGTAGTTGAAGCTAAGCATTTGCGTCCGGTCGAAGTCCGCGGGACCGTATTCCCCGCGGATGTTGTAGCTGTCTTGCGGCCATGTGGACGTGTAGGCGGTACCATTGGGGCCAGGATTATCCGTGAGCGTCTTCGAGTAGGTGTAGGACGCCTGGAAGGACACTCCATTCTTGAGCCGATGGATGAGCGAGGCCTGCAGTGCGTTGTAGTTGGAATCGAACATGGTCGCATACGCGAAAATTTGACCAAAGCCCTGGTATGGGCGAACGTAGTCCGGACTAATATTCCCGTTTGCCACCTGCGCATTGGGTTGGCCTTGGTTCATGTCGTAAAAGCCCAGAAGATGCGTGCCTTTCGTTCCTACGTACGCTAGGGAAAAACTTGTGTCTGGCGCGACTTCGCGCTGAACGTTCAGGGACCATTTCTGGACGCCTGGATACTTCCACGGAGCCAGCGCTGTGTTTAAACCCGCCGGAAAAATCGCACCTGACGTTCCGCCGGGATTATCAAGCGAAGTGCTGAAAATATTGACGGAGCTGTTGAAAGGAGGGTTGTACGCTCCAAATTGGCTATATGAGCCCCATCGGTCGTAGAAAATGCCGTACCCGGCACGAATCGCCGTCTTGCCATTCGAGAAGGGATCCCAAGAGAATCCTAGGCGAGGGGCAAAAGCAAGCTTGTGGCTTGGAAATAGCGCTTGGCCATAGGGTGAACTGTTGGCCCCAGCATAACTATTATGTCCAGCGACGATGATACCGTCCAAGAGGTTGCCATTGTTCGTGATTTCGCCGTACTGGTTTACTGTCGGAGCCTCGGCCGGGTTGTAGAGAGCAGGGTCGAAACCTCCCAACATATTGTGCAGCTCATGCTCAGGCTGGTAGAACTCATAACGCAGAGCCGCTGTCAGGGTGAGGTTTTTGCGCAACTTCACCTGGTCTTCTATGTACGGTTCCAGGTTGTACCAGCGATACTTGCCGAAGGGATCCAACGCCGTCTCTGTATAGTTTGACGCATAGTTCAGCATGAAATCGGCAAGCGGGTTCCCGGTGAGTTCGCCCAAAAAGGTGTAGGAGCCGTTGGTATTGTTGTTCGACGGATTCGCCAGCTCGCTCTTGCCTTCGGGCGTGAAGACGGCCCCGAAGCGAATGGTGTGCCGGCCATGAATCCAGGTGGTGTCACTCTGAAAGGGGATGCTGAACGCGTCGTTGTGGAAATACCACTGCTCCACGATCCCCGCGTAGGGATATCCAAAATACATGGTGGGAATCCGGTCCAATTCGTCGAGCGGGAATACCTGCTGCAAAGTCAGGCCCGGCGCCCGGGTCTTGCTGGAGAGCGGACTGTTTTCCAGCGATTTATCGTTCGCGAAGTACATGCCAACGGAGAATTCCGTGAAAAGAGTGGGACGCGGAGCGTACGTGACATGAACGGCCCAGTTGTACATAGGGAAATTCTGCGTCGATCCTCCAACGTAAGGGAAAGAATTCTCGCCAAATAGCCCGTACGGATTGTTTAGCAGGTTGGTGTCCTGTGTATACCGCCCGAAGAGACTCCACTTATCCGTCAACTTGGCGTCGATGCGCGCCAATTCTTCCCGCCAACGGGTGAAGTTGGGCGCTTGGGATATGAAGTTGTACAAATTATCCAGGCTGTAGTTGGGCGTCGGTTGCGGATAGTATGTCGCGAGGAGAAGCAGTGCGTTCTGGTCCAAGCGGCCCTGCGGAATCGTATTGTTAGGGAAAGGCAGTCCCGTGGTCGGATCGATTGGTTGTATCAGGCTCTGACTGAAGTTGCCTTCGCGCTCGAGTGCTGTAGGGGTAACGGTAATAGCCGGCCCGGAATTTACTACGATTCGCCTCCACTCCTCCGACCAGAAGAAGAAGAGCCGGTCTTTCTTGATAGGGCCGCCTACGTCGTAGCCGAAGTCGTTGTGTCGGTCCTCTGGGGAGCTCGTGGAGAAACGATTCTCGGCGTTGAATATGTTGTTGCGAAAGAACTCAAAGACGTCGCCATGGAATTTGTTCGTGCCGGAACGGGTAACAAGGTTGACTTGGGCGCCCGCTGAACGCCCTGCAGTAGCCGTATAGTCGTTGTTATCAATGCGGACTTCGGAAACCGCGAACAGGTTCGGCGTAACAAAGGCGTTGCCGCCGAAGGTGTCCGCGTTACGTACGCCGTCAATCAGCAGGTTGTTCTCGTCGTCTCGAACTCCATTCACGGAAAAATTGACGGACGAGTTCGACCCGAAGCCGGGGTCGACGACCACTGGCATGGAGACGCCGGGTTCGAGCGACATCAACTGCGTGAAGACCCGGTTCGTGAGGGGCAAGGAATTCACCTGTTGTCCGGTGACTGTGTTTCCTTCGTTAGCAGTAACGGTGTTCACGACTGGGGGCGCCCCGGTGACTGTGACCTGCTCCGAGACAGCACCCACCTTGAGAACCACATCCACGCGAGCTGGTTCGGCGGCATGCACCGCGAAAACCGAGTGCAGTACCTTTGTGAAGCCCTTCTTTTCGGCAGTCAGCTCATACGGTCCGGCAGGCACAGTCAGGAAGCGGAACTCGCCCGACGCATCCGTCACCGTCTTATACGTCAGATTGCTCTCCGGGTCGCGAAGCGTGATGGACACTCCCGGTACGATGGCCCCAGAGGAGTCCGCGACTGTGCCAAGCACGGTTCCGGCGTCGGTGACCTGTGCCCAGGCCGTGGGTAACAAGAAAGCGGTCACTACCAGTATTGAAAGTAGAAAATAGCCTGTAAACCTATTCTTATTCTTACGCATGGCCCGTCTCCTTCTTCGTCGAGGTGCTGTTCGTGCCTGAATCTCGAGGGCGACCACTTACGGCAAAGGCGCCTCGACTTCCTCAAGCACCCAGCGATCGGGTGTTTCCAAATGGCAGTCATAGCCATAAAACCGGTGGTCAAAAACGTGCTGGAACAAACAGGCGCGCTGGCCGCGCATAATGGGATTGCCTTCCACGGGCTGAAAATCGCCATCTGGCGAATCGGCGGCGAAGACCTTGACCTGCCACTCGCCTTCGGGATCGTCGGTGTAGCGGTGCGGATAAACCTCGGTGGCGAGATAGTAGACTCCAGTCTTCTTGCCGCTGGCGTTCACTGCGTCCTTGAGATAAAGCAGAGTGGGTGCCGCAACCGTGGTTGTGGACTTGAGCAGGATTTTTTCCGGGGCCTTGTCCAGGTCGACGACGGAATCGGCGCTCTTGCTGATGATCTCGAAGTGATCCTTGTCATTTCCGCGATAGAAAGTCAGATAGAACCGTCCTGTGCGCGGATCGAGGAAGAGGTTCGGATTCTGGTTGCGCTGGTCGGGAACACCCGCCACCAGGATCTTTTCCTCAGTCAGATGAAGTCCATCGAGCGAACTGGCCAGCACGATGTGGCTGCTCGGAGTGTCGTATTCACGGGTGATCGCGAAGTAGAGCAGGTCTTTGTGCTTTGGATCGGCGCTGGCGAGAACCGTGGGCCAGCGAGCGTTCGTCCAAAGCGGATTCTGCTCATACTTGGTCCAGGTCACAAGATCATTGCTGCGCGCCAGGCCGATACCGCGGCCTTCGTTCAGCCCGTACCATCCCCAGTAGCGGAATCCGTCACGCTTTAGTTCCAACACCGACATGGTGTGAGGAAACTCGTTGCCTTCCCACTTCTGCGCGTCGGGAAGAACGTGGCGCGGCGTCGTTAGCTTGAGGTAAGGCACAGTTTTGGGTTGCTCCTGCGAAACCACGGGCATCACAGCAGCCAGCAGGAAAAGCGTCACTCCAATCAGAACGCGCAGCTTACGAACGGGACTCAACATGTATGCTCCTGATCGAAACTTCACCACATTTTTCTTACTTCACTTCTGGTTTGCCATCGCCGTATTGATCGTCGTCCACAACGAATCTGAAGCTGGATCGTAGGGGACCATATCGATGGCAAACTCCCAATAAAACCCTCCGCCGACCCAGTTCGAAACGCTGGGATAAATGGCGTAATGCCGCTGCACCAAATCTTTAACCATCGAGTTTGAAGCTCTCTTGTCTGACCAACCAAACTCAGAAATGCCTAGCTTCGAGTGAGGAAACATGGTCGCCAGTTGACTGAAGACCTGTTGCCAGTCGGGCTTGCGCCCGTGGCAATCCACTTCGTAGTAACTCACCAGCAGGTAATCCAGCCCGGTCTTCATGCGGGCAGGAACGTTAGCGTCCGCCCACGTGAACATCTCATTGGCGGCAGGTCTTCTACACGGCGTGTTGTAGTAAAGAGTAAGGGCCGTAACTTTCCCCTGGGACGTAAGATAGTCAAAAGTCTCGATCATCTTGGTGACGACATCAGACTGGGACGTGGAATTCACGGACGCTTTCGGCGAACAGCGTTTCGTATTGCCGAAAAGCCACTCGCCATTGATCTCGTTTCCCACTTCCCAGATGTCGACGAATGGGCCCAGCGTGGTCACGTAATCTTTGAATCGATTCAGGTGCTCGGCCGGCGTGAAGCACTTCATGTAGAACGAATCCACCGGCTGGCCGAAGACGTATCCCACACCCTTGATCTGCCGGGTGGCATCCCGGTAGGAGTTGGCGGGGAAGTATCCGGTTTTCTTGCCCGGCGCGTAGACAATCCTCGCTGTTGGTTTCACCGACAGATGTCTCAGCGAGTCAAGCAACTTCGCCAGGAATGCGCTGTCACGAATATCGTTTTTGTCGTCGACGGTCACACCATGAATCGGCTCGGGAATGAAACTCTGTGCGCTAAACGCCACAGAGAGCGCCAACACGAAAAGAACGGGACGGATGACCGCCATAACAGCGGGTGTCCACCTCTGGCGCTGCGTCCTTTCTCCTCCGTAGAGTCTTCCGGACGTCATTTCGACCTCAAGCCGTCTGGCCCGGCCACAGCTTCGATTGCGTTGTCCCGATGCAAAATCGTGGCGTTCGTGATGATCGGCCGGGCCCAGAAGCCGACGCTGAGAACGCATCCGAAGGTTACGTACAGAAAAGCGACACCGGCGCGCAGACCAGCGAAATCTCCAATGCGACCGATGATCACCGGCACCACCGCTCCGCCCATGATTCCTGTGCTCAAAATTCCAGCGAAAGGCCCGTGGTGTTCTGAAACCGAATTCAACGCCAGCGAAACCAGCACTGGCCACATGATCGAAGCGAAAAGACCAATAGCCGGAAACGCGATCAGCGACACGCGCGCTGGACCAAACAATGCCGCCGTCAAACAGAACAACGCACCGATGCAGAAAGCGATCAACACTCGCCGGCTGTCAAACAGCTTGAGCAGTCCCATGCCTACGAAACATCCGGCAGTGAGCATTCCCCAAAACCAGGAAACGGCGGTCGCACCGGTCGTGTGCGGATCGTAGCCGTGATACTGGGCGAGAAACTTCGAGATCCAATCGGCAGTTCCCTGCTCGCATCCCACGTAGGCAAAGACACACAGAAAAAACGCCCACACCATCGGCTTGCGCAGCAGGCTGCCATACATTTCGAGGGAGCCGGCTCCTTCATCGCTAGTGCGTTCGACCCGAGGGAAGCGTGTGGACCCGAGCACGGCAATCATCAACACCGTGAACACGGCAAAGATCCAGTACATCGAGGCCCAGGGGAGCGCGGGCGGAGTGAGCCTGCCGAGAGTCTTAAGCAGCAGATTGCCCTGGGCAGAAGGCTTGCCGAGGTTCTCCACGAGATAGGAGTAAATTCGCGGGCTGGCAAAGGAAGCGGTACCAAAGATCAATTGTGCGAATGCGGAATTGAATGCAAAGTGCTCTTCGCCGCCCGCCACTCGCAAAAGCGGATTGATGGCAACTTGCAGCGTCGCCATGCCTGAACCCATGACAAACAATGACCCGACCGCGACGTGGTAGGTAGGGAAGAGAGCGAAGCTCAAGGATCCGATGGTGCCAGCGAGGAAAGCTGCGATCATCACCGGCTTCTCCGTAAAGCGTTCCACCCAGAAGCCCGCAGGAATTGACATCACTCCATAGGCAATGAAGAAAGAAAAAGGCAGGAGAGCCGCGGCCGTCAGGCTGACGCCAAAACTGGTGATGATGTCGGGCACGATCGGGCCCAAGATGTTGGTCAGCAGCGACATCACGAAGAATGTCAGGAAAACCAAGCCGACTATGTAGCGATTGCGGGCCATCGTCACCAACCCTTCGGTGCTGTTTCTACTCCGTGGTTGTAACTTTGCTCGCCAGTTCAAAACGGCCCGGCTCGCGTCCGGCCTGTAGGGCGAGCGCCAATGTGATCATCTCCACCGGCAGAATTTCCAGGATTTGGCGAACGCTGGTGCCGTGCTCTGCGATGCGGCAGCAAGGCAAGGAGGCATCTTTATCGACGAGTTCGGCGCGTCCTTCCTGCTCGTGAATGTCGTGGAGTAATCGCTGGTTCAAGTCCCGCGTCTTGGCGTCGCCGGCGAAGACGAGCACAAAGGTTTCGCTTCCCAGCATTTCAAAGGGCCCGTGCCGGAAAGCGGCGCTGCTCATGCCCTCGGCGTGAAAGTGGTCGGACTCCTTTACGATCAGTGCGCCGGTGCCGACCGTGGCCAATGACGCTCCGCGGCCGACCAGAAACAGGTGGCGCGTGTTCTTCAGTACTTCAGCCAGCGTGCGAACATAGTCCTTCCAATCGGCGAGGTAGGCAGCAGCAGCAGGACAGGCGTGCTTCAACTCCCGGCGCGCGCGCCGCAGATCGCGTTCGCAGAGGACATCCCCGAGCCATTGCAGCGCCATGAGTGCGGTCACGTAGGTTTTGCAGGAGACGGAGAACTCGCTGCCCGCCTGGGTGAGCACGGCGGTATTTGCGTGTTTGGCTAGGGGGCTGTCGGGCGTGTTGGTCACAGCGATCAAGGTGCAGCATTTATGGTTCGTTTGCACCAGCCGCACCATCTCCGCGCTTTGCCCGGACTGCGATACGGCAATAATCAAAGTCTTGGGATCAAAGAATCGATTCTTGTAGTGCACCAGTTCGGATGTCTCGACCATGAGGGCAGTAAATCCGTGGCTGATCAGCTCCAGGTTCAGGGGATGAAGGGCGTGGAACGAGGAGCCCATGCCGGTGAGCACGACTCTCTGGAATTTACCTTTGTTAAGGCGCGCGCCAATGTCCTGCAGCGGCTTCGAGGGTCCCAGGCTGGCGAGAGTGTTCTCCAGAGCCTGGGGCTGATGAAGAAGGTCCCGAAGATATTCGCCTTCGATCACTGCGAGATCTTCAAACACGGTGTCCTCCCTTTTGTTCGAACCGGTGATGCCACACCCGCGCAGCGCCGATCAGATTTGCATCCTCGCCTAGAGAGGCCAGAGTCAGTTCCGTTTTCTCGTACGGGACAAGACGACAGCAGCGGCAAATGGTCGCGCGAATCTCTTTCAGGAAAAGAGGCGCGCTCTTCATCACGCTGCCTCCGAGCACAATGGCATCGGGCGCGAATAGCGTGACCAAATTGGCCAAGCCCAGGCCTAGGTAGCGAGCTTCCCGGTCGACCGCTTGGCGGGCTAACTCATCTCCGTCTTGCGCAAGTTCACAAATCCGCTTGGCCGTTAAGTTGTCGCGGTGCGGGTAGTCTTTCGGCATGTTGTTCTCCACCCACGAGACCATCGCCGGACCGGCAGCCAGAGATTCCCAGCACCCTCGAAAGCCGCACAGGCAGAGCGGTCCAGATGGATCGATGACATGGTGGCCGATTTCCGGATGAGACTGATCTACGCCACGGTAGAGCTGTCCATCGAGAACAAGCCCGGTTCCAATTCCGGTTCCGACGGTCACGTAAATCAGTCTGCTCTTATTCTGGCCAGCACCCCAGCCTGCTTCTCCAAGAGCAGCCGCGTCGGCATCGTTCTCCATCGCCACACTCACTTCGAAGGTCCGGCTCAGATCCCGGACCGGATTCTCTCCTTTCCAATGGGGAAAGAAGTTGACCTCGCCGATCTCGCCCGTCAGCGGATACACCGGTCCGGTAGATCCAATCCCAATGCCGGAGGGTTTGGTGTTTGCGGTCTGCGCGGTGGCTCGTAGCATCTCAACGATGCGCCGCAGCGCGTCCGGATAACCGCGATCAGCCTCCGTCGAGCAGTCTAGGCGGGCTAGGACCTTGCCATGGCGGTCAATCATCCCAACTGCTATCTTGGTTCCACCAATGTCCACCGCTCCAATCAATGGCTTCTCCTACTCCTCTTCCTCGTGTTTGCCTTCCCGGCTACTTCCACTCGAACACTTCACCCTCATAAGCTCCGATATCGACCTTGAATGTGGCGCCAGCAATCTGGAGTGGCGTCGCCCCTTGCGGCGTAACTCTAGCGATGGAATGGAGCTTGCCCGCACCCGTGATGGTTACCGTTTGTGGCGCGGAACTGTGATTGGTTACGACCACATATCCGTGGGTTCCACCGCTCAAGGCGCAGACTTCCACCGATGGCTGGTCGCTATGGAAAAGCGGTTTGAGCCCCGCCCATTCGCGAAACGCTTCGTAGATTCGATACGTTGTTTCGGGTTTGTCAAAGGCCGCTGGGAGATTCGCCAGATAATTTTCCAAAGGATAGGCGCTCAGCAGCGTTTTGCCCGACCCAACACTATTAGCGACCAGGGCGGGTTTGTTGTCCTGATCGACCGCGATGACCGTGCCGCCCCTGACGTCGAGAATCGCGCCCCACGAACGCGGTGATGCGGACTGCACCGTGTAATGAAAGGTGTCTCCCACTTTCAGGTCGCCGAACGGCATAACGATTTTCAGCGTAATGTCCTCTTTCGGGTTGGCGTCAACCATTCTTGCGCCAAACAGTGATTCCATCTCGGGTATGGCAGCGTCTGCAGCGACCGATGCGTACAGAGAGCCTCCCTGGGCGACGTATTGTTTGGCTTTCTCCCAGAAGTCCGAATGCACATGAACCAGAAAACTATCGGTACTGGTCAATGGCGAGGGCATCAGCACCAGCGCACGTTGCTGCCAGTTGTCATACTCCCTCGGAAAATCTGCCTTCATGCCGGCGCGTCGCGCGAGCACAAAAGATGACAACCACGAACCGGTAATCCAGAGGTTTTCTTCGCTGAAATTCGGCTGCGATTGTCCCGCTACGTTTGCGCCTTCGTCGGTCGAGGTATAAGGAACAACTTCCGGACCGCTGAGGCCAAAGTGAGAAAAATCACCGTGCGGTTTTGACCATTCATAAGGAACGATGATGCCGGCCTCTGCCGGAGCCGGCTCAATTCCGGTGAGATCCAAACGGCTAAGGATATCCTCAAACTCCTTAAACATTTTCGCGGAAGGCCGGTCCTTCCCATCCCAGGTGGTAAGGCCGAATTGGGTTTCATGGGGAGAGCGCAGGTACGGAACTTTGTGGAACTGCTCCGGCGCGGCATCGGTATAGCACCAGAGAAGAAATCCGTTTGCTCCGGCTCCCAGCCCAGAGTAAAGACTTGCACGCAGAAACTTTGCGATCTGGTCTGGATCATATTGGGCCGACGAAGCCCCGATCTCCTGCACCATGACCGGATGGCCGGCGCCGCCAGACAGAGCAGTCTCGAAAGCAGATCCGTAGGTGCCACGCTCGGAAAGCATAGCGTCGGGGAAAAGCTTGGGTGCATAAATGGAATAAGGATGAACGCTGAAAAAGTCGACTTCTTCGCGGAGATTGTCGGGGCGAAACGGACCGCGCCCGACATCCTCCATGCTGGTCCCAACCACGATCGGGTGCAGAGAATCGCGGCGCCGGATCGCCCCGGAAAGCAGCCGCGTCCAGTTGATCGCCATCGCATCTGTGGTGCTTTCGCCGGCAATCCAAAAGGGAGGCTCGTCGGTTAAATCCCAACCGAGAATCGCGGTCTCTTTTCCGTAGCGGCGCGCCAGCTCGGCTACGTGATCGGTCTCGATCCGCAGCATGTCGGGGTCGGAATGAGGATGCCTGCCCTGCCGGTAGGCTACGTCCCAATACGCTTCCCCTACCTCCCCGCCGATTAAGAGACTTGGGTGCAGGTAGATGTGATAACGGTGAGCAAGGGAAATCAAGAAATCGAGCGAGCGAAATGCTTCCGGGTTGTAGTCGCCGGGGCGAGGCTCAATCCAAGCCCAAACAAAATCGAGACGAATGGTATTGAAACCGAGTTCGTGCATGCGCGCGAAATCGGCTTCGATGGCTTTGGGATCCCACTGCGTGGGCCATTGCATGGCCGCCTTCGCGGGCACCCAGTTTGCGCCCACGGGGATAAAACGATGACCGTCGCGGGAGAAGTAATTGCCGTCAAGCCGCACTGCCGGCAATTCCGCTCCGTTGGGATCGGCGGTCGTAGAGACTCGTGCAGTGGATTTCGACTGCTGGCCTCCGTTTTCGGCCATAGTCATGCGAGCGGATGCACAAACCAACATCATGAGAACCGATAGCAGGTACTTAGGAAACCATCCTGTATTGTTAGTCATTTTCATCACACCGCATTCTTTCTGAAGGCGGGCAAACTCGCGAGCATTCTTAGAATATGAACTTGAGTGCAAGCTGAATCTCCCGCGAAGCGTGCACTGTACTCGTGATAGACCCGGAAAGGCTGGGAACGAGTGGCGTACCAGAGCTAGCAGGTGAGCCGGTCTGATCGACGGCGGTCCAGGGCAGCGCGAACTCGGCTGTATTAAATAGGTTGAAGGCTTCCACGCGGAATTGCAGCTTTGAATTCTCGGTGAGGCTGAAATTCTTGAACAGCGAGGCGTCTACGTTGTATTCCGCGGGCCCGCGCAGTGAACCGCGTCGGGCATCCCCGTAATCGTGCGCAAACGTTTGTCCGGGAGCTAGTGCCGGGATCGCGAAAGCTGCGGGGTTATACCAGCACTCAATTGTCTGTTTGTCGGAAGGGCAACCCACGCTGGTAGCGTTGGAAAAATCGTAAGGATTCCCGATCATATCTGGCCGCGGCGCTCCTGAATCCGTGTTCGTGTAATCACTGGAAAGCAGCGGTGTGAAAGCCTCTCCCGAGTGCATGGCGACGATTCCATTTAGCTGCCACCCCTCCGTCAGCCAGTGAGCTGGCCCGTTGCCCCTCCAAAACCGCTGTTTGGGACCAATGGGAAGGTTATAGGACCAGGCGGACGAAAACTGATTGCGGAAATCGGGAGCATTATCGCCGCGCTCTGCCGCCAGATTATACGTGTCCTGCGGTTCCAGATATTCGTCTTCCTCGGTCTGACCGATCGTGTGCTGCCAAGTGTAAGAATTCAACATGCTCCAATTTGCAGAGAATCTCTTTTCGAACTTGACCTGCAATCCATGAGAAATGGACCAGGCGCCATTGGCGAGCGTGCGGATTTCTCCGACATTCGGCACCGTGTCGTAGTAGAGCCGTCCGAAATTCGTGGGCGCACCGGTTGCACACGATGGATCGGTCGGGGTGGGGCAGGATTCGAAGTTGCTGTCCAGTGGTCGAGTTGGCTGATTGCGATTGCTGAGAAAGCCAAGCTTGACGCCGCGTGTCCCGACATATGCGACCTGGAGCGCCATAGTGTTGGAGATCGCCCGCTCTATGTTCAGATTCCACTCTTCAATATAGGTGGTGCGGTTATTGAATAGAGACGCGCTGGCGCGTCCAGCTGGATTCTGTATCGTCGGATATGCCGCTGCAGGATAACCAGTCGAGATCCGCATGCTGGGCGTGGTCGCGGGATTATAGACGTTCTGACTAAAAAACAAGCCGGTCGGGTTATAAGCCAGCTCGGCGTCGCTCTGATCGGCTTGAACGTCGTAAAAAATTCCGAATCCTCCCCGCACTACAGTCTTCTCATTCCATGGGGTCCAGGCGAATCCGACGCGCGGTGCGAAATTGTTGTAATCCGTGTCGACATTTCCAGAAGCGCTGACACGCGGCATCTGCGGTGAGACAAACTGCCCGGTGGCAAAATCAAAATTGGCGAGTCGATTTTCCTGCTCGACCGGCGGAGTGAATAGATCGTAGCGCAGCCCCAGGTTCAGCGTCAGTTTCGGCGTAATCTTGAAATCGTCCATGAGGTATGCGCTGAACTCCGTCCACCGCATCCCAAAGGATCCTTTTTGGCCGTCGCGATACGCGGAGATTGGGTAGCCCATCAGAAAACTGGCGAGCGCACTTCCTCCTGTGTCCGTAGTCAAGTCTGAAGTGAAGAGCTCGTTGAACGACATATCGCCACGAGCGTTTTGAGTCTGGAAAAATCCATGCAGCCGACGACGCACGTCTGCTCCAAACTTGAGCGAATGCCGGCCGTGAACGTAGGTAAAGGCGTCCATGTACTGGTAGTTGTTTTCATTCAAGTACTCTGGAAACCAATCCGTGCTTCCCAGTGAACTCAGACTGGAGAACTGGAGGCTAGGCAGGCCTCCGGTCGCCGATGCGTTCTCGGGATTAAAAATGCCAGGGATGCCGAGTTGCTGCGAGATAGGCTGGCCTGCGAAGTTCTGCACGGCTCGTACCACGTACCGGGAGTAGCCGATTTTGAATTCGTTAATTTTGTCCGCGCTGAAGGTGTGAACATCGCTGATTCCGGCGGATCTTGCCAGATTTGTGATATTTCCGGTAAAGATACCTCCGCCAGCTTCGCCAGGAAGAGGATCGGGCGCGAAGGCTTGCACATTGTTGAAGCTGAATGTCAACGAGAGGCTGTCTTTGCTAGTGAGCTGATGATCCCCGCGCACGTCGAAAGAATCCTGATTGTTGCTGGCAGACGGGTTGGACAAATAGTTTCCCGCCGCTGACGGGCGATTAGGAGCGGGATAAAGTTGCACGAGGTTCAGCGCGGCCGGGTCAAGACAGGCACCGTCGGTGGCGCCGGAGCAAGGAGGAATCACGTTGATCTGGCCGTTGTACTGGACCGGACTGCGCAGAGTTAAATTCGTTCCGTCCGCACAGGTGTAGTTGAGATTCGAGAAAGGATCAAAAATCGTCCCGGTGTCAAAGGTGTCCGCGGGGGAGGGCGTAGGACACGGGGAGAAAGTTTGGCCGGTCAGCAAGTCGGTAAGATTACCTGTGCGCTCGGAAAGAGATGGGACAATCGAAACCGAGGTCAGTGCCTGACGGATGCGAGTTCCCTGGTAATCGACAAAGAAGAACGTCCTGTCTTTGATGATTCGGCCACCGAAGGTACCGCCAAACTGGTTTTGCTTGAAAGGTGCTATTGGCTGGGTGGAACTGTCAAAATAGTTCTTGGCATCGAGAGCTGAATTGCGCAGGAATTCGAACAGGCTGCCATGAAACTGATTGGTCCCGGACTTCAACACCACATTCACCACGGCCCCGCCTCGTCCAATGTCCGCGCCGAAGTTGTTGGTTTGCACTTTGAATTCCTGGATGGCGTCGATTGAAGGTTGTATGACTTCAATTCCGATCTGCTGTTCGTTGTTGTCGAAGCCGTTGAGAAGAAAATTGTTGTTGGTAGCGGTGAGTCCATTCACCTGAATGGATGCATTGCCCCGCTGATCCTCCGGTATTCCACCCTGCTGCACAGTGTAGCCGGCGCTTGGTCCCTGGTTGACTCCCGGTGTCAGATAGGCCAATTCTACGAAGTCGCGCCCATCCAAGGGCAGATCGTGTACCTGGCTCTGACCAATCACCTGTCCTAGAGACGAAGTCTCGGACTCGATCAGCGGCACCGCTGCAGTCACCACCACTTCCTCGCTGATCGAGCCCACCGTCAGCGTGATATCCACGCGCACCACTTGATTTACGTCCAACTTGAAGGCGGCTTGCAACGCTTTCTTGAACCCCTGATGCTCCACGGTTACCGTGTACTCGCCGGACTTCAGCTCGGTTGCCAGATACTCGCCGTTGCCATCGGTTTTGGTTTTCGTCTCAATATTGGTCTGGATCTCTGTAACCTTGACCGCCGCGTTCGCGACCACGGCCTCGGAAGCGTCCTTGACAGTCCCAACAATCTTTCCCGACTCCACTTGAGCTTCGACGCTGAAAGACGCGCACCATAATAAGAAGATGGTCGCGATGACGCGAGCAATGTTCTGAGAGAAAGTGCAGGGTGGGCGTTCTTGACGCTTGCGCATGGCAGTGATGGCGACCATAAGGAGATCTCCCGTACAGGAGCATATGAACCTCGTATGCATATATGGTGTCAAGAACAATTTTTGATGATGGGTTTAGAAATGGATCCTCTCATCAGCTTGCAAATTGCACGTAACAAATTGTAATCACAATCTTTATATGGATATTGGAGTCTGCAAATGGCTTCGGATAAGACACCGAGCAATATTTTTTTAAGTAATCATATATACGTTGTATACTATGCTGCGTGGTGGGAGGGCGCTTTGTCGCAAAATACTCGAGTACCTGATTTCGTCATAGTAGAGAGGCTCGGTCTCACGATTGACAACAACAGCTTCGTGCCCTACTACATGCAGATTGTGGATCATGTGCGCGAGCTGATCAAAAAGAACAAGTTGAGCCAAGGACAGACCTTCTGCTCAGAGGGTGAAATTTCCCAGGCTCTCAGGATCAGCAAGATGCCCGTCCGCCAGGCATTTCAGAAACTACGATCCGAAGGACTGTTGGTGATTGCCAAGGGCAAGCGGCCCGTGATCGGCTCCGGACGCGTGCCTTGGAATTTTCAGCAGCTTCGCGGCTTCAGCGAGGAGATGCGAAGGCGAGGCCTTAATCCGTCAGCCCGCCTGCTCAGCATCGGTCTAGAAGACCCTGACTTGGAAGTGGCTCAGGCACTCAAGCTAACCCCGGGAGAGCACGTGTACCGGGCTAGGCGGCTTCGCTCGGTCAATGGTGAACCCGTGGCGGTAGTCACCAGTTACCTTCCGGCGCGCATCTTCGCGGGAATCGACAAACAAGACCTGGAGAAACAGTCGCTCTACTCCATTTTCGAGCACATCTACAAGCGCAAGCTGCAATGGGCGGAAGAAGTGATCGGCGCTGTGGTGGCCGGCGAAGAAGAGGCGGAAATACTCCAAACATCAATGGGAAACGCGCTTCTTGTAATCCGCGAGACTACCTATGACACGCAAAACGTTGCCATTGAATATAGTCTCTCGTTATTGCGCGGTGACCGCTACACGGCATCGGTAATCTCGGTGCGAAAAAACTGACGCGGGAATCGCACCTGGGCGATCCCCATCAGGAACGGAATCTCCGACGCGAACGTGCACTTGCCGGAAACAGGAAGGGGCCAGATTTCTCCTAGCACCCTCCGGAGGAGGGCGGCTGGCGTTGCATGTCTGTATGAATCAAGCTCGAGAATTGAGCTGTGGATGATACGGCGTCATCGTTAAACTCCCAGTAAGGCACGCCACTTACCCAGTTAGGGTTTCGGACCATTGCCTATCGCAGATGCTTCGTCGGTGTCGCACACAGGCGTTTCGCTCCGTAATCGAGCTCCGCCAACGTACTCGCGCCCTGACCGAGGAATTAAAATCCAAGATACGGGCAGAGGAACTGGAGACTCTGGAGCACAGTGTTATGGCGGTGGTCGAACACAACCGGCGGTCGACCTCCAAGCGGTCCGTGGAATTCATCAAGCGGAGCACGGCTTCT
>Ga0182015_10003723_pt1 | contig 16886 bp, 16 predicted proteins | sample 712P3MmetaG_FD_120478 | JGI IMG/M metagenome (GOLD analysis project Ga0182015, IMG submission 120478) | Permafrost microbial communities from Stordalen Mire, Sweden - 712P3M metaG | ecosystem: Environmental > Terrestrial > Soil > Wetlands > Permafrost | place: Sweden: Stordalen | collected... | reverse complement strand
TCCGAAAAAGCCGGTAACGATGCGCCTGGACATCGACATCATCAAATGGCTAAAGAGCCACGGGCGCGGGTATCAGACAAGGGTGAATGCTCTGCTGCGGCACGCCATGAACTCACGCTGGGCTGCGCGCCACGAGGACGAGGCCCTTCGCCAAAAGGCTCAAGCTGCATACGAGGAGCTTCACGCGAAACGCGCAAGCGGCAGCATAAAACGAATACATTCTGACAAATTCCGCGCAAGAATGAAAGATGATAGCCGCGCATTGGCACGAGCGCGTTTACGGTGAAGCCGCCGAAGAAGATCATACTGGGATACTGGGTGCTAGGCTCGAGCGCCCGAAAACCCAAGTTGGCGGATTCCTGGAGTCCATTTCGACTACAGGCGACACCACGACATTCACGATTACCAACACTGCAGGACAAGCCTCCTGGAGCGGCGCCACAACGATAAACGGGGGATCCCAGGGTTGCGCAGCGACGGAACAACAGACAATCCTTATGGCCCCGATGGCCCGCGCCATAACATCGACCAGACATTTACGTGGACAGAGACGGGCTTATGCGGATCGTGAAGAGAACGATCTGGGTGCTGAGTATCGCTGCGTTGACAGGGATACTAGGATCATCTTGGTTGGCTTGGGAGACTCGTCGCGCGGCAATTCCCAATATTTATCATGCAGATGGAGTCTGGGGGACTTCAACTCTAATACTTAGATCGGACCACATCTTTACACAAGAAGTGAAGTTGATGGAATATGACCAACCTTCAGTCGCGCCGTATCCAAGGCATCTGACGCTTCATAAAACGATCTCCGGGCGATGGGAAGAATACGGCCGATCTATCTTCGGCCAGACCATTGGCATCAAACCATTCATTTCCCTCGAACAGAGTGATCAGGGGAAGACCTATGAAGTGTTTTCAACATCATTCGGGCCAGTCGCGTTGACTGGACTGGGCATAGAAATCGATATAGGAAAAGGCATAGTCTACAGAAAGGAAGTGGGCAACCCTTCCGATTAGAAGTGCGAGGAGCTTGGGCGGGATGGCTGTGGACGCGAATGGACACATGATCGCCAACGACAGGTCGACCTTCTACCTACGACGCCCAGGGAAGCCTGGCGGAGGCGAGTTGGGCGATCTGTATCTCTGCGACGAGAACGGCAAGATGCTATCGGGCTCCCCACTCTCAAGCCGCCTTCGGCGTCGGGTGTGAGAGTGACACGTAACCCCGGAACGGGTGCTGCAGAGCAGCCTGAAGTTAACGCAGGCGAACTTATAGAAAGCAAAGCAGGTTAATTATTGCGGAGATCGAAGGGGCGAAAGATCGGGGGCGGGTAATCTGCGTTGCGGTGCGGGTGCGCTACCATAGCAGGCAGGTGGGAGGAGTTCAGTGGCAAGCGTGATCGTGAAAAATCCCGCCGTGCTCAGCGGCGAGCCGGTGTTTCGTGGGACGCGGGTTCCGTTCAAGGCGTTGACGGACGAGCTGGGATCCGTTCGAATCTGGAGCATCAGCCCTCGTACACGAAAATTGCACCCGCTTTTATTCTGCGATCCTCAGGCGTGAACTGAAGCTACCGGGCGAATCCGCCGCACATGGATTTGCTTCTCGCGCTTGCGGGTCTCGGCGATATCATAGGAAGCCTGCATACGCATAAGCGTGTCCATTTTCACCCCAAACGCTTTCTCAATGCGAAGCGCCATGTCCCCTGACAGGTCGGCCTTGCCGTTAAGCAGGCTGGACAGGGCAGGGCGGGACACCCGAAGCGCGGCCGCCGCCGACGTGACCGACAAGCCAGCGGGCTTGATAATCTCAGTGCGAATGAAATCTCCGGGATGGGGCGGGTTCTTCATAGCCATGGCATCTACTCCTTTTATCGTAGCAGCCCGTGGCAGAACTACGCAAAATGCGTGAACGGTGACGAGGTGTCCGGCACCGGAAAGATGGTGCGATCCGCAGGCCAATCGGGCGAGTGCGTCGCCAGATATGGCGTCGGCGGAGCATCCGGGAATCAAGGTTTCAGCTGAGGGACAGGCTTACGGTCGGGACCAACAGTCTGATCCTGTTAGTTCCGGTAACGACAACAGCAGCCTGCCAGGGAGAATTACGCAGCGCCTTTTGCCGAGACGGCCATTAGGACCGGCTACGAGCGTGGCAACTGGCGCAGGTACGCGGAGAGTTTCGCACGCTCGACCAACAGACTTGGCGCTACTAGGTTGGCAACTGGACGCGCTTGATCTCTTGATCTAGCGATTGAGCTCGCAACTGAAGAGAACGAACATGAAAACCATTGTTGCAATGCTGTTTCTGCTTCTGCCGGCGTTCGGTCAGACCATCCAGATTACGGATAACTCACCGAGCGACAGCCCGATTACTTTCAAGGGAGCCATCACTTTTGGTCCCGGGAGCACAGATGTAGCCTGCACCCTCACTGGCCACAGCAATGCCAGCCGGGTGATTGTGGCTTACGGCGGAGTGGTCGATATGATGCGGCCCGATGGGCATCACATCGTTCCTCCATTCACTCGTGATCACTTTTTCAAGGATGCGCCCACGCTGGCCATGATGTCCCCGCAGCCGCATCTCGATTGGGACCTCGACTACGACTGTAGCGGGTTCGGCAATGACGGCCATTACCTTGCAACGCCGCAATCTCCATCGATGAGCGTCTCGGCTACGTTTGTGCAGCTTGACGATGGCTCCGTTTGGGGAGATCCGCAGGCCGTGAAAGAGGTAATGTTTCAGCGACAGGAAGCAATCGCCTATCTCCAGTCGCTAAAAGCATCGAGTGACCTCACGCAAGCCTTGGCCACCGCGCCACCACTGAAAGAATCGGACCGGCACGTGCTCTGGGAGAGGTTCCTCAGGTGGATAAGTCTATCCAAGGAAGTAATCCCGCAAGCTCAAGCCGAACTCGACCAGTGTTTGACCGCAGCCCAGGCGCACGCTGCTTGGTTGAAATGAATCGAGGCGAAGGGGGTTAGATCACGAAACTAGCCTCTTTTCTCATTGCATATACAAGTGGGCTGCCACCCATTCGAGATCCTGTCATCCCGGCCCGCGTCTCTAGGGTAGTAAGTGTTCAGCCATGGGTGTGAACTTCGGGCTTCGGTCATCGATTCAGTAGTCCCAAACAGATCGAGGACAACGTTTGTAATACGTAATAATACATGTTATTGTTCTGGCATTATGAGTCCCAATGAAAAAACCATCAGCTTCCGCGCCGTTGCCGAAAAGATCGACACGCTCGATTCACTGGCCGCCGCCCAGGACCGTTCGCGCAGTTATCTCATCAACGAGGCGATCACCAACTACATCGAGTTGCACGCCTACCAGGACGCGCTGGTCCGCAAGGGGCTTGCGGAGATGCGGAAAGGCCGTGTCGTAAGCCATGAGGAAGTCGTAAAGCGGCTCAAGCGGGCGGGACGCGCTCGCCGGTGATCGAATGGACCGAGCAGGCGGCCGTTCAACTAGATCAGGCCCATGATTACATCGCTCTCTCGAACAGCGAAGAGGTTGCCGCCCGGATCACGATGCAGATCCTCACCAGCGTTCAAGGGCTCGACACGTTCCCCATGGCGGGTAGATCGGGCCGGGTTTCGGGTACTCGTGAGCTGGTCATTTCGAATACGCCCTTCATCGCGGCCTATGCCATCGATCATGACCGCATCGTGATCCTCGCCATCTATCACGGCGCACAACAATGGCCGGAGGTTTTCTAAACACAGAGAACGGCACGCTTCGTTCCGCTTCCCTTGGCCTCGACAGCGGTATACACTTCGTCGGGCTGGCATAAACTCCGGTATATGCGATTGGGTCACAATCTTTTGCCAGAGTCTTTACGACGCGCTCGGACGGGTCACTAAAACCACCGATGGCGGTAACGGCCAGGTGAGTTACACCTACAGCCAGAACGACGTCTTGCAGACTCGAGGTCCAGCCCCTTCGGGGGAGAACACCAAGAGACGACAGATGGAATATGACGGTCTCGGCAGGCTGACCTCGGTGTGCGAAATTACCCAGGGCACAGGTTATGGGGCCTGCGGCCAGACCACCGGTTACAACGGCTACCTCACCACTTATGCCTACGGGTTTTCTAATGGCCATAACACAGTGACGGTCACGCAGAATGCACAGGCCGCATCTGCTGCGCAGCAGACCCGCAGCTACAGTTATGATCTGTTGGGCCGGCTGGTATCCGAAACCAACCCGGAGAACGGAACGACGCAGTACGTCTACGATACGAACTCGGGAACCTGTGCGACGAATGGGTACCCAAGCTCCGGGGGTGACCTCATCTCCAGATATGATCAGAACGGCAATGCCTCCTGCTCCCAATACGACGCGTTGCATCGACTCGCGAGTGTTCAGTACTATGGGCCGAACACTACGCCCAGCAAGCACTTCGTCTATGACTCAGATTCCTTCAGCGGAGGGACTATGGCAAATGCCAAAGGGAGGCTGGCTGGAGCGTATACCTGCACGGCGGGTGTAAGCACCTGTGTCGGAAATGTCCTTACTGACGAATACTACAGCTACTCGGTGCGGGGCGAACTGACCGATGTCTATCAATCTACTCCACATTCTGGCACGACGTATTACCACACAACCGCTGGCTATTGGGCCAATGGAGCGTTGCAGAGCCTGAGCGGCAACATCACCGGCGTGCCCACCCAGACTTACGGAGTCGATGGCGAAGGCAGGCCATATTCGGTCACGGCAGGCGCGGGTCAGAATCCAGTGAGCAGCACGACCTATAATCTCTCAACCTACACGTCGACCGTCAACTTCGGATCGCTGGACTCCGACGTGCTGACGTTCGATCCAAACACGGGGCGAATGAAACAATACACGTTCAACGTGGGGAGTAAGGCAGATACGGGGGTGCTGACCTGGAACTCCAATGGATCATTGGGCCAGCTCGCCATCACCGATACCGTGCCCGGCACCAGCGATTCGCAAACCTGCAACTACACGCATGACGACCTGGCCCGAATAGCCAGTGTGAGCTGCTCAAACTGGGCCCAAACCTTCGGATTCGACATGTTCGGAAACATCAGCAAGAGCGGGAGCAGTTCGTTCATGGCTGGATATGTTCTGGCAAACGGGAGCACCAACAACCGAATCCAATCGCTCCCAGGAGTTACAGTAACCTACGATGCTGACGGCCGGCTCACCTACGACGGCACGCACAGCTATAGCTGGGATGCCGAGGGTAAAACGGTGAGCGTGGACAGCACCACAATAACGGTCGATGCTCTGGGGCGCATGGTCGAGAAAAACGTCAGCGGCACCTACACCCAGATCGTTTACAGTCCTCTGGGCGCGAAGTACGCGACGACGAATGCGCAGACGCTGCAGAACGCATTCGTTCCCCTTCCCTTGGGTTCGACGGCGGTATACACTTCCGCTGGGCTGGCTTATTATCGGCACAAGGATCACCTAGGGAGCTCACGTTTGGCCACCACGCCGAGCCGGACCATGTACTCGTCCACTGCGTACGCGCCGTATGGCGAGCCCTACAAGCAGGCCGGCACAACGGATCTTTCGTACACCGGCCAGGACCAGGATACGGTTTCCGGAATGCATGATTTTCTCGACCGTCGGTTCATGACGGTGCAAGGGCGCTGGCTCTCGCCTGACCCAATGGGATCGGCGGCGGTAGATCCCACGAACCCACAAACCTGGAACCGCTACGCCTATGTGATGAACAATCCAATGGCGTTGTTGGACCCATTTGGGGATGACTGCTACGACCCCAATGGAAAAAATACTAGTGCCGGAAGTATCTCTGAATGCAAGAGCTCCGGCGGCAGCATGTGGCTTGATCCCGCCACCGGTCAGTGGACTTTCTTCTCAAACGGAAGCGCTCCCTTGCCAGGGCCTACTGGAACTCAGCCGGACCCGAACCCGCCGAGCGGCTGCGTTCAGTTCAACACGTGCTTTGCATCGCCGTTGCCACCCATAGTGGGTCCCGGCAACGTGACGAGCAGCGGCGGAGCCGCTTCGGTTTCAGGGCCTAAGCCTAAGGCGCCACCGCGGAAGGCGGGTACTTACCCTCTGTATTTGATTTGTGTAGGACAAGGGTATGCTGCAGGACTGGCCGACTCAGACAATGTTCTTACGAATATCGCTGTTAATGCGGCACCCGCAGTTTTCTTGGAAAGCGGGAAGGTGGTAAGCGCAGTCGTGGCAGTGGGTGTGGCGGCTACTTTTGACTTTGGCGAAGCTCTGGCGCTCAGGCAACAGTGCACCTACGATGTATATGGCACCGGGGCTCCTGTTAACCGAGGTCCCGGTGGGGGTTAAGAATGGCACAAGAGCACAGTTTGTCGGATCCGCCAAGAAGATGTTTCTTGCATCGCAGCCGGTTGCTCTCGGTCGCGGTGCTCGCGATATCGGCGTACATGCTTGTAATCGAATCCGTCCGAACTGCAAGGGTGCAGTTACCAAGTACGCACAGGCCGTCGAGCTTCATTCTGGGCCAAATCGTTGGTGTTTGGTTGCTGGGTACACTAGCGTGGGGCTGCAACGAGCGTTTGGAGAGGTTCTTCTATTCCCTGGTAGTTCTGTACTTTGTACTTGCGATCTTTATTGAAGTCGTTTCGGTACCTTTGCCGCTCATCCGCATGGCGCAACTCGTCTGTGTGGGGCTGTGGCTGGTGGCAACAATTGTCAGCAGTGTGATCGTTTTTTTGCACGCACGGAATCAGGAGTCCACCAGGGACTAGCCAAACCGGAAGGCAGGCGGGTAGCCCCAGGTCGTGAGCTAGAAATATATCCTCGATTCCGTTCGAGTTCGCCCTAGTCTTGTTGTTGAATCCGGTTCAAGGTTCGCCAAGTGGGTGCGGGGGCAGCTTCACGAGTTTCAGCGAACTTGGAAGTTCCACCGCAAACTCAGGCCCGAACAACTCAACTACGCTGAGGAGATCGACGAGGTGTTATAGCTCGCTATAATCAAAGGCGCACATTGAAGTGTGCACACTGCCGCCTTCGGTTGGGCTCCCCTAGCCGTCTGCGTTTCGCTCACGGAACTAAATTTCCAAATTTCGGTCCTCCGTTCCGATATACTGCGCGGGAAAAAAAAGGTCCGCCCGCCCAATTTCGAATGGTTGAATTCTTTCAGGTTCTTCTCTTGATTCTTGGAGGAGCACTCTCCGTTTCGGGCATCCGTTTCCGCGGAGACTCCAACTTGATGCTCTGGGTCCGGCAGATCGCCGCGATGAGGCGCTCAGCTGTTGCCCTAGTCGGTCTTGCCACGTTCCTCGGATGCTTAGCTGTCGCGTGCGCTTTGCATGAGCCGGTGCCCCGAATTCACGACGAGTTTAGCTATCTCCTGATGTCCGATACTCTGGCGCATGGGCATGTCTCGAATCCCTCGCCACCTCTGTCCGAGTTCTTCGATACTTTCCACGTCCTGATGCGTCCTGTCTATGCCTCGAAGTATTTTCCTGCGCAGGGACTGTTTCTCGCCCTAGGAGAGATGCTTACGGGGCATCCTGCGGTTGGCCTGTGGCTAAGTTCAGCGCTCGCCTGCGCCGCAACCTGCTGGATGCTGCAGGCATGGACCGGACCGATGTGGGGACTGCTCGGCGGGTTCCTGATGATCGTGCAAATCGGAGTCTACAGCTACTGGAGCCAAAGTTACTGGGGTGGCATGGTGGCAGCCCTGGGCGGGGCTTTGTTTTTCGGGGCGGTCCGTCGGTTGTGGGAACGCTCCAAATGGCAGAATGCGATTGCGCTGGCTCTCGGCCTAGTGATAGTGGCGAACAGCCGCCCGTTGGAGGGTGTCCTTGCAGTCTTGCCGATAACGGGACTATTCCTGATCCGGCTGTGGCGGGAACGCCGATGGCAGGAATCAGGGTTCTGGAAGGATTTGGTGCTTCCCGTCGGAGTAGTTCTGGTGCTCGGCGCCACAGCAACCGGCGCGTACAACCACACCATTACCGGCTCAGTTCTGAAATCTCCATACGCGCTGCACGAGCAGCAGTATCAGGAGAGCCCCCCGCTTATCTTCATGCCGCCCAGGCCAGCGATTTCCTATAGCAGTTTTTGGGTGTGGGATTACTACCATCTGCAGGAGAATCGCCTCTACACCGCCCAGCGCAAACCTTCCCTCTGGGGGATTGCCATCGCGCGCAAGCTGCGCACGTGGTGGTTCTTTTACTGCGGAATTCTGCTCACGCCCGCGCTAGTCTTGCCTGGGATACTTAGACGAGGGACCATACGATATGTGCAGATTGTCTTGCTCGCGGGCTTAGTTGGGCTAAGCCTCGCTTCTGGTCCGAGATCTGTGATTCCGCATGCCCTCATCGACGTTTTTGCACTGATGCAGATTGGTCTGCTCTGGGTGGTATTCGAGGAGTTCTGGTCGCGTGCCGCTCTGGCGACCTGTTCTCTGTTGATTTTAGAGATGTTCTTCGTGAAGTGGTCCTTCCCGCACTATTTCGCTCCGGCCGCATGCCTGGTGCTCTTCTTAGAAATCGACGGTTTGCGCCGCATCTGGCGCTGGAAGAGCGAGGAACTCGCTACTCCGACCCAAATCAGTCGGAGTGAACGGCGGAGAGTTTCGCGCCAGCGTACCAAGGACCCGCAGGGGGCCGGCTCGCAGTGGAGAAGCTTTGTCTTGCTCCTGCCGGTCATGTGCATGATTTCACTGGCGTTGAGGGTGGAGGCGCGGATCAACGACTGGAGCGAGAACAGTCACAGCCCGGATCGCGATGCACTGCCCACGCAAGATTGGAGCCTGCGCCGGGTCGACCTTGAGCGCTGGCTCGAACGGCAGCCAAGTCCGCAGTTGGTCTTCGTGCGGTATTCTCAGCGCCATAACGTCAATTTCGAGTGGGTCTACAATCGGGCGGATTTGGCTCATTCGCACTTAATCTGGGCACGTTATCTCGGACCGGAGCACGACAAATTGCTACAACAGCAGTTCCCAGATCGTATACCTTGGGTGATTGATGCCGACCGACCTGAGCCCCAACTAGTTCCCTACGCTGAGGCAGTTCCAAGCAGCGGCTTCACACCGTCCGCACCGCAAGCTGCCCCAGAAGAGGACCGACCGGATTGGTAATGTTGCAGATTTAGGGTCGTGGGTCAGTTTGACCCACTACCCGATTTAGATATTTAGATTGCTCTTGCCTCGTTCTGTGAAGCAATATAAGCGAGGTTATCCCGTGCTCAAGCCAGTATTCATATCACTAGTTGTTGGGTATTTCCTCCTTCCGGTTTGCTTCTCGACCGAGTTGCCGAAGCCGGACGCATCAGACTATTCCAAAGAGGCGTTCGTGTTCGAACAATCCTCTGACAAGTTCAAGTTTGAAAATAACGGTACGTACACTCGTGAGATTCGTATGAGGATACGAATCCAATCAGACGCCGGAGTGCAGCACTTCAGCGTCGTGAAATTTGCCTATCAGAATTCATCCGAGATCTTTGCCGTTGACTACGTTCGGGTCACGAAGCCGGATGGCGCAGTGGTCATCACTCCTCCTGGGACTTTCCAGGACATGCCCGCCGATATCACGCGGGTAGCTCCCTTCTACAGCGACGCTCATGAGACCCAAGTCGCCGTAAAGGGCCTAGGGGTAGGGGACCAGCTCGAATACCAAGCGCACTGGCAACGCAACAAACCATTGATCCCGGAACAATTTTGGCTGGAATACAACTTCGCCCACCAAAGCATTGTTCTTCAGGAAATCGTGGAAGTCACTGTGCCCCGCGGACGCACCATTAAGCTCAAATCCTCCGCGATTCAGCCGGTGATCGTCGAATCCGGCGAGTATGAAGTGTATACATGGACGAGTTCAAATCTTACAAATAAGGACGACAAGAAAGAAAAACAGGAACAACAAGAACGGGCCTGGGAACAGGTGCGAGGCCGCCAGCCTCAACCCGAAATAGAACTAAGCAGCTTTCGAAGTTGGGAAGAACTCGGGGACTGGTATCAAAGCTTGCAGCGCGACCGGGTGAAACCCTCTGCGGAGGTTCAGGCAAAAGCAGCGGAGTTGACCAAGGGACTAACCGACGACAATGCAAAAATTCATGCTCTCTATGATTTCGTCAGCACAACATTCCGTTACATCGGGATTTCCTTCGGCTTGGGGCGCTATCAGCCTCATGCCGCCGCTGAAGTGCTCGCGAACCAATACGGCGATTGCAAGGACAAGCACACTCTTCTCGCTTCACTGCTCAATGCCTCAGGAATAAAGGCATACCCAGCACTGATAAGTACGACACATGAGATCGATTCGGATGTCCCTTCGCCCGGGCAGTTCGATCACGTCATCACAGCCATACCGCAAAAGACAAGTTTCTTGTGGTTAGATACAACACTCGAAGTCGGGCCCTTCGCATTCCTCGTTTCTCCTCTTCGCGATAAGCACGCCCTGGTCATTCCTGACGACAAGCCGGCAGCTCTGGTCCTGACCCCTGCCGATGATCCGTTCCCGAGTTTGCAGAAATTCGAAACGCAAGCCAAGCTGAGCGACTCCGGTGTGCTAGAAGGCCACGCGGAAAACACAAATCGCGGAGACGCAGAACTGCTGTTTCGCGCTGCATTCCGTAGCGTTCCTGTGCCGCAGTGGAAAGACCTGGTGCAGGGAATTTCCTCCGCGCTCGGAGTTTCCGGAGATGTCAGTAATGTGGATGCCGGGCGACCGACGACGACCAGCGAGGCTTTTCATTTCAGTTATAACTACAACCGCAAAGACTATTCCGACTGGGCCAATCGGCGCATTACGCCTCCGCTACCAGTTATTACCCTTCCCGAAGTTAGTGAAGAGATCACGCCGACGGTCCCGATTTGGCTCGGCTCGCCTGGACAAATCGATTTTCATGGCACGCTGGAGTTGCCGAAAGGCTACTTCCCCGAACTCCAGAAAGCAGTTCATATCAAGAGGGACTTCGCGGACTATGACGCAACCTATTTGTTCCAGTCTGGCGTGATTACAGCCGAGCGACACATGGTCATCAAACTTCGCGAAGTGCCGACAGCCCAGTATGCTGAGTACAAGTCTTTCCGCAAGGCAGTCGATGACGATTACAACACCTACACCTCGCTCTCCCTTGGCAGGTCCCTTTCTAACCCAGTTTCTTATCAGAGCGAGATCTGGGAGTTGCCTTACAGTGAGAACGCCGAAGCGGCCAGGCTTTATGATGACGCCCGCGCGCAGTATCAGCGGAACGATCGCCCAGCGGAAATAGCCTCTCTCAAGAGAGCGGTCGAGATCGATCCCAAATTCATAAGAGCATGGCTTTGGCTCGGCGAGATCTATAAGGAGGCGAGGCAGAACGATCTGGCCTTACAGTCGTATCGTAAGGCGATTGAGATCGATCCCGGCCAAGCGGTGAGCTACAAGGCATTGGGATTCACGTTGCTGGGGCTGGGTATGAACGATCAGGCTCTTCCAGTTTGGATGCAGCTGGTAAAAGCCGTGCCCGATAACGTAGATGGATACGCAAATCTTGGCGCAGCATTGCTGTTCCTGAAGCGCTATCGCGAGGCCATCTCCCCTCTGGAGTTTGCTGTCAAACTTGCCCCCGATCTTGCAGACTTGCAGTTCAGTTTGGGAACTGCTTATCTGAACGCCGGGGATATCGACAAATCGCGGGCCGCATTCGAAGCCGCACTGAAACTGGATCCCGCCCCGATCATGCTGAACCACATTGCCCACTCCTTGGCGGCGCAGAATACAGACATGGACAGAGCCAAAGAGTATGCCGAAAAAGCCGTTTATGAGACGGAGGAAGCTTCGGCTAAGACTCAGCTATCCGAACTGAAGACTTCCGATTTGAACCAACCTCGTGCGCTAGCTCTTTTCTGGGCCACGCTGGGATCGGTTTATTTCCAATCAAAGGACTTTGCTTCCGCGGAAGCTTATCTTCGGGCAGCTTGGATACTCTCTCCGAGCTCAAATGTCGGACGAACCCTGGGGAGCGTGTATGAGGCGCAAGGAAAGAAAGAAGCAGCCCTTCACACATATCAACTCGCGTACTCCGCCAGTGCGCCCGTGCCTGCATTTCCGCTGCCTAAGGGCGCTCCGGCTTCCACGAAGGATGATTCTCCGCTTGACCAGGACATTCACCGCCTCGGAGGGAAGCCGCAGTCGTCGTTATTCTTGGCAGAACTCAACGGCATGCGCACAACTAAGCTTCCTCGGGTCATCAGCAGCGATGCGACAGCCGAATACTTCGTTCTAATCGGGCCCGGCGGTAAAGTGGAAGCCAAGTTTATCTCCGGCAGTGATTCCCTGAAAATCGTTCAAAAAGCATTGGAGTCCACAAACTTCAATGTAAAGTTTCCTGACGACCACCCTACGCGAATACTCCGTCGCGGCATCGTCGGTTGTTACCAATACACTGGCTGCTCGTTCGTGCTGTTGCCGCCTGAGACCGTTTGGTCGGTCCAGTAATATCATGCCGGCCAGACATCGCGAGCTTGCTCCATTGACAGCGCTATGGTTCGGTGAATTGTCTGCTGAAGCCGCCTGACCCGCTGCCGGACCGAATCACCCCAGCTACAGAGCATCGCGTCATCGTAATCCTTCTTTCAGAGCCCAATCCCAATTCCCTGGGTGATGGATGAGGTTCGATTGATTTCCAAGGCGGAAGTCTTCGAGACGTCGGCTCCTAGTTGGGGGCCAAGCTTTGCCATGTCGTCAGTGAAGAGCGTGGCCTCGTGGCTGGCGCGCGAAATGGAGACGTAGGCGAAGCGGGAGTTGAGCAAGTCCGGGTGGACGCTGGTGTCGGCATGGACGAGGACGCGTTCGGCGGTGAGGCCCTGAGAGCTGTGTGAGTTTTCGGCAAGCGTGCGTGACGGTTGCTAGCGCGCCCTGTTACGTTCATTGAGCCGCCGATGAGCGGTCGAGGACGAACCGCATGAGCACAGCAGCCATTCCCGAGCCAATCGCGCAGTTACAACGACAACTGGATCAGATTCGCAGCACCCAGCCGCGGCAGAGGAAGCTGCCGGAGTCGCTGTGGCAAGCAGCGGTCGAGTTGGCCCGGGAACACGGTGTGTATTCCGTCGCGCACACGCTACGGCTGAACTATATGGGGCTGAAGAAACGGCTGGGGGGAGTTTCCCATCGCCGACGGAAGGCAACCAAGCCGGCATTCGTCGAACTGATTGCGCCGCATGCAGCGCTGCTGCAAGAGTGCGTCATCGAGTTCGAGTCCGTGAGCGGAGGCAAGGTGCGCATCCAGTGGAAAGCTGCCGTGCCGCCCGATTGGCTCAACTTACTGCGCGGCTGGCGGGATGCAGGGAGATGATTCAGATCACGGCGCAGATGCGTGTGCTGGTGGCCATTGAGCCGGTCGATGGAAGAAAAGGCATGGACTCTCTAGCCCGGCTCTGCCAGGAGAAACTGGCGGAGGATCCTTTTTCCGGCTGTGTGTTCGTGTTTCGGAGCCGGAGCGGGACGGCGATCCGGCTGCTCAGCTATGACGGCCAAGGATACTGGCTGGCCCAGAAGCGTCTTTCTCGCGGACGATTCGTGTGGTGGCCGGAAGGGGCTGGAGCAGCCAAGTCACTGGAAGCCTATGAGGTGCAGTTGCTGATGGCGGCGGGCGATGTGTCGCGCGTACGCGCGGCGCCCATGTGGCGGCGCGTCAGCGTGAAGTAATCTCGCGGATCCCCCCTAAAAAACCCGGCGTCCCCCCTTACGTTCCAAGAAAAACAGGTTCATACTGCGGTCGATGGACGAGTTCAGGTATCGGGGCCGGAAGATCAGCCCGGACGACATCCTTTATATACGCGCTCTGATCGAGCGGCACCCGCAGGAAAGCCGCCGCACGCTATCGACTAGGCTCTGTGAAGCCTGGCAGTGGCGCCAGGCCAATGGCGCGTTGCGCGACATGGTATGTCGCGGCCTGTTGCTCATGCTGGACCGTGCCGGCCAGATCAAGTTGCCGCCGGTGAGTTACGTGCGGCATAACCCGCTGGCCAACCGAGCAAGGCCGGAGCCGGTGCGGATCGATACCACGCCCATCGAAGACTGTCTGCGCAAGCTCCAGCCGCTGGAGTTCGAGCCGGTGCGGCGCACTGGGAAAGAGCCGTTGTGGAACAGTTTGCTGGAGGAGCATCATTATCTCGGCTACGAGCAACCGGTGGGAGAACACCTGAAGTACTTGGTGTGGGCGCAAGGGCGGCCCGTGGCCTGCCTGGCATGGTCCTCGGCCGCACGTCATCTGGGCAGTCGCGACCGCTACATCGGCTGGAGTGCCGAAGCGCGCCGGCGCAACGTCCGGTTCCTGGCTTACAACACGCGATTCCTGATCCTGCCGTGGGTCAAGGTGGAACACTTGGCGTCGCATATCCTGGGCCGCATGGCGTCGCGGATCTCCGCGGACTGGCAACGGATCTACGGACATCCGATCTACTTCCTGGAGACGTTTGTGGATCCGGAACGATTCCGTGGAACCTGTTACCGAGCGGCCAACTGGGTGGTGCTGGGCAAGACGACAGGACGGGGCAAACAATCGAACAGCTACGTGCCGAACCGGTCGATCAAAGAGGTTCTGGGATATCCGTTGGCCAAGCAGTTTCGTGAACTGCTCATGGGGCCAGGATGAAAACCGCCAGGCGACGTGTCGATGTGAATCTAGACGAACTGGACCGGGTACTGGACGGAGCGCGGCAAGCGCCGTTGAGCGAGGACGATTACGAGAAGCTCAAGGACGCATTGCATGCGCTGGCGGCGATGCTGGTGCAGCCGCGCAGCACGGAGAAGACCAGCGCCGTGCTGGAAAACACGGAAGACTCGGAAACTGGCGCCAGGACTCAGCAGGAGGCCAACCATTCCCCATCGCCCGGACACGGACGCAATGGGGCAGGGGCGTTTTGCAGTGCACGGAAGATTGCGATTGCGCACTCGAAGCTGAAGCACGGGGATCGCTGCCCAGAGTGCGAGAAAGGCAACGTATACGGGCAGAAGGATCCGAAAGTGCTGGTGCGGATGGTGGGGCAGGCGCCGCTGGCGGCCACCGTCTACTCGCTCGAACGGTTGCGCTGCGGTGCGTGCGGGCAGATGTTTACCGCACAAGAACCGGAAGGAGTAGGTCCGGAAAAATACGACGAGACGGCGGTGGCGATGATCGCGCAGCTCAAGTATGGCAGCGGAACCCCGTTCTACCGGTTGGAACAACTCGAAGGTCAGCTGGGGATTCCGTTACCGGCGGCGACGCAATGGGAGGTTGTGGAAGAGGCGGCCGAGTTACTCAAACCGGCGCGCGACGAGTTGATCCGGCAGGCAGCACAGGGCGAGGTGATCCACAACGACGACACCAGCATGCGAGTGTTACGGCTGGTGCGCGAACCGTCGGACGAACGCAAGGGCGTGTTCACCAGCGGCATCGTGTCCACCGGCCAGGGCTGGAAGATCGCGCTGTACTTCACCGGACGCCAGCATGCCGGCGAGAACATCGCCGACGTGTTGCAGCAGCGAGCCGAGCACGCGAGCCCGCCCATTCAGATGTGTGACGCGCTCTCGCGCAATGTTCCGAAGTTGACTGCGGGGGTGGAGATTCTGCTGGCCAACTGCCTTGCCCATGGCAGAAGACAGTTCGTGGAGGTAGCGGCGAACTTTCCCGACGAATGTCGCTATGTCCTGGAGATGCTGGGCCAGGTGTATGGTCACGATGCCGAGGCGCGGGAGCGTGGTCTGAGGCCGGAAGAGCGCCTGCAGTTTCATCAACAGCACAGCGGCCCGGTGATGGAGCAACTCCATCACTGGCTGGAGGCGCAGTTCGCCGAGCGCAAGACGGAGCCCAACTCCGGCTTGGGCAAGGCCATCACCTATCTGTTGCGGCACTGGAAGGCGCTGACTCTGTTCTTGCGGAAAGCGGGAACGCCGCTCGACAACAACCTCGTCGAAAGGGCATTGAAGAGGGCCGTTCTGCACCGGAAGAATGCCTTGTTCTATCGGACGCTGAACGGGGCGCAGGTGGGCGACCTGTTCATGAGTTTGATTCACACCTGCCAGTTGTGCGGCGCCAACTCCTTCGACTATCTGACCGAGTTGCAGCGCCACGCCCAGAAAATGGCGACCAGCCCGACGGAGTGGATGCCGTGGAACTATCGCCAGACGCTGGACGGGATCGTCTCCCTCTCAGATTCCGTGTAAGTTAGGATGAATCGCCATGTCCGGAAAAACCAAACGTCAGCCAAAATCGCTCCCCACGTGGACCGATGTCAAAGCAAAACTCGCGGATTTTGACGGTGCAGCATTGCTAGGCTTGATCCAGAGTCTCTACAGTGCGCACAAGGACAATCAGATGTTTCTCCATTCCCGCTTTGGCTTGGGTGGGGACGTGCTGGAGCCGTACAAGAAGATCATTGATCGGTGGCTTTGGCCTGACGTCCTCCGGACTCAGGACACCTCTGTCTCCCAAGCCAAGCGAGCTATCTCTGATTATAAGAAGGCGGTTGGCGATCCCGAGGGAGTGGCCGAGTTGATGATTTTCTACTGCGAGCAGGCCGCAGGGTTCTGCAGCAGCATTTACACCGAGGATGAGGGATACTTCGATGCACTGGTGCGCATGTTCGAGCAGACCCTCAAGGTCGCGAGCGTACTGTCGGTCGACCGTCGGGAGGACCTTTTCTCCAGGTTAGATCGTGTGCGGACCATCGGCCATAAGCTCGGCTATGGCGTCGGAGATGACATGGATTTCCTTTTTTCGAAACTCCGAAGTACCCGCTGAGTTGGGCCTGCTGGTCCTTGTGAATCGCTGGTCGCTTTTGTACCGGGGTTGCGCAGGCTTGCCGAAAACACACGTCTCATCCGGCACCGGCTCGCAGCCCAAATCAATGCCTACGAACTGCCGCATCACCACGGAATCGTATAGCGCCTCTTCCACCGCCGGGTCCGACAGGTTGAACCACTGCTGC
>Ga0182015_10003722_pt1 | contig 16890 bp, 18 predicted proteins | sample 712P3MmetaG_FD_120478 | JGI IMG/M metagenome (GOLD analysis project Ga0182015, IMG submission 120478) | Permafrost microbial communities from Stordalen Mire, Sweden - 712P3M metaG | ecosystem: Environmental > Terrestrial > Soil > Wetlands > Permafrost | place: Sweden: Stordalen | collected... | reverse complement strand
CGGTTTGACCGGCACGCATATCGGCTGCGACACGTCGAGCTGCGGCGCGTGCACGGTGTTGCTCGACGGCGTCTCGGTGAAAAGCTGCACGATGTTCGCGGTCCAAGCCGAAGGCCGCGTGGTGACGACGATCGAGGGGATCGGAACGCGCGAGGACTTGCACCCGATGCAAGAAGCGTTCTGGACGCAACACGGATTGCAGTGCGGATTCTGCACGCCGGGAATGATCATGAGCGCGATCGACCTGATCGAACGGAATCCCGATCCGAGCGATGCCGAAATTCGGGCCGGCATCGAAGGCAACATCTGCCGCTGCACGGGCTATGAGAACATCGTGAAAGCCGTCACGGTCGCGGCCGCCGCGGTGCGCGGCGCATGATTCCGGTTGCATTTTCTTATTTTCGAGCGCTCGACGTTCCCGATGCGTTGCGTCTGCTCGCGGAGCACGGCGAGGAAGCGAAGCTCTTGGCCGGCGGACACAGCTTGATCCCGATGATGAAGTTGCGCCTGGCGACGCCGGGTGTGATCGTCGACATCGGTTCGATCCCCGGACTCACCGGCATTACGCACGACGGCAAACGGATTGCGATCGGGGCGCTGACGACGCATGCGGCGCTGGCGGCCAGTCGCGAACTTGCCGAACACGCACCGGTGCTTTCGCAAGCCGCGAACGAACTCGGCGATCCGCAAGTGCGGAACCGCGGCACGGTGGGCGGCGCCTGCGCGCACGGCGATCCGTCGGCCGACTACCCGGCCGTGATGCTCGCACTCGACGCGACGTTCACGCTGACCGGTGACGCCGGTACGCGCGATATCGGCGCCGACGCGTTCTTCATCGGCATGTTCGAAACGGCGCTCGACCCGCGCGAAGTGCTGACGTCGATCGCGTTCGCCGGCGCGCCGCACTCGGCGTACGCGAAATTTCACCACCCCGCATCGGGCTACGCCGTGGTCGGGGCCGCCGTCAACCTGACGCTGGCGGGCGGCCGCATCTCCACGGCGCGAGTGGCGTTCACGGGCGTCGGCGATGCGCCGTTCCGCGCGCACGGCGTCGAGGCCACCCTCGCCGGCGTGAAGATCGATGATGCGGCGGCCCTTGACGCCGCCTGCCGGGACGCGGCGGCCGGCATCGATGCGCGGGGCGACACGTTCGCGTCGGGCGAGTACCGGGCGGCCATGGCCGACGTCTTCGTCCGCCGCGCGGTCGGGGCGGCACTGCAACCCCACTGATAGCGGCTTCTGTTCAAGCGAACACGACTGACTAGGAGAGGATCATATGGCTACCGATTTTCGTAGTGGAAAAGACTTCCCGCGCCGCGGGCGCGATCGCATCGGCGACTTCTACTGGCTCGCGCGCGTCTTCGACAAGGCACGTGCCAAGCGCGACGACACGATCTTCGATTATATCTATCCGTGCCCACTCGACAAAGGCGTGTTCGAGCGCTGGGGGATCACCTCCGCCGACTTCGACGAAGCGCTCAAAACGATCGATACGGACGAAGGCATACTGGCCTGGGCGAAGTCACGCGTCTCCGACGCGCAGCGTGAAACGGCCAATACCTGGGTTATCGTCGACAAGCAGCCGAGCCTCGACAAGCAAGACGCCGAAGAAGGCGTCCTCGCGGCTTAGGCGCTAGCGTTCATCGAGCGCCGGCCGGTTGCGCGATGCGCGCTGCGGCCGGTGCAGATGCGCGCACGGCGTGCATCGCGCGCCAGATTTTTTCCGGGGTCGCGGGCGTTTCGATGTGATCGACGCCGAAGTCGCGCAAGGCATCGCAGATCGCGCTGACGATTGCGGCCGGTGCCGGCGTGACGCCGCCCTCGCCGCCGCCCTTCACGCGCAGCGGGTTGCCCGCCGTCGGATGTTCGCGCAATTCGACCGTATAGTTCGGCACCTGGAACGAGCGCGGCACGGCGTATTCCATAAACGTGCCGCCCATCACCTGACCCGACTCGCGGTCGAAGTGCAACTGCTCGTAGAGCGTCTGGCCGATGCCCATTGCGATGCCGCCGTGCGTTTGACCGTCGAGGATCAACGGGTTGATGGGCCGGCCACAGTCGTCGACCTGCGAGTAGCGTTCGATCGTCACCGTTCCGGTAAACGGGTCGATTTCGAGTTCGCAAACGGCGCAACCGGTTGGGTGAGCGGCGATGCGTCCGCTGAAGTCGGCATCGGCGACGAGCGGTTCGCCGCTGCGCTCCGCCACGGCGGCGAGCGCAAAGAGATCGTCGGGCGTACCCGGATTCGCTGCGGCAATCGCGCGGGCGCGTTCGCGCAGTTCGGCGCACGTTTCGACCAGCAGCGTTCCGACGATGCGCATCGAACGGTTTGAATGGGTACCACCGCCGACCGTGATCGCGCGCGACTCGCCTTGCACGAGCTTCACCGTTTCGATCGGCACGTCGAGCAGTTCGGCCGCGACTTGCGCAAACGATGTCTCGTGACCCTGACCCGTCGATTGCGTGCCGGTTGCGATCTCGACGACGCGGTCGCTCCGGACGCGCACGACGATCCGTTCGCGCGGCGCACCGACCGGTGCTTCGACGTAGTTCGCAACGCCGATGCCGCGCAGCGTGTTCTTGGCCGCGCTCGCTGCGCGACGTCGTGCAAACCCGGACCAATCGGCATGCGCCAGCGCGCGGTCCATGTTGTCTTCGAAGTCGCCCGAGTCCAACGTCAGCCCGACGGCAGTGCGGTAGGGCAACTGCGCCGTTCGCACGATGTTGCGGCGCCGGATCTCGACCCGGTCGAGTCCGAGTTCGCCGGCAGCGATGTCGAGCAGCCGTTCGATCGCATGCGTCGACTCGGGGCGACCGGCGCCGCGGAACGGCGCGGTCGGCGTCGTATTGGTCAGCGCGCCGCGCGCCCGCACGAGCGCGAGCGGAATGTCGTAGACGCCGGTGGCAATGCGGTAGGCGTTTTGCAGCGGCGCATATCCCACGGTGTATGCGCCGATGTTCCCGGTCATCGTTGCGCGCATTGCCAGCACGCGGCCGCCTGCATCGAGGGCGAGCGCTGCCCGATCGATGATGTCGCGCCCTTGAAAGTCGGACACGAAGGCTTCGCTGCGATCGCTCGTCCAGCGCACCGGGCGGCCGAGACGTTTGGCGGCCCAAGCGAGGACGAGCGGTTCGGGATGCAGGTTGGTGCGCGAGCCGAAACCTCCGCCCACATCGGGCGAGGTAACGTGCACGTGCGCCGGCTCGACGCCGAGCGCGGCCGCGATCGAGACGCGGTACTTCATGACGCCTTGGTTACCGGCGATGACCGTGTAGTCACCGGTTGCCGCATCATACGATGCCACGGCGGCCCGCGGTTCCATATGACACGTGACGATGCGATGGTTTGCAAACGTGCGCTCGACCACGAGATAAGCGCCGCCGAACGCGGCGTTGGTTGCGGTTTCGTCACCGAAGGTGAGGTCGAGGCATTGGTTACCGGGAGCGGAGTCCCAAATTTGCGGCGCATCGGGTTCGAGTGCGTCAAGCGCGTTGACGACGGCGCGCAGCGGTTCGTAATCGACGTCGACGAGTTCCACGGCATCGCGCGCCTGCGCGGCGGTCTCGGCTATGATGACCGCGACCGCTTCGCCGGCGTGCCGTGCACGATCGTACGCCAGCGGCAACTGCGGGATGTCGGCAACCGGCGGTCCGCCCTCGGGCGACACGAAGCCGGGGCGCTGCCACTCGATCGCGTCGGCCGGATTCGGCACGTGCGCGACCGCGCGGTGGCCGTCGGCGAGATAGTCGGCGGCGGTGAGCACGGCAAGCACGCCCGGCGCGGCGAGTGCAGCGTCGATGCGAATCGCGCCGATCCGCGCGTGCGCGTACGGCGAACGGATGAAGACGGCGTGCGCCGCACCGGGCATGCGCACGTCATCGGTATAGCAGCCCGCGCCCGTGATGAGGCGCTTGTCCTCGAGCCGCGGCATCGCTACGCCGATGTACTTAGGCAATAGCGGGATCTTTCATCCGGCTGAACATCGCGAGCGCGCGCTCTTCGGATATGCGCGCGGCCTCCGCGTGATACGTCGGGTTATCCGGCAGTGCGAAGCTGTGGCCCACGCCGGGATACACGCAGATCTCGCCGTCTTTGCCGGCCAGCGCTGCTTTAATCGCGTCGACCTGCTCCATCGGCACGACGTGATCGTCTTCGCCGTAGTGGAAACTGAACGGTTTGTTCAACTTGCCGGCTTCGTCCAGCACCGTATGCATCTGCGTGCCGTGGAATGACGCGGCGGCGTCGGCGCCGAGCCGCGTGATACCGAGAAACGCGTGCTTGCCGCCGAAGCAGAATCCGAAGATGCCGAACTTCCCGTTCCATTCGGGAACGCTCTTGAGTGCGGCGACGGTCCGCTGCAGATCGTCGAGGCCCTCATCGAAATCGTAGGCCGCCATGCGGGCCTGGCCTTCCGCCCGGCGATCCGGCGTGAGCGGTCCCGGGTGCGTGCGCCAAAAAATGTCCGATGCGATAACGACGAAGCCCTTGCTCGCGAAGCGATCGAGGGATGTCTTGAACGGGTCGGTGACGCCGAAGATCGACGGCACGATGACGATTGCCGGCGCCGGACCGGACGGGGGCAGTGTGAGGTAGGCTTCGAACGGGCGGCCGTCGCGGCTCGGGATGGAGATGGTGGTCGACATCGTGTCGGGGATTCGCCCCGCGGCGCGGGGCCGCCCGCCGTACGGCGCGAATCCCACGGGCGGAGGACGTCACGGTGATTGATGAACGAGTGGGGACTTACACCTACGCGAGCGGTTTCGGCAACGAGTTCGCATCCGAGGCCATTCCGGGCAGTTTGCCGGTCGGCCAGAACTCGCCGCAGCGCGTGGCGCACGGGCTCTACGCCGAGGGCATAACGGGTACGCCGTTCACGGCGCCGCGCGCGGAAAACCGTCGCACCTGGCTCTACCGGCAGCGTCCGGCGGCGGACCACCGCCCGTTCTGCCGCATCGATGCGAAGGATATTCGCAGCGGCCCGTTCACCGAAGTCCCGCCGTCCCCGAACCGGCTGCGCTGGGATCCGCTGCCGCTTCCGAGCGAGCCCACAGATTTTATCGACGGGCTCCACACGATGGCCGGCAACGGCGATCCGTCGTTGCACGTCGGCATCGCGATCCACCACTACGTGGTAAACCGCTCGATGCACGGCCGCGCGTTCTTTGATGCCGACGCCGAGCTGCTGATCGTTCCCGAGTTCGGCGGATTGCTGATCGTCACGGAACTCGGCCGCTTAACGGTCAGTCCCGGCGAGATCGTCGTGATTCCGCGCGGCATGCGCTTCCGCGTTGAGCTGCTCGACGGCATGGCCCGCGGCTATGCGTGCGAGAACTACGGCGCGCAACTACGGCTTCCCGAACTCGGACCCATCGGGTCCAACGGCCTCGCGAACCCGCGCGATTTCCTCACGCCGGTCGCGGCTTTTGAAGCTGCCGAACCGACGGAGGTCGTGCAGAAGTTCGCGGGCGGTTTGTGGTCGACGCAACTCGATCACTCGCCCTTCGACGTCGTGGCGTGGCACGGGAACTACGTGCCCTACAAGTACGACCTCGCGCGGTTCCAAGTGCTCGGCACGCTCAGCTACGATCATCCCGATCCGTCGATCTACACCGTGCTGACGTCACCCTCGACGACGCCCGGCACGGCCAACCTCGACTTCGTGATCTTCGCGCCGCGCTGGCTCGTGGGCGAGCATACGTTCCGTCCGCCGTGGTTTCATCGTAACGTCATGAACGAATACATGGGCCTCATCGAAGGCATGCACGACGCGAAGTCCAGCGGCTTCGTCCCCGGCGGTGCCAGCCTGCACAACAGTCACGCGGCGCACGGTCCCGATATCGCCACCTACGAGCAAGCGATCGCAGCGGAACTCGTACCGAAGAAGATCGAGAATAGCATGGCGTTCATGTTCGAGACGTGTTACGTGCTCGCTCCGACCGCATTTGCGCTCGAGACGCCGGCGCTGCAATCGGATTACGACCATTGCTGGAACGGCTTTAGCGCAGCAACGCTTCCCTAAGAAAGCGGTTAGTGGCGGAGCAGCGGCGTCTCTGCAAGGCCGTTAAGCACGAACTGCACGGCGAGGGCCGAGAGTAAGATCCCGAACAGCCGCGTCACAACGTGGATGCCCGTGGAGCCGATCACGCGCAGCATTTGCGTGGAGAGACGCATGCAGATCCACGTCACCAGCATCGCGCTCGCGTAGGCGGCGAAGACGACGGCCAGCTTCTCCCGGTCGCCGGCCGCCAGCGTGACGAGCACCAGCACGGTGGCGATGGTGCCCGGACCGGCGATCATCGGCACGGCTAACGGAAAGACGGCCGGATTGGAGCTCTCGGCGCCGGCGCGTTCCTCTTCCGGCGTCTGTTTCGTCCCGGGTTTCCGGCCGAAGAGCATGTCGACCGCGATGAGGAAGAGTAGCGCGCCGCCGGCGATCGTGAAGGCCGGCAACGTGATTCCGAGCGAGTCGAGGATCGTCTTCCCGACCACGCCCATAACGAGGATCACGACGGCTGCGACCAGGATCGCCTGGTCGGCGATGGCGGCGCGGCGGGCCGGGGTCGCCTCGGCGGTGACGGAAACGGTCAGCGGGATCATGCCGACCGGGTCGATGATCGTGAACGCCGTTGCGAAGGCCGTTGCGACGAAGGCGGTGGTCACGCCGGCGACATTCGGAGGAAAGTTTGCGTTCTCATCGGTAACGACGCAAAGTTATTTCTTAGCACGGGAGAGTTGCCTTGAGTTTTCGCTTCATTCGCGGGTCCGTTCTTGCGGCCATGGCCGTTCTGCTCGTGACGGCATCGGTGCCGGCCGGCGCGCAGCAAGCGCAGGGGCCGATCAAGATCGGCGTCGTGCTGTCGTATTCCGGCGGTGACAACGTCACCCTCGGGAAAATGGCCGACGCCGCGTTCGCCGCCTATATGAAGCAGCACGGCGATACGATTGCCGGCCGCAAGGTCGTGCTGATCAAGCGCGACGACGGCGGCATCGCTCCCGATACCGCGAAACGTCTGGCCCAAGAGCTGATCGTGCAAGATCACGTCGACCTGCTGATCGGCGCGTCGTACACGCCGAACGCGATCGCGATCGGCTCGGTCTCGACGCAAGCGAAGGTCCCATACTTCATCGTGAACGCGGCGACGTCGAACATCTTCAAGACGAATCCCTACACCGCGCGCTTCGGCTTCACGACCGGGCAGATCGCTCAACCCTTCGCGAACTGGGCCTACAAAGGCGGCGCCAAAACGGCGTACGTCGTGTTCCAGGACTATGGCCCGGGCATCGACGCCGGCACGACGTTTGAGAAGACGTTCACGGCCGCCGGTGGTAAGGTGCTCGGCGAATCGCGCATGCCGCTCGACACCAAAGACTTCTCGGCCTACATTCAAAAAGTCAAAGACGCGAAGCCCGACGTGATGTTCCTCTTCATCAACGCGACCGGCGGCGGCGTCGACTTCATCAAGGCGCTCAAGTCGGCGGGCTTCGATAAGACCGGCATCAAGTTTCTGGCGACGGGCGACCTCGTCGATGAGGCGATCTTGCCGGTCGAAGGCGATACGGCAATGGGCATCGTGACGACGTTCGACTATTCGGCGATGCACGATTCGAAGCTCAATCGCGACTTCGTCACGGCTTTCAAGGCCGCATACGGCAGCGACCAGCTTCCGACGTTCGAAGCCGTCCAGGCCTACGACGCAATTGCCGCGGCGTACAAGGTCCTCGAAGCGCAAAAGGGCGTCATCGATCCGGACAAGACGATGGAGCTTGTCAAAGGGATGAAGTTCGAGAGCCCGCGCGGCCCGATCGAGATCGACGCGCAGACCCGCGACATCATCCAAAACGTCTACTTCCGCAAGGTCGACCGCAAGAACGGCCAACTCGGCAACTACGAGTTCGCCAACACCCCGATGGTCAAAGACCCGAACGAACTCCCCGCCCCGTAGTGCATTCGCTTCAAGCGAATGCTTCGCGTTTGCGGCCTGCCGATGCTCCGGCGCGGAGTACTTCCCGGGCCGCAAGCCGCCCTCAATAGCCAAGGGAAGCCTTGACCCTTTAGGCCGGTTTGGGGTATCATTCTTGTCGGCTCCAATGACCGTGGGTCCCCGTGAGGGGATAATGCTAAGCGTGCGAACGCCGGGCGCCTACCGAGGATGCAGACGAGATTTTTGATGCCTTCGGGTATCGGCTTTCGATGCGCCTCGCCAGGGTTGGCGGAGGCGCTTTTTCATCTAAGAAAGCCACCATGCCGACCGCGAAAAAAGAAGCGACGATCGAACAACTGCGGCAGAAGCTCGGCGCGTCGAAGAACTTGTTCTTCACGAACTACGCCGGGCTGACCGTCGAAGACATCACCAAACTCCGCAACGAGCTCCGCAAAGACGGAACCTCGAGCTACGGCGTGGTCAAGAACAGTCTGTTCTCGATCGCCGCCGGTGACGATCTCGCCAAGAAATTCGAAACCTACCTGACCGGCCCAACGGCCATCGTCTTTGCCGGCGAAGATCCCGTCGCACCGGCCAAGGCCCTCAAGACCTTCGGCGATGCCAACAAGCCCGTCGAGATCAAAGCGGCCTACATCGACGGTTTGATCGTCGATGCCAAGGGCGTCGCCGAACTGGCCGCGCTACCCCCGAAGATCGAGCTCCTTTCCCGGCTCGTCGGCTCGCTCAAGAGCCCACTCTCCGGATTGGTCTACGTCCTCTCGGGCAATCAAGGCGGCCTCGTCCGCGTCCTCAATTCGATCCGCGAGCAAAAAGAAGCCGCCGGATCCGCAGCTTAGGAGATAATCGAACATCATGGCAGTAGCCGAACTCATCGATCAAATCGACAAACTCACGGTCCTCGAGCTCTCCGAGCTGGTGAAGACCCTCGAAACCAAGTATGGCGTTAGCGCCGCGGCACCGGTTGCGGCCGCCGCAGCTCCGGGCGCCGCTGCCGCGGCCGGCCCGGCCGCCGAGCAGACGGAATTCGACGTGATCCTCAGCGAAATCGGCGCCGAGAAGATCAAAGTCATCAAGGCCGTCCGTGAAGTGACCTCGCTCGGTCTGACCGAGGCGAAGTCGTTCGTCGAGAGCGCCCCCAAGGCGATCAAGACCGGCATCACCAAAGACGAAGCCGAATCGATCAAGAAAAAAGTCGAAGAAGCCGGCGCCAAGGTCGAGATCAAGTAACCGGCCCGTTCGCAAACAAAGAAGCACCCTGCCACAACGGGGTGCTTTTTTCGTGGGCGCGCGCTAGCGCTTGTTGATGAGCGTGCGCAACGCGCTGTGGTCGAGGTCGCCGTCGTGCGCAACGAGCATCTTGTAGCGCTCGAGCACGAGCTGCATCGCCGGCAGGTCGACGCCGGCATCGGCCGCCACTTGCGTCGCGATCTCCAAATCCTTGCGATGCAGCCTGGCCTTCGCGCCCGGCGTGTAATCGGATGCGAGCATCCGCGCGCCGTAGCGCTCGAGAATGCGGCTGGATGCGAGCCCGCCCATGAGCGCCTCGCGAACCTTGGCGGCGTCGACGTTCGCGCCTTCGGCTAAGGCCAGCGCCTCGGCGACGGCTTCAATCGTGATTCCGACGACGATTTGATTGCACACTTTGGCAACTTGGCCGGCGCCCGCTGCGCCGATGTGCACGATGCGTGCACCGAGCCGTTCGAGCAGCGGACGCGCACGCGCAAACGCGCGCTCCGTTCCGCCGGCCATGATCGAGAGGCTCGCGTCGATCGCGCCCGGCTCGCCGCCGCTCACCGGCGCGTCGAGCGCGTCGATCTCACGTGCTGCGAGCGCCGTTGCGATGCGGCGCGAGGTTGCCGGTGCGATCGAACTCATGTCGATGTAGAGGCCGCCCGGCGTGAGACCGCTCGCGATCCCGTCGGAACCAAGGACGACCTCGTCAACCTCATCGCTTCCGGGCAGCATGGTGATGACGGCATCGCTCGCTGCCGCTACGGCGCGCGCACTCGGCTCCGCGCGCGCGCCGAGCGCGACGAGCTCCGCCACACCGGCACTGCGGCGATCCAGGAGCACCAGCGCGTAACCCGCGCGTAACAGGTGGCCGGCCATCGGCCGGCCCATGATGCCGGCGCCGATCCAGCCGATGGTGCGCACCGCGCGTTCGCTCATGCGAGGTACGGGGCCGCCCACGCGAGGCCGGCTTGCGTCGTCGTGCGCGGGCGATACTCGCAACCGATCCAGCCGTTGTACCCGGTCTCGTCGAGCACGTCGAAGAGTCGCCGGTAGTCGAGGTCGCCGTCGTCGGGTTCGTTGCGTAGCGGATGCCCGGCCACTTGCACGTGCGCGAACCGCCCGCGCAACGCGCGAATGCGCGCCTCCACATCGCCTTCGGTGATCCGGGCGTGGTAGAGGTCGAGTTGCAGCGAAACGTTCGGCTGCGCGACGCGATCGAGAATAGCCAGCGCTTGCGCCGTCGTCGTCAGCACGTAGCCGGGGTTATCACGGGCGTTGAGCGGTTCGACGAGCAGCGTAATACCGGCCGCGGCACACAGCGGCGCGGCCTGCGCCAAATTCGCCGCGAGCACGTCCTCGTGCGCGCTCAGCGGAACCGCCGGCATGCGCACACCCGACATCGCGTGGATCCGCCGCGTGCCGCACTGCCCGGCATATGCGACCGCCGTCTCGAGCGACTGCATGAACGCGCGCTCCATCCCCGGCAGCGCAGCGTAGCCCCGCTCGCCGGCGTTCCAATCGCCGGCCGGCGCATTGATCAACACGAGTTCGAGCGCGTTCTCGCGTAGCGCGTTTGCGAGCGCCGGCGCCGGCACGTCGTAGGGGAACGGCATTTCGACCGCGCGGAAACCGCACGCGGCGGCAGCGGAGAATCGCTCGAGCGGCGCCCGATCGGTGAACAACCAGCCGACATTTGCCGCCAGCTTCGCCACTATGCGTTCCGTGCTGCCGCATGGAGCACGAAGTCCATCTGGACCGACGCGCCGCGCGGGAGTTCGCTCACGCCGGCACAACTGCGTGCCGGCAACCGGCCGGCTGGAAAGAAGCCGGCGTAGGCCGCGTTCATCCGCTCGTAGAGCCGCGTGAAATCGATCAGCGCGATGCGTACGGAAACGACGGCATCTTTGCCGAGACCCGCGCCTGCCAACAGCTCCTCTAAGTTCGAGAAGATCTTCCGCGTCTGCGCTTCGATGACTTCCGGCAGCGGAGCGCGGTCGTCGTGGAGATCGATCGGCAGGAGGCCCGAAACGAAACCCCATCCGTCCACGATCACGATGTCGCTCTGAAGCGCGGCGCGTTTGGAGGGCGAGCCGGTTTGCTGCATGGCGACGTTGTACGACGCGTGGAAAGGGAATCCGTTTTCGATGCAGGATGGTGAGGAAAATGACGTCCGAAGAACGCGCGCGCGCCGCGCGTACGCAACCGTTCAGCGGCTACTACAACCGGCCCGTGCCGGCGGAAACATCGCCGTTTACGCAAACCGGACCGGACACGGTCTGCGGCGAGTATTTCCGGCGCTATTGGCACCCGTTTCTGCTGTCGTCGCAACTCGGCGACACGCCGCACGTGGTGCGCGTGCTCGGTGAAGATCTCGTGCTCTTTCGCGACCGCAGCGGACGGCTCGGACTGCTCCACAAGCAGTGCATTCACCGCGGTGCGTCGCTCGAGTTCGGCGTGATCGGTGAACGCGGAATCTCATGCTGCTATCACGGCTGGAACTTCGACGTCGACGGCGCAGTCTTGCGGTGTCCGGCCGAACCGGCAGGGAGCCGCATCCCCGAGACGTTCGTGCAAGGGGCGTACGCCGTACGTGAATACGAAGGCGTGATCTTCGCCTATATGGGTGCGCCCGAAGCCGAGCCGCCGTTTCCGATCTTGGACACCTTGACGTTCCCGAGCGACCGGACGATCGTGCCGTTTCTCATCGATCTCCCGTGTAACTGGCTGCAAGTCGTCGAGAACGCCTGCGATCCCGTCCACAACGTGTATCTGCATGCGATCAACAACCAGCAGTTCGCGGCGGCCTTCGCCGTGGATCCGGTGCTCGATTTCGTCGAGACGCCGCTCGGTTTCTTATCGATGGCCACGCGGCGCGTCAAAAATCTCGTCTATACGCGTTCGTCCGACATCATCTTTCCGAACGTTGCACAGTTCATCGGCGGCCCCACCGTTCCCAACGCGGAAGTCTTCAACGTCGCCGCCACGTTGACGCGCTGGGTCACGCCGGTCGACGATCGGCGCTGTTTGTACTTGGGGTATTTCAACCTCAACCACATCACCAATCCGACCGGCATGATGAAACCCGACGATTTCGGCCTCGGCAAGATGGGCATCATCGGTCAGACCGCCGATCGCCCGTACGCCGAGCGGCAGCGCGAACCGGGTGACTACGACGCGCTCGTCAGCCAAGGCCCGATCGCCGATCGGGCGAACGAGCATCTCGGCCGAACCGATCGCGGCATCGTGATGTTCCGGCGTCTGCTCGGGCGCGCGATGCGGGAAACCCAAGCCGGCAAACAGCCGGTTATCCCGCGCTTGGCTGCGGACGGTCAGGTCCGGACGTACACGCACGAAGTCAGCGTCTCCGTCGCCGAGGATGCCAAGATCGGCGATGACGAGTCGCTGCTTGCCTTCGGCCGTGAAGCGGCGCGGGTCGTCATCGCCACCGGCCATCTGCCGCCGGGCGAGCGCGAGCGCGAAGCTGCCCGCCAGTTCAAGCTGCCGGCGCGCGAACTGGTCAGCTGAAGGCGTTGGCACAGGGGCCTCCAAGCCGGGCCGCCTATCCTCGCCGTTGAATCTTATGGGACTCTGGTAGTCCGAGGAACGTTATACCCCAGGACATGATCAGCGCGCGCAGCCGCGCGCGAACGCGGCGCTTTCTACTCATCGGGCTCATGCTCTCGTTGATGGTCCACCTCGCCGGTGGCTCGCTCTACGGGCTTATTTCGCGCGCCGTCGTGAAGGTGCTGCCCCAGTGGGCCAGCCTCCAGACGCCGGTGCTGCCAAAATCCGACGTCATCCGGTTGGAGAAGGTGCAGCCGAAAGCGGCCCCGGTTGCCTTGGCTAAGCCCCTCCCGAAGCCGCCGCCGCCGCCGCCGCCGGTGCCGCGCGTCGAGCCCCAGCCGATCGTCGCGCCGGTCGAAATGCAGCACGAGCTCGCGCACATCAAGAAGTTCGCGCCGCGCCAAACGGCGCCATCGCACGGTGGGAGCGTGGCCCTGATGCCCCACGTGACGCGGCCCGCAGCGGCGCCCCAGACGACGCAGAAACAGCCGTACTACTCGGAAAATCAGATCGCGCAGATGAACGGGGCCTTCGAACAATCGATCTCGTCATCGCACCAGACGCTCGCGCAGGCGAATTCGGCGATGGACACGGCGCCCGTGATGAAACAACAGCACTTCCAGATGAACTTCAACGGCATCCACGAGGGGATGAATCCGGGCGACGGCATCATCAGCGTCGTCGGTGTCGGCGAGCGCAAAGGCGACACGATGTGGTACTTCACGCACTACGAGTATATGTACAGCGATGGGCACGTCGAGGAGGATGATATTCCGTGGCCGTTCCACTATCCGATCCGCGACGATCCGTTCGCGCGTCACGACCGGCGCATCCCGCTGCAGCCGCCGCCGGCGGACTATAAACCCACCCGCGCGCTCAAGCCGATCCTGGAGCAGTTCTTCGGCGGGCCGCAAGTCAGCTAAGGAGATCGGCGTATGCCTGCCACCTTCGTTCTGGTTCATGGTGCCTGGCACGGGGGCTGGTGTTACGCGCGCGTCGCGGAGATTTTACGCGCGCGCGGAGGGCGCGTGTTCACGCCGACAATGACGGGTCTCGGCGAACGCGTGCATGCGGCAACCGCCGACATCACGCTGACCACCCACGTTACCGATATCGTCAACGTGTTGCGCTACGAAGATCTGCACGACGTCGTGTTGTGCGGCCACTCCTACGGCGGGCTCGTGATCTCGGGCGTCGTCGAAGCGGTGCCCGAACGCATCGCGGCGCTCGTCTATCTCGACGCGTTCGTACCCGAGAACGGTCAATCGTTGCACGACCTCGTCCCCGAGGCGCAGCGCACGCGTCAACTCGATGCGGCCGCGGCCAACGGCGGGTTCATTCCGCCGATTCCGGCAGCGAACTTCGGCGTGAACGAACGGGATCGCGCCTACGTCGACGCGCAGTGCGTGCCGCAACCGCTGGCAACGATGCGCGAGCGCCTCGTGCTGACCGGTGCGCGCGAGCGCGTCGCGCATAAGACCTATCTGCGCGCCGGCGCGTATCGCTCGTTCCCCTTCGATGCGGCCCGCGAGCGGTTCACCGGCGCTCCCGGTTGGGTCGTCGAGGAGATCCCGAGCGGCCACGATGTCATGCTCGACGCGCCCGGGGAGTTGGCCGCCGCCTTGACCGCCGCCGCCTGGCGGGCGGGCCTGACCTAGCACGTCGCCGGCGCATTGACAGCCGGCGAAAAGGTTATTATGATAACGAAACCGGCTTGACCGGGGCATCCCCCAGGAGACGCGCATGGGCACTTTTGTCATCCACACGCACGGCCGGCTGCAAGAATGGGTCGCCCAAGAGAAGGGCTACTATGCGGCCGAGGGTCTCACGGATTACGTCCTCAAGCACAACGAGCTCGGCTCGCCGGATCTCGCTGCGGTCATGACCGCCGAGGGCAAAAAGCACGGCGCGTACGAGTCCTATGAAACGGGCCGTGAAGCCGACGTGAGCTGCGCCTGTCACTGGACGGTGAACATGGCCGCATCCGCCGATCACGGCACGCTGTGGGGCGAATGCTACTCGATCTCCCCAGGCGCAATCATGGTGCCGCCGGAATCGGCGATCGTACGGCCGGAGCAACTCGCCGACGTCGAAGTGTATGTCGGCTACCATTCCGGCAGCCATTACGCGACGATTCAGTCGCTCGAAGAATATCTGCCGTCCGAGAAGATCAAGCTGCGCTTCGGTGGTCTGCCCGACGAACGCGTCGATGCGATGATCGCGCGCACGGCGCAAGCGGCCAACGTGTTCGGCATGCAACGCTACATTCTCGAGCAACTCGGCTTCCGCGTGATCACCGATACGACGTTCATGATCGCCGGCATGGTATCCAAAGGCGCCGACCTCGGCGATGTGAAGAAGTATTACGCCGCGCTGCGCCGGGCCCAGGCCGACATCGATATCCGTCATCAACTCTACGTGCACTACTACGCCCACGAACTGCAAGAGCGCTTCGCGGGGCTCGTCGACGTGCGCCGCTTCGGTCCGGGCGAACGCCTCGTATTCGAACCGTATTCGCAGTCGATGTACGAAGACACGCACAAGTGGGTGGAAGAGCGCGGCATCTTTGATGCCGGCAAAGTCGGCGCGGGGGCGTTCGAAGAAGCCGTTGCATTGGCGCGCTGACGACGGAACCCGAACTCGACTTCGCGGCGGAGCATCGCGTCGGACATCTGCTTCGCCGCGCCTACCATCGCGCGAAGGGCAACACCACGCGGTTGCTCAAGGAACTCGGCATCACGCCCATGCAGGCGGCGACCGTGATGACGCTGCATCGGCACGGTCCGCTCTCGCAAGCGGACCTCGGCCGGGCCATCGGCATGGAACCGGCCAACGTACACGGCCTCGTCGCGCGCTTGAAGAAGCAAGCGCTGATCGGCGTCGAGCCGCATCCGACCGATCAGCGCCAGGTACGCGTCGCGCTCTCGGTCGAAGGCGAGCGTCAGGCCGGAGCGATCGCGCAACTTAGCGCTCAGTCGGCTACCGAAACGCTCGAGCCGCTCACTCCGGCCGAGCGCGATCAGTTGATGGAACTCCTCGGGCGCATCGCCCTGGACTAACGCGCCAAAAGCGGCCTTCGCGGCGCGCGCCGAGAAGTTTGCGGCCGATGTTCGTCAGCCTCTTCAGCAAGAGGAAGAAACGCGCGCCGGCGCCCGAGCCGGCTCCGATAACCTCAACCGAACCCATCACGATGACGAGTGACTCGCTGACGTTTCTCGTCGGCTTCACGACGCGGCGCGCGATCGAACGGCGCATGGGACCGGCGATCGAGTATCCGGCGCCCGGCTGGAAAACGTGGGTTGCCGCCGGTCTGCGCGGCGAACGCTGGATCCTCTCCGCGATCTATCGCGAGCAAGTGCTGATCGGCATCGAGCACTACCTCGCGAAGACGGAAAACTTGCCGCGCTACACGCCGCCGGCCAACGGCATCTTCAAGCTGCAACCGGGCAACATCGGGATCGGCACCGCCGTCACCAAACTCGGCGACCGTTTCGTCTCCGCGGCGGGTAAAGAGGGCGGCCCGCGATCGCTCGTGTACCAGCACGCCTACCAAGCCCGCTGGCCCCACGGTGTGGCGATCATCAGCGGCAACGATGGCCGCGTCGAGCGCATGGCGCTCTACGCGAACCACGAGATGCCGACGGTTCCGGCAGCGCCGCCGGCCCCGCCGGAGCCCGGGGACCGGTTAGTTTAGCGCGAGCACGCGTTCGGGGACGAGCACGACCTTGCCGGTGACGACCCGTTCGTTGACCAAACGATGCGCTTCGGCCACTTCGGAGAGCGGCAAGATGCGGTCGATTGCGGCGCGCAAGCGTCCGCTAGCGGCACCCTGCGTCGTCGCCTCGACGTCGCGCGGATCGGAGCCCGCGCCGCCGATGATTTGGAGCTTGCGCCGATACAGCCGTTTCACGTCGAGCGTTACGGTTCCGCCGCCGTGTGCGCCGGCCGTGACCAAACGTCCGCCGCCGCCGAGACTGTTGAATGCGGCCGGCCACAGATCCGGCGCGCCGATATTCTCGAACACGATGTCGACGCCGCGTTTGCCGGTGAGTTCGTTGACGCGCGCCTCGAGGTTTTCGGTGCGATAGTTGATCGCTTCGTCGGCGCCGAGATCGCGCGCGAGCGCGACGCCGGCGTCGGTACCCGCCG